>Ga0068872_10004777_pt1 | contig 10215 bp, 5 predicted proteins | sample NOAtaG_7_FD_66441 | JGI IMG/M metagenome (GOLD analysis project Ga0068872, IMG submission 66441) | Freshwater lake microbial communities from Lake Erie, under a cyanobacterial bloom - NOAA_Erie_Diel1S_2200h metaG | ecosystem: Environmental > Aquatic > Freshwater > Lake | place: USA: Ohio, Lake...
GAGTTATAATCTGTCACTAAATGTAGATCTCAAATTACCTAAAAAATGGTACATCAGTTTTGACGGCAATTCGGAAATATATCAGCGAACACCCATATTTGCTAACCGGCGCAACATTATAATTCTCAATGGTTCTGTAAAAAAATCGATAGATAAAAAGGAAAACTGGCAGATAAAGTTCAGGTTGAATGATATGTTCAATCAGAATCTTGGTATCAATAGAAATATTACGAGCAATTTTATCTCTGAGACCACCCAGCAAACAATCCGCCGATACGGCATGCTATCTCTTACTTATAATTTCAACAAGAATGGTAAAGAGACAAGAGGATTTTAAGTACTATTTTATGAAGTATATTGTTTTTATTTTACTGTTGGTTTCCGGAACGGGGGCATCCGCACAATCAACTTTTATTTACTCAGGTCGTATTGAATATGAACGAAAAGTGAATCAACATCTCAATTTGGATGATGATAGTGAATGGATGCTTGAGATAAAAAAACAATACCCCAAGTTTGTAACAGATGTATATGAGTTGGTTTTCTCCCCTGATGTTTCAGTTTATAAATTGGCTCGCGAGAAACAGGATAATAAATACACATGGGGTGGGAAGCCGAGTTCGTCGGATCTTGTTGTTCAAAATTATGGGAAACGTCAACTCATCATACAGCGGGATATTTTTGAGCAAACCTATCTTTTACAAGATAGTTTGCGCAACTTTGAGTGGCGTATAACTGATGAAAAAAGGGAGATCGCAGGTTTTGATTGCAGAAAAGCAGTAACGCGCATCTGTGATTCTGTATATGTTGTGGCTTTTTATTCGGATCAGATTCCGGTTAGCAGTGGTCCTGAGAGTTTTGGTAATCTTCCCGGTATGATACTTGGATTAGCGGTTCCCCGTTTATCAATTACTTGGTTTGCAACGCGAGTTGAGCTGACTGCTCCAACAGCCCAACTTTTACAACCATCACTCAAGGGTAAAAAAACCAATTGGGTAAAGTACAATGCCGATTTGCAAAAAGCCATGAAGGATTGGGGAAAAGAGGGAACATCCAATATGTGGAAGTTTTCTTTGTAAAGGAATTTATTTATATAACGATTTTATTATTTTATAATATAAAAGTCATAAAGCTATTAATGTGATATGCAATATCATCATGTAGACAATTGATGAGTTGAAAATGTATAAAATATATTATTGGTCACATTAAGTTAACTAATATTTCTCAATTTGGATACATATCCGTAAGGTTCTGTTCATTCGCTCGATTCACCTTCGTGTAAGTAAAATAAAACTTATGAGAAGAATTTCGAGAATTTTATTCCTAGTGTTCACCATCTTGAGCATTACCATTTCAACAGTTGTTGTTGGACAGACATTAGTAAAGGGAAAAGTTGTTTCTGGGGAAGGGAACTTGCCACTTGCAGGTGCTATAATCACCGTAAAAAATTCTAAAAAGTCTGTTACGTCAGATGCAAAAGGCGAATTTTCAATCCAAGCCAATAATGGCGATGTATTAGAGGTTCGTAGTCTTGGTTACAATACAGCTGAGCAAAAATTTAGTGGTGGTTCCATTTCATTTACATTAACTGCTCTAAGCAATGAACTTAATGAGGTTGTCGTTACGGCGTTGGGAATTAAAAAAGAGAAAAAGAAACTCGGTTATGCCATTCAGGAGGTTAAGGGGGAGGATTTAACTGTTGCAAGAGAAACAAATGTTGTTAATCAATTATCTGGCAAGGTAGCCGGTGTTACTGTAATTGCAAGTCCTTCAGGTGTTGGGGGATCTTCGAGGGTTACCATACGTGGTGAGCGTTCTCTGGATTTAAATAAAAATCAACCTCTTTTTGTTGTTGATGGTGTGCCTATTAGTAATTCTGTTAGTGGGGCCTCAGGGCGTGGTAATCTTGAGATAGATTTTGGAAATGGTGCTGGTTTCATTAATCCGGATGATATTGAATCAATGAGTGTTCTCAAGGGGCCGGCTGCTTCTGCATTGTACGGTTCACGAGCTGCTAACGGAGTAATTCTAATTAAAACTAAGGCGGGGAAAAAACAAAAAGGACTGGGTATAGAGTTTAGTACAAATACTACATTTGAAACTCCTTTGAAGTTACCTAAATACCAAACTGTTTACGGACAGGGGAACGGTAATGGTGGTCCTTTTGCTTTTGGGAATGGAGCAGGTGGGGGTTTGACTGATGGAACAGACGAGGGCTGGGGTCCTGCATTCAACGGGCAGTCATACGCTCAATATAATTCACCACGAACTTTGAACGGACAGGTAATACCTTTTTTGGGTGGGGATTTGAATGCTCCTGCAGGAAGCGTAATTACCCCAACTCTGTGGGAAGCTGAAAAAGACAATCTCAAGAATTTTTTACAAACGGGAAAAACAATTACAAATAATGTTGCATTTGTTGGTGGAAATAACGATGGTGATTTTCGATTAAGTTACACAGGCATCAATCAGATAGGGATGATTCCCAATACTGATTTAAAAAGAAATACATTTTCTTTATCAGGGGGTTATAAATTGAGTTCTAAACTGACCGCACGAGCATTCGTTTCTTATATTGTTGGAGAAAGCGATAATCGTCCTTCGATAAGTTATGGAACTGAAAGCATCATGTATTTATTTAATTGTTGGTTACCGGCCTCAGTTAGGTTGAGAGATATGAAACGTTTATGGCAGCCTGGTCTGGAGAACGTTCGTCAATTTGGATGGAATTATAATTATCATGATAACCCATATCTTACTCTCTATAAGAATACGAATGGACAACTATATAATCGGATTTTAGGTAACGTAAGTTTGAAGTACGATTTTACAGATTGGTTGAGTTTGCAGCTAAGAACCGCAACGGATTGGAGTAATGAGCGTCGTGAGTATCGTCGTGCTTTTAGTACGCAGCGATTTCCATTTGGCCAATATAGAGAAACAAATATTGTTAACGAAGAAAGGAACTCGGATTTCCTCTTAACAGCTTCAAAAGAAATAAGCAGTGATTTTGCCTTTTCAGCAACATTTGGTGGTAATGCTATGCAACAAACCTCTCGCTTTAACGAGGCTGTTGCAGGTCAATTGAATGTTCCTGAGATTTATAGTCTCAACAACTCACGTATTGCCTTGGTAAATGAGCAAAGTAAAGTTGGAAAGCGTATTAACAGTTTATATGGATCTGCTGGTGTATCCTATAAAAATAAAATATTTATTGATTTTACAGGAAGAAATGATTGGAGTTCGGCATTAACCCTACCAGAAGATCTCAGATCTTTTGGAATTGAGGACAATTCCTATTTCTATTCTTCTGTTGCAGTAAGTGCTATTATTAGTGAAATGGTTAATCTTCCCAAATACTTTAGCTATCTTAAGGTTCGTGGAAGTTTTGCTCAGGTAGGTAATGATACCGATCCCTTTGCCTATACTCAAACATTCAATCGCAGTGAGCCATTTGGTTCATCTCAGATCTATGGAGAAACAAGTAGTCTAGCAAATTTAAATTTAAAGCCGGAAATAAGTAATTCATATGAATTTGGCACAGAGGCTAAGTTCTTTGGTAATAGATTTGGAATTGATTTCACTTACTACAATAGTAGAACAAGAAATCAAATTCTCGCCATACCCCTTTCCAATACGAGCGGATATACTTCACGTCGAATCAATGCCGGTTTAATTACCAATTATGGTGTGGAAATGATGCTTACTGGAACTCCAATAAAGAAGAAAGATTTTGTTTGGGATGCATTTCTAAATTTTTCCGCCAATAGAAGTAAGGTACTTGAACTTTCTGATGGTCTCACCAATTATGTTATGGCAAGTCGTCGGGTTACAGTGGAGGCTCGAGTAGGTGAGAGAATGGGTAGCATGTTTGGAATTGGATTTGCACGTGTGCAAAGCACAGATAGAAACGCCCCTTACTATGATGCCTCAGGTCAATATTCAGGGCAAATGGTTTTTGGAACGAATGGTCGTCCAATTCGTACTACCAATAGAATATATTTAGGAAATTATAATCCTGATTGGCTTTTGGGTATAGGTAATAGCTTCACTTTCAAAGGAATTAAATTGAGTGTGCTTTTTGATACTCGTCAGGGAGGAAAGCTTTATTCTGAAACACAAACGGTAGGAAGAGAAGGGGGAATAATAATGGAGACACTCGAAGGTCGAGCTAATGGTTATGACCTCTCATTACCTGGAAATGGGGTTATTGGTCAAGGTGTAGTTCTGAATTCAAATGGAACATTTAGTCCCAATACCACAAAAGTTACTGCAAGAGAATGGCACACGGCGTGGACCGCAGGACGTAATATTGCGGAAGGGGTGATGTTCGATGCTTCATTTGTAAAGTTGAGAGAAGTTCAAATTGGGTATTCTTTTCCAGATAAATGGTTCAAGAAGACACCATTTAGAGCAGTCAATTTAAGCTTTGTAGGTAGAAATTTAATGGTCTGGGACAATGTTCCTCATGTTGATCCGGAGAACATGTCTTATAGTGGAGGAACAGCTCTTCCGGGGATTGAAAATATGAGCATGCCAACCACTCGTAGCTACGGCCTAAATCTTAGTTTCAAATTTTAATTCTTTAAATATATTTCAAATGAGACAATTAGTAAAATTGGTATTTGGTACTCTGATTTTAGTTTTTTCAGGTTGTACTAAAGATTTCCGAGAGATAAATACCAATAGAAACAATCCTACTTCTGTTACACCTGATTTATTGTTAAGCGGAGTAATAAGAAGTACTATGAACCAGCAAGTAAGTGAGGCTTGGTCAATAGGGAATTTGGTTGCCCAGTACAATGCAAAAATCCAATTTGTAAATGAGGATCGTTATTTGTGGGGTGAAAGGAATGGCATATGGAATAATGTGTATGGTAATTATCGTGATTTACAGAATATTCTCACACAAGTGGGGTCAAATACTTCAAGTCCCTATTTTGGTGTATGTCTAGTTTTGAAATCGTGGATGTTTGCACAATTAACCGAAGCCTATGGTGATGTACCATATAGCCAGGCAGGTAAAGGTAAAACTGATGGATTGTTTCAGCCTGCTTATGATAAGCAAGAGGATATTTACAATGGGATATTGGCAGATTTGAAGAGGGCTAATGAACTTCTTGCAACAGCAAGTGGCCCATTTTCCGGGGATCTGATTTATGGGGGTGGGGCAGCTTCCATCATCAAATGGCGTCGACTAGCCAATTCTTTACGCCTTCGGTATCTGCTTAGATTATCAAAGCAGAAAAGCGTTAATGTTGAAATGCAAGCCATAATAAATGACCCTACCAATAATCCGATTTTCACTGCTAATTCCGATAATGCAGAATTGAGATATCTTTCCGCAGCACCTAATCAGTGGCCTTTGTATGATTCAAGGGTAGGATCATTTGATGAAATAAGACTTAGTAAGACCTTAAGTGATAGATTAACTCTTATGAATGATCCACGGATTCGTGTTTTTGGTCGGCCTACACAATCTTCAGTGAGTGCGGGATCCCCGGTAATTCTTGGTATACCGAACGGACTGAGTGATGTAGGTGCACTAGCATATAATGGTGGACCACAGAATGTATCTAGAGTTGGCTATACTTTTGCTTGCCTTGTATGTAATGATCCCGGACAACCTGCACCATTACCAGATGCTCCACGTGCATTGTTGATGACTTATGCTGAACTACAATTTATTTTAGCTGAGGCGCGTCAACGTAATTTTATTTCAGCAGGAAATGCAGCAACCTATTATAATCAGGGCATTACAGCCAATTTTGCCTATTGGCAATCTGTAGTTCCAGCTGCATATAATTTACAAATATCAATGCCTGCTGGATTTATAAGTCAACCTTCTATTGAGTATACAGGAAGCGAAAATGAGTTGTTAGCGAAGATAGCCTTACAAAAATGGATTTCTCTCTATTTTAATGGATTGGAGTCATGGCATGAATGGAAACGAACTGGGTTACCTACCATTGTTCCTGGTCCAGCTAATCTCAACAACAATCTTGTACCAGTAAGATATATATACCCCTTGAGTGAGCAAGCACTTAACTCTGCTAATCGCACAGCTGCAATTCAACGTCAGGGTGTGGATGAAATTAATACTAGAACATGGCTATTTAAATAGAGTTTTATATGCTCCGATTTGTATCTTTTTTCGCACTATTGGCTATTCCTTTTCTTGCTTTTTCTCAACAGGCAAAAATGATGCAAGTTCCCGGCCGCAATAGTTATACATCTATTAACAAAAATGGGATATCAGTTCTGCCAAGTGGTCGATTTGTAAAGCCTGTTGGTGAAATCTTTAGCATTACAAACGACCCCTTTGGGCTGGCGGTTTCACCTACTGGTCGCTTGGTAGTTGCTATTCATAATGGGGTTATAACTATATTGGATAATTCGAAGAATACGATAACAAGGATACCCGATTACGAAAAAAAAATTCCCTCGCCATTTTTAAATGGTTCTTTAGTAGGAGTCGCATTCGGTAAATCAGATTCTACATTATACTTAAGTGGTGGCGATTGCGGAAGTGTAGTATTGTATAATCCCGTTCTTCTTCAATTTGTCGATTCTATCTCATTGAATCAACCGGTTGGTGATGATAGATTCAATGATAGTTTTACTTCTGATTTGGTCTATGTAAAAGCGACAGACGAGTTATTAGTACTAGATATAGCTAACTATCGTGTTGTAAGAGTGAATTGTAAAAGCAGAAGTATTACAGCTTCTATTAAAACAGGTCGCCTGCCTTTTGGACTTGCCGTTTCACCGGATGGAAGATACACATTGGTCGCAAATGTTGGAATGTATTCATATCCTTTGATTGAAGGAATGAACTCAAAAAATTATGATTCATTGATGATTTCTAGTCATCCCTATGGACATAATACACCTGAATCTAAAACAGGAACAATTATTAATGGACGGACTATACCGGGTGTTGGTGATCCAAGATCTGAAGAAGCAATGAGTGTCTATGTTATAGATCTTCAGACCAATCAGGTTGTTCACCGGATACCCACGGGGCATCGCGTTGGAGATTGGATCGATGGTAAAGAAGTTATTGGTGGTTCTAGTCCCAATAGCATTGTGATTGGGGAGCAAATGGCCTATATAACCAACGCAACAAATGATAATATTTCTGTTTTGGATTACCGAAGTGGTAAAATTGAGAGGGAAATTCAACTTAAAATTGATAATAATTTAGATAAGTTGCGTGGTTATTTGCCTTTTGGCATAGAAATTTCACCAGATGAGGCGCACCTATATGTTGCACTTCTTGGCTTCAATTCTGTTGCTACAATAGATACAAAAAATGGAGATGTTTTGGGTCTAATTCCAGCAGGGTGGGGACCAACGAGAGTGCGATTATCGAGGGATGCAAAAAATCTATTTATCACTAGTTGTAGAGGTTTCGGAGCAGGTCCTAACGGCGGTCGTAAATTTGTACCACCAATACAAGGTACGTATATAGGAGATATACAATTGGCAACTTTACAACGTGTGCCAATTCCCGATTCATCATCGCTTCGTAAAATGCACAATGACGTAATATCTTACACATATCGTGAGGAAAACCAAAAACCTGCCTTTTTGCCTGCTTTTCCTGGGGAGAAAAATACACCCATTAAACATATTGTTTTTATTACAAAGGAGAACAGAACTTACGATGAAATGTTTGGACAACTAAGGGGTGGTAATGGAGATTCAAGTTTAGCTCGTTTTGGTAACAAAGTGAATCTAATAACGCTAAGTGATACAATAAAAGGAGTCAGTATATCCCCTAACCATACAAAAATTGCTCAGAATTTCAGCTACAGTGATAACTTTTATTGCGACAGTGACGCCTCTATACATGGACATCATTGGATGATGGGTGTAATTCCAAATGAGTGGGTTGAGGCAAATTCCAATACTTCAAAGACAGCTCTTTTATTTTCATCAGCTCCAGGACGCCGGTATCCCGGATCAACCGGAAGTATGGATCCTGAAGATTTTTCAGAAATTGGAGGTTTATGGGAAGCATTAGAAAGAAGTAATGTTTCTTTTTACAATTTTGGTGAAGCCAATGAAACTGCCCATGTTAGAGAAGAGTGGTTTGATACTGCCACCGGTGCGGCACATGGAGTCATGGTGCCAATGCAAAAGGCTTTATTTAGAAATACCAGTAAAAATTATGCAGGATATAATACCAATATCCCTGATCAGTTTCGAGTTGAACAGTTTCAGGATGAATTCAAAAAGCTTTGGGGGCCTAACAAGGGAAAACTTCCTTCGTTGATTACTATCCAACTTCCGAATGATCATACTGCCAATCCGCGTCCCGATGATGGGTATCCATATCGGCATAGTTTTGTCGCCGATAATGATCTGGCTCTTGGTAGAATCTTACAATTTTTATCACAAACCTCCTATTGGAAAGAGATGTTAGTAATTATAACAGAAGATGATCCTCAAGGTGGGGTTGACCACATAGATGCTCATAGGAGTATTTTAATGATGGCAGGACCTTACGTAAAAAAAGGTCATGTATCTCATACACATGCCAATTTTGGATCAATTCTTAAAACAATTTATTTGCTTCTTGGTGTACCTTTTGTCAACCATTATGATATGACCGCCTCAGTTTTAGATGACTATTTTACACACACACCCGATTTTTCAAAATACACATTCATCGTTCCAGATCTTCGTGTATTTGATCCTGTCAAGTCTATGAAGAAGTATAAGCGTAATATAGATTGGCGCACAATATTACCAGGAACTCCAATGGATGAAGTAGGAGAAATAAAATTAAACCACTATAAAAATTAAAAAAAATATATTCAGGAAGTCAGTCATACAGATTTTCATAATACGAGTAATCCTATACCTACATTGATATCAACAATCTGTAGTATAATTCAAATAGTAAAAAATGAAATTTAGCATAATCATTTCAATTTTATTTTCTATTACAACTGTTAACTCAGTTGCTCAATCACAAAAGGTAATTATAGTAACCTTAGATGGTATGCGTTGGCAGGAGATTTTCAAAGGAATAGACACCGCATTGCTCAAAGAAAAAAAGTATGTTACAGATAGTAGTTCGCTAAGCAGACAATTTTGGAGTGATATTTTAGAGCAAAGGAGAAAAAAATTATTTCCATTTTTATGGACTACAATTGCCAAGGAGGGACAACTTTTGGGTAACAGGACGTATGGAAATTTAGTTAATTGTTCTAACCCTTATCAATTCTCATATCCTGGCTATAACGAAATATTTACCGGATATCCGGATACCTTGGTCAATTCAAATGATAAAATTTGGAATTCTAATGTGAATGTATTGGAGTTTTTAAATCAACAGAAAAGGCATAAAGGAAGGGTAGCTGCTTTTACAACATGGGATGTTTTCCCCTTTATATTGAATAAAAATCGAAGTGGAATCTATGTTAATTCTGATTTAGATTCAATTAAATTTCCCACTACTGAACTACGTCTTATTAACGAAATGCAATTTCTATCAACAAGGCCAATTGGAGTTAGACCAGATGTGTTAACTTATTTTGCTGCTCGAGAGTATTTGAAAAAGTATAAGCCGGATATTCTATACATAGCTTTTGATGAGACTGATGATTTTGCGCATGGTGGAAGGTATGATCAATATATTATGTCAGCTCACGCTGAGGATAGGATGATTGAGGATTTATGGCATACCATTCAAGAAATGCCCGAATACCGGAATAATACCTCACTTATTATCACTACTGACCACGGAAGAGGGGATCATGACAAACAAAATTGGCAACATCATGGTGAACGAATAAGAGAATCGGGCGAAATATGGATAGCCGCCATTGGCCCATCAATCGGTGCAAAAGGAGAAGTAAAAACAAAAAACCAAGTTTTTCAAAAACAATTGGCAGCTACTATTGCAGGATTAAGGGGAAACATATTTATTACTAGTCACCCCGTTGCATCCCCCATCATATTCGATTAACATTAATATAATATAATATATTATATGGATAAAGCCACAATAATTGCCTCAGAAATTATCCAACTTTTTCAACAGTTTGGAAATAGTGACTATATCGGCGAAAAAGTTTCTCAGGTACAACACATGACCCAATGTGCTATTCTTGCTGAGTCAGAAGGTTATGATGAAGAAACAATTTTAGCTGCCTTCCTTCATGATATCGGTCATTTATTAGAGTACAGATTGCCTGT
>Ga0068872_10004779_pt1 | contig 10213 bp, 14 predicted proteins | sample NOAtaG_7_FD_66441 | JGI IMG/M metagenome (GOLD analysis project Ga0068872, IMG submission 66441) | Freshwater lake microbial communities from Lake Erie, under a cyanobacterial bloom - NOAA_Erie_Diel1S_2200h metaG | ecosystem: Environmental > Aquatic > Freshwater > Lake | place: USA: Ohio, Lake...
TGTAGAAATTGGAAAGAATTGTTTTATAGCCCACGGGGTTATGTTTACTAACGATAAGTTTACTGAAGAGAAAGAGAATTGGATTGAGCGTAAGACTGTTATAGGTAATAACGTCCGAATTGGCTCTAATGCAACTATCCTTCCAGTCACTATTGGAGATGGAGCAGTAATTGGTGCTGGTGCAGTTGTAACTAAAGACGTACCGGCCGGAGCGGTAGTAAAAGGAAATCCAGCAAAATAATATATTATGAAAACAGTTAAAGAAATACTATCTTCCCTGAAGATAACAAAAGAAACAAGACATCATTACGGTCAATTCTACGATAAATACTTTAGTGAGTATAGAGACAGTAAAAAAGTCTTAGAGATTGGAATAGATACGGGAATATCTATTCAAGCATGGTTAGATTATTTTCCTGCTGCAACCATCTACGGAACAGATATTACAATTCAAAACAATCTTCGATTTAATGATCCAGATAATAGAGTAGTTCTTTTTTCAGGAGATCAAGGTAATATAGAAGATCTAAATAAGTTTATAAGTACTTATGGAGGCGATTTTGATATTATCATTGACGACGGCGGTCACACAATGCAACAGCAGCAATTAACTCTCAAGACTTATTTTCCATACTTAAAACCTGGAGGTATGTATGTTGTAGAAGACCTACATACGTCCTACATTATGGGACATCAGTATAACCCTACATCGACATCGACGACTACATTAACTTTACTGAAACATCTTCAAAATAATCTTCAAGATAGAGCTGAAAGTACTGAATTTATTAGCGTCGAAGAATTAAATAAGCTAAAAGAAAGTATCGAGTACTGTGTTGTTGAAAAAGATCCCTCAACTCCTGGGAACAATATGGATAATTCTGAAATAGCTTTTATCAAGAAGAAATAAGATGACTATTATAATTGACATAGACGAAACCATTTGCCATTCTCCTAATAAAGATTACGAGAATGCTACACCTATCCAGAAGAATATAGACAAAGCCAATAAGCTCTACGACGAAGGGCATACGATCATCTACTGGACGGCCAGAGGCTCTGGATCTGGAATCGATTGGACTGAATTAACTAAACGTCAAATAAAGGAGTGGGGTGCAAAGTGTCACGACGTGAGACTCGGTAAGCCTTCCTACGATTTGTTTATAGATGATAAAGCCCTCAATACGCTAGACTGGAAATGAAAATAACAGTTATACATAATACTTATGCTAGAAACGAACATGTAAGAGAGTCTCTTACTCTGAACGTGAAAGCCTTGGAGGATTCAGATCTCGACTATCAGTATGTAGTATTCAATGATAACGGAGATCCTTTAATAAAACAAGACATAGAAGGTCTGATAGAAGGTAAGGTAGAGTATATCTACTCTGATTATAACTATGGAATGAAGATGTGCAGTGGAGGATGGATTGGAGCACAGCAATATGTCAAAGGAGATCTAATTCATAACATAGGGCAGGACGACGTTTATACATCACTCTTCTACAAATCACTCTATACTAGGCTTCAGGACCCTAATACCTATCTTGCATATGCAAATGGATTTAAGGTTGACCCTAACCTATCACTACAAGGTCAGACTCTGGGTCCAATACAAGAAATAAATTACTCGAATCCAAAAGCAGTGTTTGATATGTGGTTCGGAAGGCAAGGAAATACTTTGATGAGAGCCAATAACTTTATTCCAGCACCTGGAGTTGTGTATAAAAGAGAGATTCACGATATTATAGGATTACCTGATTTAGAGACTTTTAAGGGTTCAGCCGATTTTGAATATTGGGCTAGAGTCTTATTTAACGGACTAGGTGTTAGCTACGATCCTAGACCCCTCTGGCTATATCGTATTTCAGAATATAGTCTCGGTACTAAACCTTTAGCTGAAAAAGAGACTCCGAATTGGAATAATTTAATTTTAAAAAGGTATCAAGAATGGCTAACGCAATCATTACGGGCGGAGCAGGTTTCGTAGCATCGCATCTAGCAGAAGCTATCGCCGATAAGTACGATAAGATTTATCTTATCGATAATTTAGTTCGTACAGAAAGTCTTAGGAATATAGGACATCTTTCTGTAGGTAAGTTTATCTTTATCAAAGCAGATATTTCTGAATTTAACTTTGAAGACTTAAAGGCTGATGTTATCTATCATTTAGCTGCGACAAGAATCAATCGCTGTGCTAAAGATCCGGAAGAAGGTCATAAATTCCTTGCCGACGGAGGCTTTAACGTAGTTAACCATTGCGCTAAGCACAGACTAAAACTCTTCTTTGCCTCTACTGCTTCAGTGTACAATAATCCAAAACGCTTTCCAATAGAGGAGATAGACCCTTGCGAACCTCATACCTTATATGGAGCTGCAAAATACTATACAGAAAGTCTTCTAAGGTCTTTTGCAAAGACTCATGGCTTGAAGTATACTATCTGCAGATTCTTTTCTGTATATGGAGTAAGGATGGACTGCGAAGGAGCCTATACAGAGATCATCTTTACCTGGTTGAATGCTATTAACAAAGGAGAAAGAAAAGTAACAGTCTTTGGCGATCCTAATGAAAAGGTATTAGATTTAGTTTATGTAAAGGATGTTGTTAATGCTATCTTAAAAGTAACTGAAGAGTGGGACAATGAAGTCTACAACGTATCAACAGAAGAAGGAGTTACTATTACAGACCTTATTAAAACTATTTCAGAAACTTTAGAAGTGCAGTTAGAGGTAGAGACTAAGCCAGAAAACAGAACTGATATAGAAAAGAAAAGAGTAGGTTCGGTAAATAGACTTAGAGGTCTGGGGTGGGAACCAAAATACGATTTATCAAAAGGAATAAAAGAAACATATCAATGGATCAGCTCCCTAAATGGTCAAGATTAAAAAACGAAGTAGGAGTCGAATTTAATGACTTCTGTATTATTAGAGGTAGAGAGTTTATCACCTTTGGAGAAGATGTATGGATTGGGTACTTCTGTCTGATAGATGGAAGTGGAGGATTAACTATCGGAAGTAAAGTATCGATCTCAAGCGGGGTACATATCTATACTCACGACTCCTCTCAGTTTAGAAGATTAAATTTAATTAAAGATCCTATTGAAGGCTCACACATAAAGAGAGCGCCAGTAAAAATAGGTAGCCACGTTCAGATAGGAGCTAATTCTGTTATTGCTCCTGGAGTGACAATTGGTGATAATGTTATTATAGGTGCTTTATCTTTTGTAAATAAAGACATTCCTTCAAACTGTACTGCAGCAGGTACGCCGTGTAAAGTGATAAAGAATTATGATTACAGTAACTAAATGCCCATTAAGGATATCTTTTGCTGGAGGCTCTACAGACCTTCAAGGTTATCTAGATAAGTACGGTATCGGAAGTGTTATATCTTTCACACCAGACTTGTTTACGTACATTATTTTAAAAAAATCCTCTAGCAGATACTATAAAGTAGTTTACTCAAAAGTAGAAAATGTTCTTTCGTCAAAAGAAATACAGAATGATGTAGCAAGAGAAGTGTTAACTTATTTTGAAATGCCTCCGGTTGAGATAGTCTTTACAGCCGATATCCCATCTACCGGTTCAGGATTAGCCTCTTCTTCCTCTTATTTGATTGCTTTGATCAAGGCATGTCTCGAATTTCTAGATAAAAAAATGACAGATGATGAAATTGGAACTCTTGCAATAACTTTAGAGCGTAAGTTCAATCCGCTTACTGGATACCAAGATATCTACGGATGCCTTTATCCTGGATTCAAAAAGATAACTTTCAATAGAAACGGACTAGATGGTATTGAGCAGTTACCTACTGAGTTTTTTAACAAATATAATTTAAGCTTAGTACCTGTAGGGTCAGTTAGAAACTCTACAAATATTTTATCTACGATCAATTTCGACGAGGTACATAAGATAGCGCCTCTAACACAACTTATGGTTGACGCTTTGATTAAGGAAGACTATAGTAGAGTATGTTATTTGATTCAATCTACTTGGGAGATCAAAAAGAATACTTCTAGTAATATCATGACAAAAGAGATAGAAGATCTAGAAGAAGTAATTAATAGAAGTCATCATGTAGTTGCTTGTAGATTGATCGGTGCAGGTAATGGAGGGTATCTTTTAGTAATATCAGAAAAGAATTATATCCTTCCTTTCACTAAGTTAAAAATAAATTTATATAATGTATAAAGTAGTTTTGATTGGATGCGGGTACTGGGGTAAGAATTGGTATAATACTTTAAAAAAACTACCAAACGTAGAGATAGTTGCTGTTATAGATCCTAAACCTGCAATAGAGGTAGTGAATCAATATGAAGATCTCGCTTCATTCGATGGTGCTTGTCTTGAATACTCTCATGCAATTATCGCTGTTCAAGCTGAATTCCATAGAGTGTATGTAAAGTATTTTAAAGCAAAGCTTGGAGGTGAAAATGTACTAGTAGAGAAACCTTGCGGACTTTTGTCTGACCCTAGAGAGCATTATTACGACTGCTATCCAGGGTACCTTTTTCTATCTACCCCTCACTATAAGAGAATTAAAAGCATGTTAAAAGAAAAGATGCTTGGAGAAATACTCTATAGCCATTTCTGGCGAGCATCAATGGGACCTCGTATTAGGACGGACGTTTCTATTGTAGAGGATTATATGATTCACGATCTCTATATTTTCCAAGATCTTTTTAGATATCGTTCAAAAGAACTCTACGCGGTTGTAAATGCTGAAAAGCAATTAGGAGAGGAAATTAAACCTACTACAGCTACGATAGAGATCTATAATCAAAGTAATAAACATGAAGCTACTTTCTTCTCTAGCTGGATTTATCCTATAAAAGAAAGAAAGATTGTTATCGTAGGTACAGAAGGCTCTATTGTTTGGGAAGGAGATAAGTTATACTTTACCCGCTCTCATTATTCTAAGATCGAGGGAAAAGATAAATACGGAAATCAAGGATGGGAGTTAAAAGAATATCCGCTTAACGATATTACTCCAGAAGAGAAAAGATCTACTTTGGAATTAGAGTTTGAAGACTTTATTAATCACGAGCCTAGAACTCAGATACAGAGAGATTTAGGAGAGCTTTTAAAAATGTTGGTAACTGATTAAAAATTAATTATATTAAAGTAAAAGTATGTCACAACAAATACCTTTAGGGAGACCTTATTTAAACAAAGAGCTCATTCTAGAAGAGATAGGTAAAGTATTGGATACTAGATGGATTAGCGGTGGACCTACTATTGCTAAGTTTGAAGAAGCTTTACAGGAGTACTTACAGAGCGGTCCTGCTGTAGCTGTCGCCAACGGAACGGTTGCTATCGAAATGGCTTTAATTTATTTGAATGGCGGTAAACGATTTGAAGAAGATGATCAGGTTATCGTTCCTTCCTGGTCATGGGTAGCTACAGGCTTTGCCCCTATTACTACCGGAGCTACGCCAGTATGGTGCGATGTAAACGAATACGGAGTACCTTCTGTAGAGACGATCGAGAAATGCATTACAGATAAAACCAGGGCTATTGTTATTGTTCACCAGATGGGAGTACCTTGCGACCTAGATGCTATTAACGAACTAGCCGAAAAGTATAACATTCCTGTCATTGAGGATACAGCTTGCGGCTTTGGATCAGAATACAAGGGAAAGAAACTAGGTAATTCTAAAAATATCTGTACGTTTAGTTTACAGGCCCGTAAATGTTTAACAACAGGTGAAGGAGGTTTCATTACTGTTAGAACTAAAGAAGAGGCAGAATGGTTTAAGTCTTATAGAGCATTCGGCACTACTGTATCACCTCTTGAAAGGGATAGAGCTAAGTTCTTATTGAAAGAGAGTTTTGGATTAGTAGCCTCTAACTATAAGATCTCAGATATTACTGCTGCTGTTGGTCTAGCTCAGTTGAAAGTATTTGATGAAGAAGTAAAGCTGAGAGATATAGTAGGCCGTAACTATAACTTCTTTGTTGATAGTAAATTAGAAGGCTTTGCAACTATCTTAAATAAAGTACCTGACTACTGTACGAAATATAACTGGCAGAACTATCACATTCTTCTTGAACCTCGATTCAATAGAGATCAAGTTGTAGATCTACTCCGTAAAGAAGGAATAGGGTGTAAATGGGATATTCAAGGTATTCATCTCGAACCCGTATTCGAAGGTAAGTACTATAGCGAACCTTTAGTATATACGTTAAGGTATCATCAGAGAGGACTGTGGTTACCTTTCTTTGCCGAAATCACAAACGACCAACAAGTATATGTTATCGATACCTTAAAGTCTATCCTACAAAAATTAGACGATGAATCTGAAGGAACTAACTAAAGTATTAGACGGAATAACTGATCAGCAAGTCCTAGAACTTAAACGAGCAGTAGAGAATACTGACGATGTTTATCTTATCGGAAATGGAGGTAGTAATGCTATCGCATCTCACATGGCTGTTGACTACATTAAGTTTTTAAAGAAGAGATGTTTTGTACCTAACGCTTCTGATCTTCTCAGTATGACAGTAAACGATTACGGAAGTGCATACATGTATTCTCAGTTCATCGACTACTATCTTGACATTGATAAAAAGCAGCTAGCTATTCTAATATCTTCATCAGGCAATAGCGTCAATATTATTAATGCAGTTAATAGGTGTAACTTTTATAATATCCCGGTAATCCTTTTGACTGGTTTCAAAAAATCAAACGTAGTAAATAGTTTAACCTATCCTAATATAATATTAAAGTATTGGGTCGATAGTGAAAACTACGGAGTAGTAGAGATGGCTCATCATTCATTCTTACACGCAATCGTATGATAACGGGATTTATAGCAGGAGCATTCGACGTAATACATCCAGGCTACGTTTATATGTTTAGAGAAGCAAAAGAGTATTGCGATTATCTTGTAGTAGGTCTTCATAAGGATCCTGAAACTAACGGTAAATTAAAACCGATACTGAGTGTAGAAGAGCGTTCAGAGATTCTCAAAAGCATTGTTTATATTGACGAAATATATGTCTATAGTGGAGAGGATGATCTTTATAAATTAATCGAAGAGGTTGATCCTGATGTAAGATTTTTAGGAGATGATTATAAAGGTAAAAAATTTACAGGAGAGAAGTTAAACATACAGACTGTCTTTCTAGATAGAAGTCATGGATGGTCAACAACTAAATTTAAAACTTTAATATACGAACAGATAAATGGAAAAAATATACAGTAAGATAGATCCTGAAGTTTTACTTCACATGATAGTTAGAAAAGAAGACATGCTTCCCGGAAGACAAGACGTAGTTTCGGAAGAGAATTTCATTCAGTGCTCTATTCTGAATATGGAAGAGGGTAAAACATTTAAACCTCATAGGCATATCTGGAAAGAAAGAACTAGGAATGTAATTGCACAAGAGAGCTGGATCGTAATTCAGGGTAAGGTAAAGTGTATCTTCTATGATTTAGATGATACTATTATTGCCGAGCGTATTCTTGAACCAGGTGATGCTAGCTTTACACTCCAGGGAGGCCATAACTATCTTATTTTAGAGGACAATACTTTAGTTTACGAATATAAGACCGGACCTTACGAAGGGCAAGCTTTAGATAAAACGTTTATATGAAAAAGGTCTTTATCTTATTAGACCATAAACACGATAGTTTAGACGATCATAGCGCAGCTATTATCTACTGGTACGGTATTCTAGATAATATGGGTTATGATGTGAGTTATATTGATTATGCGAGCTATAATGCCGATAGTCTCTATAATGAAGTCAGACGAGAGAAGCCTTTCATGCTTATACTCGTTAACTATTTTAGAACTATTCATACAGAATTCGCAAGATTTAGGGATATTACAAAAGTATATCTTTTGCAGAGTGACATGCACCGTTTCTACGACAATCACGTAAAGCTTTGGATTCCTTTCGTAGACGGTATTATAAATTTCGAAGGAACTAAGGAGTGGTGCTTGAGAGATGGATTACCAGAAGAAGGTTTTCTCAAGATGAGGTGGGGATTTAACCCTAGTATGATGTGCATTTCTAATAGAGAGAAAAGTAGAAACATCTCTTTTTACGGAGGATTGCATGGAGGGAGAGCTCAACTACTACAAAACCTTTCCCAACTAACATCAGTAGACGTAATACCTCAATCTGCTACATACGGATCAGTAAAGTATATTCTATCTCAGTCTAAGTTTAGTTTGAATTTTAGTATGAACGCTACAGGGGATAGAAGAGAGTTAAAAGGTAGAGTGGTAGAGATACCAGCTCACTGCGTTCTTTTATCAGAACCTGCCCCGGAGTTAGATACATACTATAACGAAGATGAATATATTTTATTTAACTCTGTAGAAGAGTTAGCAGATAAGATCAAAAGTCTATCAGATAAAGAAATAGAGAGTATCTTTAAAAGAGGTAATAGAGCTCTATGGGAAAGAAATACAGCTTATCACGAATGGGATAAAATACTCCCATTAATGGATCCAGATTATAAACAAGTTGACATTCCTACACTGCTAAAAACTTATCATTCAGATTACTATCGTGGATAACTATTTTCATAAAGACGTTGAGATAAAGTATCTTAATAAGATAGGAGATCATACTGCTATCGATAAAGGCTTTTACTGTACGACTCAAATAGAGATAGGAAGTTATGTGCATATTAGTCCTTACGTAACCTGTATAGGGGGTAAGAATGGACTATTTGTATTGAAAGGATTTAACAACGTAATGGCAGGAGCTAGAATCGTATGTGGATCTGATCGCTTTGATGGTAGCGGATTATTCGGTGCAATGATACCTTCTGAGTTAAAAGGAAAGCAGATAATCGAACCCGTGATTATGGAAGAGTTTTCTAATATAGGAACTAACGCTATAGTGCTGCCAGGTTCTACATTAAGAAAAGGAGTACTTCTATCAGCAGGAAGTCTCTTAATTGGCGATACAGAAGAGTGGGGAGTGTATAAAGGTAATCCTGCAGTGCTGGTTAAGAAAGTAAATAAAACTGAAACTTTAGAAAGAGCAAAAAAGCTAGGTTATGTCGAATAATTACGGACGTATATCATTTTCTCGTCCTTCCGACAGCGGAGGATTCTTTTCAAATTACTTTAGCGTAGTATCAACTATGGGAGTATGTATGATGAAGAATCTAATACCTTATGTAGATTCTACTAATACCTGGTTTAATCCTACTTGCGATTTCAAAAACGATACTGTCTTAGATTCAAGTATTAATCCTTGGGACTGGTGGTTTGTACAGAAGAAAGAAGAGGGAAGGGAAGTTATTGACGTAGGACTTGATAGAGGAGGTATACCGCACAATCCAGGTCTTTTTGTTAAGCATCCAACTATCCCAATATTTAGAAATCTAGCTAAAGACCACTGTATAATACAGCCTCATATTTTACAAGAAGAAGAGCAATTATATAAAGAGTATATAGAAGGAAAGAATACTTTAGGTATTCTAGCAAGAGGAACTGAAATGCTCCTACATCATAAAGAGTATCCAAAAGTTCCAGTCGATTCTTGGTCGAAGTTAGTAAAATTATGTCTAGAGCGAGATCCAGAGATTGATAACATTTTCCTTGTTACTGACGATAAAAGAATCATAGATAACGTTCTAAGCTCTTACCCGGAAGTTAAATACTTAAAACATTTCTTTCGAAGTACAGACCAGCCCGAAGAAGCGTTCTTAAATAAGGACGAGCCTTGGTGGCTTACTTCTCCTACAGGAGATCCTAATCATAGAAGGAGAGTAGGCGAAGAGGCTTTAATTCAGACTCGTCTTTTAGCTAGATGTACTTCGTATGCTGGATGTCATTCAGGAATGAATAGCGCTGTTAATTTTTTTAGAGAAAGTCCTTTTAAAGCAAATTATTTAGCATGACAAGAACAGATATAATAAACCATTTAATTAAGAAAATCGAAGCTAAGTCTTACTTGGAGATTGGAGTTAGGGAACCAGAAGGTAATTTCAATCATATTCAATGCGATAAAAAAGTAGCAGTAGATCCTGTTCCTCTCGGCCAAGGTATTATTGCTCTAACTTCAGATGCTTTTTTCAAACAGAACGAAAGTATGTTTGACGTTATTTTTATAGACGGACTTCATGTAGCTGACCAAGTAGAGAGGGATATTATAAACAGCCTTGCTGTATTAAACCCAGGAGGGTATATCATCTGTCATGACATGAATCCTACAGAAGAGCTAATGCAAAAGGTTCCAATCGAGA
>Ga0068872_10004781_pt1 | contig 10211 bp, 10 predicted proteins | sample NOAtaG_7_FD_66441 | JGI IMG/M metagenome (GOLD analysis project Ga0068872, IMG submission 66441) | Freshwater lake microbial communities from Lake Erie, under a cyanobacterial bloom - NOAA_Erie_Diel1S_2200h metaG | ecosystem: Environmental > Aquatic > Freshwater > Lake | place: USA: Ohio, Lake...
AGGTGGAGGAATTTCAATGTCTTAATTGCTCTCCCGAGGGGGAGCTGTCGGCAAAGCCGACTGAGGGGGGTCAAGGGCTTCAGGACAGAGTCTTGGCCAGGACGAGGTCGTCGTAGGTTCGGGAGCCCACCTGGAAGGTGCGCACGCCGGCCTGGGTGAAGCCCTGGCGGGCGTAGAAGCCGAGGGCCTTGGCGTTCTTCGTGTAGACGCCGAGGAGCAGGCGGTCGAAGCCATCTGCCCGAGCGGCCGCCTCCGCCGCCGCCATCAGCCGGGCGCCGTCGCCCCCGCCCTGGAAGCGGTGCAGCAGGTAGATGCGCTTCAGCTCGACATCGCCCGGCCCTGTCGGCAGGGGCAGGTCCGGCGGGCAGGAAAGGGAAAAGCCCACGGGGGCGCGGGTGTCCGCGATCTCCGCCAGCCAGGCCCGCCAGCCGGGCGTCGAGAGCCAGTCGCGGTAGAGCTCAGGCCGGTTCTGGACCTCGCAGTGGACAAGGATATCCGCCGCCGGCAGGACATCGGCGTAGGACTCCAGGAAGGTCGCCCGGCTGACCAGGGCCAGGGCCTCGGCGTCCTGCGGGGTGCAGGGGCGGATCGTGATCGACATGGGCCTCCCGGGAGGTCTCTGCACGGCGCCGTCTATGGGCAAGCGCGGCGCCGGGCGCTAGGCATGAGAAAACACCAGGGGTCAAGCGGGAAGGAGACGGACATGGCGGGACGGGTTCAGGGCAAGGTGGCGCTCATCACCGGCGGGGCCAGCGGCATCGGCCTGGGCTGCGCCGAGCGGCTGGCGCAGGAAGGCGCGATCATTGTCATCACCGACATCCAGGACGACAAGGGCCGCAAGGCCGCCGAGGCCCTGCGCGCGACCGGCGCCAAGGCCGACTACCTGCACCACGACGTGACGAGCGAGGAGGCCTGGATCGAGGTCGTCGGCCAGGTGAAGGCCCTGCATGGCCGCCTGGACATCCTGGTCAACAACGCCGGCATCGGCCTGTCCGGCCTGGTGACCGAGTTCTCTCTGGCCGACTTCAAGCGCCAGATGGCCATCAACGTGGACGGCGTCTTCCTGGGCATGAAGCATTCCCTGCCCCTGATGCGCGAGCACCAGTCGGGCTCGATCATCAACATCTCCTCGGTGGCCGGGCTGAAAGGCTCGCCGAACATGAGCGGCTACTGCGCCACCAAGGGCGCCGTGCGGCTGATGACCAAGTCGGTGGCCATGGAATGCGCCAACGCCAGGGACGGGATCCGGGTCAACTCCATGCATCCGGGCATCATCGAGACCCCGATCTGGGACACCATCATCGGCACCGGCGAGCCCGGCGACAACGCCCGGCCGCAGCGGGACCTGGCCCTGGACGCCCTGACCGAAACCGCCGTGCCCCTGGGCGTGAAGGGCCTTCCCCTCGACATCGCCAATGGCGTGCTCTGGCTGGCCTCGGACGAGAGCCGTTACGTCACCGGCGCCGAGATGGTCATCGACGGCGGGCTGACCGTCCGATGAGCGCCGCAACCCCGATCCTGCACGTCATCTTCGGCCCCTCGGGCGCGGGAAAGTCGACCTACGCCGGCGCCCTCGCCCGGCGGGAGCGGGCCGTGGCCTTCTCCATCGACGACTGGATGGCCCGGCTCTTCGCCCAGGACATTCCCCAGCAGCCGGACCTCCACTGGCTGATGGAACGCATCGAGCGCTGCGAGGCCCAGATCTGGTCGACGGCGGCGGCGGTCATGGCGGCGGGGACCCCGGTGGTCCTTGACCTCGGCCTCCTGCGGCGATCCGACCGGGCGCGGGTGACGGAGATCGCCCGGCTTTGCGAGCTGCCGGCCCGGTTCCACTACCTGACGGCGCCGAAGGAGGTCCGGCGGGGCCGGGTATTGTCGCGCAACCAGATCCAGGGCGAGGGATTCTCCTTTGTCGTCACCCCGGAAATGTTCGACTTCGCCGAGGGGGTCTTCGAGGCGCCGGACGCCGACGAGCTGGCCGGCTGCGAGGTCGTCGAGAGCGCCTGAACCCCGTCGCCGCCATGCTCTCGCCATGGTCGGCGGCCAGCCTTGACCTGCAGGCGTTCCAGCCTGCCTGACGGACCTGACGGATGTTGATCGGCCTCCTGGCCTCCGCAACGGTGAGCCTGCCCCCGCTTCCGGACCTGCCCGGGGCTGTGGCCCTGCCGCCCCTGCCCCCCATCGAACGGACGCCCCAGGTGGTCTTCGTCGACCGCAACGGCGCGCGCATCGGCGTGCGTGGCGGTCGCTATGGGCCGGCCGTCGACATCCGGAGCCTTCCCGCCCATGTTCCCGCCGCCTTCGTGGCGATCGAGGACCGCCGCTTCTACAGCCATCCCGGTTTCGACGCGGCGGGCATCGCCCGCGCCGCCGCCGCCAACCTGGCCGAGGGGGGCGTCGCCCAGGGCGGGTCCACCATCACCCAGCAGGTCGCCCGCCTCCTCTTCCTCAACCAGGACAAGACCCTGGAGCGGAAGGCCCGGGAGGTCGCCCTCGCCGTCCAGCTGGAACAGGCCTTCACCAAGCCGCAGATCCTTGGCCTCTACCTGTCGCGCATCAACTTCGGGAAGGGCGCCTGGGGCCTGGAGGCGGCGGCATGGCGCTATTTCAACAAGCCGGCCTCGCGCCTGACCGTCCGGGAGGCCGCCATGCTGGCCTCCATTCCCAAGTCGCCCACCGGCTACAACCCCGTGGACCAGCCGGCCCGCAACGCCGAGCGGACGAAGCTGGTCCTCGACGCCATGGTCGAGACCGGCGCCCTCTCGGCCAAGGCCCGGACCGCGGCGCTCAAGGAGAGCCCCCGGGTCTGGACCCGGGCGCCGGAGGCCTCGGCCCAGTACTTTGTGGACTGGATGGACGCCCAGGCCCGCCGCCGGGCCGGGCCGGTCCGCCAGGACCTCGTGGTCGAGACCACCCTGGATCTGCCCCTGGAGCGCTCTGCGGAGGAAGCGCTCCGGAGCGGGGTCGGCAGGGGGGCGGCGCAGGGGGTGCAGCAGGGCGCCGTGGTGGTCCTGGACGGGTCCGGCGCCGTACGGGCCCTGGTGGGGGGAACGGACCACCTGACGGCCCCCTACAACCGCGCCACCGACGCCCGCCGCCAGCCGGGATCAGCCTTCAAGCCCTTCGTCTGGCTGACCGCCCTCGAGGCCGGCCGGACCCCGGAGACCCCGGTGGTGGACGAACCCGTCGACATTGGCGGCTGGTCGCCGGCCAACTACGAGCCCGGCTTCCAGGGGCCCATGAGTCTGGAGACCGCCCTCGCCCGCTCGATCAACACGGTCGCCGTCCGGCTGGCGGATGAGGTCGGGCGCGACACGGTCGCCGCCACGGCCCGCCGGCTCGGCGTCTCCACCCCCATCCCCACCACGCCGGCCATGGCCCTGGGAACGGGCGTCGTGACGCCCATGGACCTGGCGGAGTCCTACGGCGCCTTCGCCGCCGGGGGCCGGCAGGTCGAGGCCTGGGGCGTCTCGCGGATCCGCACGGCGGGGGGGCGGGTGATCTGGAGCCGTCCGGCGCCGGCGCCCCCGAAACAGATTGTGGCCAACCCCGCCCTGACCGACCTCAACCGCATGATGCGGCAGGTCGTAGCGTCCGGCACCGGAACCCGGGCGGCCCTTCCCGGCCGGGATGTGGCCGGCAAGACGGGCACCACCTCTGATTACCAGGACGCCTGGTTCGCCGGCTACACAGGCGGGATCGTCGCCGTGGTCTGGATGGGACGGGACGACAACCGGCCCATGAAGGGTGTGACGGGGGGCTCCCTGCCGGCGGAGGTCTGGCGAAGCGTCATGTCCGCCGCCGTGAAGCGCCTGCCTTCCGGGCCCATCCCGGCCGGACCGCCGCCACCCGTCCCCGTCGCCGGGGACGTCCCGCCGCAAGACGGCGCTCCGCCAGGTCCCGCCCCGGCTCAGACACCCTCCGCACCGGTTGTCCCCGCGCCGCCGCCGGAGGGGCCGCAAACAGCGGAACCACAATAAAGTTCAGGTCTTGCTGCATTGCACACTTGAGTTTCGGGCGCTCGGGACCTATCCTTTTCGCCCCACGGACGCGTGCGCCCGCGGTGTAGTTTACGTCCTCAGCGCAGACCCGAGACCACCCGGTTATGGAAAAAGTCCCGATGACCGCCGAGGGCTATCACGCCCTCGACGAAGACCTGAAGCGTCTCAAGACGATCGAGCGACCCTCCGTGATCGCCGCCATCGCCGAAGCCCGCTCGCATGGCGATCTGTCCGAGAACGCCGAATACCATGCCGCCAAAGAGCGGCAGGGCTGGATCGAGGGGCAGATCGCGGACATCGAGGACCGCATGGCGCGCGCCCAGGTGATCGACGTCTCCAAGCTGTCGGGCAGCCAGGTCAAGTTCGGCGCCACCGTCTCTGTCGTGGACGAGGATACCGAGGACAAGGCCCGCTACCAGATCGTCGGCGAGCATGAGGCGGACGTGAAGTCCGGCAAGATCTCCATCACCTCGCCCATCGCCCGGGCCATGATCGGCAAGGAGACCGGGGACGTCGTCGAGGTCAATACGCCCGGCGGCGTGAAGGCCTACGAGATCGTCAAGGTGGAGTGGATCTAGGGCCCGCCGGCTCTTGGCCAACCCCCTCTCCATCTGGGCCGTGTCCGATGACAAGGCCGGAAACGCCGGTCCGGCCCTCGGGCTGGCGGAGGCCGTTGCCCGGCTGACGCCCGCGCAGGTCAGCGTCCGCACCGTCCGTTGGAAGGGCCGCATTGGTCGCCTGCCCTGGTTTCTCAATCCCTTCCCCCTGACCGTCCTCGCCGGTGGAACAGGTATCGGTCCGCCCTGGCCGGACGTCTGGATCGCTGCGGGCCGCGCCACCCTGCCCCTCTCCCTCCGTCTCCGGCGCTGGTCGGGCGGGCGCACCCTGGTGGTGCAGATCCAGAATCCCCGCGCGCCGCGCGCCGCCTTCGACCTGATCGTCGCGCCCCGCCACGACGAGATCGCCGGCCCGAACGTCCTGTCCATCACCGGCTCGCCGCACCGCATCACCCCTGAGCGCCTTGCGGAGGCCAACGCCCGGTTCGCCAGCCTGACCGATCCCCTGCCCCGCCCCCGCGCCGCCCTGCTGGTGGGCGGGCGGTCCAAGGCCCACGACCTCTCAGACGCCCGGGCCCGGACCCTGGCCGCGGACCTTCGCCGAGCCGTACTGGAGTCCGGCGGATCGCTGATGACCACCTTCTCCCGACGGACCCCGGACTCCGCCCGGCGCATCCTGACCGAGGCCCTGGCCGACCTGCCGGGGTTCATCTGGGACGGTGAGGGCGAGAACCCCTACTTCGCCATGCTGGCCGCCGCCGACGTCGTGCTCGTCACCGAGGACAGCGCCAACATGACCACCGAAGCCGCTGCGACGGGGCGGCCGGTGCTGATCCTGCCCATGGACGGGGGCTCGGCGAAGTTTGCGCGCCTGAAGGCGGACCTCATCACCCGGGGCGTCGCGCGCGCCTTCGAGGGCCGGCTCGACCTCTTCGCCGCGGCGCCGCTGGATGAGACCCGCCGGGCCGCCCGGGCGGTTCTGGACCTGCTGAAGGACCGGCCCATATGATCGCGCCCTTTCCGAAGTCGCGAATTCGCGCTCCCCTGTCCGCAAGATGATTCCCGAGACCCCGCGCGTGCTGTTCATCGCCGACGCCGGACCCGAGGTCGGCGGCGGTCACCTCATGCGCAGCCTGACCCTGGCCGAGGCCCTCAGCGTGCGCGGCGCGGCCTGCGCCTTCCTGGCTTCACCGCAGAGCGCACCCCTGCTGGACACCTTCGCCCCCGCCATGTCGCGGATCGAAGCGGCGGGCGCGGACCGCAACGCCCTCGCCGCCGCCCTCGCCGGTCAGGGCTTCGACGCCCTGGTCTTCGATCATTACGGACTGGCCCGTCCTGACCATGACGCCCTGGCGGGCGGGCGCGCCAGTCTGGTCATCGACGACCTGGCGAACCGGCCCCTCGGCGGGGACGTGGTTCTGGATTCCGGCCCGAACCGGCGGCCTGTGGACTACACCTTGCTGACCGACGGCGACACGCGCCTCCTGCTGGGACCGGAGTTCGCTCCGGTGCGCAGCCGCTTCGCCGCCGTTCGCGCCTCCTCCCTCGCCCGCCGGAGCGGTCCCGTTCGCAGGGTCCTTGTGACCATGGGGTTGACGGATGTCGGCGGCGTGACCAGCCGCGTTGTCGACCGGCTGCGGCCGAGGCTGGGCGATGTGGTCATCGACATCGCCCTGGGCGGCCAGGCGCCGAGCCTGCGGCCCCTGACGCGCATGGCCAGCCATGACCGGCGACTGCGCCTGCATATCGACGCCACGGACATGGCCACCCTGCTGCACGACGCGGACTTTGTGATCTCGGCGGCGGGATCCACGGTCTGGGAAATCTGCACGCTCGGCCTGCCCGCCGCCGTCGTCGTAGTGGCTGACAACCAGCGCGCCGCCGCGGGGGCGTTGACCGAGAGGGGCGCCGCTCTGGTGTTGGACGCCACCGACGCCGCCTTCGAGGGCGCGCTGGACCGGGCGATCATGCGGCTTGTCACGGACGCGGCGCAGAGGGCCCACCTGTCGGAGGCGGCCGCCGGCATCTGCGATGGCCAGGGCGCAGGCCGGGCGGCGGAGGCCCTACTCCAGGCGATCGCCCAGAAGGCGCGGGCGCCCTGAGGCCCTGACCGCCGGCAAGGCGACCCGTTCCGGGCGTCTCCGGCTCCCTGATCATGACCTTAGAGTCGAGCCGCGCCGCCGGAGTCGCATACGGCCGGAATCTGCCCTAAAGGGACGAAATGTCTGACTCCACGCCCCGCTCCGTCCGCTGCCTGATCGTCGGCTCCGGTCCTGCCGGTTACACCGCCGCCGTCTACGCCGCCCGCGCCCTCCTGAAGCCGGTCCTGATCCAGGGCCTGCAGCCCGGCGGCCAGCTCACCATCACCACTGATGTCGAGAACTATCCGGGCTTCGCCGACGTCATCCAGGGACCCTGGCTGATGGAGCAGATGCAGGCCCAGGCCGAGCATGTCGGGACCGAGATCATCAACGACATCGTCGTCTCCGCAGACCTGTCGTCGCGGCCCTTCCGGCTGGCTTGCGACAGCGGCCAGGTCTGGCTGGCCGAGACCCTGATCATCGCCACCGGCGCGCAGGCCCGGTGGCTCGGCCTGGAGAGCGAGCAGCGGTTCCAGGGCTTCGGAGTCTCGGCCTGCGCGACCTGTGATGGCTTCTTCTACCGCGGCAAGGAGGTCATGGTGGTCGGCGGCGGCAACACCGCCGTGGAGGAAGCCCTCTTCCTGACCAGCTTCGCCTCGAAGGTCACCGTGGTGCATCGGCGCGACAGCTTCCGCGCGGAAGCCATCCTGCAGGAGCGCCTGTTCGCCAACCCCAAGGTCGAGGTGGTCTGGGATCACGAGGTGGAAGAGGTGCTGGGCCAGACCGACCCTCTGGGTGTGACCGGCGTGCGGCTGAAGTCGACCCGGACCGGCGAGACCCGGCAGCTGGCCTGCGACGGCGTCTTTATCGCCATCGGCCACGCCCCGGCCTCGGCCCTGTTCGCCGGTCAGCTGGAGATGGACGCCAGCGGCTATCTGAAGGTCCGCGCAGGGACGGCTGCAACCGCCATCCGAGGGGTGTTCGCGGCCGGCGACGTCACCGACGATGTCTACCGGCAGGCCGTCACCGCGGCGGGCATGGGTTGCATGGCGGCCCTGGAGGCTGTGCGCCTCCTTTCGGAAGAGGATCACGCCTCAAGCCGGGCGGCCGCCCAGTGACCAGCCTCATCGTCAACGGCGGCCGGGCCTTGCGGGGGAGGATCATCCCCTCGGCCAACAAGAACGCCGTCCTGCCGGTGCTCTGCGCCACCCTCCTGACCGACCAGCCCGTGACCCTGCACCGGGTGCCCGACATCACCGACGTCCGGAAGATCCTCGACTTCTTCCGCAACCTCGGCTCGACCGTGGACATGGACTTCGAGGCCGGGACCCTGCGGGTCCGCCACGGCGAGGGGCTGGACCCGAAGGCCGCCCACCTGCCGCTGGGCATGCGCTCGACCCTGATGCTGATCCCGCCCCTGCTGCACAGGTTCGGGGCGGCGACCATCGAGGAAGATGCGACGGGCTGCACCCTTGGCGCCCGGGAGATCGACCCGCACATCGAAGTCCTGCAGACGTTTGGCGCGACGGTGCGGCGCGAGCCCGACGCCCTGCATATCTCCGTGCCGGGGGGCTACAGGTCCGCCGACCACTGGCTGGACTACGCCTCGGTCACCACCACCGAGAACTTCATGCTCTGCGCGGCGACGGCATCCGGCCGGTCGAAGCTGACCAACGCCGCCTGCGAGCCCCACGTGCAGGAATTCTGCGCCTTCCTGGCCCTGATGGGCGCCCGCATCGAAGGGGTCGGCGGATCCCGAATTGTGGTCGAGGGTGTCGATCGCCTGTCCGGGGCCGAGTTCACCTTCGCCGACGACTTCCACGAGGTGGCGACCTTCCTGGCCATGGGGGCGATCACCGGCGGAGAGGTCTCGGTGCGCAATGGCTCGGTGGAGCAGTTCCCCCTGCTGGACCGGACCTTCGCCAAATTCGGCGTGGAGGTCACCCATGAGGGAGGCTGGTCCTCGGCGCGCGCCGCCCACGGCCTGAAGGTGCGAGAGCCCTTCACCTCGAACATCCTGACCAAGGTCGAGGCGGCCCCCTGGCCCTACGTGCCGGCGGATCTCCTGCCGATCTTCATCGCCCTGGGCGTCCGCGCCGAGGGCTCGGTTATGTTCTGGAACAAGGTCTACGAAGGGGCCCTGGGCTGGAGCTCGGAGATCGGCAAGTTCGGGGCCCACGCCGTTCTCTGCGACCCGCACCGGCTGATCACTTACGGCGGCAAGCCGCTCATGCCCGCCACGGTGGAGAGCCCCTACATCATCCGGGTCGCCATCGCCCTGTTCATGCTGGCCGCGAGCATCGAGGGGCGCTCCACCATCCTCAACGCCGCCCCGATCCAGAGGGCCCACCCGCGCTTCGTCGAGAACCTCAACGCCCTCGGCGCCGACGTGGAGTGGGTGGCCGGCGACTGACCCGCAAGGAGCCCTCATCATGGCCCTGGAGATCCGCTACGCCCGCGCCGGCGATCATCCCGCCATCGGGGACATTCTCGACGCCGCTTTCGGGGGGACCGCCGAACGCCGGATCGTCGAGCGGCTGCGCGCCGACGCCGAGTCCATGTTCGAGCTGATCGCCCTGCAGGCTGGCGAACCGGTCGGCTGCATCATGTTCAGCCGCCTGTGGGCCGACAGCATGCACCTGTACTCAGCCCTCGCGCCCCTGGCGGTCCGCCCGGATGTGCAGCGCACCGGGATCGGATCGGCGCTCACCCTGCGCGGCCTGGAGGCGGCCCGCCATTTCGACGCCGCCGCCGTGCTGGTGCTGGGGCATCCGGAGTACTATCCGAAGTTCGGCTTCTCAGCGGCCGCGACGGCGAAGGTCAGCGCCCCCTACTCGGGCAGCCCGGCCTTCATGGGGATCGCCCTGGTCGACGGCGCCCTGGATGAGCCGCTGATGGTGGCCTACCCGGACGCCTTCGCCGCCGGTCAGGGCTGAACGCCGGCGCCGGCCGCCACGGGGGCTGGCTCCCCCTTCTCCAGGGCGGCGAGGGCGGCGTTGATCCGGCGGATCTCCTCCGGGGTGGGCCTCCGCCGTATGGGCGAGAGCTGGCCGGGGGCCGGAAGGCCTGCGGACCCAGCCGCATCCGGCTCTGAAATCGTGTAAGTGCGGGTCTCGCCAGCCAGGGCCAGGGTGACCGTGCGTGGCGGCGGCGGGGCCATAAAGGCCTCGAGTCCTGCCTGGGTGCGCGGATCGACACCGCCGAGGATGGCCGGGGTCAGGCTGGCCTCGCCGCCCGCATACCGGCCCGTGAAGGCGCCGGCCTCGCCGGAGGGTCCCGTCCACCGGTAGAAGATATGCGCTCCGATCTGGGCCAGCTTGACCAGGGTCGGGGCCCAGTAGGGGGCCACATAGTCGGCGTGGTAGTGGGTGGCCGAGCCGACCTCGCGCACCACATGGCCCGACAGGGCGCGTCGGGCGACAGCGTCGGCGGCGCTCCAGAGAGCCGGTTCCGGCGGTCGGCCGAGGGAGCCGTCGCAGGTGAAGGTGAACTGGCAGCCGGTGGGCCTGGCCGATCCCTGATAGACCACGCCGCACACGGACTTGGGGTACCCTGGATGCCGCAGCCGGTTC
>Ga0068872_10004782_pt1 | contig 10211 bp, 5 predicted proteins | sample NOAtaG_7_FD_66441 | JGI IMG/M metagenome (GOLD analysis project Ga0068872, IMG submission 66441) | Freshwater lake microbial communities from Lake Erie, under a cyanobacterial bloom - NOAA_Erie_Diel1S_2200h metaG | ecosystem: Environmental > Aquatic > Freshwater > Lake | place: USA: Ohio, Lake...
TAGTGACTCCTAATGGATTAAAGAATTTCCCGTTGGATTGGGTATAGAAGAGTGCCATGGCCATCACGCTCAAGATCGTTCCGGCATACATGTGGCGATCGGCAACTTCCTGATCATAGCCGGATTCAGCGGCCAAAAAAGAACCTGCTAGTGCTGATATGGCGGTAATCAGCGCTGTAAATAAAAATGAGTAGTCAAGAAATTTCTCTATTCCTTTAAAATCCACCCTGTTTTTTAACCACCTGATGAGTAAGGCCTGCACCAAAAATCCTATGGGCAGGTGCAACAGCATTGGATGCAAACGGCCTGCTACCTGAAGGCTAACGGGCAGGCTGATGCGATCGTGGAAAACCACTACCAGCACGAGCATGGTGTTTAATAGGATCAGCAGAAGCGTAAGGACTTTCCTGGTCATTCGGCGATTGGTACTACTTAGGCGAGGATTGAGTTTACCACTTTACCCGCAACGTCAGTTAGGCGATAACGACGACCAAGGTGTTTGTACGTAAGTCTTTCGTGATCCATTCCCATCAGATGAAGGATGGTTGCGTGAAAGTCATTTACATGTACCGGGTCTTTGACGATGTTATACCCGAATTCATCCGTCTCTCCATAAACCATGCCTGGCTTTACTCCACCACCGGCCATCCAGATGCTGAAGCAGCGCGGATGATGATCGCGTCCATAATTTTCTTTGGTGAAGGTTCCCTGGCAATAGTTGGTACGACCGAATTCACCACCCCAGATGACCAAAGTTTCATCCAGGAGGCCGCGTTGTTTCAGGTCCATGATTAGGGCCGCGGAAGCCCGGTCAACATCTTGCGCCTGAAGTTTCATTTCTCCTGCCAGATTGCCGTGTTGATCCCAACCCTGATGGTAGAGTTGAACAAATCGCACGCCTGCTTCGGAAAGTTTACGGGCCAAAAGGGCGTTAGCGGCATACGTACCGGGTACCAGACATTCAGGTCCATACATTTTAATGATATGATCTGGCTCTTTTGTCAGGTCGGTGAGTTCGGGTACGCTGGTTTGCATGCGGTAAGCCAGTTCGTATTGCTGGATCCTGGTTTGGATTTCAGGGTCTCCGAATTGTTCGTGACTTGTAGCATTCAATTCGGCTACGCGATCGAGCATTTTCCTTCGCTGGGTTGGATCCATTCCTTCCGGGTTGTTCAGGTAAAGAACGGGTTCCTCGCTTGCGCTGAATTTTACCCCTTGATGTACACTATCCAGGAAACCGTTGGTCCATAGTTTATCGTAAACACCTTGGCCGTTTCCGCGGCCGCGTGACAACAACACACAAAATGCAGGAAGGTTTTTATTTTCACTACCTAATCCATAGCTGAGCCATGAACCCATGCTTGGTCTGTTTCCTTGTTGGGCTCCCGTTTGCATGAAGGTTAGTGCGGGGTCATGGTTGATGGCCTCAGTGTGCATCGTTTTGATGATGCAAATGTCGTCAGCAATTTTGGCCATGTTTGGAAACAGTTCACTAATCCAGGCACCGCTTTTTCCATGTTGTTGGAATTTGAACCAGGATCCAACCATTGGGAAGGTTGTTTGTCCGGAGGTCATTCCGGTCAATCGCTGCCCCATTCGGATAGACGCAGGAAGATCTTCTCCTGCGCGTTTATTCAGCATGGGTTTGTAGTCAAATGTTTCCAGCTGGGAGGGTGCACCGTTTTGGAACAGGTAGATGATTCTTTTGGCTTTGGGTGCAAAATGCGGGATTCCGGCCATCAAGGAGCTCGCATCTTCTTTCCCGGTAAACAGATCCGGGATGAGCAGAGAGCCTAATGCGGCTCCTCCGATACCGGCACTGAGCTTTCCGAAGAAATGCCTGCGTGTTATTGAAAATTGATGTTTTAAAAATTCATCCATGTTTTCCCGATTCAGGTTTTAACAAGCGCTTCGTCGAGGTTGTATAAGGTCATGATTACGTTCATCAGTCCAAAGACTTCTTCAGGATTGGTCTTTGGAAGGGTAGGGTATTCACCTGAAGTAATCAGCTTGATGATTTTATTTGGCTCCTTTTGTGCCACCTGTAGCGATTCGGAGTAATAGTTATTTAGAACATTGATTTCTTTTGGTTGTGCAGGTCGGCATAGAATTAATTGGATGGCTTTGGAAATTTTTTCTTCTGTCGAGAGTTTCTCGATAGATATCTTCTCAGCCAGTACGCGTGAGGCCTCTAATACCTGTGGATCATTGAGCATGACGAGTGCCTGCAGGGGAGTGTTTGTATTCAGTCTGCGTACTTCACATTGATCGCGGTTGCTGGCATCAAATACTAACATAGCAGGAGGTGGTACCGTGCGTTTGATAAAGGTATACATCGACCGACGGTACAATTTTTCTTCATGGTCCTGAATGTAACGGGTCAAACCACGTCCGGAGGTTGCGGCTTCCCAAATTCCTTTAGGCTGATAAGGTTTAACACTTGGTCCACCAATTTCTGGGATCAACAAGCCACTGCTGGCCAAAACATGATCTCGCACCGCTTCGGCAGGCAGTCTTAGTCTTGGTGCTCTGGAGTAGTATCGGTTTTCAGGATCCCGCTCTAGCTTTTTTGAAGATACTACGGCCGATTGTCGGTAGGTGGCCGATAGTACGATTTGACGAACCAGTCTTTTGATGTCCCAGTTGTTTTTCATGAAATCTCTGGCTAGCCAATCCAGTAGTTCCGGATGGGATGGAAGTTCGCCTTGCATGCCAAAATCACCAGAGGTTTTTACAATTCCTTTTCCAAAAAGCTCTTGCCATATTCGATTAACAAAAACTCTGGCTGTAAGCGGATGTTCAGGATGTAGTAGCCATCGAGCAAGTCCCAATCGGTTTGCAGTGTAGGTTAGCGTATCGAAGGGGAGGATATCTGTGGGTAGTCCAAAGGATACGCGTTCTCCTAGTTTGTCGTATTCTCCGCGGTTTAAAACATGCGTTGGTCGTTTGACGGAATCCTTCATCACCATAACTTGTACTGGTAATGAATCCTTCTTATTGATGAAGGTTAAAATGGAGTTTACTTCTTGAGAGGTAATGGTTATGCGTGGAGGATCTGCAGGAAAACCAGAGAAAATATCTCCTTGCAAGCCTTTTTCAGCCAGCTGATTGAAAAAGGCAAAAGTGCGGAAGTAATCCTTTTGCGAGATGGGATCGTATTTGTGGTCATGGCATTTGGCGCATTCGAGTGTTATGGCCAGAAAGGCTTTTCCAAATGTGTTGGTTCTGTCGGTAACATACTCAATGCGGTATTCTTCATCGATCACTCCACCTTCCTGGGTGATTTTGTGATTTCGGTTGAAACCGGTTGCAAGGATTGATTCTTTTGTTGCATTTGGGATGAGGTCTCCGGCCAATTGCCAGGTCAGAAATTTGTCATAGGAGTAATTTGAATTGAAAGCATGAATAACCCAATCTCTCCAAGGCCACATCGTTCGAATACCATCATCCTGGTAACCATGCGTATCGGCATAGCGGGCCACGTCAAGCCAATGAGTTGCCATTTTTTCTCCGTAATGTTTACTGGCGAGTAAGGTGTTGACTACTTTTTCGTAAGCATTTGGACTAGTGTCTTTTAAAAAGGCCTCTTGCATTTCAAGGGAAGGAGGGAGTCCGGTGAGGTCAAAGGAAACTCTTTTTAGGAGTAGGGCTTTTTCAGTTTCCTCGTTTGGCTCGAGGTTGACTTCGTTAAGTTTATCGAGGATAAATCGATCGATATCATTTTTTATCCAATCATCTTCAACATCAGGAGGCTTAACATCAGCTGGTTTAAGAAAGGCCCAATGTTTTTGAAATTTTGCTCCCTGTGAAATCCACTTTTTAATTAGTGCAATCTCTTTTTCATTAAGGGATAGGTTTGACGAAGGAGGAGGCATCACCTCTGAGGTATCGCTGGAAATGATCCGCAGGTACACTTCTGATTTTTCCGGATTACCTGCTACAAGACCATGCCATCCTGGCTTTTCTTTTAATGCTGCAAAGGCACCTTCCTCGGTATCTAGTCTAAAATTTGCCTTACGCTGGCGGGCATCGGGGCCATGGCATTTGAAACACCGATCGGAAAGAATGGGACGAATGTGGTAATTGTACTCCACCACATCTGGTAGCTTATCCTGGTTACCGCAAGACCACATCACGAGGATTACGATTATCCCGCTTAGACTGGCGATTAATTTTGCGGCTTTCATTTCAGTTCTTTAAGTCGATAAAAGTCACTATGAAAATTAGGAAATATTACAATCTATTAAAAAGGAAAAAACTCAGTGCAGCGGATTAAAACAGGCAGTCCCGAATCACAGGACGGCCTGTTTCATTGTGTTAGTTTTTCTTCCACTCCAATAATCGACCTGGGGTATACGGTGCCCCGGCTGCTTCCAGCTTCGATTCCAACGAACGTAAATCAGTATTCAGCAATGTTTTGAATTTGGTATACCAGCCTTCAAAAGCCTCACCAGCCAGTTCAAATTGCATTTTCATTGTTGAGGTTGGTTCTCCGGTTGAGCCATATCCATCATATAGGGCGTTGTTTAGCCTTCCAAAAATGGATGGCGGTTCATCCAGGTCCAAACGGCCTTTTACATTATCACCATAGAATTGCTCGGATAGTGTTTTCAATTTAGCTTCTAATGCAAGAATATCCGGCATGAATTGATCATTACCTGACGGAATACTCATGATGGATGCTCGGAAATATTTCATCTTGTTTGTAGCCTCATTCATCAGGGCTGAAGCACCGGATGCTGTCCTACGTAATTCATAAACTTTTGACTTCCATTCTGCCACGGCTGGAGGATCTGAAGCGGGGATACTGAGACCAGGAAGTGTTTTTACCTGGAACTTTTGCGTGTCACCGATGTCCGTTACTTTTCCATTGCTGGATCTGGAAAGCGTCACGCTGTAGGTTCCTGGTGCGACCATAGGGCCAACATCAAAGCTCATGAAAACATTGTCATTGACAGCCGGATTGATGTTTACAGGACTTGTGGTTGGTTTTCTAAAATCCCACACAATCCGATGAACTCCTTTTTTGACATCGGCTTTCAGTTTACGGACGACTTCACCTTTATCATTTCGGATCGTGAATAAATAATAGTCAGCTTCTTCAGTTTGCTCTGCTTTCAATGCTTCCAGACTTGGATACAGAACATCTTTTCCCTCTTTAGCAGCTTTTTTTTCTGCTTCTAGTCGTTGGTCTTTTTTGGATTTAAATTCCTCAAATGAAAAGTAGGTGAATACGGCGCCAACCTTTGGATTTTCAGCCTGGTAATACGATTCGCCCATAAATCCTTTTCCGCGGATGCCGAGCGGAGAATTCTCCAAATACAACCAGCTGTCTTTTACAGGGAATAGTCCTGCACTTTTACCGTTGGATTTGGTTAAATGACGCAGAGGCGAGTAGTCGTCCAGAACATAAAATCCTCTTCCGAAGGAGGCCAGGATTAGATCACTTTCTCGCTTTTGGATGGCCATGTCGCGGATCGCAATGGTGGGTAATCCCGCCTTAAGTTGTCTCCATGCTTTTCCTCTATCGGTGGATACAAATGCGCCAAATTCAGTTCCGGCAAAGAGGAGATCTGGTTCTTTAAAATCTTCCACCATAACATACGTCGATCCTTTTTCAGGCAAGTTGGCTGTAATGGAGGTCCAGGTAGTTCCATTATCAGTGCTCTTGAACAAATAGGGTTTAAAATCGCCACGCTTGTGGTTGTTAAAGGTTGCATAAAGGGTATTCTCCTCATGTTGCGAATAAATGAGGTGATAAACATAGGTCATATCCGGTACGCCCGGGAATGTGCTTATTTTCTTCCAGGTCGCTCCTCCGTCTGTGGTTATTTGAATCAGGCCATCGTCGGTTCCTACGGCAATTTTATTTTCATTGAGAGGCGACTCGGACAAGGCACTTACCGTGCCATATTGAGCTGTGCCATCGTTTTTGCCAACAGCATCCATTCCCCAAATTCTTCCCATAACCGGAAGTTTGTTTCGGTCCAATTGTCTCGTTACATCATCGCTGATGACGGTCCAGGTGCTGCCATAGTCATCGCTTCTGAAAACCTTATTGGCGGCAAAGTAGATTCTTCCTTTTTTATGAGGAGAGGTAAATAAAGGAGCGTCCCAATTCCAGCGGTATTCATTTTCTCCTTTGCGGGCTTTAGGTTGTATGCCAACCGATTCACCGGTTATTTTATCGAAACGAACCAGACCACCATACTGACTTTGAGCATAGACGATATTTGGGTTATACGGATCAATAGCACTTTCGAATCCATCACCGCCGTTGGTTACGAACCAATCAGAATTTACGATGCCATTTTCATTTCGGGTGCGGGAAGGCCCTCCGAGGGAGAAGTTATCCTGGGTTCCGCCATATACGAAATAGAAAGGCTCTGAATTATCAACTTCCACTTTATAGAACTGCGTTATGGGGAGGTTTGACTTGTATTCCCAAGTTTTGGCGCCATCTTTTGTTTCATAGATGCCGCCGTCGCAACCATTAATCATGTGATTGGTATTAGCAGGATTAACCCACAAGGCGTGGTTGTCAACGTGCTTAGACTTTTCTCCGATTGGTTTAAATGTTTTTCCTCCGTCAGTACTTACGCTGACATCATATCCCATGGTATAGACTTTATCTGGATTGATGGGATCAGCCACTACCTCGTTATAATAATTACCACCAGTTTGGTGGCTGCTCATTTTTTGCCACGATGCGCCGCGGTTTGTGGAGCGGTAGAACCCTGCATCTTTTGCCTCTGCTTCTACTATGGCGTAGAGGTATTCAGGATTTGCTGGGGATACGGCAAGACCAATGCGACCTTTGTCTCCTGAAGGTAGTCCAGTATTTATTTTCTCCCAAGATTTGCCTCCATCGGTAGTTTTATACATCCCGGATCCTGGCCCGCCGCTGATGTAGGCGTAGTCGTGGCGACGGCGTTGGAAGGCAGCTGCATACAATACGTTTGGATTTCTTGGGTCTATGACGATATCATTAACACCTGTGTGGTCATCAATTTTTAAAACTTGATTCCAGGTCTTACCACCATCGGTAGTTTTATAAACTCCTCGTTCACCACCTTCTTTCCAAAGCGGTCCAATAGCTGCAACGTAAATGATGGAGGTATTGGTCGGATCAACAATAATTCTTCCGATATGTTCTGAGGTTTTTAGCCCCATATTTTTCCAGGTAGCACCCCCGTCTTCGCTTTTGTAAATACCGTCTCCGTACGCTACACTTCTTTGGTTGTTGTTTTCACCGGAACCTACCCACAGGACATTTGGATTTTCCGGATCCATGGTAATGCATCCGATAGAGTAGGATCCTTGGCTATCGAAGATCGGTTCATAGGTAGTGCCTCCGTTGGAGGTTTTCCAAACGCCTCCAGATGCCGTGGCTACGAAGTATTCAAATGGATTAGCGGGATTGACCGCAAAATCAGCAATTCGACCGGAGGTAAGTGCTGGTCCAATGTTTCTGAATTTCAGACCGCTTAAGGAAAGTTCATCTTTTATTTCAGCGGGTTTGGATTCCGTCGGACTTTTCTTTTGTCCGGTAACTGTGTTGCCGAGAAATAGGCAGGATAGAAGTAGTAACAGGTATTTTTTCATAGGGAAAAATTTCAGACTAGTTACTGAAATTGTTCCCGGTTTGCAATAAGGATCTGATAAGGATAAGCCAATTTTTTAAGTTTCATAAAAGGTAAAATGGCAGCCCCGCAATTGCGGGACTGCCTGAAAGGAAAGGCAAGTTTTGAACTTCGATTTGGTGGTGGCCATGCCATTTTAGGCATCCATGCTGACTCCAGCGGAGCCATCAGGTCATCGGTAGACTTACACTTCCCTTGTTGTCCTGTTCGCCTTACGGGGCCTCAGGGCATTTATCTCACCTCAATAGGTCTTGTGAGTTTCTCTTTTGTGGCCACTTTTTTAGGAATGGTCACTTTAAGAATTCCATCTTGGTAATTTGCACTGATGCGATCCTCGGAGCAATTTTCCGGCAGATTAAAACTTCTACAGAAAGAAGAGTAATTGAATTCCCTTCTCATATAGTCTCTCTTTTTTTCCTCTGTCTCTTCTTCCTTTTCACTACTGATAGTCAGTGTACTGTTTTCCTGTTCAATTTTGAAATCTGACTTCTTCATTCCAGGCACGGCCATTTCGATTTCAAATTCTTTTTCTTTTTCATTGACATTAACCGCAGGCAACGCTGATGAGCGTCGCAGCCAATCGTTGTCTAAAAATCTTTCTGTATCGAAAAAATCTGTTAGCCATCCCGGACTGGTCAGCATTGGCCATTCCGCTTTTCTCATAAGTGCCATATCTTTTTTTGTTTAAATGTTTGTTTGATGAATTAAAATTACGCCAGTCACCTACGGCTCAGTATGACAGACCTCAAAACCTGGAATGATTCTCCAAAAAGGTTTAAACAAAAAAGGCAGCCGACATGATAACTGCCGACTGCCTTTCAGTTGAAAAGTTATTAATTCAATTCTATTCTATTCGCCTTGCCAGTTTTGAGGCAAACTGGTCAATGGACCAAAGAACAGCGCATTGAGGAAAAGTTTATTGGTTCCGTACCAAATTCCTCTGAAGTTGGGGTTATCCGCGAAAAGAATAATTCTACCCTGGCCTTCCGGATTAATCAGAATAGCTGCAGAATTGGCTACCCGTTTAATTTGTGATTTGTGCAGATACCCCCCAATCAATGGATTAGACGTATAGACAGCCGTATTGGTGTATGGATTTTTGGATGGCTGTAAGAAGGTAAGTCCGTTTCGATAAACCGAAACTTTTCGATCGGTGAAGCCAAAGCCTATGGGACTTGTGAGGTCTAAGTCAACCTGGAAAATAGAGCCTCCAATGGACCGAGCACCTTCGGTATTAGCGGCATCTTCAAAATTTAAGCGCTTTGCCTTTTGCGTTGTGTCTTGCGGAACAAGTTTTTGTTTGGCTAATCCTTGACGAATGGCCCATTCACTGGCTCCTTTAAAAGTTATCAGCGTTCCCCCTGACTGCAGCCATCCCCGAATACGATCTACAGTAGTTTTATCCAAATTGTAATTTCCGTTGACCATGATCAAGATGTTGTATTCAGACCATTGCACTCTTCCGAGATTGGCTACGTCGACTTTTGTAATGGGCATACCGATCCTTTGGTCTAACAAATGCCAGGTTTCACCTGCTTCATTGGCCATGATCCCATTACCCATGAGCATGATGGCTTTTACCGGCCGAAGGGTTTGTGAGAAGTTAGATCCTAAGTCGATACCTGACACATTGTAACCTGTTTCCACCGAATGAATATCGATATTACAATCGCTACTGATTGATTTAAGGATTGTTTCCAGTTTACTTTTATCCAACGGCTGACCACTGACGGGAATGATGAGAGTTCCATATCCGAATTTTTTCTCTTTTCCATTTATGGTAGTGCTGAATGGACGGAAAGCAGTTTTTACAACGACACCTGCTTGCTGCAGTTGCCAAATCGCACGATGAGCATTGTAATCGGTAAGCTCAATCAGGTAGGCATAGGCCCCTGAACCTACTACGGAGGGAGATTTAACAGGTGTAGTTTTGATTTGATTTCCTTTTACTATAGGCGTCCGAAGTTCGGCATGCGGCATATTGAAGGCGTGTACTAAAGACCAGGTCGATGCATCGTAAAAAATGCTATCGGTGTAGGTAATATCCTTTTCAAATGCAGATCGAACCATCAGGTAATTCTCCTGTTCGGTTGGGACAAGGTAGGAGGAACCCTTTTCAAAAGTTTTTCCTCCGGCAGACATATCTTTTGGAATTTCATAGATTTCAACCTGGTGACGCAGCAAAAGGTCAATTAGTGCATTTGTTCTATTTGCATCATTTTTATCACCAAAGACATAACCTTTAACTGGATTGGCCTTGGCTTGTGCGGAGGTAGTTTTATAGAAATTGATTCTAAGGTTTATCAGATTTTCCCTTTCAGCAAGGGACGCTCTTACAGTTGTAAGTCCAGCCACGAATTGGTTTCGAATGGTGAAGGCAAAGGTTACAGGCCCAGCGGGTGTGTTCTGAACGTGTCCTCTGGAGCTTGCTTGCTCGAAAAGAAATCCGGCTCCGCCAAAAAAGTTTACATAGCTGGATCCATAGCCTGGATAGAGTTTGTCAAATGCTTCCTTTGTAAAATATTGTGAGCCTAGTTTATTCATGGCTCCGGCAAAGTATTCTCCAAA
>Ga0068872_10004790_pt1 | contig 10197 bp, 11 predicted proteins | sample NOAtaG_7_FD_66441 | JGI IMG/M metagenome (GOLD analysis project Ga0068872, IMG submission 66441) | Freshwater lake microbial communities from Lake Erie, under a cyanobacterial bloom - NOAA_Erie_Diel1S_2200h metaG | ecosystem: Environmental > Aquatic > Freshwater > Lake | place: USA: Ohio, Lake...
GCTGCTCAAGTGATGGGCCACGGCGGCATCGTCTAACAAGATATGACGCTCGAAACTGACGCCGACCGGCTGGCAATGCTGCAAGCTGTGGGCGAACAGGTCACGCTGGCCGGGGCATCTGTATGGGCGCTATGGTCAAGCCCTTATGCGGAGACTCTTGGCGTCTCAACCCGCGCGCCTGCTGTGCTGGTGCGAGAGATTGACGCCGCAGGCGTATCGCAGAGTTCCCAGCTTGTACGTGCCGGCATTACCTATCGCGTCGCCGCAGTAGAGCCAGATGGCACCGGCATGGTCACGCTTCAACTCATCAGGGCCAGTTAATGCCGCACGCTCGCGCACTGCTACGCAACGCAGCAGCGGCTGCCATTGCCACGCCGCCCACACCGTTGATCGCTGGCCGGGTGTTTGCGGGCCGGGTGTGGCCGCATGACACTGGTGCGCTGCCCGCCGCGCGGGTCTTTACGGACAGCGAGCAACTTGCGTTCCCGCTGTCAATGACCGAAGTGCAGCGCACCGTCGCGCTGCGCGTCGAGATCATTGCGGTCGGGCTTGAGGGCGTGATAGATGACGCGGTTGACGATGCGTGCGAAGAGGTGGAGTCCCGCCTATCTGTCGCACTGACGGTGGGCGGCCGGTCTGTGCGCCCCGTCTACCAAACGACAGACATAGAACTTGACAGAGACGGCGAGCGCGTGACAGCGCGAGCTGTGCTCACGTACCGAGTAGACCTTTTTACCCAATCCAGCGCGCCCGGCACGCTGGCCTGATTCAACGAATTTCGCCCGAAAGGGCAATAAGCAGCCGCGCCGGGAGACCGACCGCGGCTTTTTTTGTTGCCCCGCAAGGGCGTTTCCCCGGAGTCCACAATGGCCTATTTTTTCCCCGAAGGCTCGCAATTCGCGTTTAGCTCGACCCTCGCATCCGCTGTTACTGTCAGCGCCATCAGCAACGCCAACCCCGCAGTAGCTACCGCCACCGCGCACGGCTACGCCAACGGCGATGAGATTCTGCTAACGTCCGGCTGGGCCGACGCGACGAACACGATCTTCCGCGCCGGCAGCGCGGCTGCCAACACGTTCAACCTGACCGGGTTGAACACCTCGGATACAAACTTCTTTCCGTCTGGCTCGGGCACCGGCACCGCGCGCCGTCTGTCTGGCTGGCAGTCGATCCTCCAGGTGCTCAACATTTCGAGCCAGGGCGGCGACGCGCGATTCACGCAGATTCAAGAGCTGTCGGCGCGAAACGCATTCCAGATCCCGACTGGATTCAACCCCAGCAGCTTCACGCTCACGCTGGGCTATGACCCGAGCATCGCCAGCTTCCAGACGCTGCTGAACCTCTCTCGCACGCTGTCGCCTCTTGCCATGCGGATCACGCTGTCGGGCAACGGCGCGATCTACTTCTACGGCTACATTAGCATCAGTGAGGTGCCGAGCATGCAGCCTCAGCAGCCGCTCCAGCTTCAAGCGGCCATGACCAATCTGGGCCGCATCATCAGCTACGCCTAAGCCCACTTTGGCGCGCGGCAGGCGGGCGCTGTCCCGCCGCTGGTTTGTCCGAGCCAGCAGCCGCGCGCCACCCAAACCCATCGGACGCTTATCGGACAGAGGCATCGGACACCATGGCACTACGGATCGAGATTGCAAACAAGGTCAAGTTCAAGGTCGAAGGCACCATCGCCAACGAAGCGGGATCGGACGAGAAATTCGACTTCTCGCTTACCGCAAAGCGCATCAACGCGGAGGGCGTTCGCACGCTCGTCGATGATCGGGGCGATGAACCTATCGCTGATTTTCTGGCGGGCGTGATTGAGGGATGGTCTGGAGTGCTTGACGGCGCCGGCCAGCCGGTCGCGTTTAGTCAAGAGAGCCTGCGCACGCTGTTGACGAACATTCCGGGCCTTGCGCAGCTTGTTTTCACCCGGTACCTGCGAGAGATCGGCGCCAAAGCAAAAAACTAGGCGCGCTCGCGCGTGCTGTGGCACAAGGCCATACGCGCAGCGAGCCGTCCGACTTACCGCCCGCCGACAGCGACCTGGGCCGCGCGCTGCGCAATCTACAGCCAGCGTCACAAGACACCACGGCGGGCGATGACGTGCATTACCTGTGGCCCGACAACGTGACCGCGTGGCGCTGCTGGCTGGGTGTGCAGACCCAATGGCGCGTCGGCGTGGCTGGCGCCACTGGGCTTGACTACACGGCGGTTCTCGCTTTCCTGACCGAAGAGCAGCGCCAGCGCCGCCTGCGCAGGCGAGACTATGCCGACGTGTGGGCCGGCATCCGCGCTGCCGAGTCCGCAGTGCTAGTGGTCTGGGGTGAGCAACGCAAGAGCAGGGCATCGAAGGGTTGACCATGCAAGTCGCCGGTATTCGCATCGAGGTAGACGGCGCGCAGCGGGCCGAATCGGATCTGCGCCGCGTGCGTGGCAGTGTTGAAGGCGTTGGCGATGCCGCCACGTCAATCCGCAGCGCGCTCGGAGGTCTGGCGGCGGCATTCGCCGGCGCGTTTTCCGTTCAGCAGTTTTTCCAAGCCGCAGACGCTGTAACTCAACTGCGCAACTCGCTGGCCCTGTCCACCGGAAGCGCAACTGCCGCAGCACAGGCCTACGAAGAGCTGTTCGGCGTGGCGCAGCGCAGTCGCGTGAGCTTTATCGATCTGGGCAATACGTACTCCACCATTGCCCGTGCAACGCAGGGACTAGGGATTAGCCAGCGCGACCTGCTGACCGTGACAGAGGCGCTCGGCAACGCCATCGCCATCGGCGGGGGCCGTGCGGAAAGTACCCGCGCCGCGTTGATCCAGCTCACCCAGGGCCTTGCCTCGGGGGCGCTGCGCGGCGAGGAACTGAACAGCGTGCTCGAGCAGACGCCGCGCGTAGCGAAGGCCATCGCGGACGGGCTTGGCATCACCATCGGCCAACTGCGCGAATACGGCAGAGAGGGCCGCCTGAGCAGTGAGGCTGTCGTCACCGCTTTGCTGCGGCAGTCCGACGTGCTGCGCAATGAAGTCGGCTCTAGCGTTGTGACGGTGGGGCAGGGCTTCACCGTGCTCGGCAATGCGTTTACGCGCTTCGTGGGGCAGGTAGATCAAGCTACGGGTGCCAGTAGCGCAGTGGCCCGCGCTCTAATCTTCGTCGCCGGCAACATCGAGGTCTTAACCGCTGCGGCCGGAACGCTCATCGCCTCCGGTCTAGCTGTGTGGCTGGCCTCCGCTCTGCCGGCCGCAATCGCTGCGACGAAGGTTGCATTGATTGCACTGACCGGGCCAATTGGCTTGGCCGTTGCAGCGGCCACCGCGCTCGCGGTCGGTATCGCGGCCGTCTGGCGCACTCTAAGCGACGGCAGCGGCAGGCTGTCTAAGGCCGAGGCCGAGCTAAACAGTCTGCGCGAGGCGCTGGAGAGGCAGCCGAACAACCTGATGTTGCGGCAGATGGTCAAGGACCAGGAAGCGGTCGTTGATCGCCTGCGCCAAACGTCGGGCGCGGCGCGCGAAAACGATGCCGAGCTGGCTCGACTGGGCGCGCGCCAATCTGCACGGCAGGCGCAACTGCGCGAAGAGGCGGCCCTACAACAGACCGTGGCCGACGCAGAGCGACAGCGCGCTGGGCAGAATAAAGAGTTCACGGTCAACCTCGAAAAGCTCTTTGCGGCGTACAAAGCGGGCGTCATCTCGGTCGAGCAGTACCGTGAGCTGGTCGCAGACCTCATTCAGCGCGAGGGCGGCGGGAAGAAAATCACGGACGAGCGCGCAGCGTCGATGAAAAAGCTGGGCGAGGAATACGGCAAGCTCGCAGAGTCGGCGCAGGAATACCTAAACAGGGCCACGCTAGAACTTGATCTGGGCGCGCAACTGAACGATGCGCAAAAGCAGCAGTTGCGTATCGGAGAGTTTCTGGCCGCCAACGCCGGCAAACTCACCGCCGCGCGGGTGGCAGAACTACAGCAGATCATTTTGCAGATCAGCCGCATTGACCAGGAAAAGCGGTCGCGCGATGCGGTGAACGAAAGTCTGAAGTCGGCAGCCAAAGCACAAGAAGAGCTGTACACCTCGGCGCAGCGCAACGTAGAGCAGGCGGTCGGCCGGGTGCGCCAGCTCGAAGACGAGCGTCGCGCCGCAGACCTTGCTGCACGAACCAACATCAGCCTCGCCGCCGCTTTAGAAGAGGTCGCCATCGCACGGCTCAAAGAGCGGCAAGAAGTCGCGGCCATGGTCGGTGACGGCCGGCTGGTCGAGCAACTCGGGCGCGAGATCGCGGCCCGGGAAAGAATCCGCGACCTGATCCTCGACAAAGACACGCGGGACGCACAAGCCAAGGCGGCTGAAGACGCGGCCAAGGCGTGGCAGAAGGCTAGCGACGACATCGAGAAGGCGCTCACCGATGCGCTGGTGCGCGGGTTTGAGTCTGGCAAGGGCGTGCTTCGCTCGGTAGGCGACTGGATACTCAACTATTTCAAATCCACGATTGCCAGAGGCATTGCCCAGACGCTCATTAGTGCACTGTCATCGATTGGCGGACGTGCTGGCTCGGGCATCCTCGGTGGCCTCGGCAGCCTGTTTAGTGGTGGCGCGGCGGCAGCTCCTGGCGGCGGCGGCATTGGATCGCTTGGCAGCATCATCAGCCTCATCAGCGGCGGCTCGTCGTTCGGTGCCGGCTTGATGGGCGGCTTGTTTGGCGGCGGCGGCTTGGGTGGCTCGCTGTCGGCCGCGTGGTCTCTGCTGACGAGCGGCAGCATGGCCGGCGCGGGCGCAGGCCTGGGCATGGCAGTCGGCGCGATTGCCCCATACGCTGCCGCTGTCTATGGTTTGTACCGCATCATCAGCGGCGTTGGCACCGGCCGCGACCGTAGCCCAGCGCGGCAAAGCGTGGGGCTAGTAGACGCGCTTGGCCGCGATCTTGGGCTCGGAGAGTTCGCGCCGTTTGCCCGCAATGGCGGGGTCAATGCGGGCATGGTCAACACCGCAGCAGGCATTGCGTCCACGGTTGCACAGACGGCGCGGGCGCTGGGTGGCAGCATCAACGAGGCGTTGCAGTTCGGCCTGTTCACCTCGGTCTCTCCGGACGGCCGAGGCGGTCAGGTGGTCGGCGGAGTGCGCGACCGCAACGCGCAGTGGTCGTTGTGGCTAGACCGGCAGGTTGGCAACGCGCAGGTAGAGGAGACGCTGCAAAGCTACGTGCCGCGCATGATCCTCGCTGGGTTGCAGGCCAGCAACCTACCAAACGCGATTAGGGAGTACCTGAACACAGTCAACGCGACGACCGGCTCGGAAGAGCAGATCAACCAGGTGATTCAGACGGCGTTGGCCGTCAAGAGCATGACGGATGCAGTCGCTAGTGCCGGGGGCGTTTTTGCGAGGCTTGCAGACCTGAGCGTTGATGCTCGGCTTGAGCTTGCCAACCTGACCGGAGGCATCGACTCGTTCCTGCAAAAGGTTGGCGGGTTTGTGCAGGAATACTACACAGAGGGCGAGCGCGTTGGCATCACTGCGCGGCAAATACAGGCAACGCTGCGCGCCGCCGGCATCACGGCGGACTTTTCGACGCGCGAGCAGTTTCGGGCGGCTCTTGAGGGTGTCGACCTGTCGAGCGAAGAAGGGCGACGCCAACTTGCCGCGCTGCTGAACGCCGCGAGCAGCTTTGCGAGCATCAGCGATTACCTCCGGGCCAACAACCTAACGCTAGGCGGCGCCGCCGCACTAAGCCCGGCAGGTGCGCTGGCCGAGGCGATCAGCGCGCAGACCAGCGACACGCAAGCTCAAACGGATACTCTGGTTGAGAGCCTTACGCTCATCAATGAGACCTTCACCGACCGACTGACCGGCGTTGAAGAGCAGCTCGAAACGCTGCGCACCGAAAGCACGGCAGGCAACGTAAGCAGTATTAGCCAACTCCAACGTATTGCCGAGGGGATCGAGGAAATCCTCGTTCGCGGCATCCCGCAGGCGGCCTGACCATGCGAGTTATCCAACCCGCCGCCATCACTGACCCGATGGTGACGTTCACCAGCGCCCCGGCTGAACCGGCGGGCGACGATCCTCCTGCTTGGGCCGTGGGGACGACCTACGCGCTAGGTGCGCTCGTCCACCGTACTACAACTCATCGTCGGTATCGATCACTTATAGCAAGCAACACCGGCAACACGCCGGAGACGACGGTCGGCATCGCGTGGCAAGAGGTCGGCGGGACGACTCGGTGGGCGATGTTCGATCAGCTCGCAGGCAGCCGATCAACGCGCGCCACGCCCATTGACGTGACGCTTACGCCGGGAGTGGTGGTTAACAGCATCGTCGCGCTCGGCTTGTCCGGTGGGACTCTCACCGTCACTCAGCGAGACGGCTCTACGGTGGTGTTTAGCCGCACCGTGCAATTGGTTGACGGCGTGCCGGTGCTGGACTGGTGGGGCTATTTTTTTGACCCGATCCAACAACTTGACACAGTATCGATTGTCAGCGAACTACTGCCTATCGGCACGAGCACGATTCAGGTGCAGCTCACCGCCGTCAGTGGCAACGTCAGCATAGGCTCGCTCATCGTCGGCGTTGTACGCGACCTTGGCGTGACGCTGTCCGACGCTGAGATCAGCGGCACGGACTACAGCCGCGCGGAGTTCGACACGGCGCTCGGCATCACTCTGTTAGATCGTAATGCGTTCCGCAGCCGCCTCGCGCTCAAAGTCGCGGTTCCGGCTGGCGCGGTAGACGCAACCGTGCGACTACTCAAGAGCCTCACAGGTCGGCCTGTGGTGTGGCTGGCCGATAACGACGGTCGCTACCAGTCAATGGCCGTGCTCGGGTTCCCAACGCGCTGGAGCAAGGTCTTACAATACCCGACTGTCTCATTCCTCAATATCACCATCGAGGAGATGCTGTAGATGCCTATCAGCGCATTACCGACTCCGCCCACAAGGCAAGACCCGGCGAACTTCAACGCTCGGGCCGACGCCTTCCTGGCGGCGCTTCCGACGTTCCGCTCCGAGGCCAACGCCCTAGAGGCCAACGTCGACGCCCGCGAGGCCAGCGCCATCGCGCAAGCTGCCGCCGCGCAAACGAGTGCCAACAACGCAGCAGCGCAGGCCACGGCAGCGGCTGCCAGCGCAACCGCCGCGCTCGGCAGCGCACAAGCCAGCGCGGCCAACGCAGGCGCGCCCGCGTGGGTAAGCGGCACCAGCTACAGCGTCGGGCAGGTGGTGTGGAGCCCGATTACTCAACTCGTTTACCGACGCCGCGTTGCTGGTGCCGGCACTACTGACCCAAGCGCGGATTCTGCCAATTGGGCATTGGTGGCCGGTGGGTTGCCGCAGCTAATTGCGATCACCGCTACCAGTGCGACACTTTCGGCCGGACAGCATGCGGTGCTGACCAATGTCTCACAAACGACGGTCACGCTGCCGCCGTCGCCAACCGTGTTTGACTACGCGTGGTTAACTCCGGCGAATGGCCGGGTAGACAACCGTATCGCGGGAAACGGGCAAAACATCATGGGGCTTGCTGAGGATCTCGATATCGACAACGCCAACGTGACCGTGCAACTGCGGTTTATCGGCGGCACCAGAGGTTGGAGTCTCGTATGAGTACGCTGAGTCAGTTCGTCGGCGGTTCCGGGGCAGCGATTGGCGAGCTAACCACGCTCCCGGCGCATCTGTCGGCGCTACAGGTTATGCAAGCGCGCGAGTACCTGCGCACCGGAGTCGCGCAGCCATACGCTGCCAAATATGCGCCGACTGTGGCCGCCGCGCCGCATCTTTCGCTCAGAGGGACGCTGGTCAGCATCCCGAACGTTGGCACGCTGGCGGACACCAATCTTGTGAGCACGAACGGCACGCTGCGCCTCTATCACAACGGGGGCGATGGTACGAATTCGTGGGTCTCAACAAACGGCGGTGTGTCGTACTCGCAGGTGACAACCGGGCAGGGAGTCACCGGCAATATCTGCGGGGCCGGCGCCATTGCGGCCTCGTCCGCCGGACTGGTAATCGTCAGTGCGCAGACCGTGGGTGACGGGTTTGTATACACGTCTACAGACGGCACAAGCTGGACTCAAAGATTTACTAATGGCCAGGGTCAGCAGTGGCGCAATGGCTCGGTTTTTATTGCCACGAACGGCTCCTCTTGGGTCGCGCTTAACGGTCATAACGGCTCCGCGAACACTCAGCTCGTCTATCGCAACGCCGCGAGCCCCATCGGCGCGTGGACTGGCGGCACGCCACAGAGCTACGGCAGCACTGCAATAGCCCTAGTGGGCATTCCTAGCGGCAACATCGTATATGTCGGCACGGCTGCCGTCGTCGCAACGACAACAGACGGTGTGACTTGGACGCTGCGGACGCTGCCCACGCCCTCCAGCGGGAGTTGGACTCCGCGCGGCGCCTGTTACACGGGCACTCGCACCATCGTCGTCGGCAACGCTTTTTCGAACAACGTCACCGACCGGGCGATGGCCCACTCGACGGACGGCGGAGTCACTTGGACGTTTACCGCGAGCCTTCCGGCTGAAATGCTGGCCTCGCATACCGATGTGGGCATCAGCAGTGACGGTGCCGGTACGGTAGTGCTGTGGGAGAACATCAGCGGCCTGACCGAGTTTCGGCATTGGCGCTCGACCGACCACGGAGTTACGTGGACACAGTTCAACCCTATCAGTTCACAAGCTGGTGGCATCGCATACAGCAGATATCGTCTCAAGTGGGCTTCTGGCCTTGGGTACTTCGTCGGCGCGCACAGCGCATCGCAGTCTATGACCCTGACCCCTGCGCAGGTCAGCGCAGCGACGCCCGATGCGGTGGGGGTGAGAATCGCGTCTGCGCAGGTTGCCGGGGCGATCAACTACTACGCGAGGATCTTGTGACCACTGTCATCGACAGCGGCATCTACTCTGCGCCCGCGAAGCTCACAAGGCTCGCGTTTCAGCGGCGCCGCGTATTGGGCATGGCCGCGCTGCTCGGCTTGGCGGCTTGCGGCGGCGGCACCGGCGACCGGTCGGGGCAGACCAGCCAATCGCGGCTCGTGCTTTTTGGAGAAAGCCATGCCCGCCGCTGGGCCGACGACAACGCTTCTACCTTGGCTCGCTGGAACGTGACCAATCGCGGCGTGGGCGGCGAGACAACCGACCGCGGCCTACAACGTCTGCCCGATGCGCTGGCGCTGCGGCCTGACTTGTTGGTTCACTGGCAGGGCGGGAATGACGCAATCCGCTATAACGGCCTGCATGAGCCCAGCTACCGCGCCGCGCTCCAGCTTATGGCTGGCAGCGGCGTGCCGTGCCTAGTTCTAACGATCCCGCCTATCTACCGCAATGCGAGCGAAAACGCCGCCAGCCTGCGCGTGGCCGAGGCTCAGCGCAAACTGGTGGCCGAAGCAGGGCTTGCCATGTTTGACGTGTCTCCACTCATTGACACAAGCCTAATGCTGGACGACGGACTGCATCTGAATTCCGACGGCTACGCGCTGCTTAGCCAGCGGCTAGGCTGGCTTTAAATTCTGACTTGACCGACAAGGAAAGACCATGATGACAAGCATCCGCATCGGCTTCGCAAACCTTCTGCGCCGCATTGCCAATCGGCTGGATCCCTACGCCCCGGAGTCGCTGTCTTTCGTGGCGCGTCCCCTGCGCGGAGGCGGACCAGTGCAAGAGCCGCCGCCCCCGCCTCCGGCCGGCGCCAACTAATGCGCTCATACGCGGCTGCAGCCGTGCTGCTGCTGGCCGTTTTGGCTGGTCATCACGCCTACTACATGTTGGCCGATTGGAGCTGGTCTCCGCGCGTTGCTGACGCTGCACTAAGTGGAGTCGAGCGGGTACTGCTGTACGCGGTGATTGCCGGCCTACTTCTCCAGCCGTCTCTAAGCGTTTCAGCGCGCGCCGCCGCGCTTGTAGTGGTTGCAGTCGGCGCCGTTGAATCGAGTCAGGTCGCGGTGTGCCAGACGATGCACGGCATCACTGGCGCGAGCCTCCGCTTAACGCAGGACACCTGCGACGCGCTCACCGGCTGGCCGGTCGGCACCGTTGTTGCTTTAGCGTGCGGCGCGTTGCTGCTGCTGTTCGTCGCTGGCTCGGCTCGTCGGTCTAGGTTGCCCGGAGTGCCGTACTCGACGGATGGTGTGTTCGTCGGGTTTGAACGCCGGGGCCGCACGGCGTGGAAGGTCATCGCCGCTTTGCTCGTTCACCCCTATGCCGGTTGCGTCTGGTTCAAAGAGGGCACCG
>Ga0068872_10004793_pt1 | contig 10187 bp, 2 predicted proteins | sample NOAtaG_7_FD_66441 | JGI IMG/M metagenome (GOLD analysis project Ga0068872, IMG submission 66441) | Freshwater lake microbial communities from Lake Erie, under a cyanobacterial bloom - NOAA_Erie_Diel1S_2200h metaG | ecosystem: Environmental > Aquatic > Freshwater > Lake | place: USA: Ohio, Lake...
GGAGGTAAAAACCAATTTGATGATGGTAATGGCGCTAAAGATTTTATTCAGTGCGTTTGCATCATCACGATTTTGAGAAACAAATTTAGTGGCTGAAAAATTGAATCCGTAATCCTGTACGATTTCAAAATAATTAATGAGGGCAAGTGCTACTCCGAGCAGACCGAACTTCTCTATCCCTATGGTTTGAATCAGGTAGGGAAAGGTCAGGAGAGGAAGAAGAATATTTGCGGCCTGAAGTACGGAAAGTGAAAAGAAATTTTTTGAAATCTGAGTTTTGCCCGTTTCCTTAATTTTTTGAAAAATAATTCTGAGTTGATCACGCAAATTCATTTCCTGAACGACTGTACTGGTTTAACTTTTTTGAAGACTCAGGCACCAGCTTCAGGGAAATAAAGAAAAAAATGATTGCGGTGTAGCATTCCTCAACCTCAACTATGTCCAGATGCATTCCCAATTGTTTTTCGAGGTATTTGTTGAGCAAATAGCTTAAAAGAAGAAAGTGACCAAAGTAGAGTGGAAATATCGGAAAATTAACTGTTGTACATAGCCTATGGACTTGATTATTTAATGCACAAGCTATCGGAAGGACCAAACAGAGGGTAAACCAGAAAATGCGAAAAAGCCGGCTCATGGTGAAAATGTAGTACCAGCTTCTTTCAGTATTGTTCTCATCGACCGAATTAAATATTTTCAGGTTGTGCAGGTTATTTTCGGATTGAAGATTTTTCTCTTTAAAAAAATCAGCTGTTTCCAGCTCAAACAAGCGCTGACCCCAAGAGACTTCCTCACCTGCTATAAATAGAAAGAGAAGAAAGAAAAGAAGGAAAAAAATATTTTTTTTGGTCTTAACGTAAAGGAGGTTGTTCCCGGTCGTTGATTTTAAATAAGAAAAAAAGAAAAGTATTGAGGCTGAAAAAAAGAAAAGGGCACTTAAGTTTTCAACAAACCCATCTTCATTGGTGAGCTCGTCAATTTTTTCATGAGGAAGTAAGGCGATGGAGTAGAGTAGGATAAAAAAGAAAGCGCACGCTACGACGGAGATTTTATTTTTCATCTCTCAAAAATAAATGCGCAGCATGACCAGAGTCAATTCATTCCCCAGTCCTCCATCGATTTAATCACCGCTTTTGAATTAAAAGAATTTATCTTCATTATAAACATCACATTCAATTCGTAGGATTGATGTGGGTTAAGCGAAACTTCAAAGAAAACTTTTGAAACACCATCGTTTGGATTTTCAAACTCATTCATTGGTTTGGCAGAAGTGATGTTCCAGGTTACAGATTTATCCATTCCGAACAGGGCGATTCGGATTTTTTTACCATTCTTTTTTAATTCCACAAACTGATCTCCTGTCTTTATGACCTGGGCGTCTGTAAGAAATTGCCACTTTAAGGTTAGCTTTTCGTTTCCGGTTTCAATTTTATCCTGGATTAAAACGGATTGATCATTTGGGTTGAGAAGCACTCCCCTCGTAATGTTTTTTACTGAAGGGCCATAAACAGTTCCCAAATCCATAAGAACAAAATTCTGATGGTTTGATCCATCGGACTCATAAAATTTTCCATAACCATCAACATTTTGATCCTGATTGTTGATGATAATTGTGTTGTGTGAGTGAATGCCATTTCGAAATACTTTCCATCGGTCGGACTTTTGACTGTAGGACCAAATTTTCAGGTTTTGAGCCTCCAATTTTGAATAGTCCTCTGCTCCTAAATCTACGGTCCATCTTTCGCCCAATCCCTCTAAAACAAATGAGCCCACGTCCATATGGCCATGATTTATTTTTGGTGACCCTCCTTTTAATCCAATATAGACTCCATTTTTGGACCAGTCTGAGCGAAGTACGGCAACGGGATTTTTTCCGGAACCAATCCAGATTTTTTCGGAAGGAGGAGACACTTTTTTCAGTTGATCGGGATTTGCCCAAATCATAAATAAAACCAGATCCCGTGCCGGTATTTTTCCGATGTCCTTTAGAAAGTAAAGTTCAGACCAAACGATATTTTGATCTCCAAGTTGTCTTGCAAACCAAAACAGTGATGGATTCAGTTTGGCATCATCTCCAGAATCGGAATAATTGAAACTTTTTCCGGATGGACCAATCATTTGTTTGATGTAATGACCTGTCTGAAAGTAATAATCGGGAATAGACAGATTTAATTTTTGTTTAAAACCTGTTTCAAGCGCATTGAACAGTAATACCTGAAAAGTATTTCCATAGGACCAATAGCCGTATCCCTCATCATAAACACCTTCGGGTGCATAGTTTAGCAGCGCTTTTTTATTTGACTCTATCGAACGCAGAAGTACTTGTTTGGAAAGTTCCGGATCACTCTCATAGGTAGCCAAAGCGCCTAAGACGAGACCTGCATTGCAAACCTGGTTCCAGTTATTATCTTTTTCCAGAAAATCGTTGTACGCTGGATTAAAGGAGGGTTTAATTCCTTTTTCAATTATGGCTGAGGCAAATCTTATTCTGTCTTCATCCGTTAAGACCGGATAAATCCAGTCCATCGCTATGGACATGCCTGCGGTAATTTCAGCAACATCCAGGAAGTGCTCGGGATTCCAACTCGGAAGATTACTGACTGCCATCATTTCCTCCATGCATTTTTCGGCATAGGCCTTTTCTCCTGTTAGCCGGTACGCATAGGCCAATACCATGACTTTTTTCCTGAAGTCATTGGCAGCTTCAAGAAGTCGTCTTCCATTCATCTGAAAGTTGGTCACCTCCCTTTTTAGGCTTCTTTTGGCTGATCCTATGATAAACTGGTGAATGGCAAGGAATGTACTGTCTGAATCAATCTTTCTTTTGATGGACTCTACGGCTGAATCTGTCAAAAGGATTCGTGGATGATTGGCAGGTAAGGCAGTCAAAGAGCTTTGAATGGATAGATTGGGAGCCGGCTTGCAAGAGCCAATGGAAAGAATTACGGATAGCCCAAGCAATAGCATGAATTTGTTAACTGGCAACGTTTGCAAATGCATTTTTTATGGTGTCTGAAGGTTTAAGCTCAAAAGCATCGATTAAATGACTGCAATGCGATTAATCCATGACGATTAATCCCAAATTGATATTAATTATTCCATAATTGAAACCAATCCTAAGTTTTAATCTTTCTTGAACTCTGTCATATTACTTTCTGATTGAAAAAATTGAAATACAATCATGTCGTCCTTATCTTTCGCGTTCGTAAGGTTTGGTGAAAATAATGGATCATATTTTTTAGAAAATAGATTAAAGCTTGATGAAAAAATCGCTACAGATTGCACTTTCGTTAATCCTACTGCTTTGTTACCGGCCTTCACAGGCCCAAAGTACGGTTAATTTTTCCTCCAGTGGTCTTCAGGGAGTTACCTTAAATAACCCCACTTCGCTCCAATTTGGCCCGGACAACAGGCTATATGTGTCTCAACAAAATGGGGTGATTTTTGCCTACACCATAGAGCGATTTGGACCGAACAATTATCAGGTTGTTGCAACAGAGACTATAAACCTGATCAAGGATATTCCCAATCATAACGACGATGGAACCTTAAATACTACCGTCAAGGAAAGGCAAATCACCGGAATTTTAGTAACCGGAACAGCTTCCAATCCGGTTGTTTATGTTTCTTCCAGCGACTCCAGGATAGGAGGGGGTGGAACCGGCGGAGATAAAAACCTGGATACCAATTCTGGTATCATTTCGCGTTTAAATTGGACTGGATCTGCTTGGACAAAAACCGATGTAGTAATAGGCCTACCGCGGTCTGAAGAAAACCATGCCAATAACGGTCTTCAGTTAGATGAGGCCAATAATATTCTCTACGTGGCTGTTGGTGGACACACCAACGCAGGCGCCCCTTCAAACAATTTTGCATTTCTTACTGAGTACGCACTTGCTGCCGCCATTATAAAAGTTGATCTCACCAAAATTGATAATGATTTTGGAGGTACTTATGTCCTCCCAACTCTTGACGACCCTACACGAGCCAACAACCCGGATGGTTCCGATTTAAATGACCCCTTTGGTGGAAACGATGGCTTGAATCAGGCCAAATTGGTAATTGGTGGCCCCGTACAAATTCATTCACCTGGATACCGAAACGCTTATGATATTGTTTTGACTAAAACTCCTGGAAAAGAAGGTAGACTTTATACCATCGATAACGGAGCTAATGGTGGTTGGGGTGGTCATCCTGATCAGGAGGGCGCCTTTGGAGATCCATTAACAACCAATGTTACGAATAACTATGTAGTTGGTGAGCCGGGTTCAACGGCAGCTGGTCCAAATGATGCGAAGGTGAATAATCTTGATAATCTTCATTTGGTTTCAAAACCAGGGATGATGCCAATCTACGGAGGTCATCCTGTTCCAATTCGTGCAAATCCTTTAGGTGCAGGCCTGTATCGATTTGATAATTCAACCTCATCAGCCGTTTTTGAGCTTAGCCCAACTTCTGACTGGCCACCGGTACCTCCGTCATTGGCTAACCCGGTAGAGGGTGATTTTCGAAACCCTGGTGTAAATGATGGAGCCCTCCACACATGGACAACCTCAACCAATGGCCTTACGGAATACACTTCTGAAGCCTATTTCGACGGCGTACTGAGTGGGGATCTTATTGCTGCCAGCTATGATGGTGCCTTGTACAGGATTAAGTTCAATGCCGATGGTACTGCAACACAACTTGTTGAAAAAATTGCCTCAGGATTTGGATCAACTCCGCTGGATGTTACCGCTCAAGGTAACGGTTCCATTTTTGAAGGAACTATTTGGGCAGCCACCTATGGTTCGGATGCTGTTACGGTATTTGAGCCGGGAGGTTCCTGGCTTCCTGAAATTGCAAGCGATGGAAGCACTCCAGTAGCGCGTCATGAAAATGGTTTTATAGAAGTTGGTGGAAAATTTTACCTGATTGGTGGACGGGAAACCACTGTGGTTAATGTTTACGATCCGGTTCAGAAAGTGTGGTCTACAGGAGGTGCTTTACCAATAAGTAAAATGCATCATTTTCAGCCTGTGGTTTGGCAAGATAAAATTTATGTGATTGGTGCTTATACAGGAAACTTCTCAACAGGAAATACTGGAAGCAATCCGGAAACGCCTATCGCCGATGTATATATCTATGATACCCAAAGTCAAACTTGGTCCAAAGGCCCTGCTATTCCACGTCCCAGGGGCTCTGCTGGATTGGTAGTGTACAACGATGAATTCTACCTTTTGGGTGGCATCACCAACGGACACCAAAATGGCTGGGTTAAATGGATGGATAAGTTTAATCCAACGACATTAACGTGGACTGAACTCCCGGATCTTCCACGGGAGCGGGATCATTTTCAAGCAGGAGTAATAGACGGAAAAATCTATTTAGCAGGAGGCAGGAAAACAAATGCTGCGGGTAACGTTTACGGTGTAACCATTGGTGAGGTTGATGTCTTTGATTTAAATGCTCAAACTTGGTCTACATTACCGCTTAATGCAAGTATCCCTACAAAAAGGGCAGGCACCATGACGGTGGTGTTGAACAATGAACTTTTAGTCATTGGTGGAGAGTCCGATACTCAAAATGCTGCTCATAATCAGGTGCAGGCCTATAGTCCTTTGACGCAGGCTTGGAGAAACGTGGCAACGTTAAGCATTGGAAGACATGGTACCGGTGCACTTGTATACAACAACCAAATCTATCTGTCCTCTGGTTCAACCATCAAGGGTAGTGGTGGAGTTGTAAATACAACGGAAAAACTCAGCGCCGCTGCGCAATGCTCAGGGTCTCCAACTGATTTTTCAGTTGATGATGATGGGGACGGCTTTAGCAATGGTGATGAAACATCAAATGGAACGAATTATTGTTCAACTGCCAGCCAGCCTGAGGATGCTGATGGTGATTTTATTTCAAACCTCAATGATCCGGATGACGACAACGACGGCCAATTGGATACAGCAGATGCCTTTGCGGTGGATGCAAGCAATGGATTATCCAAAGGTATACCGGTAAACTATCCGATGCTGAATGGTGACCCTGGAACGGGGCTTTTTGGATTGGGTTTTACCGGTTTGATGACAAACGGACAGGACAATTACACTGCATTGTATGATGAATCAGATCCTGATTTAATCATGGGAGGCGCCGTTGGAATCGCTAACGTTCCGGCAGTCGCAGGCGACGCTCTAACCAACAATCAGAAATATGGTTTTCAATTTGGGTTTAAAATCACCGATCCTCAGGAAATTGTTACCATTAAATCGTTGATGCAAGGCCCCTTTTTCGGGGGTGCAACTGGAGCTCAATTACAAAATCAGTCTCAAGGAATTTTTATTGGAAAAGGTGATCAGGATAACTATCTGAAAATTGTTTTATCGGCTAATAATGGCCAACCTGGTTTCGCAGTTGTAGGAGAAAATAGCGGGACAACATTTGTCAATCAGACTTTTCCTGTGAGTGGAATATTATCTGCCGGTGGCATAACCCTGCTGGCTCAAATCGATCCAACTGCGAGCACTGTTTCATTTTCCTATTTAATTTCTGGTCAGTCGACACCTATCTCTATTGGTACAGCTGTATCTCTTCCATCATCTTTCTCAGGAGTGTTGAATGGAAGCAGTGCACTGGCTACCGGCCTTATTGCGAGTTCCGGTACGGCCAACCGATTTTCTGCAGCCTGGGACTACATTCAGGTAACTTCTTCGAAACCTACGGTAGATCCAAATGCAGACGCCACGTATACACAATTTGTAAATTCAAACAACAACACCTTTCAGCTTGACCTTTCAAAAATTTTTGATGGAAATGGAGTTGATCTTTCCTACACTGTTGTGACGGTTAGTAACAACTCGGTAGTGTCTTCAAATTCATTAAATGGTTCACTGCTTTCAGTCTCGTTGAATCCTGGAGTTACAGGTTCCGCTCAGTTTACCGTGCGTGCCACCAATCCTGAATCTGAATTCACAGATTTTACGTTCACCCTTCAGATTGTTCCCAAACCCTCTTTAGTTAAGTTGATTAATAGTGGAGGTGCGGTCTACAATAACTGGTTAGCGGATGTGAATTTTACAGGAGGAAAAACCTTTACCAATCCTGTACCAATTGACAATACAACTGAAGATGTTGTTTATCAAACCGAGCGTTATGGATTGGCATTCTCTTATGCCATACCTGTAACTACGGCAGGCTATTACCAACTGAAATTACATTTCGCTGAAATCTATCATGGATTAAAAAATAATCTTGGTGTTGGCGCACGCGTAATGAATGTAAGTGCAGAGGGTCAGCCCATCCTTCAAAATTTTGATATTTTCGCAACAGCGGGGGGTAAGGCTAAAGCAGTGATCATGACTTTTGATTCGCTTCAGGTTTCAGATGGGGCGTTGAATTTGAGTTTTACAGGTGTTGTAGACCAAGCTAAAATCAGTGGAATTGAACTGGCGGTTTATACGTTAACCGCTCCGCCAAATAGTGCTCCCGTTCTGGTTAATCCGGGAAGTGTTTCCTATTTCCAGGGAGCACCGGTACAACTTAATTTAATCGCTTCCGATGCCGATCGCCAGGATGTCCTTACCTATTCGGCGGTGGGCTTACCAGCTTCCTTGCAATTGGATCAGAACACAGGTTTGATTAGTGGAACGATTGAATCTGGTTTGGGGCCAAATCAGGTAACGGTGTCTGTATCTGATGGAAAAGGTGGAGTGGACACAGAAGCATTTACCTTAAGTATTGTCGAGCCCATTAATTACTCCTTACGAATAAACGCTGGAGGCGCATCTCAAACGTTCGGATCAACTACCTGGCGAGCCGACACCTATTTTGTTGGAGGTGCTATACTTACCAGCTCTTCTGCTATCGACAATACGGTGTTTGATGCTGTTTACCAGTCCGATCGATATGGCAAATTCTATTACCAGATTCCGACTCCGGGCATTGGTAAGTATAAAGTCACGCTTCACTACGCTGAAAAATTCTTTGCACTTCCAAATTCAAGAGTCTTTGACGTTTATGTAGAGTCCTCTACTCCGACGCGAACTGCATTGGACGTCTTCTCTTCGGCAGGGGGCTCCTTTAAGGCCTATAAGGAGGATCATATTGCGCTAGTGAATGACGGAATATTGAATCTTGACTTTGAGCCGACCACTAATAATGCAATGGTCTCTGGAATTGAATTGGCCGCTTGTGTAGATCCGGTATTACAATCTATTACAGCATCTAAAACAGAGATATGCAATGGAGAGACCATTACACTTACTGTTGTAGGAACAAGAAATTCTGCAGAAAGGTGGAGTTTGTATAGTGGGAATTGTGGAGGAACCATTCTTGCCACAAATGAGACTGGAATATTCCAGGTAGCGCCTACTTCCAACACTACCTATTTTGTTAAAGCCGAGGGTCTTTGTGTAGAAAATGCAACCTGTGCGCAGGTTCAGATTATTGTTAATCCATTGCCACAGGTAACCTCATTTACTTCCTCCCAAAATGACTTCTGCGTAGGTAATTCAACAACGCTAACGGTAACAGGAACACTTGGTACTGCAACGGGTTGGCACCTTTATTCAGGATCTTGTGGTGGTACGTTAATCGCAAGTAATACAACAGGTGTATTTCAGGTTACACCTACAGCCACAACTGTCTATTACCTTCGTCCAGAAGGAGGTTGCTCCAAACCTGACCAATGTTTTCAGACCGAGGTTCGGGTTAAACAGTTACCAAGTATTTCCGCAATCTCTGCTTCTACCTTAGAAATTTGTCAGGGACAATCCAGCACCATCTCCATTACAGGAAGTCTTGGTGCTGCCTCTGGCTGGAATTTGTATTCTGGATTTTGCGGAGGAACACCGATTGCCTCAAATGCAACAGGAGTGTTCGTTGTGAATCCTTTGCAAACGACCACTTATTTTGTTGGTCCTGTAGGGGATTGCTCTGGAACAGTTTCGTGTAAATCCATTGAAATTAAGGTTTTAAATCTACCTAATCTCCAACAGGTAACTGCTTCCTCAACATCTATATGTTCCGGCACTTCTACTGTGATTACGGTTACCGGCACATTAGGTGCGGCTACTTCTTGGGGTTTGTTTAGTGGGGATTGTTCAGGTACACCATTGGCCTCAAACTCAACAGGAGTTTTCACTGTTTCTCCTACTACAACTACTAAATATTTTGTCAAGCCTATTGGGTCTTGTGCTCAAACAATACCATGTAAGGAGATTTCTATCCAGGTATTGACAACGCCAACCTTGACTTCAATTTCAGCTTCATCGTCTACCATTTGTGCAGGAAACTCCACAACACTTACTGTAACCGGAAGTCTTGGGGCTGCTAGTGGCTGGCAACTTTTTAAGGGAAGTTGTGATGGCACTCCGGTTGCATCAAATGCTACCGGTATTTTCCAGGTTAGTCCTACTGAAAATACGACCTATTTTGTTAAGCCTACAGGTACTTGCTCTGAGAATGTAGTTCAATGCAAATCCGTGCAGGTCACTGTACTGACTGTACCTGTTCTTGAAAACCTTACTGCATCCGATACGGATATTTGTTTGGGTGAAATCGTTACGCTGACTGTTAGTGGTTCCCTTGGGTCAGCAAGTGGATGGAGTTTGTTCGCCGGTAGTTGTTCAGGTACACCCGTTGCCACAAATTCAAACGGAGTCTTTACGGTTTCTCCATCCGTGACGACCATTTATTACGTCAAACCAATTGGTTCTTGCTCTGATCAGGTAATTTGTAAGGCTGTTCAGGTTACCCTTTCTTCACCACCGGTGTTGAATGGTATCTCTTCATCGGTCGCTACTATTTGCTCAGGTCAATCAGCGACATTGACTGTTAATGGATCGCTTGGTGCTGCTTCATCCTGGGAGCTTTATAGCGGTTCATGCTCTGGGCAGCCAATAGCCTCCGGAAGAACCGGTTCCTTTAGCGTTAGCCCAACTCAAACGACCACTTATTTTGTGAAGCCAGTTGGTTCATGCTCCTCAACAATTGAGTGCAAATCGGTTACGGTTACGGTAAATGCATCTCCGGTAATTACAACGGTGGTTGCTTCAAAGGATAAGATTTGTGTCGGTGAAAGTTCAACCATTACGGTTACTGGATCCTTAGGTTCTGCAAGTTCATGGGCTTTATTTGCTACCAATTGTTCTGGAACAGCGCTTGCCTCGAATGCTCAAGGGGTCTTTACCGTTTCACCAACTCAAACAACCAAGTAT
>Ga0068872_10004795_pt1 | contig 10186 bp, 9 predicted proteins | sample NOAtaG_7_FD_66441 | JGI IMG/M metagenome (GOLD analysis project Ga0068872, IMG submission 66441) | Freshwater lake microbial communities from Lake Erie, under a cyanobacterial bloom - NOAA_Erie_Diel1S_2200h metaG | ecosystem: Environmental > Aquatic > Freshwater > Lake | place: USA: Ohio, Lake...
GAGTTGAGCATCGGCGCGATGAGCTTCGCGGCGTCCTCGGCCGAGGTGGACTGGAGGTGAAAGAGCTTGGCGACAACCCGGCCGCTGGGGGGGAGCGCGGAGACGGGGCCGTCGATGAGCTGGGGAGCCTCGGCCCGGGCGACGGTGTTGGGGACGACCTTGAGGAAGCGGTCGCCCTGGGGAATGACGGCGACGCCGTTGAGGCTAAGGATGGTCTCGACCGCCTGCAGGGCCTCGTCGCGCGTGGCGCCTTCCGGAAGCGTGAGGTTGTAGGTGGCGGCGGGCAGGGCCTGGGGGCGGAGCACGGTCTTGCCGGTCCAGCGCTGGAGAAGCTCGAGGACCTGGGGCAGGGTTTCGTCGCGCAGCAGGACCGGGCCGACCCTGTCGGTGCCCAGCAGGGGGCCCAGCGGCAAGGCGGCGGCGGACACGGGGGCCACCGGGGCGGAGGGCGCCGCGGGCGCGGAGGGAGCCTGGGCGAAAAGGGAGGCGGCGAAGGCGAGATTGCCCAGGCAAAGGAGTGTCAGCGAGCGGTGAGCCACAGGGGTTAAACAGCGGGAAGGGGGTTGAGTTTTGAGCAAACGGCTTTTGGCGGCCGGGGCGAGGGGGAACTCACCCTTGGCGGGAGTGTCTTTCCGCCATGACCCGACCCCTGGCCTGGGCCGCCGCCTTCTGCGGCGCCCTCTCCCTAGCTCATGCCGCCACGCCGGCGTCGCAGATCAAGACCGCGCCGGGCTTCTCCATCGAGCTGGTCCATGATGTGCCGAAGTCGGCGCAGGGCTCGTGGGTGGCGCTGGCGGTGTCGCCCCAGGGAAGCTTTTACGCGGCAGACCAAAGGGGCGGCATTTGGAGGCTAAGGCTCGACCCGGAGGGCAAGGCGCTCCCAGCGGAGAAGGTGGAGGTCCGGCTGAAGGGCGCCCATGGGCTGCTGTTCGCCCACGGCCATCTCTACGCCTGCGAGGGCGAGGGCGGCGGACGGGATATCTGGCGGCTGACGGACAAGGATGGCGACGGGGTCTTTGAGGAGCAGGCGCCCATTCGGAAGCTTCCCGGCGCCGGGGGTGAGCACGGCCCCCACCAGATGATCCTGGACACGGACGGGTCGATTTTGGTCGTGGCCGGCAACTTCACCAAGCTTCCCGAAGACGAGCGGGCATCCCCGCCCCGGCGATGGGGCGAGGACGTGCTCTCGCCGCGGCTGGAGGATCCGCGCGGCCACGCCGTCGGGCTGCGCGCGCCCGGAGGCTGGGTTGGCCGCATGGACAAGGATGGCAAGTCGTGGCAGGTTGTGTCGACGGGCTGGCGCAACGCATACGACCTGGCGAGAGGACCCGGCGGCGAGGTGTTCTCCTGGGACTCGGACATGGAGTGGGACGTCGGCGCGCCCTGGTGGCGCCCGACCCGCATCTGCCTCGTCACGCCCGGCTCCGAGTACGGCTGGCGCTCCGGCGTCGCCAACCAACCCGACCACTTCGCCGACTCGCTTCCCCCTGTCCTGAACATGGGGCCGGCCAGCCCGACGGGCGTGGCCTTCGGGACGGGCGGCAAGATGCCGGCCAAGTACCAGCGCGCGCTGTACGCCTGCGACTGGACCTTCGGCACCTTGCACGCCGTGCATCTCCGCGCGGACGGCGGCGGGTGGGCGGGCGAAAGGGAGCCGATCGCCTGGGGCAAGCCCTTCGCGCTGACAGACGTGGTCGTGCATCCCGGGGACGGGCACCTTTACGCGCTCACCGGCGGCCGCAACGGCGACAGCGGCCTTTACCGCATCCGCTACACCGGGAAGGAATCGACGGCGCCGGCCGGCGAGGTCGCCCTCACCGCCGAGCAGCGGCTGCGCCGCGACCTCGAGGCGCGGCGCCTCGCGGGACCCTCGCCGGAAAACCTGCGCCTGGCGCTCGCCCACCTCGGCTCCTCCGACCGCTGGATCCGCTTCGCCGCGCGCCAGCTGCTGGAATCGCACCCCGTCGCCGACTGGCGCGGAAAGATTGCGGCGGCGCAGCCGCCCGCGACGCCCAACGCGGACGACGCCCTGCAGCTCGCGCTGGCGCTCGCCCGCTGCGGCGAGGCCTCGGACCTCGGGCCCGTGCTGAGGCTGGCCAGAACGGCGGTGGGCAAGGATGCGGACCTTCGGTTGCGCCGCGACCAAGCCCGCGTCCTCGCGGTGGCGGTGGCCCGGCTCGGCAAGCCGACCGACGACCTCGGGGACTGGGCGGCGCGCCAGCTTCCCACGGGCGACTTCGAACTCGACCGCCAGCTGGGCGAGCTGGCCGTGCACCTCGGCTCCGGCGAGGCCGTCCCTCGCCTGGTGCGGATGATGGCGACCGCGCGCGACCCCGAGCCCGAGGGCGATCGCGAGCTGCTCGCGCGCAATCCCAACTATGCCAAGGCGTTCCTTGACGCACTGGCCACCCGGCCCGCCTCGCGGAAGATCGGCCTGGCCGAGGTGCTCTGCCACGCGAAGGCGGGGTGGACCGCCGAGCTGCGCCGGGAGTACTTCGTCCAGTTCGCCGAGCTCGCCGCCGCGCAGGGCGGGATGAGCCTCCAGGGATACGTCGCCGCCATCCGGCGAACCGCCCTGGCCAACGCGCCCGAGGCGGAGCGCGCCGGGCTCGACAAGGCGCAGGTGGCCGCCCCGCCGTCGGAGCGGCCCACGCCGGAGGGGCCGGGCAAGAACTGGACGGTCGAGCAGACGGTGGGGCTGGCGGCGGCCAAGGGCGGGAAAGGCCGCGACTTCGCGCGCGGCGAGCGGATGTTCAAGGCGACCCTGTGCGCCGAGTGCCACAAGATGGGCAAGCTAGGGGGAGGCTCGGGGCCGGACCTGACCGCGCTCGGCTCGCGGATGGGCGTCCGGGAAATCGCCGAGGCCGTCATCCAGCCGAGCAGGGTGGTGTCGGACCAATACGCCAACACGGTGGTGGCGCGGCGCGACGGCACGCAGGTGGTCGGCCGAGTGATCGCCCGCGAGGGCGACCTCGTGAAGGTGGCGACCAACCCGTTCGACCTCGCCAACCCGGCCGGCCATGTCGGGATCAACACCTCGGACATCGAGGCGGAGACCCCCTCGACCACCAGCCCGATGCCGGCCGGCCTCGCCAACAGCCTCAGCGAGGAGGCCTGGCTGGATCTGCTCGCCTACCTCCGCTCCGGGGGCAACCCCGCGGACGCAGCCTTCATGAAGTGAACATTTGTTCACTTAAGGCTTGATTGGCCCTTTCCGCAGGCCAATCTCGCGCATGGACGCCATGCGTGACGACATTCCGGAATGGCTCGGCCCCCCTCCACCCCGCGACACCGCGGCGTGGAGGCGCTGGCTGGCCCGCTGGCAAAACTACGCCCTGGAGCAGCTGGGCGACGTGGACGCGCTCAACCCGGAGATGGAATTCGGCTTGCTGAGCCCCAGGGAGCGCCGGGCGCGGCGGCTGGCATCGGAGATCGAGCAGCACCTGCTGGCCGGGTTGGCGGGAGACGAGCTGGTGCTGCACCTCGACGTGGGCGAGCGCGACGTTGTGCACGCCTCCGCGCAGGCCTGGCTCACCGGCCGGGCCGTGTTCAGCCACATCCCGTCGCAGGTGGCCCAGCGGCTCGACCCCTGGCTGGATCGCCACGCCACCCCGGCCCGGGTGGCGGTGGCCCGCGCGATTCACGAGGGCCTCCTGGCGGGGCTCCGGGGGATGGCCTGCGAGGAGCCGGCCGGCCTGATGCCGTCGTCCGCGTACGCCGCGGCCTGGGCGGTGGGCAACGCCAAGGCAATCGAGGCGGACCCGCGGGGCTGAGCCGCCGCGCTCGCCAAGGGCCGGCTTGACAGGTAGCGTATAGTCCTCCGCCCAAATCCTTCTAAAATCTATTATGGAAATCATCGTCGCTGTCGTCGTCGGGGCCACCCTGGGAGGGGCTGCCATCTGGTTCCTGCGCCGCCCGCAGGGCGACACGGCGACGCAGGCGCTCAACGCCGACCTGCAGTCGCGCCTGGCCTCCGAGCATGCCGCGACGGCGGCGGAGCGCGCGGCCCGCGGCGCGGCGGAGCAGCAGGCGGCCGCCGCCGCCGCCGAGGCGCGCGCGGCGCGCGACGAGCAGGCGCGCATGGCGGCCAGGCACCGCGAGGACCTCGAGGCGGCGGACCGCCGCCGGGCCGCCGACCTGGAGGCGCTGAAGGACACCTTCGCCAAGCAGAGCACGGAGGCCCTTCGCGCGGTTGCCCCGGACATGAGCAAGCAGGTGAAGGCGCTGGTCGATCCCCTCATGACGGAAATCCGCGCCTCGCTCGAAGGGGTCAACAGCTCGGTGGGCAAACAGGGGGACGCCCTGGCCGGGGTGCGCGAGCGCATGGAGAACCTGAGCAAGGCGACCGAGGCGCTGGCGACGGAGACCAACGACTTCACCATGGTGCTGAAGTCGGCCTCCCACAGGGGACGCTGGGGCGAGCAGACCCTGCGCCGAGTCGTCGAGGCGGCCGGCATGAGCCCCCACTGCGACTTTGCCGAACAACTGTCACAGGACGACAAGCGGCCGGACCTGGTGGTCAAGCTGCCGGGTGGCCGCTGCGTCATCATCGACTCCAAGGTGCCCGAGCTGGACGCAGCGCGGCTCGCCCCGGGCACCGCCAACCGAGCCGAGATTCTCAGGGATCATGCCGTGAAGCTGCGGCAGACGATAAAGTCACTGGCGGGCAAGGACTACCCGTCGACAATTGGCAGCGAGCAGGGGCTCGTGGCGTTCGACAAGGTCATCCTCTTCCTGCCCGCGGAGTCGCTTCTCTCCACCGCATTGGAATCGGACAACGACCTGGTCATCGACGCGGGGAAGCAGGGCATCCTGCTGGCGACGCCGGCGACGCTCATCGGCTTCCTCGGCGCGATCAGCCTCACCTGGCAGCAGCACGCCCAGGTGGAGAAGGTCCGGGAAATCGCAGCCCTGTCCACCGACCTGTACAAGCGCGTCTGTGACTTCGCGGAGCACCTCGCCGACGCTCGCAAGCATGTCAACCAGGCGGTTGGGAGCCTCAACCAGTCGTTCGGCAGCTTCGAGAAGAACGTCCGACCGCTGACAACCCAGCTGAGCAAGCTCGGAATCAACCCGACCAAGGAGCTTCCCGGCGAGGCGGAGCTAGGACCCGTCGGCGAGATGAGGGACCTCAAGCGAAAGGATTCCTGAAGGCCCCGAACCCCGCTGGTGGAGCCGATGAGGATCGAACTCACGACCTCGTCATTGCGAACGACGCGCTCTACCAGCTGAGCTACGGCCCCAACAGCGGACGGACAGGCAACCCGCGGCGGGGGGCGGGGTCAAGCCGGATTGCCCTTCCCGCTTGCGAGCGGCCGAATCGCCCTCAAAATATCCCACCCCAAGCCATGAACATCGCCAAGGACCACATTGTCTCGTTTGACTACACGCTGACCGACGACACCGGCGCCGTGCTCGACGCCTCGCGCGGCGCGCCCCTCTCGTACCTGCACGGTGCCCGCAACATCATCCCCGGCCTGGAGACCGCCCTCGAGGGGTTGGTCGTCGGCGCGGAGAAGAAGGTCACCGTGCCGCCCGCGCAGGGCTATGGCGAGTACGACGAGGCGCTCATCGTCCGCGTGCCCGCCGACCGCATGGGCAGCCACGCCGTCCAGGTCGGCATGCGCTTCCACGCCGAGACCAACGCCGGCCTGCGCGTCCTGACCGTCAAGGAGGTCAAGACCGACGAGGTCGTGCTCGACGGCAACCACGAGCTCGCCGGAAAGACGCTCCATTTCTCGGTCAAGATCACGGACGTGCGCGCCGCGACCCCCACCGAGCTGGCCCACGGCCATCCCCACCAGGAAAGCGGCTGTTGCGGCGGCGGCGGAGGCGGGGGCGGTTGCTGCGGCGGCTCCTCCGGAGAGGCCAACGGCCAATCGCGGGGCGAGGACGAGGGCTGCTGCGGCGGCCAGGGCAAGGCCGCCAGCGACGATGGCTCCTGCGGCAAGGGATCCTGCGGCTGCTCGCACTGAGGTCCCCCGCCCTGCCCTTGCGAGGCCCGGCTTTTGCCGGGCCTCTTGCTTGCATCAGGCGAGAGGAAGCCCGCTGCCCACGCGGCAAGCGGCGTCGTGAAGGCCGACAACGTCGCGCAGCCGGGGATGGACATCGCGCGAGCCGACAACCGTCACGAGCTCGCAGGTGGCGTGGCGAGCGGCGGCGGCGCGATAGGCCCGGTCCCAGGCGATGAAGGCGCGCTCCTCGGCGGCGCCGGCCCATGGCCACCGCGGGGGGATGGATCGGATTCCCATGCGCCAGGGCTTGGGGGTGAGCCGGGCCCGGAAGCAATGCTGGGCCGAGCAAAGCCGGCGGTAGAGCGGGTCGACGGCGAGCTGCTCGAAGGCCTGCGCGACGACGGGGTCGGCGGGGTCGAAGGTCGCGTGGCCGGCCAGGAGGCGGAGCCCGCCGGCGGTGCGATAGACCCGCCACGACCAGCCGGGATGGGCGGAGACCCATTGGGCGGCGCGGGCGAGGGCGGCGTCCTCGGCAGGCGAGGTGCCGCCGCGGACCGGCTCACGGGCTCCGAGGAGGCGGGCGAGAAAGCCCGGACGGGGCGGAGGCGGCAGGTCGATGTCGGCGAAGAGCGCGTCGGAGGTGTTGAGAATCTCGGCGCCGTAGGCGTTGCGCGAGACGAGGGCGGCAACCTCGCCCGAGGCGTCGGCCAGCTCGCGGATGACCGGCTCGCGGAAGGGCCGGTCAGGATAATAGCCGGCGTGGCGCGGCGGGCGCTGGCCGGCGCGGATCCCGGCGGCGATCTGCGCCGCCCGGTCGGCGGCGGCGGCACGCGCCTCCTCGGGCGAGGTGTCGGACCAGCCCCAGGCGGCGGCGGGGCCCGACTTGGCGCGGGACCAGAAGGCGGGGAACCTCATTCGGCCCAGGACCACGCGAGCTCGGCGTGGATGTCGGGGTGGAGCGAATGGTGGACGGGACAGGCGGCGGCCGCGCGCTCAAGGCGGACGCGGGCCTCGGGCGGAATCCCCGCGGGCATGTCGATGCGCAGCACCAGCCGCGCGATGCGGCGCGGCGGCTGGGCGCTCATGTGCTTCTCGACCGAGATCCTCATGCCCTTGAGCTCGAGGCCGAGGGTCCGGCCCTGGATGGCCATGATGGTCCCCATGCAGGTGGCCAGGGCGGTGGCGGCGAGATCGGTGGGGGAGAAGGACTCACCCTTGCCCTGGTTGTCGACCGGCGCATCGGTCAGGATGACGGTGCCGGAGGGGGCGTGGGTGGCGCGGAGGCGGAGGTCGCCGAGATACTCGCAATCGATGCGGACGGACATGGGGAACAAGGGGGTGTGAGGGGCGAAGGTCGCGGAGGAGGGGAAAGTCAGGATGGGGAGGAACGGAGGGATGGGAAGGATAGGAAGGGGAGGGTCGGCGGCGGCTGCGGGGAGCGCGGAACGATGCTGGGCGGCGGCGGGGGCCTCGAGCGGTAACCCGCAAGGCTCTGCCACCGGGCGCCGATTGGCTCACGAGATCGGCCCGGAGAAGGGGCAGCATGCTCCCTGGCCGATGCGCGGTGGAGGCAAAGAAAAGCCCCGGGGGGCCGGGGCTTGGGGAGGGAGCGTCGGGCGGCTTACTGGCCGTCGTCGCCGATGGCGTCGACGGGGCAGCCGTTCTTGGCCTCCATGCACTGCTCGACCTCGTCGGGAGTGGTGGGCTGCTTGAAGACGTAGGAGTAGCCGGCGTCGTCCTGGCGGGTGAAGAAGTTCTTCGCGGTCTCGCGGCAGAGATCGCAATCGATGCACTGCGTGTCGACGTAGAAACGTCCGGTGACGTTCTCGGGGTGCTTGTCGTTTTTGTCGGCCATGGTTCGCTGGAAATTGGGGCGGCGGCGGCGGCTGTCAAGAGCCGGAGGGGATGAGCACGACCAGGCGGAAGCCGAGGCCGCTGCGGCCGGCGAGCAGCCGGGCCCCGAGGCCGTCGTTCACCGCGAAGCTCACCTCGATGACCCCGATCGGCTTGAGGTTCGGCCGCTGCGCCGTGCCGAGGAGCTGGTCGGGCGGCGCCAGGCGGGCGGCGCGCACGGCGGTTACGGGCAGCTCGAGCTCCTGCGCGAGGGCGAGGCGGAGGCGGCGGCGCTGCTCGGGAGCGACCCCGTCCCAGCAGTAGAGCGCCTCCATGGCGGCGAGATCGCCGGCGGCGTGGGCGCGCCGCCAGTCCTCGGCGAGGGCGCGGAGCCCGACCTCCCTCCAGCCCGCGCCGAGCAGGAAGGCGAGCAGGCCGCCGGCGAGGGCGGCGAGCAGCCAGCGGCGGGCGCGCGAGGGCGGGGTGGGCATGGGAGATGGACGTTGACCCGAGCGGAGCGGCGGGGCTAGCACCAAGCGGTCATGGCGCACGATGGCAAGCCCGCTCCCGACCAAGGCCGCTACGCCTCCCGCGGCGTCTCGGCTTCCAAGGGCGAGGTGCACGCGGTGGTCGACGGCCTCGACCGGGGCCTTTACCCGGGCGCCTTCTGCAAACTGACGGAGGATGTGCTGACCGGGGATCCCGCGCGGTGCAACGTGACCCACTCGGACGGTTCCGGCACCAAGGCGCTGCTCGCCTATCTTTGGTGGCGGGAGACGGGCGACGCCTCCGTCTTCCGCGGAATCGCCCAGGACAGCGTGGTGATGAACGTCGACGACCTCCTGTGCGTCGGCGCCGTCGACCGGATCCTCCTCTCCTCCACCGTCAACCGCAACGCCCGGCGGATTCCCGGCGAGGTCCTCCGCGAGCTGATCGAGGGAACGGAGGCCTGCCTCGAGCGGCTCCGCGCCGCGGGCCTCGGCATCCGCTCGGGCGGGGGCGAGACGGCGGACGTGGGCGACCTGACCCCGACCCTCACGGTCGACTCGACGACCACGGCGGTGCTCCGCCGCGACCAGGTGATCGACGCCGGCCGGATCCGGCCCGGCCTGGCCATCGTGGGGGTGGCGTCGGGGGGCGCCTGCGGCTGGGAGGAGGGCGAGAACAGCGGCATCGGCTCCAACGGGCTGACCAGCGCGCGGCACGAGCTGCTCTCCCGGCACCACGCCGAGTTGTATCCCGAAACCTATGATAGCGCGACGCCCGCCGACCTTGTCTACTGCGGCCCGCACCGGATGTCGGCCCCGCTGCCGGGATCCTCGCTCAGCGTGGGGCGGGCGCTGCTCTCCCCCACGCGCACCTATGCTCCCGTGGTGGTTGGCCTGCTCCGCGAGCTGGGAATCGGCCGCCTGGCCGGCATGGTCCATTGTTCAGGAGGCGGCCAGACCAAGTGCCTTCGCTTCGGACAGGGCGTTCGCCACATCAAGGACAACCTCTTTCCCGTCCCTCCGATTTTCGCTGAGATAGCCCGCGCGAGCGGCACTTCCGAGCAGGAGATGCACCAGGTCTACAACATGGGGCACAGGCTGGAGATTTTTGTGGCCCCGGAGGACGTTAAGGTTGTTACGCAACTATGTGATAGCCTTAAGGTTAAGTCTCAGGTTGTGGGCAGGACGGAGGCCTCGTCCGATGGAAAGACAAACCAGGTCGAGATTCGGGTCCGCGGCAAAGTTCTGACCTATCCGGCGGAGAAACGCGCCGAGTAATTGTCAAAAGCCTGTCAAAGGGTCGGGCGAGGGGGATTCGAACCCCCGACCCTCTGCTCCCAAAGCAGATGCGCTAGCCAGACTGCGCTACCGCCCGAAGTTACTAACATAGGGGATTTAGTGTTGCCCGCGGTGTCAACCGCCTATTCTTAACCAACTCCCACCACCAACGACGACCCTATGGAATCCGACACCATTGAAAGCAGCAGCGAATCCAAGTTCCCCCTGATCGCAGGCATCGCCGGCGTCGCCCTCGGCGTCGTCGCCCTGATCCTCGCCGTCAAGGCCAAGGGCGCCGCTGACGCCGCCGCCGCCGCCGCCGCGGCCGCCGCCGAATCCGCCGCCGCCGCCTCCGCCGCGGTCGGCAGCAAGGCCGACACCGCCGCCCTCGCCGCCGTGAGCGCCGAGGTCACCGCTCTCCGCGAGCAGACCATCGGCGGCTTCAAGCAGGTGGAGACCGCCATCGTCGACCTCCAGAAGCGAGGCACCAGCACCCGCGGTTCCAGCAGCGCTCCCGCCCAGGTCGCCGCCGACGGCGAGTACATCGTCGTCAAGGGCGACACCCTCTCCGGCATCGCCCGCAAGGTCGGCGTCTCGCTGAAGGCCCTCCAGGACCTAAATCCTGGCGTCGGC
>Ga0068872_10004797_pt1 | contig 10184 bp, 8 predicted proteins | sample NOAtaG_7_FD_66441 | JGI IMG/M metagenome (GOLD analysis project Ga0068872, IMG submission 66441) | Freshwater lake microbial communities from Lake Erie, under a cyanobacterial bloom - NOAA_Erie_Diel1S_2200h metaG | ecosystem: Environmental > Aquatic > Freshwater > Lake | place: USA: Ohio, Lake...
GAGATCGGTGCCACCCACCTTTCGAGATCGGTACCACCCACCTTTTGAGTTGGACGTTGGTTTTGCTTGCAAACCGACCAGGCCTTATGGGTGTTCAAGATGCTTGCGAGCGGGTGGCCCTACTTCGAGGAGTCTTCCTTGGATTTCTCGGAGTATTTGCTGCTCCAATTCGTTGTCCCGTTCCTGCTCGATCCAGTCCAGTGTGATGGGTTGCCCGCGGAGCGTGGGATCGGTTCGAACAACGGATCCATCGTGCCTTGCGGCCGCTGCACCATCCGCTCCGCTTAGCGATCGATCAACTTCCTCAATGTCCTTGTTGACCGTCACCTCGACCAAGTACCCTGCGTTGTTTGGAACGACTTGGACCTTCGCGGTTCTTCGCATCGTTTGTAGAGTGCTTTGCAGTCGCTGAAATCCAATGACCGTGTCTCGTCGCCACGGCTCAAAATAGCTGGAACCTATTTCAGGAAACGTCGCCAACTTCCCTTCCAGCCACTGTTCACCGGTCTTCATGGGACGGATTTCGCTATCAATTTGAAAATAGTCGTCCACGGTATCGACCACTTGGTTCCACACGAAATCGGCAGGATGATTCGGGACTTGCAGTGGGTTAGAAACCCAGCGATTTTGGGGGATGGTGCGAGGGGCTGGCAATTGCTGCCATCCGGGCGCTTTCCAATGACATCCCAACTGAAGGGACATCAGGAAAACCATCGCGATCCAGAAGAGCCGGAGACGCGAAGGAAGACACAGAAACCGATTGGCGAGTTGAGGCAGAATTGAGCTTTGCAGGCAATCCCTGATCATCGCTCAATCCCCTTCCCTGCGAAGATGTTGATGCGGTTCCCACCTAACTTTCGAAGCCACCGATCCGCGAAGCCTCTCCACGAGCCCACCCGTTTCGGCCTGCTTCGTTCGATCCGACTTACGGTTGGCGATACCGCCTGACGGGATGTTTTCAAATTCGGGTGGGTATCGCAAGACCGATCTGGGGCGTCGCTCCGAAAGTCCAGAATTCCAAACTTGGCATCTGCCCACCTGCAGTACTCTTGAGATAGCATAGGGTTTTGGTTAATCTTCCAGAGGCTTCCGTAGGGTCGCTCGACCATGTCAGGGGGGGCCGATCCCAGGCCTTCGTCGAGAGTGTGCCTGCGCCTACAAACGCCTCGTTGACTGGTGCCTTTCGCCTCACCTTGTCTCCCTCCACCACCGCCGGCGCTCGCCGCCAGGAGAATTCGATGCATAGTCCCGATTCGCCCCCTTCTCATCCGGCCTTGCGGCATCGACGTGACATCCTTGCCCAGGGACTTGGATCGCTCGGACTGATCTCTTTGGGGCTCTCCGGTTGCGACTCGCGACAAGCTGTGGCCCCAACTCCCTCCGCTCCTTCGGGCGGCGTGGCGACGACCCCTTCGGCTCCATCCTCAACCTCCACCGCCTTGAAGCGAGTCGTCTTTGTTGTCAATACGGATGATCCCTTTTGGGATGCCTGTCGCCAGGGGTTGCTGGAAGGGGACAAAGCTTTCGAACTGGCGAAATCCGGGCTGAAAGCACAGATGGAAGTTCCTGACGGAACAATCAAAGGTCAGATCGACAAGTTGCGGCAACTGGCAGGCCAGAACGACATTGCCGGCATCGCCCTGTCGGCTATCTCGGCCGACAACGCATCGATTGCAGCAGAACTCGAGGGGTTCCAGAAGAAAGGGATTCCCGTCATCACGGTGGACGGCGATCTGCTGCGAAGCCGTTTTCGCGACAAGCGAAAGTACTACATTGGCACCGACAACGTCACAGCGGGCGAACTGCTTGGCAAGGCGGCCGCCAAGATCCTCCAGGCCAACGGGAAGTCGTCGGGAGGCTACGTCCAGTTCGCAGGCTACACCGACAACGACAATGCTCGCAGCCGCATGGATGGCTTCAAGAAAGGGATTGGAGAGGGATTCACGGAGAAGGATCGAGCCAGCGATGAGACAGATTTGAGTCGCGCTCAGGAAAATGTGCGCAATGCGATCAGCAATCACAAGCAGGATCTGGCGGCCTTGGTGGGGATTTGGGCCTACAATGCACCAGCCATCGCCAAAGTCGTCTCCGGCGCTGGACTCAAGAAAGACATCGCTGTCGTCACCTTCGATGCGCAGGCGGCAGCAATTCAAGAGATGGAAAAGGGCAACATCGACGCCATGATGGTCCAGAATCCTTTTGACATGGGATACCAAACCGCCAGACTGCTCAAGGCGATGGCAACCGGCGATGCTTCCGTAGAAAAAGAGATGTTCCCCAACGCTGGTGCGCCAGAGGGAGACATCTATACAACGGGACTTCGACTGGTCGTTCCCAACGAAGGCAGTCCGTTGAAGGGGGAAGACTTTGATCCTAAGGTGGTGGAATTCATGAAACTGGACGATTTCAAGAAGTGGTTGGCCAAGTACAACCTGACCAGCTCATGAGCTCCCCCCTGAAACGGCTTGGGGACCGGCTTGGCTTGAGGTCCAACGAACTTGCATTGGTCGGGGCGATCCTGGCCATTCTCCTGGTCACGCTGCTTGCCGACGACAACAGGTCGTACTGGTTTGACGCCCGCACCAACGCTTGGGAAATAGCCAGGCAATGGAGCCTTTTGGGCATGTTCGCTCTTGGTTCCATGATGGTCATCATCTCGGGCGGTATCGATTTGTCCGCCGGTTCCATGATCGCCTTCAGCGGTACGACGATCGCCTGCACCATGATCGCCGTTCGAAGCCTTCCTTGGGGACTCTCCGAACCTGCGATTCTCGCGACAGGCATCGCCGCAGGGCTGAGCATGGGCTTCCTCGTCGGAACGCTCCACGCTTGGCTGATCACCGCCATCGGCTTGCCGCCTTTCATCGCTACCCTCTCGACACTGGTAGGGCTCCGGTCGGTCGCACGGATCATGGGCGAATATGTCACCACCACTTTCACGGGTGCTAGAAAAGCGCAGATCCCGATCGAGGGCCCCTTCTTTGATTGGCTTCGCTCTCATATCTGGGTCTGGATCGTTGTCTTCTTAGCTCTGGCTGCAGTCACTTGGTTCATTCTTGCGAGGACTGTACTCGGGCGGCACCTCTATGCATTGGGGGGCAACGAACAGGCCGCTCGGCTAAGCGGCATCCGAACCGACAAGCTAAAGTGGTTCGCCTACGTATTTGGCGCCATGACCGCCAGCCTGGCGGGACTTTTTTACATCGCCAACGAAGGGGTATCGGCTCCGGTCAACCAGGGCCGAGGTCACGAACTGAATGCCATTGCGGCCGCCGTCGTCGGCGGATGCAGCCTTCAGGGTGGTATCGGCACCGTCCCTGGAACCATGCTGGGTGCTTTGTTTCTGCGCATCGTCATCGATTCAGTCGCCAAAATCATCGATTCCAATGCCGACATCTGGGAAGGTCTGATCGTCGGTGTGGTGGTGGTCCTGGCAGTCACTTTCAGCCAGCTTCAGCAGTGGCGACAGATGGATCGCAAACTGTTTTCCGGGATGATCGGATGGTGGGCCATCGTCGGACTCAGCCTTCTGGCCTTCCTGGTGGCAGTCAGCACAGGGACATCGCTAAATGCCTCCAGAGCCATAGGAATCGTCGGCTTTTGCCTGCTGGCAGCCTACCGCTATTGGGAAAGTCGCCCAAGGTCCTCCAGTTGACCGCGTTCGCGACGCTATGCATTGCTGGATTGAGCATCACGACTGCCGTCTGAAGTCCGCCATCCCACACTACCTTCAAGCGATCGGAATCCTGGTAGACCAATCGACTTCACGCCTCATTTAAGGTTGTGCTTGTGGCCTCCAACGCGTCCCCTTCCGTTATTTCCCTCCGATCTATCGGCAAAACGTTCCCGGGAGTACGTGCCCTTAGCGACGTTTCGTTCGATGTACGATTCGGCGAGCTGGTGGCGATCTGCGGTGAGAATGGAGCCGGCAAGAGCACGCTGATGAAGATTCTCTCCGGCGTGATCACTGACTACGATGGCCAACTCTGGATGGCGCCCGACCCGACAACACCACCCAGCCTGCGAAAGTTCCGTGGCACCCGTGATGCAGAAGATGCCGGAATCAGCATCATCCACCAGGAGTTGAATCTGGTGGAGCAGCTATCGATTGCTGCCAACATCTTTCTCGGGCGCGAACTGAAGAATTCGCTCGGAATGATCGACAATGCCAGAATGTCGCAAGTCGCCAGCCAGCACCTCCGGGAACTCGAATGCAACGCTTCGCCGGATGACCTGGCCGGGTCGCTGCGAGTCGGAGATCAGCAGTTGGTGGAGATCGCCAAGGCGCTTTGCACCAATCGCCAGGTGCTGATCATGGATGAGCCGACAAGTGCACTTACGGAGGCGGAAGTGGAGCGGCTGGACCGGGTCATCGCCAAACTCCGGCAACGCGGAACAACCATCCTCTACATCTCCCACAAGATGGACGAAGTCTTTCGACTATCCGACCGAATCGTCGTGCTGCGCGACGGGCAATGGATCACCACCTTGAACACCCCCCAGACCGATCCGTCGGAGGTAGCAAGGAACATGGTAGGTCGCGAACTGGCGACCATGGACCGCCTGGAGGGGAACCGCCCCAAAGGCAAAGAGGTCCTCCAGGTCGATCGACTTTCGCTACCCTGGCCTGGACACGCGCGCGGTTATCGCCTCAAAGAGATCTCCTTCGCTCTCCGGGAGGGAGAAATTCTTGGCATTGCAGGGCTGATGGGAGCCGGTCGCACCGAACTGCTGGAATGCCTCTTTGGCGCATCCCCAGTCCGCCCCTCCGGCTCCATGACCCTCTTCGGCGCCCCCTATGCACCACGCCACCCCAGCGATGCCTGCCAAGCGGGTGTGGCGCTGGTGACGGAAGATCGCAAGCGACTCGGTATCTTTCCAACCATGGACGTCGGACAAAATATCACCATCAGTTCGCTGGATCAGGCCACTTCGATGGGATCGCTCTCCACCCGCAGGGAAGCCACCATGGCAGACCGGATGGTGGACAAACTGCGAGTCAAAACGGCGGGGCTGGAAGCGATGATCACGGGACTGAGCGGCGGGAACCAACAGAAGTGCATCGTCGGTCGCTGGCTTTTAACCGATCCCAAAATACTCCTGCTGGACGACCCTACGCGAGGCGTCGACGTCGGCGCCAAGGCGGAGCTCTATCGACTCATCCGGCAACTATGCGATGAAGGCCTTTCGGTCATTCTCACCTCCAGTGAATTGCCAGAATTGCTGGCGCTCAGCGATCGTATCCTGGTGCTCAGCGAAGGACGACTAACCGACCAGATGGAGATCGCGGAAGCGACTCAAGAACGAATTCTGGAAGCCGCGACCGGCGGCTACGCAAAGACGACGTAAACGAAAGGACGTCTGAAGTGAATGCTATCCGCAACGATTCCCTAACGCCCCAACGTGCCACGAAAAATGGCGGTCAGAGAAAACTCCCAAGCTCTCGTAATCTCTTACTGCTCTCCTTCCAACATCGCCAAGGCGTCCTCGCACTCTCGCTCGAACCGCGTCCGCAAGGCTGGTATCCAACGCTCTGATACACCGCGGAACCGTACCAGCTTCCCCTGATCATCCATACGCCCTCGCTCTCGATAGATCGCCTCGATCCACTGCCGATCGGTAAACTTTCCCCCGGCGTCGGAGAACCGCGCCTCCAGATCTTTTGCAGCCATCAAAACCACATCCGTGTTCGGACCGTGGTGGACGGCGGTGCTCCAAAGCACATCCCGAAATGCCGCCGATCGATCAGACACCTTCAGTCCCAACGCCTGTTCGATTTTGGCTACCTGCGGATCGTAGTGGGTCCGTCGGATAAATCGATGTTCATTTTCCCGCAGCCCTTCGGCTTGCTCCTCCGCCAGTCGCTTCCATCGCGCCGTGAACTCAGGGGTCCCACCCTTCAGCCCATCGAACTCTTTGGGGTAAAACTCCCGAACAAACTCATCGGCTCGACCAATCTTCGATGCCAGTTGGTAGGTGCCATACGACACCCCTCCCGGGTCCCCTACTCCAGACGACACCGTCGCCGGACCGCGCCCCCCTGACTCATACTTCTCAGAGAGTTTCCCGAGCGATTCCGCCGGCGCGACTCCCTCAGCATAGACCAAAACCGTGGCCATCATCCACACCATCCCAAGCATGCACTTCATCCGACTGGCCCTCACGAAGAACCGGCAACAAGCACTTGGAAAAATTTTTTCAGCCGATAGCTCACCGCCACCTAGACCAACGAAAAAGCCGAGAAGTTTCCTCCCCGGCTTGTTCGCTTTTTGAGTCCAATGGCGAATTCGGTCTATCGCGACTCCGGCATGCGGATCAGCCTTTGACCTTCTTGGCAAGTTCAGCCGCCTTCGCAGTCGATTCCCAGGTGAACTCTGGCTCATTCCGACCAAAGTGCCCACCGTAGGATGTCTTGGTGAAGATCGGTCGTCGGAGGTCCAGCGACTTGATGATGCCAGCAGGCGACAAATCGAAGGAGTCGAGAACAGCCTTCATGATCTGATCGTCAGGCACGGCACCCGATCCCTGAGTGTCGACATGCACGCTAACCGGTTGACTGACGCCGATCGCGTAGGCCAACTGGACTTCGCATCGGTCAGCCAATTTGGCTGCTACGATATTCTTGGCGACGTGCCGGGCCATGTATGCTGCCGAGCGATCGACCTTGGTCGGATCCTTACCCGAAAAAGCACCACCGCCGTGACGTCCCCATCCACCATAGGTGTCGACGATAATCTTGCGCCCCGTCAGTCCGCAGTCGCCATGCGGGCCACCGATTACGAACTTCCCGGTTGGGTTGATGTGGTAGGTAATCGGCCGAGTCTGCAGTTCCTTGGGAAGGCAAGGCAGAATCACCTGGTTGACGACGAAATCCTTGATCTGGTCATTGGTGACGTTAGGATGATGCTGAGTCGAAACGACCACGGTATCGACCGCCACAGGACGATATCCATCGAATTCCACTGTCACCTGGCTCTTGGAGTCAGGGCGAAGCCAGTCGACTTCTTTCTTGAACCTCGCCTCGGTCAGCCGATTGATGATGCGGTGTGACAGAGCGATTGGAAGTGGCATCAGTTCCGGAGTGTCATTGCAGGCAAAACCAAACATCAAGCCCTGGTCACCAGCTCCAATCGACTTCCCTTCCCCACTCCGCTCGTCCACCCCAATGGCGATGTCTTTGCTCTGTTCATCCAAAGCCACCATGACGTTGCAGGTTGAACCATTGATTCCCCACTCGTCGTCGACGTAGCCGACGCGGTTGATCGCATCGCGAACGATGTGTGCATAATTGACGTTTGCCTTGGTGGTGATTTCACCGGCAATCAGCGCCAACCCGGTAGTCACCAGGGTTTCGCAGGCAACACGGCTATAAGGATCCTGGGCAAAAAGAGCATCCAGTACGCTGTCCGAAATCTGATCCGCCAGCTTGTCCGGATGCCCCATGCTCACCGATTCACTCGTGAAAAGATACTTGCCTTTGGCCACCTGTTTTCTCCGGTTAAATTAGATCTATGAACTGCGTCGACCGCATACCCATTCCAGCGACGCTATCGTACCCAGCGTCCGAAGCTTTAGAATTTAGCTGGAATTTAAATTTCTTCCAGTCACCTGTAGCCGCAGGTGTTTGAACGATCTCCCAGCACCCCACGCCCGATCGCCCCCCCTTGATCGACTCCAGTTCTAACGCACCGACTAAGGATTTTCCAAGATTTTAACCGCATCGGCGAAATGAAAGGCCTTAGGGCGAACCCAATCGCTTGCTCGCCACCCCAACTAGAATGGGGAGGTCTGACAGCCTGGTCAGATACGAACCATGAAGCAAGGGCAACCAGCGGTAATGGCGAAAAATCGTTCTCGTTACGTCGAATTCTCAGAAACCTCAACCTGTCTCTCCGATCATTTGGAAAGGAAGTTGCGATGGCAGCCCTTCGAATCTCATTTTGGATCCTACTGGTCGCTTGGGCGCAACCCCTCATCGCTCAGAACAGCGATCTCCTGGATGCATTTTTTTCTGATTCACCCTCGCAAGACACTCCTGTCGCCAATCCCGATCCATCACCGACAGTGCCGGCTTCTTCCCCCGAGCCGACCGCGGAGGGAACGGCAGGATCACTGACAAGTGAATCAACCAGTCCCGCGACGGCAACCGCACCCGCTTCCGATCAAAAAGCGGCGGCAAACGAAGCCAAATCGCCACGGACCAAAATCCACTGGATTGCTCTATCGGGAAGCTACGAGGACTATCCTTCAGGCGTCTCCTTCGATCCCACCGCGTTGATTCTTGGAGGTGGCCCAGCCAAAACCAAGTCGTTCTACAAGCTATGCGAAAGCCTCGAGACGTACGCGAACGAACCTGATGACGCGTGGATCCTCTTCGATCTTTCCGATAGCTCCACCTCCATGAACCCGGCTCAACTAGAGGAATTGGCGCGGCGCATGGAACTGGTCCGAAAGGCCGGCAAGAAAACCGTCGCATGGCTGGAAAGCGCCAATTCCATCGCGCTCTCTGTTGCTTCGCAGTGCGACCGCGTCGTGCTCGCGGATCTGGGTTCGATCGACTTCCCTTCGGCTTCGATGGAAACCATCTTCTACAAAGAAGCGATGGACCTTTTCGGCGTCAAAGCGTCAGTCGTTCGTGCCGGAGATTTCAAGGGTGCGGTCGAGCCGTACATGAACCCCAAGATGAGCGAACATCTGAGGGAACACTACGTGGCGATGCTGCAATCGATCAACGATGCCCTGGTCGATCGAATCGCAAAAGGCCGAGCCATTCCTCCTGCCAAAGTCCGAGAACTCCAAAAGCAGCGGATGTTCCTGCCGGAAGAAGCTCTGGCCGCCAAATTGGTCGACCAACTGGCGCCCTACGGCTCGATGAAGTCCACCATGGAACAGTTGGTTGGGAAGCCAGTGGAATGGATCGACCCGCAAAAGAAACCGAAAAAAGACGTCAGCCTCTTCGAATTGATGGGCAAGATGATGGCCGGTCCAAAGGACGTGGGAGGAAAGACAAAGCCCTCCACCATCGCGGTACTGCACCTGAGCGGCGCCATCGAAGATGGCAAGAAGCCAAGCGGCGGTTCGATCGTGTCTGGACCGACCGTGGAACAGATCCGGAAACTCATCGACGATAAAAACGTGATCGGCGTAGTGGTGCGGATCAATTCTCCCGGCGGCAGCGCAACAGCCAGCGAAGCCATCCGTCAGGAACTGAAAAAACTGGCCGATGCCAAACCAACCGTGATCAGCATGGGAGAAGTTGCCGCGTCAGGCGGTTACTGGATCAGCTGCATCGGGGCTCCGATCCTGGCCGAGCCTGGGACGATCACCGGTTCTATCGGCGTCTTCACGCTCAAGCTGAGCGCCGGTTCGCTGATGCGTCGCGTCGGCGTCCACCTGGAATCGATCACGCTCGATTCCGCCGCCGGGCTCGATGCCCTCGACCGTGCCTGGGATGACCAAGATGAACAACTGATGCAGAAGTCGATCGATCAGATCTACGACCGGTTCCTCAAGCTGGTCAGCCAATCTCGCTCCATCCCCCTGGAACAGGTAAAGCCTCTGGCCGGTGGCAGGGTGTGGTCAGGGGCTCAAGCCAAACAGGCCGGACTGGTCGATCAACTCGGTGGACTAGATCAAGCCCTAGCCATGGTTGCTAAGAAGGCTGGCGTCGATAAGTACGAGCAAATCCAACGTCCGGAACCCTCAGGCGGAATCGACCTGCTAGAACTGCTTGGTGAATCAGACGAAGAGTCGCTGAGAGTGATCACCCAGAGCCCCCAGTGGAGATGGATGAGCGAGCGGGGCCTTCCCACTGGAATCCTAAGCGATTGCCTAGAACAATCCATTTCCGGACGGGCAGGGCCACCAAAGATCTGGGCAATGCATCCTGCCGTCATTCGCGTCCGGTAGCCTGCTCTCGAAATCCATTTCAAAAACCGACACTCCATTCCCGGATCCTCTGGGAATGGAGTGTTTTTTTCGCCATAGCCTGCAAGGCGATCGATCGAAGCATGTAGGCTTCTGAACGTGCTTGGGCACCAACATCCATTCGACTCAGCGCCCCGACGGTTTAGACCGTCCATCGCCATGATCGTGATGACCATGATCGTGATGACCATGATCGTGATGACCATGATCGTGATGACCATGATCGTGATGACCATGATCGTGATGACCATGATCGT
>Ga0068872_10004800_pt1 | contig 10182 bp, 10 predicted proteins | sample NOAtaG_7_FD_66441 | JGI IMG/M metagenome (GOLD analysis project Ga0068872, IMG submission 66441) | Freshwater lake microbial communities from Lake Erie, under a cyanobacterial bloom - NOAA_Erie_Diel1S_2200h metaG | ecosystem: Environmental > Aquatic > Freshwater > Lake | place: USA: Ohio, Lake...
CGCTGGAGGAGATTGAAGAGACGAGTCTGGTTCGGAGTCACTGCGGGAAGTCGGTGTTCCGTGATTTGCTGAAGGTGGCGTATCGAGCGGAGCGTGGCGGAATGCGTGGCCCGGAGAGTGCAGCGTGGTATGTGGGGGATGCTGCGGGCTGGAAGCGGGCGATCGACGCAGCGCGGGGTGGGGCAGGCCACTGATTTTTTTCGCCACGGATGTTTTTTTCGCCACGGATGAACACGGATTTTCACGGATAATCCAGAGGGGGGCGATTTGAACCACGAATGGACACGAATGGGCACGAATGGGCACGAATAAGGCAACTCGGGCTTTCCAGCCCGAGATCTGTGCTGCCGGGGCTGTGCGGACTGGGGGCTTTGCAGGCTGTCTGGCTCACGCGAAGCCGCGAAGCCGCGAAGGGAAACGCACAAGTTCAGTGTTAGGTTTTCGGTGGGCGGTATTCAATTTTCGGTGTTCGGTCAGGCGAGCCGCGGACGGGAGTCCGCGGGTGCCGGGCCTGGCTGTTTGTCTAACGCCAGCGAGGAAGGGCAAGGAGAAGATGGAAGTCTGCTTATGCCATGTGTTCGCGGTAGTCGTGTTGATCTGGCATTGAACAGCGCAATCACGGTTTTTAAACGCCAGTTCGCGGCTGGGCGTGAGAGGCTCCTGCCGAGCCGCTGAATCTGGCACAGCAGGTACTTCGGCTCCCGCTTCAGCAGATACCAGCAGGGTAGGAGGTGTTTTTGATGGTGCAGCAGGCCACGTATACAGGATTGCGGTCAAATCGTCGTGCATGACGTACATGCGGCGAATCGTGTCGTCTTTTCGCTTGTGAGGGGAAGGATGTTTCGTGCCCGACTGCCGGAGACTGCCAGTTCGGGGCGAAAGTTCAGTTTGCACGCGAGTATTCTGGATTGCTGATTGACGGCAATTGATGCGGTATCAGGTGAAAGCGGGCAATGTGGGCGAGGGAACTGACATATTGGCCGACAGACGAGTTGAGGTACACTTAAGGAAGTTGCTCTCGCGTGAGCCAGTGCCCCACTGTTGCTCGCAGAGTCGCAGAGCGAAGACGTTGACCGATTTTTCTGCCGATCGTGGAGCCTCGTTGTGCAACGGAAAGCTTCAATGCAATTTTTTCTTGGTGGTCGTGACCTTGAAATGCAGTCGATTGGCAAACTTCTGGCGATTCATGACTGTGTCGTCTTTGACCGACAACTGGATTGGGGAGCCTCGGCCTCAGCCTATGCTGAGGAAATTTACTCGTGTCTGCGGCAGCAACGCACAGCAGTGCTGGTCGAAGTGAAGGATGACCTGCAGCTGGCGGATGCGGCTGAACGCGGGGCTGTGATCTTTGTAGATCACCACGGAGACCGGGCCGGTCTCACGCAGCCCACTTCGATCGAGCAGATCTTCACACTTCTGCAGCTGCCAAAATCAGCCTGGTCCCGAAATCTGGATCTGGTGGCGGCCAATGATCGCGGGTCAGTACACGGGATGCTGCGGCTGACGCCACCGGCGACCATGCAGGAGTTGCTGCAGATTCGCGCTGCGGACAGGCTGGCACAGGGAATCACTGCTGAGCAGGAAGAGTCAGGAAGACTGGCTGCCAAAGGTGCGCAAGCGTACCTCGGCGGCAGACTGACAACTGTCTGCCTGCCCCACAGTCGCACGGCAACAGTCACTGATGCTTTGGATGCAAATCTTGGCGGTCGAGGATATCAGAACCTGTTGATCCGCAGCCCGCAGGAAATCTGCTTCTTTGGGTGTGGGAGCGTCATCGACCGGCTGAGAGTGGCCGTGCACAACAGCTGGTGGGGCGGGGAGCTGCCATTGAGTGGCTACTGGGGCTGCAAGGACGTTTCAGATTACGAAGCAATACTAAGCCTGATCCTGACAGCACTTTAGAATTTCGTTAAGACTTCAGGTATAGCAGTTCCAGTTTCGTCCAGTTGTCAGGCGACTTGAGGAATCGAAATTTGAGCAGCTGGCCTTCCTTTGGATTCTTAATCTTTTGCATGTCTGATTGGCGAATGACGATTTCCTGGGTTGATCCCTCTACTACGGCACGCCAGTTTCCGCTGCTGGTCCTGGCCTTAAGTGTCACCGAAATCGATTGCCCCTCGCGAAACGTTTTAGGATTCAGGTTTGCTGCAGGCGGCTCGACGGTCTTCCCGTCAGGCTGCGATGCTATCGCAGCGGCAACTGGAGCGTGAGCCGTTCCGACCACCTCAGTTTTGTCAAAAGCCAGCAGGCCGTCGCCGGCATTCGTTTTTGCACCAATGCCCCAGCCTGGCGTCGTGAGTCCAAACTTCAGCAAGTGTTCTGCATGTTTCAGCCAGATGTCGGGTAATCGCGGATCTCTTTTTGAAACCGCAAGCATGAATGGAGCCTGAAATGCGAGGAAACTGACAGGAACCGGGCTGTCAAAATCCGTTGCAGGTTCGATTTTTTCGTCTGTGCTGGTATTCCAGGCTGAGTGGTGCGGGGTCAGGACGTCTTCAAACAGGTGAATGCTACCGGGTTTTGGCAGGCCGTCGTGGAATTGAACCAGTCCACCGGCGCTCTCAGCATGCTCTGACGACGAACTGCCGAACAGAACAGCGTGCTTTTCACCTCCAACCCGCCACGCTTCGTCGTTACTACCCCAGATCTGGTGTGCCACATGTGCAGCCAGACCCTTCAGCGCAGAGCCGGGCAGCCAGGGAACACCATAGGTCCGGTGCAGTGTCAGTCCGGCTTCCAGCACGTTCTGGCTTCCCAGGCCAACGATCAGTTTGGATGCAGAGTCGTATTTAAAATGTAACAACAGGGTGCCGGGCACCATCGCTGCTTTGATACGTTCCCACGCAGCCTTGTAGAACGTCAGCAGTTGTGGGCTGTTCATGGCTTGAATAGCGTGACGATACAAGTCAGCTTTGCTGCGGCCACTGTCGTCTGTGTTTTCAAGATATCGGTCAAGGATCAAACCCGGGTGGTGACCATCCGAGGGCTCGGGCAGGACAGATCGGCGAGCTTCAGTCATGCGTCCACACGCTCCTCGTCGCCGGGCTGGCTGGCTGTCACTGCCAATGCCTCAGCGTATCGTTTAATCCATCCCGCGCTTTCCAAAGCAAGGCGGCTAATGCGGATATATTCGGAAACGTCCCTCGTTTCCCTAGCCACGCTGGTGAAGTTGTCGGGGTTCAGGCTCGGCTCGGCTGCAGAGATCACGGTAGCGAGATCGTGGAGCACTTTTGGCTGGATGCCTTTGCGTGACAAGGCAAATGCAGCAGCCTGAGCGAGGCCGCAGGTGTGAATCAGGGTCGGGAAGCTACGGGCAAAACTGAGATATTCATCAAAGCCGTTTTCACCGAACCGTTGTTCAACACACTGAAAGGCCTGAGACGCCAGGACCTGTTTTCGCAAACTGACGGTCATTGTGCACCTCCGTCCCGAAACAGCAGACGCAACTGGCCTTTTCCGGTCGTGGCTTTGCCCCCCATCTGGACTGTTCGATCATCGTTCAGCAGTCGCAGCACATCAGCGCGGCTGGCGCCGCTTTTGCCGTACGGGCCCGCACAGCTGACAACACCTGAAAGTATGCTTTCCGCCGGCAGACTTTCCTCGTACCACAACGCACCCCTCGCAACTCTTTTATAGTCCGGATCGATCCGTACATGGGCCTGAACTTCAGTGCCGGTCTCTGCCAAAAACGAAAACACGTCATCCGGCAGTACGAGGAACCTTTCTTTAAAGAGCTGGCACCAGGCAGGGTCGTTTTTAAAGACTTGAGCCGAGATGACCTCGGCAAACTGCGAGGCGGGCCCGGACTGCTGCACTGACAACTGCAGATCCTCGAGAAAGATGCTGCCGTTCCGCTGGAGCACAGTTGATGTGTCAGGTACGAGCGACTGACCCGCGATTTCGCAGGGTGCAGGCAGATTTGTGCCACTGATCAGGGCCAGATCCCGCCGCAGTCGAGCCAGGATCAATGGACACGTGCACCAGGCGAATGTCCCGTACAGACTGCGAACCGGCAGGCAAACCAGGCGGGCATCTGTGAACATCAGCGAGCCGGCGTTGGCATCATTGTCACCACCCGTCCCAAAGGCTGCCTGGAGCTCCGGCCGGTACTCGGGTTTGTTCGGATTCCGAGCATCATCGGTTGCGCGCAGATCATCGGCAAACACGCCCTTCGTCGACGAGCCCGGGACAAAGGGATAGCCGGTCACCTTTTCCCGGATCAGCGGGAGGTCGATATAGCCGTTTCCCTTGCCCGCACCGACATGCAATGGCGTCAGCGCATGGAGCCAATACAACCGGTCAGCAACTGCCATGGAAAACATTCCCTGTAAAACTGAGCGAAAGCCTGTTAATCCTGCAAACCCCACAGGGCCAGTCCAAAACCGTCCCGTCGATCCTGCACCTCATCGCAGACTGACTGCAGCCACAGATTCGACCAGTTGAGCGATTCACAGGACAGCACTTCGAAGAAATACACTGCCCCGGCCGGTACCAGTCGACGGACTTTTTTGGGGCCTCTTGTCTCATAAGACCATCCGGATACAGCCTCCCAGCGCTGGTTGGCTGTTGCCAGCAGACGGACCTTCAATATGCCGCTGCCATCCGGTACCGGGACAACCCCGACACGGCCACTGTCTGAATTGAGCCATCCGGGGCGCCAGCCTGCCGAAAACAAGGCCGGAGCAGCCAGGACCATCCGGATACGATCGCCCGGCCGCACGTTTGCCATGCGGGTGCCGATCGCCGCCGGACACTGCAGGTGGCCGGAGTCTGCACCCTCCGCAGCACGGAACCGAATTGTCCGTCGCTCGCCACCGACAGGCACCAGCGCGTCAAGACAGTCAAGGATCCGCCGATAATCCGGAGCCAGACTGTCCACACGACACACCAGCTCGGCCGGGTGTGATTTGCCGGAGGGATCAAGGAGGCGGTCGATGACGATTCCCTGAGTGGAGAAGAGTTTCTGTTTTGCGGCAGCCAGAGACTCTGGATCGATCCGGACGTGAGTCCGCTCATCCACTCTGGCTGCCATCCGGAAACGCTCAGCGTTTCCGAGCCATCCGGCGTCAGGCTGACCGCACAGCCATTCCACTATGCTTTCCAAAGACCACCACGCCGGAACCGCCACGTACTTTTGCAGTCCGCAGTCCTGCGGCGGAAGAACCGGCATTAACCCAGCCGGCAGGTCCGTGCCGCAACCCTGTGGCAGAGCAGCCGGCTGCAGTCTGACGCACCGTCCGTCCGCAGTCGCGAGAGCATCACCGGGAGCAGGCAGAAACAACTGACCTTCGCTGACAGGAAAAGGGCCGTGAATTGATACCGATTTCAGGCTTTCAATCGTGTCTGCATCGAAGGACTGACCTGCTTTCCTGCCCAGCAAAGTACGCACGGCACCCGCCAGTGTTCCGGGCAGCAGCCACGGCAGAACATGCTGACGGGTGACCCCGGCGTCGCCAAACGGACGACCATCACGAGCAATCACGGGGTCTCGAGGCAGTAACTGCAGTGTGTGACTCATCGCGCAGTCTCCCCGTCGTTGTCCTCGCTGACCACACCCACAGGTCCGCGTGCCAGTTCCACCGCAGTGCGAACATGCCCCGCCACAATAATTGTGTTGGCGAGGTTCTCCAGGTCCCCAACCTGAGCCATTGCGGGAATCAGAGGCTCTATTGCAGCGGCTGTGAGACTGCCGTCCTTGAGCGAGAGCATGCGAATCGTGTCAGCCCGCATGGCGGTTGTTCGAGCCGACCAGTCTGCCAGCCGAGGCTGGTCGGGCAACCCGGAATGCCGCGGTCGATACAGATCCACCAGCAGCTTCAGATCATACGCGACACCGCTGGAACTGCGCACCAGTTCAACCCAGCCGGCGAACAGTGACGCAGGGTTCAGATCCCAGCCGTAGCAGAAGTCGATCGCACTTCCGGATCGCGTCTGGTAACGGACCGCCAGCGCATTCTTGCCTGGCTGCGATTTGGCCCTGGCTTCCATCAGTCGCGCTGAGGCCAGCAGGTCTTCCATACTTTCGATGAAATGCCCAATGGCGACGCCCACAGACAATGTCACCGGCTGGGACTGTTCAACGGCACCCAGCGTTTCACTGAACTTCCGCCGGAGGGCGTCAGCACAGGCAATCGCCTGATCGAGCGGCAGAAATGCCGTGAGATCATCGCCGGCGGCAAAGACCAGGGCCCCCTGATGCTGCTGGACGATGCCACGCACGGATCCCGCAAAGGCAGACAGTCGTTGCGACAGCTCACGATGTTCGTCGGCAGACTTCGACTGCAGTATGCGCTGTCTTACCCGGTCACCGTCGGCAACGAGAATGGCGTAATAGGTTCCCGGTTCTCCGTGCTGCCGGTACAGCGAACTGAGCGCACTGGTCAAGGTCGACCACGTGCTGTCCGCGGCGCCGTCACACCCAGCCTCGTCGCGGAAATCCTGATGCCGCGACTGATACAGCACGGCCCCTTCATAAGGAAAATCAGTGTACTGCGGATACGCAGGAAAGTCGCCCGCATCCACCGGGATCCGCCCCAGCAGCGGACCATCATCAGAATCGCGGCCGGCCAGCTCTTCGCAGGCATTCAGGAAGCTGTCGGGGACGGATCCCGCAATGCCTCGGATCCATGGGTCCGCCGCGATCCGGGCAGTGGAAGGATAGCCGGCTTTTCCCTGTCCAATTCGCTTCGTCACCCCCAGCGCGTCCAGCTGCTCGTTACCCAGCAGTCGCAGGCGGCGAAAACGCGTCCGTTGTGACTGCTCGCGAAGCACCGTTTCACGACGTCCATCCAGTGACGACTTGGGCAGGTTGTCTCGCCTGGTGCCGGTAGCCTCAGGTGCGGGCGAGAAATTTCGGCTTTGGGTGCGTCCGAACAGCAGACGCCGCACGTGTGTGAGACAGGCCTGGTAATCGGTCGTAAGTTCTACCCACGCGGCACAGACATCAACGGTTTCGCCGGCCGAGTCAGACGGAATGTGCGGTTGAGTCTGGAGATTCCACTGATCGTCGCGCACCAGCGAACCTGCTCGCTTACGCGCATCACTGGCGAAGATCAGCCACTGTTCATGAGCCGCGTTGCGGGCGCTGGCCGCCACAACAGCCGGACTGACATCGTCGGGGACCAGGACCAAGAGTTCGTCGCCCACCAGAAATTCCGCAGAATCCAGTTGCGTGAGCGATTGAGGGGCCGGAGCAATAAGTGCGGTCACGTGTCCGCCGCAGTCGCGGATCACACTGCGGGCCACCGCCTTGCCAATCTCTGACAGCATCCACGAACCAAACCAGAGGTCACGAGTTTTCCGGGCGGCGGCGATGATTTGTATGACAGGTCCCAGCTCGATGGCCAGCAGGCAGGTCATGTGGCAGGCCTCCATTCGCGGAAGACTGGCAACGGCTTTTCCTGTCCGTCACAACCCTTACCGAGAAACTCGATGAGGGCTGCGATGGCGTGGGAATTTCCAGTCAGCGGGGTGTTGTCGCTGAGTCCGGCCACCGGCGGCCCGGCAATCTGCGAAGGCGGGACATCAATTTCCAGCGTCCCGGGCCGCCGAAGCTGAGCTTCCCAGAGGGCGGGACCAGAGGTGTCCTTCAGGGTGCAGGTCATGGAAAGGGCATCATGGAATGGCAAAATCAAAATGGCACTTTTCCATTGGCCGTCCATGAACACGGCTTTCGTGATCACAGGACTGGCCATGCGATCCTTGTCCTTTGGCACCAGTGTCACACGTGCTGGGTCTTTGTCCGGACTGGCTTTGTCCTGCGGCCCCGATTTGAACTGAAAGCCGATTGGCAGCCCGAGCACAGCGCGGGGGAAGAGGGGCTGATCGAGAGGGGACATGGGTGTGCGGTGGTCAGGGTCTGAGCACCCTGTCAGCATGCGTATCGAATCAGGTTCGGGCCAGCGGGAGCGACCTGGAAACCTGTTGCTGCCAGAGGCCGGGCGACGAAACGACTGACGAAAGCGCTGATAAATCTTGACCGCCATGTTCCACGCCTGCATGGCGTTCCAGGCAGCATCGGGTTGCCGTGGGGAATACAGAAACAGGCGACAGCCGGGGGGCGGTGCAGTGTCAGTGTGCATACTCATTTCGGCGGGCCCGGTGACACAATCAAGCGAACCGACGCCGCGACGCGTCCTGGCCCCCAGACCGCCCCATCTTAGCCATGCCAGCACGGCCCGCTGAATTTCGTCAGTGGGGTCCTGAATGGTGGCCGGGAGCGGGGGCAGCGGTGGAGACATTCTTTGCCGATCGGCATTCTGAGCCGCTCTCATTACGGCAAGACGCTGCTGCGAGGGCCAGGATAAACGGAGATCAAACGAGAAACCCTCCTTGATGATTTTTGTGGCCTGTGTCTGAGTTTTGTCCTTGTCGTTGAGTGGTGGAAACAGGGCGTAACATTCCGGGCCGAACCTGTTAAAACCGAAGTGATCCGCGGCACTTCGAGTATTTCCCTGATCCCAGCGGCAACGTTCGGTGGTGACCTGCAGATGCAGCGGGGAGGGAAAATCCGGGCCACCGAAAATCTCCTGTTCGCGGCGTCTGAGTGCGGGCGGGTCTGTTGCTGCGTCAGGCTGCTGAAATGCTGCAGCATTCAGCAGACGCCACCAGAAACGCAGCTGCCCGCGAATACTGGATGCCCGCACAGGAAACTTTTCGTCAATTTTGCCGGCTTTCGTTCCGCCACCGAGGCACGGGGTCGCAAACTGAATGGTGAAAGCACGCTGCACCATATCCGAGGTTGTGGCGGGCACATCAGCAAGCGCGGGGATGACACGTTTTCCGATCGACATAGGGCGTCCCGGCTGAGTCGTGCGAGTGTGCAGCGAGGTACCCGGCAGCGGGACACGCTGCGGAACCACAAGGGTGACTGTAACCGAGCCGACAGACAGATCAAGTGAAAGATGGTGAGAATGGTGATTGAGAGGCTGTGATGCGGGGCGGTACCGGGGGGCGACGGTCCGCCGCGGCGGCGAAGACCAACAAACAGTGCAATTGCGCCGGAGCCGGTGTCTGCAAAAAATCGACCTGAATGGTTGCTCGTGAAACGGGGAGTTTCAAAAGCGGCAGACAGGTTTTCACTGGTCTCAATTGGTCCCGAAGGACCTCATTGGTGAGACGGTCGAAGTGCGACAGGAAAAATCTCTGACTGCCTTGTCTCAATTGGTCCCGAAGGACCTCATTGGTGAGACTTACGTGGATAACCTGGCCTCTGATGTTATGGGTCATGTCTCAATTGGTCCCGAAGGACCTCATTGGTGAGACAGCCGGGCAGGCAGTATTGGTAGAGTATCGAGATGCGTCTCAATTGGTCCCGAAGGACCTCATTGGTGAGACAATAACGAGACTTGTCTTGTTTTTGATTGGTCATGTCTCAATTGGTCCCGAAGGACCTCATTGGTGAGACTTGTGCAGGAATGGAGACTTCGAAATCATTTTCAATCGTCTCAATTGGTCCCGAAGGACCTCATTGGTGAGACCCAATGCCGCGCCGCCGAATCAAATCTGCGCCATCAGTCTCAATTGGTCCCGAAGGACCTCATTGGTGAGACCGCCGTTTTGCGGCCTGGGCAGCATACGGCGTCGTAAACGCTTCAGCAACAGCCACATACGTAAAATTACCGAAAACTGTCATGACCGGACTGCTCCCCAGCCAGCCGCAGTGCCTAAAAAAAAGCACCGCCGCGGTTCCTCGGTCACCCTTTTGAACACGTCCGGCACGTGGCCAACTGTCTGCTCACCCGGGTCACCGTCTGCTGCACCCGCCACATTTCCCGCAGACAACTGCGGCGGACAGGTGCGCCTGACCATCGCACAACCCGTTCCCATGCAGGAGACTGCCGGCTGTGCTCAAAACACCCAAACGAATTTCCTCGCGGCCGGATCAGGAAATCCATCAGCCGTGCTGAGGGAATGTGACCTGAGATCAGTATGCCGTGCGAAGCGCTGTGGTGCGTGTTGGGGCACGAAGGCCCGCCTTCGATGGTTATCGGGTCAGGCGCTTCGTCACCGCCGCAGACGAGGCGACGCAGGAGGTTGAGAATCGGTACAGAGTACCCGTTGTACTGCGGTCTGACCGCTTTAGGACCCGAAGGCGCTGATGGGTGAGACCTCTCTGAGTTGTTGATGGTGTAATGCGATGCCTGTCTCAATTGGTCCCGAAGGACCTCATTGGTGAGACGG
>Ga0068872_10004801_pt1 | contig 10182 bp, 8 predicted proteins | sample NOAtaG_7_FD_66441 | JGI IMG/M metagenome (GOLD analysis project Ga0068872, IMG submission 66441) | Freshwater lake microbial communities from Lake Erie, under a cyanobacterial bloom - NOAA_Erie_Diel1S_2200h metaG | ecosystem: Environmental > Aquatic > Freshwater > Lake | place: USA: Ohio, Lake...
GGGTCCCCCCCGCGGGTGCTGGCCCGTGAGGCGGTGCACCGCCAGGCCTCACTCCTCGTGATGGGGATCGGGCGGCACAACCCGCTCGACCGCCTCTTCGGAGCGGAGACGACGCTGGCCACGTTGCGCGAGTCGCCGGTGCCGATCCTGGCCGTGGGGCCGCACTATCCGGCATGCCCGCAGCAGGTGGTGGTGGGGCTCGACTTCAGCGTGGCGAGCCTGCAGGCCGCGCAGCTGGCGCTTCGGCTGCTGGGGCCCGGGGGGCATCTGGCGTTGGTCCATGTCCGTCCGCGCTTCGAGGAGCCCTCCGCCGACTGGCAGGCATGGGACGCCGACTACAGCCGGACGCTGCCGCCGCTGCTGGCCCAGGTGCGGGCCGAACTCGAGATCCCCGAGGGCATCACCGTCGAGACCGTGGTGGTGCGCGGGGACCCGGCCCCCGCGCTCCTCGCCTACGCCCAGCAGGTAGGGGCGGACCTCGTGGCCGTGGGTACGCAGCGGCACTCGTTCGTGGAGCGGTTGCTGGTGGGCTCGGTGGCCACGCGCGTGCTGCGTCATGCGCGGTGCGGCGTCCTCGCGGTCCCGGTGCGGACGGTTGATGCCGTCGACGGGTCGGGAGCCGGCTCCGCGCACGGATCCGGTTAGAAGATCCGGACGGCCAGATAGCGTCGCGGGTTGGCCCGCACATCGGCCACAAAGGCACGCAGTTCGCGCACGAGCGAGTCCGACTGCTGATAGAGCGCCGGATCCTGCAGCAGCAGGCCGAGCGTGCCGTCGCGCCCGTTGGCCCGGGTGAACACGGAGTCGATGCGCGCCACGACCGTGGCTACGCGATGCTCCGTCCGATCCAGCCGCTCGCTCAACGCCCGCAGGTTCGTGGCGGCGATCTCGAGCTCGGTGGCGGCACGCTGCGAGTTGGCCACGATCCGCTGCAGCTCGCCGCGGCTGGTGGCCGAGTCCACCCGCCCGGCAAAGGCATCGAAGCGCGCGGCGCTCCGATTCACCGTGGCCACGCCCGTCGTCACGTCGACGCTCAACCGATCGAGATTGCGCGACTGCACGTCAACGGTTCGCGCCAGCCCGGTGGAGAGCTTCGCCACGTTGCGGATGGACTCGCGCAGCTCGCGCGCGGCGTCGTCGTCGAAGGCCACCTGCACGCGGTCGGCGACCTTGGCCACGTCACCCGCGAGGCGCCCGGCCACGGTGGTGAGCTGGGCGATGTCCGGGAGGACGGCACCGGGGAGCGTATCACCGCCCGCCCGCGCCTCCGCGATCCCCCGCCGCAGCTCCTCGTCCGCCGGTACACCCGTGGCATCGGTCACGGTCACCTGCCATTCGCCGAAGAGACTCGCCGCCGAGAGCAGGACCACCGGGTCCTTGGGGAGTGCCATGGAGCGGGCGAGACCGAGCCGGAGCACCACCCAGCCACTGTCGCCGAGCGCAATGGATTCCACCCGCCCGGCGCGCACGCCGCGAATGACCACGGGGGCTCCGAGGGCCACGCCGCCCACCTCACGCGCGCGCACCGTGAGCCGCCGCGTCCGATCGCCCAGGTCGGTCTGTCGGACCCAGAGCACGCTGCCGATGAGTGTGATCGTCACCGCCAGGACGGTGAGGCCGACCACGAAATCGTTGGTACGTCGGGCGGCAGGCATGTGGGGGCGCGGGATCAGCGCAGGGTCCGGTTGGTGAGCCAGATAAGTGCCCAGAACGCGTCGAGCACGAGAATCATCACGGCGGAGATGACGACGGCGCGGGTCGCGCTCCGCCCGACGCCCTGCGCCCCACCCATCGTGGTGAGGCCGGCGCGGCACCCGATCAGTGCAACCGCCGCGCCGAAGCTGGCGGACTTCACGAGGCCGTAGCGCACGTCGAAATCCTGGAAGAAGAAGCGCACCCCCTTGAGAAACTGCGGGGTGGCGAGGTCGAGGATGAGGAGCGACGCGATCCATCCGGAGACCATCCCCACCAGCATGGCCATGCCCACCACCACCGGAAACATCACGGCCGAGGCCACCACCCGTGGGGCCACCAGATAGCTCAGCGGATCGAAGGTGAGCGTCTCGAGGGCGTCCACCTGTTCGGTGACCCGCATGGTCCCCAGCTCGGCGGCAATGTTGGCGCCCACGCGGCCGGCCAGCGCGAGGCCGGTGAGCACGGGCGCGAGCTCCAGCGTGACCGTCTTCTGGACCAGCGTGCCCACGAAGTAGGGCGGGACCACATCCCCCACGCTGTAGCTGGCGAGCAGGGCCAACACGATGCCGGTGAAGAGCGCGATGAAGATGCCGATGGGGAGCGACCCGACGCCGAGCGAGCGGGCCTGGGTGGAGAACTCGGGGATCCAGTCTCGGGTGGCCCGCAGGGCGCGCAGCACGTCGCCCGTGAAGCGCGCACCGGTCCCTACCGGGGCGATCAGCTCGCGCGTGACCCGGCCAACGGATTCGACCGCGGCCGTCAGGGCCATCCGATCCAGAGGCCGACCCCGCTCCCGACGGCGAGGAGGGCGAGCCCGGTGACGGCCCGTTGTCGATAGCCACCGGTGCCGATCACGGCGCACAGCGTGCCCTTGAGCGCCGTGTTGGCCAGGACGCCGACCCCGATGGCCGCGGCGGCGGTGGCGGCATGGCCCTCGGAGGCGCCGTAGCGCGTCATGGAGACGGTCAGCGCGTCCATGTCGGTGAGCCCGAGGATCGTGGCCGATGCCAGCACGCCCGAGGTGCCCACATGTCCGTTCATCCACGCGACGCCGAAGAGGACGAGCTGGAAAGCCACCGCCATCTGCAGGGCGGAGGCGAGCCCGAGCGGGTTGGCGCCCAGCGGAGCCGATGGGGCGGGTGCGGTGGTGTCCGTCGCCTCCTGCGCCGGTGGGGTGCGTGACCCGTTACGCGCCGCCCGATCGAGCCAGAGGGCATTGCCGATGACGAGAAGTCCCATGCCAAGCACCGGCAGCAGCACGGGGAGTGCCGCGATGGCCACGCGGGGCTGGAGCAGGGTGGTGATCACGAGCAGTCGGGCCGCCAGCACCGTGCACGCGGCCACGACCCCGAGGGCGAGCGCAGGGCCCAGGGCCGGCTCCGTTCGGCTGCGGCGGCTGAACACGAGGGCCACGGCCGTGGAGGAGACGAGTCCGCCCAGCAGGCCGGTGACGCCCAGTCCGCGGGTTTCCCCCACCGCGCGGCGCGCGATGTACCCGGCAAAGTTGAGCGCCGAAAAGATGAGCACCACGATCCAGAGCGATCGCGGATTGAAGGCGGTGTAGGGGCCCGAGTCGACATCCGGCAGCAGGGGAAGCACGACCAGGGCCAGCACGGCGAACTGGAGTGCTGCGCGCATTTCGTTCGGCGCCACGCGCTGCAGCGCCGCCTGCACCGTCGATTTTTCCGCCAGCAGCAGCACGGTGAGCGAAGCCGCCGCGCTGGCCAGTGCGCGATGCCCGAGACCGGCAGCGGCGCCGATGGCCACCACCAGCACCGCCACCACTTCGGTGGTGCCGTCGGCGGTGGTCCCGGGGCGCCGCATGGTGGCGGCATAGGCCACCAGCGGAAAGAGGGCTCCGGCGGTCAGGAGGATGGCGGCGGGTATTGGCCGATTGGCGCCAAGCAACCACCCCGCAAAGCCGCCGATGGCCCCGAGCAGGGTGAAGGTCCGGGCGCCGGCGAATCGGCCGTCGGGGCCGGTGGTGTGCCCGGACCATTCGCGCTCCACGCCCACGGCGAGGCCCACGAGGGCGGCGATCAGGAGGTCCGTGGCCACGGCGGTATCAAGCGGGATGGGTGGCATGTGGCCTAAATGGGTGGGTGGTACGTGCGACGGGGAGGGGGGTGCCCCCGACATCGCGTGGCGCTAGGGCTATCCGTTAATCCGGATGGACGGATATATTACGGGATGGCCGCCGCCCGCCTTCCCATCCACGACCGCATGCTGGAGCTCGCCGACGCGACCCGGTGCCGCCTGCTGGCGGCGCTGGAGCGGCAGGAGCTCACGGTGGGGGAGCTGGTCACGGCGCTCCGGCTGCCGCAAAGCACGGTGAGCCGGCACCTCAAGGTGCTGGCGGACGAGGGGTGGATCGTGGCGCGGGCGGAGGGGACCAGTCACTGGTACCGCCGCCACCCGGCGCTGGGTGAGGAGCGCGAGGGGCTGTGGCGCCTGGTCCGGTCCGCTTTTGAGCCCACGCCGGCGGCCCGTCAGGATGCCGCGCGCATCGAGGCGGTGCTCGCCACGCGCCGCAGCGCCACGCAGGCGTTCTTCGCCACGGCGAGTGCGGAGTGGGATGCGCTCCGCGCGTCGCTCTTCGGGGCGCGTGCCGACCTCGCGGCGCTCCCGGCCCTCTTCGACTCCCATTGGATCGTCGGCGACCTCGGCTGCGGCACCGGCATGCTGTCGGCGGTGCTCGCACCGCACGTGGCCCACGTCCATGCCGTCGACGCGTCCCCCGCCATGCTGGCGGCGGCCACGGCGCGGCTGGGGCGTCTCGCCAACGTGACGGTGACCGAGGGGGCCCTGGAAGCGCTGCCGCTCCCCGACGCGTCACTCGACGTCGCCGTCTTGATGCTCGTCCTGCACCATGTGGCCGATCCGTCGCGGGCGCTGGCGGAGGTCCACCGCGTCCTGCGCCCCGCGGGCCGGTTGCTGCTGGTGGACATGCAGCCGCATGCGGAGGAGCGCTATCGGGAGCAGATGGGTCACGTCTGGCTCGGCTTTCCGTCGGACACGCTGGCCGGGTGGCTCGCGAGCACCGGGTTCGAAGGGAGTCACTACGTGACGCTGCCCACCGAGGCTACCGCGACCGGTCCCGCGCTCTTCAGCTGTACCGCGCGCGCGATGCCGCGCGCGCCGACGCTTCACCTGGCCTGACCGTTTCGCCTGTTCCTTCATCCGTCCGATTCCTTCCCGTTCCACCCTTTGCCACATCAGCCTGCATCCATGTCGACGCTCATCATGACTGAACAGGGGGCACACGCCCTCGTGACCGATTCCCGTCCGGCCTTTGCCGTCCGCGACCTCTCGCTGGCCGAATGGGGGCGGAAGGAGATCCGCCTCGCCGAGCAGGAAATGCCCGGCCTGATGGCGCTCCGCGCCGAGTACGCCGGCAAGCAGCCGCTCAAGGGCGCGAAGATCATGGGCTCCCTGCACATGACCGTGCAGACCGCCGTGCTGATCGAGACCCTCACCGCGCTTGGTGCCGATGTGCGCTGGGTGTCGTGCAACATCTTCTCCACGCAGGATCATGCCGCCGCCGCCGTGGCCGTCGGCCCGAACGGCACCCCGGAGAAGCCGGCGGGGACGCCGGTGTTCGCGTGGAAGGGGGAGACGCTCGAGGAGTACTGGTGGTGCACCGAGCAGGCGCTCATGTGGTCCGATGGCACGGGCCCGAACCTGCTGCTGGATGACGGCGGCGATGCCACGCTGCTCGTGCACAAGGGGGCCGAGTACGAAAAGGCGGGTGCGATCCCGGGCTTCGACAGCGACAATGAGCCCGAGGAGTGGGGCGTGATTCTCGATCTCCTCCGCCAGGAGCAGCGCAAGAACCCCGGCCGCTGGACGAAGGTGTTGGCCGGCATCCGCGGCGTCTCGGAGGAGACCACCACCGGCGTGCATCGCCTATACGAAATGGAGCGGGCCGGTACGCTGGCCTTCCCGGCGATCAACGTGAACGACGCCGTGACCAAGTCGAAGTTCGACAACCTCTACGGCTGCCGCCACTCCGTGGTGGACGGGCTCAACCGCGCCACGGACGTCATGCTCGCCGGCAAGATCATCGTGGTCCTCGGCTACGGCGACGTGGGCAAGGGGTGCGCGCAGGCGCTCAAGGGGCAGGGCGCGCGGGTGGTCGTCACCGAGATCGACCCGATCTGCGCGCTGCAGGCGGCGCTGGAAGGGTTCCAGGTCACCACGCTCGAGGACATCGTCGAACAGGCGGACATCTTCGTGTCGGCCACCGGCAACAAGAACGTCATCACCGTCGAGCACATGGCCCGCATGAAGGACAAGGCCATCGTGGCGAATATTGGCCACTTCGACAACGAGATCGACATGGCCGGCCTCAAGAAGGTCGAGGGCGCCAAGCGCATCAACATCAAGCCGCAGTACGACGAGTTCGTGCTGCCGAACGGCCGGTCGATCCTCATTCTGGCCGAGGGGCGCCTGATGAACCTCGGCTGTGCAACGGGGCATCCGAGCTTCGTGATGAGCGCGAGCTTCACCAATCAGGTGCTGGCGCAGCTGGAGCTGCACGCGAACGCCGAGCAGTATGGCAAGCGCGTGTTCACGCTGCCGAAGCATCTCGATGAGAAGGTGGCGCGGCTGCACCTGGCCAAGCTCGGGGTGAAGCTCACCACCCTCACGCCGGACCAGGCGTCGTACATCGGCGTGCCAATGGAAGGGCCGTACAAGGCCGGGCACTACAAGTACTGAGTACCGTCTGCGGGCCCGCCGTCAGGTGGCGGGCCCGCAGATATCTTGGAGGGGTGCGCTTCCGCTCACTTCTTCCCGGCATCCGTCTGGCCATCGGCCTGACGCTGAGCGCGTCTTTGGCCGAGGCGCAAGGAACGCCTCCCGTCTCCGCAGACTCGACCATTGCGAGACTCGAGCAAGCGCCTCGGGTGCTCCCCGGTGATTCGGCCATTCGCGGGCATGCGCTGGGCGCCGGGACGCGACAGTACACCCTGACGGCCTACCGGGCGATGGACGAGATCCCGGTGGGCCGTCTGATCGACCGGACACAGGTGGACACCGTGAACGGACGTCCGGTCCTCCTCCGCGTACGGCGGTTGGCTCGCGGCACCACCGAGCTACTGGATTCCACGCGAACCGACCTCGAGACGCTGGCACCGTTGGAGCACCGGGCGCTGCAGCCTACGCGGCGTGTGGCGCTGACCTTCACCGGCCGGCGCGTGCGCGGCACCCTCACGCCGCAGGACCTGCCCCCGGTCCCCATCGACACGGTCCTGCCGCTGCTCCCCTTCGATTCCGGGAACTGGGATCTGCTGGCGCGCTCCCTGCCGCTGGCGGTTGGCTATGCCGCCCGCTTTCCCGTGTACGATCTCGATGCCGGGCTCCACCAGTACCACATCGCCGTGACCGGTACGGCCACGATTGATGGCGAACCGGCATGGGTGGTGACGCTGACACTGGCCCGCGGGCGCGAATCGGTGGTGTGGATCGGCCAGCAGTCACGCGAGGTGCTGCAGGTGGAGACGATGATCGGCGCGAATGTGATGCTGCAACAGCGGAAACAGCAAACCACAGGTGGGGCAACGGCGAACCACAGGTGGGGCAACAGCCACAAACTGTAGTTGGCAGTCCCCCACCTGTGGTTCGCCGTTTCCCCAGCTGTGGTTAGCCGTTCCCTAACTGTAGTTGGCCGTTCCCCAACTGTTGTTCACGCTACCGCCGCACAATCACCGCCCCCACGATCACGAACAGCAGCACCGTCGGCACCTCATTGATCCACCGACAAGCCGTTTCACTGAGAAAGTACTCCTTCCGCAGGAAGCGTTTCCGGGTGTGCGAGGCGAGGCCGTGATAGCCGAGCAGGAAGAGGATGGCCGTGAGCTTGAGGTGCAGCCAGGGCATCTTCAGTAGCGCTGGCTGCATCCAGAGCATCGTGGCCCCCAGGCCGATCGAGACCACCATGGCGGGCATCATGATCCCCCGCAGCAGCCGGCGCTCCATGACTTCGAGCGTGGCCGTCACGGTCGGTTCGTCCCGCTTCTGTACGTGGTAGACGTACAGGCGGAAGATGTAGAACAGGCCCGCGTACCAGGCGATCACGGCGATCACGTGGCCGGCCTTCACCCACAGGTAGGCGGTCGACATGCCGCTAAGGTACCACCTGCACCGGGGCCCGGAAGCCGGGGCTCAGCGCCTGGGAGTAGCCGCCGGCCGCACCCATTCGCCACGGATCCAGTCCACGATCAGCGCGATCTCCCGCGGGGAGAGGCTCTTCTCGGTGCCGAAGGAGGGCATGCGGTCGTTGTCACGCCCGAAGAAGCGGGGGTGCGTCGGGTCGTTGATGAAGTCGAGCATCCACTGCCGTGACCCCCACCCGTCGAGTTCGGGGCTGTCCGTCCCCACGCCCTGGAACTTGTGGCATTCGGCGCAGCCGCTGCTGGTGTTGCGCATGAACGCCACACCGGCTGCGATGCGGGCACTGTCGCGCAGGTCCGCGTCGCGCTGAGACGGCAGCTGCGCCTGCGCGGAGAGGGCGATCACGACGTCTTCTCGCGTGCGACGCTCCTCGTCGGTCTCCGGCTGGTGGTCGGACAGCCAGTAGGCCATGTCCCCCTCGGTGTGCGCCGTGCCACCCCAGTAACGCGTGGTCAGGATGGTGTCCGCATGCAGAAAGCCGGTCAGCCAGGCCCGCGACCCATAGCCTTTGAGGTCGGAGGCCGAGATGGAGTCCTTCGGGAGCGGATAGCCCAGCCCATCATGTCCGTCGAAACGGTGGCAGGAGGCACAGTTCCGAGAGAAGAGGCGCGGCCCCTGGGTAAACGGATCATCGCGCAGGACGGCCAGCGCCCCGGTCGTGGGAACGCCACCAGCCGCCAGCTCCACGGCACGCGCCGCGTCACGCGCCGCCACCCGGCGCGACACCTGATACTCGGCGTCGCCCCGATCGGCGGACAAGGCCTGCCAGGAGAGCAGGACGACCCCGCCCAGCAGCACTGCCGAGAAGCCGAGGGTGAAGCGGTGGCCGAGCCGCCAGTTGCCGAGGATCGGCATGGCCACGAGTACGAGGAGGATGAGCCCCGGCAGGACGATGGCGCCGAACACCTCGGCTGATCCCGGGAAGTACTTGAGCAGTTGGAAGAGGAAGAGGAAGTACCACTCCGGACGCGCCGCCGAGAACTGTTCGGCCGGATCGGCCGGCGGCCCGAGCGGGGCGCCATGTTCGCGCACCACGAAGAAGACCACGACGGCGAGCACCGCCAGACAGGCCACGGCATCGCGCAGGATCTGCTCCGGCCAGAATCCCTCGTCCGGCTTGGTGCGCGGCTCGGCCGGCTTGAGGCCGTGCTTCCGGAACAGGTAGATGTGGCCCACGATGAACAGCACGATCAGCGCCGGAATCACCCCGGCGTGCAGCGCAAAGAATCGCGTGAGGGTGTGGTGCCCGTAGCTCGCCCCGCCCACGAGCAGCGTCTGCAGTGGCTGGCCGATGAGCGGCGCCATCCCCACGAGGTTCGTGGAGACGGCCGTGGACCAGTAGCCGTTCTGGTCCCACGGGAGCAGGTATCCCGTGAGCGAGAGGGCGAGCACCAGCAGGAGCAGCCCCACGCCGAACCAGAAGTTCACCTCCCGCGGCGCCTTGTAGGCGCCGTCGATGATGACCTGCATGAGGTGCAGCACCAGCAGGACCGTCATGGCCTGTGCCACGAAGTGATGCAGCCCCCGCAGGAACCAGCCGCCCCACTGCTGGTGCTGGATGTAATACACGCTCTCCCACGCGGTCTGCGTTCCGGGGCTGTACGACATCCACAGGGCGAGCCCGGTGATGACCTGCAGCGCGAAACAGAAGGTGAGCGTGCTCCCCCACACGTAGCGCCAGCGTGCCCCACCGGGGACGTTCTCGAAGAGCGCCTCGTGGACGAGGGCCTTGTACCCCGTGCGCTGGTCGAGCCAGTTCGTTCCGCTGGCCATCAGACCGGGATCTTGTCGGGGGAGCCCTTCCGGAAGTTCTGGAAGCGCACCCAGACCTCCCCATCGCGCACTTCGGCCTCGAGAGCGTCCATGGCCCGCGGGCTCGGGCTCTTCGGATCGGCAATGCTGCCGTCGAGGGCGAAGCGGCTCTTGTGGCAGGGGCAGAAGAACCCGTGGGTCTCGGCGCTGTACCCCACCGAACAGCCGAGGTGCGGACAGACGGTCTGCAGGACGCGCACCTGATTCTCGCCGGTCCGTTGCACGTAGACGGCGCCGACCGGCACGTTCTCCGTCCGGTTCCACGCGTCCACCAACGTGTCGAGCACCGGGAATTTCCGGGGGTCCCCATTCTCCGGGATGGCGGCCAGCGAGGCCACGCGGACCATGCGCCGCCGGTCACTCCCGCGCCGCAGCGGATCGAGGATCGGGAACAGGGCCGCGATCGGCGCCGCCAGGGTGACGAGACCCCCGATCACGAGGGCGGAGGTCTTGGCTACGAAACTTCGACGGTCGGAGGCAGGAGCGGGTTCAGTCATGGCA
>Ga0068872_10004810_pt1 | contig 10170 bp, 9 predicted proteins | sample NOAtaG_7_FD_66441 | JGI IMG/M metagenome (GOLD analysis project Ga0068872, IMG submission 66441) | Freshwater lake microbial communities from Lake Erie, under a cyanobacterial bloom - NOAA_Erie_Diel1S_2200h metaG | ecosystem: Environmental > Aquatic > Freshwater > Lake | place: USA: Ohio, Lake...
TTCACCAACGCCCACGAGACCCTGATCTGGGCGGCCAAGGGCCGGGGCGCCAAGCGCTATACCTTCAACTACGACGCCATGAAGATGGCGAATGACGAGCTGCAGATGCGCTCGGACTGGAGCTTCCCCCTCTGCACGGGGGAGGAGCGGCTGAAGGACGAGTCCGGCGCCAAGGCCCATCCCACCCAGAAGCCCGAGGCCCTGCTGCACCGGATCCTGCTGGCCTCCACCAAGCCCGGAGACCTGGTGCTGGATCCCTTCTTCGGCACGGGAACCACGGGCGCCGCCGCCCGTCGCCTCGGTCGCCGCTATCTGGGCATTGAGCGCGAGACCGAATACGTCGACCTGGCCCGTCAGCGTATCGCCCGCGTCCAGCCCGTCGCGCCGGAGGACCTGCAGGTCACCGGCTCCAAGCGCGCCGAGCCAAGGGTGCCCTTCGGCCAGATCCTCGAGGCGGGCCTGCTGCGCCCCGGCGACGTCCTCTATTGCCCTCGGGGCGAGCGCGCCGCCCGTGTCCGGGCCGACGGCTCCCTGGCGACCGGCGACCTGACGGGCTCGATCCACAAGGTCGGCGCCCTGGTGCAGTCGGCGCCCGCCTGCAACGGCTGGACCTACTGGCACTTCCGCACCGACAAGGGGCTGACCCCCATCGACGTCCTGCGCGCCCAGGTCCGCAGCCGTCTTCCGGGCTGACCCTCCCCGGCGTTTTTCCTTTGCGACCGCTGGCCCGCGGCTAAGCTCGCCGGATGAACCCGCGCGCCCTGGTCCTGACCCTGTCCGCCTTCGCCTTCGGGTCGACCGCCTTCATCTTCGCGGGCGTCCTGGAGACCATGGCGCAGGACCTGGGGGTCACGACGGCGGTGGCCGGCCAGCTGCAGACCTCCTACGTCCTGGTCTCCGCCCTCCTGGGCCCACCCCTGGCCTGGCTGCTGGGCCGGGCGGACCGCAAGGTGGTGCTGGTCGCCGCCCTTGGCTTTGGGACGCTGGCCAACCTGGCCTGCGCAGTAGCGCCAGGGTTTCAGTCCCTCCTTGCCCTGAGAACCCTCGTCGGGCTGGCGGCCGCCATCGCTGGGCCTTCGGCGAGCATCGCCGCCGCCGCGCTGGCGCCGCCCGAACGCCGGGGATCAGCGGTGGCCATGGTGATGGGCGGCATGACCGTGGCCTTTGTCATCGGCATTCCCCTGGGCAGTTTCGTCGGCGCGCACTTCGGCTGGCGGTCCACCTTCATCCTCGCCGGAGCCCTGACCGCCATCGCCTTCGCCGGGGTCGTCACCCTGATGCCCTCCGTTCGGCCGCAGCCCCCTTCGATGGGCGGGAGGATCGATCTGACGCCGCTTCTGCCGCTCTACGCCGGCGGCTTCCTGTGCTTCGCCGCCAACATGACGGTGAACCTGTTCATCGCCCCGGTGGTCAGGGTCGGGGCCGGAGTCACCGGCGCGGGAGTGGGCCTGTTCCAGATGGTGATCGGGCTGGGTTCCATCGTCGGCCTCTCCCTCGGCGGCCGGGCGGGGGACCGGGGCGAGGGCCGGGAGTGGCTGGTTTTCTGCTTCTTCGGCCAGCTGACGGCCATGAGCCTCCACGTGGCCGCCACGAGCCATCTGACCCCTCCGGGTCTGCCCAGCCAGATATTGGTGGCGCTGGCCATCTTCGTCGCCTCGACCTCCCTCTTCTCGCTGATGCCGGTGCTGTCGTCGCGGATCATCCAGACAAGCCAGGGGGCGCCCCTCGCCATGGCGGTCAACGGCTCGGTCAACTCCATGGGTCAGGCTCTGGGATCGGCCGTCGGCGGTTTCGCCCTCGCTACGGTGGGGGTTCCGGGCATTCCCCTCTCGGCGATCTGCATCTCGGTCGCGGGGCTGGTCATGACGGCCCGGCTCATCCCGCGGCGGACATCCCCAGCGCCCGTCGGGCCGCCTTGAGGAAGACGCTGGGCAGGTCGCCCAGCGAGCCTTCCGCCAGCCACTCCAAAGCCGGCGCGTCGCCATCGGCCATCAGCACCCTCAGGGTCAGGCGGAAGTGGGTGAAGACGTGATCCACCGAGCCGACCTCGCGCCAGTCCAGGTCTGCAGGCGCAGCAGCGGCGATGTCAGCGGTCCCGGGGCCTCCTGCCGTCCAGGCCGTGCCCGGCAGGCCCAGCATGCCGCCCAGGAGCCCCCGAGGCGGCCGCCGCACGACGGCGATCCGCCCCCCCTGTCGCAGGACGAAGGCGACGCCGGCGCGGTCCGGCCGGGCGCCTCGCGCCGTCTTTCGCGGCCAGGCTTCCGGTGCGCCTGAGGCGCGGGCTGCGCAGGCCTCGGCGGCCGGGCAGAGGTCGCACCGTGGAGCGCGTGGCCGGCAGATGGTTGCGCCGAGGTCCATCAGGGCCTGGGCCCAGTCGCCGGGGGCGGCCGCGTCCACGAGGCCTGCGGCCAGGTCGCGCAGCTCGGCGCGCGCCGCCGGCAGGGGCGTCTCCACCGCGAAGAGCCGGGACATGACACGCTCAACATTGCCGTCCACCACGTTGGTGGGGCGGTCGAAGGCGATCGCCGCCACCGCGGCCGCCGTATAGGGCCCCACCCCGGGCAGGCGGAGCAGGGCCGCCTCCGTATCCGGGAACCGTCCGGCGCACAGGTCGCGGACGGCCCGGGCGCAGGCCAGCAGGTTCCGCGCCCGGGCGTAGTAGCCCAGGCCCGCCCAGGCGGCCATGACCTCGGCGTCCTCCGCATCCGCCAGGGCCGTGACGGTGGGCCAGCGTCGCATGAAGGTCTCGTAGTAGGGGGCGGCGTGAACCACTGTGGTCTGCTGGAGCATCACCTCGGAGAGCCAGACCCGGTAGGGGTCCGGGGTGACGGCGCCGTCACCCGGCGGTCGCCGCCAGGGCAGGGTCCGGGCGTTGGCCCGATACCAATCGCGGATGCGCGCCTGGAGGCGATCAGGAGTCATGGGGGCAGACTATGAGGTTTCACTCCGGCGCGGAAAGGGTCGGCTTCGCCCGACCGGGACTCGCTCCCGTCGCGCCTCCCGCTGTAGACTAAGAACATGCCGAGCCGGAAGCTTCCCACCCTTGCCGAAGCCGCGGAGATCCTCGCCCGCCGCCGGACCCGCCCGGCGCGCCGGCCGGCGCCTCCTGCGGGTCGCAGCCTGACTCCCCTTCTGAAGGCGCTGGACGAGCGGTTCGGACAGGGTCCCGGCGCGCTGCAGGCCCGGTGGCCAGACATCGTCGGCGCGGACCTCGCTCGCCGGACCGAGCCGGTGAAGCTGTCCTCGCCGCGGGGCGGCGCGCCGGGCGTCCTCGAAATCCGGGTCGCGGGCCCTTCCGCGACCCTGATCCAGCACCGGAGCGCCGAGATCCTGGAGCGGGTCAACCTGTTCCTCGGGGCGGGATCTGCGGGAAGGCTAAGGGTGGTTCAGGGGCCCCTGCGCCTGCGTCCCGTCCAGGCGCCCGCTCAGCTGGCAGGTCGGCGCCGTCCGCCGCCTCTGGACGCCGCCGTCGAGGCCGACCTCGCCCGCGAGGCGGAGCCGGCCAGAACCGATCGCCTGCGGCGCGCCCTGGTGGCCCTTGGCCGGTCCGTCCACAGAAACCCGCCCGGCAGTCCGTGACAGACCCTTGGCCCACCGTCCCCGACGACCGAGAATCGCATTCTAATCTCCCTTCAACCCCTTCCCGGAGGCGACATGTCCCGCTTCAGCCCCCTCGCCCTGGTCGCCCTGGCCGGCGTCCTTCTGCTCGCGGCCTGCAGCCGCGGCCCCGCCCCGGCCGCCGACGACATGACCCTCGGGGATCCCAAGGCGCCGCTGAAAATGGTGGAGTACGCCTCCGCCAGCTGTACGCACTGCGCGACCTTCAACAATGAGGTCTTCCCCGCCTTCAAGGCGAAGTACATCGACACCGGCAAGGTGCACTACACGCTGAAGGAGTTCCTGACCCCGCCGAACGAACTGGCGGCCGCCGGGTTCCTGACCGCCCGCTGCGCCGGCAAGGACCGCTATTTCACCGTCCTGGACGCCATCTTCCGAAGCCAGCAGGAAATCTTCCAGACCGGCGACATGCGCGGCGTCCTGTTGCGCATCGCCCAGTCTGCGGGCCTGACCGAGGCCCAGTTCAACGCCTGCATCACCGATGAGGCCGCCCTCAAGGCGCTGAATGACCGGGTTGAGCGGGCGGTGAAGCAGGACGGTGTCAAAGGAACGCCGGCCTTCTTCATCAACGGCAAATCCATCGGGTCCGGCGAAATCTCCCTTGAGGCCCTCGAGAAGGCCGTCGCAGACGCCTCGAAGTAGGCGGGACCGGGAGGACAGGTGCAGTTCCAGCGACTCAGGCTCTCCGGCTTCAAGTCCTTCGTCGATGCGACGGAACTGCGCATCGAGCCTGGAATCACGGGCATCGTTGGTCCGAACGGCTGCGGAAAGTCCAACCTGCTGGAGGCCCTGCGCTGGGTGATGGGGGCCAATTCCGCCAAGGCCATGCGGGCCGGCGGCATGGACGACGTGATCTTCGCCGGGTCCGGCGGCCGGACCTCCCGCAACCACGCCGAAGTCGTCCTGACCATCGACAACGCCGAGCGGCGGGCGCCGGCGGCCTACAATGATAGCCCGATCCTCGAGGTGGTCCGCCGGATCGACCGGGGCGAAGGCTCCACCTACCGGATCAATGGCCGCGAGGTTCGCGCCCGCGACGTTCAGTTGTTGTTCGCGGACGCCTCGACCGGGTCCAACTCCCCGGCTCTTGTGCGGCAGGGGCAGATCTCCGAACTGATCGCGGCCAAGCCGCAGAACCGCCGGATGATCCTGGAGGAGGCGGCCGGGGTTTCGGGCCTGCATTCGCGCCGTCACGAGGCGGAGCTTCGTCTCAGGGCCGCCGAGACCAACCTGGCCCGACTGGACGACATCGCCCGGGAGCTGGACTCCGCCCTGAACCGCCTGCGGCGGGAGGCCCGGAACGCAGAGCGCTATCGGCGCCTGTCCGGCGAGATCCGCACCCTGCAGGCCGCCGTCCTGCACGCCCGGTGGGCCGAGGCGGGAGAGGCCGTCCGACGGCTGACCGAGGAAGCAGAGGAAGCGGCTCGCGGCGTCGAGGACACGGCCCGGGCCGCCGCCGGCGCCAGCGCCCGGTCCGCAAGGGCTGAGGCCGCCATGGTCCCGCTTCGGGAAGCCGAGACGGTTGCGGCGGCGATCCTCAACAAGCTGGCCATCGACCGTGACCGGCTGGAACGTGAGGCGGAGGCCCTGGCCGACGAGGTCCGCCGCCTCACCGCAGAGATCGCCCGGATCGAGGCCGACCGCGCCCGGGAGACCCAGTCCGCCGCCGACGCCGACGCCGCCCTCGCGCGGCTGGCCGCCGAGATCGCCCGTCTGGAGGGCGAAATCGCCGCGGCCCCCTCCCGCGGCCCGGAGCTGGAGGCCGGCCTCCGCCAGGCCGAAGCCGAGCGCAATCGCCTCCAGGGCGAGGTGGAGGCCCTGGCCGCCCAGGTCGCCGCCGAGGCCGCCCAGCGACGGGCGGCGGAGACCCGGGCCGAGGAGGCCCGCAGCCGGGTATCCCGGACCCGAAGGGCCCTGGACCAGGCCGTCCGCGAGCGTGAGGCCCTTGGGGGCGCCGAGGCCCCGGAGGCCCGCGCCGCATCGGACGCCCTCGAAGCAGCCGAGGCGGAGCTGTCCGCCGCGCGTGCAGCCCTTGACGCCGCCGAGGCCTCCCGGGCCGCCGCCGCCCTGGCTGAGGGCGCCGCCCAGGACGCCGCCCGGGAGGTTCGCGCCCGGCTCGACGCTGCGGAGGCCGAGGCCCGGGGTCTTGCCCGGCTGCTCCAGGACCGAAGCGAGGACGGCTACCCGCCGGCGGTCGACAGCATCACCCCCGAGCGTGGCCTCGAGGCCGCCCTCGCCGCCGCCCTCGGCGACGACCTCGACGCAGCCCTGGACCCGAGGGCCCCGGTCTTCTGGAACGGCGCCCCCCCTCCCCCGGCCGCTCTGCCGCCGGGCGCCGAGCCCCTGGCGGACCGGGTCCAGGCGCCGGGCGCCCTCGCCGCCCGCCTCGCCCTTGTGGGCCTGGTCGACCGGCGCGAGGGGGATCGCCTGGCCGCCAGCCTCGCGCCCGGGGTCCGCCTGGTCTCCAGGGAAGGCGACCTCTGGCGCTGGGACGGCTTCGTCGCGCGGGCGGACGCCCCCCGGGCCGCAGCCGTGCGCATGGCGCAGCGCGGACGGATGGCGGAGCTTGAGACCCTGCTGGCCGGTCTTCGTCCCGAGGCTGAAACTGCGGGCGCAGCCCTGGCCGCCGCGTCCGCCGCCCTTTCGGACGCCGACGCTGAGGTCCGGGAGTCCCGTCGCCGTCCTGCAGCGGCCGAGCAGGCCGTGGCCCAGGCCCGGCAGGCGCGGGAGCGTCACGACCGGGAGGCCGCCCGGCGCGAAGCCCAGAAGCAGTCCCTGGACGACCTGATCGGGCGCTTTCAGGCCGAGATGTCGGAGACCCAGGCGGCGCTCGACGCCGCTGAGGCCGAGGTGGCGTCCGCCGGACAGGCCAGCGAGGCCGCCACCCGGCTGGAGGCCGCCCGCGCCCTGACCGGCCCGGCCGTTGAGGCCGCCGCCCAGGCCCGGGCCGCCCTCGACGCCGAGGTGCGCGAGCGCGACGGACGCGCCCGCCAGCTCGAAAGGACCCGGGCTGACCGGGACGACTGGAGCCGTCGCGCAACCGCCGCCGCCCAGCGCCTGGAGCGCCTTGCGCTGGAGCGGTCGCAGGCGGTCGCCGCCCTCGATATCGCCCGGGAGAAGCCCTCCACCCACGCCGACCGACTGCAGGCCCTGCTGAGCGAGCTGAGCCAGGCCGAGGCGCGCCGGGCCGCCACCTCCGACGCCCTGGCGGCCGCCGAGACCGAGCGGGCCGAGGCGACCCGGGAGGTGCGCGCCGCAGAGACCGCCGCCTCGGAGGTGCGCGAGCGGCGGGCCGGGCTCGACGCACGGCTCGAAGCCGCCCGCGAGCGGCTGGCGGAGATCGGCGGCCAGATCCGCGAGACCGCCCGTGTCGAACCCGAGGACCTGGCGCGGTCCCTGGCGGACGAGGCGGTCGCCATCCCGGCCGAGGCCGGCGGCGTCGAGGCCCATCTCTACAATCTCGAGCGCCAGCGCGAAGCCCTGGGCGCGGTGAACCTGAGGGCCGAGGAAGAGGCGCGGGAGTACGCCGAGCGTCTGGACACCCTGCGCACAGAGCAGGCCGACCTGTCGGGCGCCATCGGCAAGCTGCGCCAGGGCATAGACGAGCTGAACGGCGAGGGCCGCGAGCGCCTGCTGGCCGCCTTCGATATCATCAACGGACACTTCCAGGCCCTGTTCCAGGCCCTGTTCGAAGGCGGACAGGCCGAGCTGAGGCTGGTGGAATCCGACGATCCGCTGGAAGCCGGCCTGGAGATCTTCGCCTGCCCCCCCGGCAAGCGCATGGCGGCCATGAGCCTGATGAGCGGCGGAGAGCAGGCCCTGACCGCCTGCGCCCTGATCTTCGCGGTCTTCCTGGCCAATCCCGCCCCCATCTGCGTGCTGGACGAGGTGGACGCGCCGCTCGACGACGCCAATGTCGACCGCTTCTGCAACATGCTGGACGAGATGCGCCGGCGCACCCGGACCCGCTTCATCGCCATCACCCACAACCCCGTCACCATGGCGCGGATGGACCGCCTGTTCGGGGTGACCATGGCCGAACGGGGCGTCTCGCAGCTGGTTTCCGTAGACCTTCGGCAGGCGGAGGCCCTGGCGGCGGAGTAGGCGTCAGGCCGGAATCCCCGGATGGCCGGGCGGACCGGCCCCTCCGGGCTCTCTGAAGCCATTCTTTTCTTTTTAAATCAATAAGTTAAAAGGCGCCCGCCCAGCCTTGACGCACTGCAACCGCTTCTATAGGTTCCGGCCCGAAATCCAGCCCGGGGTTCTGGCTTCCGCCAGGACCGTCAGACCGTGTGACCCATGCCAGGATCGGATCCCTCGAGGGAAGAGGCCATTCGTCGTCTAGACGAGCAGGCCGCGGCCCTGGAGGCGCGAACGACGCGGGACATCCCGGATCACGGCGCTCAGGCGTCGGGCTACGGATACCGCATCATGGCCCTTCTTCTTGGCGGGGTCTTTGTCGGGGTGGGGCTCGGTGCGGCGGTCGACGTCTTGGTCGGTTCGGCGCCCTGGGGGATGATCGTCGGGGTCCTGGGGGGCTTCGTCATCTCGATCTGGATGGCCGTTCGATCGGCCAGGATTTACAGCGCCGTGGCGGCGCGGGATTGGGGTCCTCCGCGGGACCTGCCCGATGACGCCTCGGACGACGACGATTGAAGGAGCTCGAGGCGGCATGGCCAGCCCGATGGAACAGTTCGAGATCCACAAGGGCCTCCAGCTCCCCACCGTGGAGTTGCCCGGCGGCATCCTCATCGACCTGTCGCTGAACAACTCGATCATGGCCATGCTGATCGCGGCGGGCCTGATCATCGCCTTCTTCGCCGTCGCCACCAGCCGTGCAGCGGTGGTTCCGGGCCGAACGCAGCTGATCGCCGAGGGCCTGTTCAGCTATATCGACGACATGGCCGAGGGGATTATCGGCCACGAGTCGCGCAAGTTCTTCCCCTATATCTTCTCGATCTTCCTGTTCGTCCTGTCGATGAACATGCTGGGAATGTTCCTGTCCTTCACCGCAACCTCGCAGTTGGCGGTGACAGTCACCCTCGCCCTGATGACCTTCGCGATCGTTCTGGTGGTGGGCTTCGCCCGGAACGGCCACAGAATGTACAAGCTCTTCGTACCATCGGGCGTGCCCTGGTACATGCTGATCCTGGTCACCCCGATCGAGCTGATCTCCTTCTTCCTGAGGCCCGTCACCCTCGCCCTGCGTCTGTTCGGCAACATGCTGGGGGGCCACGTCGCCCTGAAGGTCTTTGCCGGCTTCATCCCCGCCCTGGCGACCTTGGGCGCAGTGGGGGTTGCGGGCGCGATCCTGCCGTTGGCTGGCGTGGTCGCCCTGACCGCCCTGGAATTCCTCGTGGCCTTCCTTCAGGCCTTCGTCTTCGCGGTTCTGACCTGCGTCTACCTGAACGACGTGGTCAACCTCGGCGATCATCACTGATCTCCGGGTCCATCCTTCACCCCTTTCCAACACTCAAGCAGGACCAAAATCATGGAAGCGGAAGCGGCTAAGTTCATCGGCGCGGGTCTGGCGACCCTCGGCATGATCGGCGCGGGCATCGGCGTCGGCACCATCTTCGGGCACTTCCTTGCGGGCGCGACCCGTAACCCGTCGGCGGCCGGTGGTCAGTTCACCAACCTTATCCTCGGCGCCGCCCTGACCGAAGCGCTGGGCATCCTGGCCTTCGTTCTGGGCCTGCTGATCCTGTTCAGCTGACTTCAACTGATCCTGCGGCGTCGCCGGCCGGCCTGCGGGCCGGGCGGCGTAACCGCATCCTGAGGACGTCGTAGCCAGATGGCCGCCGAAGACACCCTGACCGCCCCCGGCGCTGCGCCTGCAGCCCTGGAAGGTGCGCACGCCGGAACCGCACCCGCCGAAAACGGTGGCGGTGGCCTGCCCCAGTTCGAGCTTCAGTACTGGGGCGGTCAGATCGTCTGGCTGCTTCTGATCTTCATCGTCCTCTACACCCTCATGTCGAGGGTCTTTATCCCGCGCCTGCGCAGGGTGAAGGACACCCGGGCCGAAACCATCGCCTCCGCGGTGGCCGAGGCCCGCCGGGTCCAGGATGAAGCGGACGCCCAGGCGAGCGCCGCACGGGCCGAGATCGAACAGGCCCGGACCCGCGCCCGCGCCGTGGCGGCTGAAGCCAAGGCCAAGGCGAACGCCGAGTTCGCCGCCCGCCAGGCCGAGGCCGACGCGCGCATCGCCGAGGACCTCGCCGCCGCCGAGACCCGTATCCGGACCCTTCGCGATTCGGCCATGGCCAGCGTCGGCGACATTGCGGTGGACACTGCGGGTGCGATGGTGGAGCGCCTGACCGGGACCGCGGCCTCCGCCGCCGACCTGCGGGCCGCCGCCCAGGGAGCCGCCTGATGAACCCCTTCCATATCTCGTTCGATCCAAGCAAGCCGGAAACCTGGATCGCCGCCGGCCTGCTTATCTTCCTGGGCATCGTGGTCTTCGTGGCCAAGGCGCCGCAGATGATCGCCGGCCGCCTCGACGCCCAGCGGGACGCCATCCAGAACGACCTGGACGAGGCCGCCCGGATCCGG
>Ga0068872_10004811_pt1 | contig 10169 bp, 9 predicted proteins | sample NOAtaG_7_FD_66441 | JGI IMG/M metagenome (GOLD analysis project Ga0068872, IMG submission 66441) | Freshwater lake microbial communities from Lake Erie, under a cyanobacterial bloom - NOAA_Erie_Diel1S_2200h metaG | ecosystem: Environmental > Aquatic > Freshwater > Lake | place: USA: Ohio, Lake...
GAGGAAGAAATCGGCCTGCATCGTCGCCATGTGGAAGTCATTGGTGTACTGCCAGAGTATGTGACCGGTACCGGTTTCAGGGTCACGCCGGTGGTGGCCCTGGTGCATCCGCCGTTCGAGCTCACCGCCGATGAATTCGAGGTCGCCGAGATCTTCGAGGTGCCCATGGCCTTCCTGATGGATGGTGCCAATCATCAGCGTCGCAGCGCGTTCTTGCCCAGCCGTGCTGGCCGTCGAAGTTTTTATGCGATGCCTTTTGGCGATTACTTCATCTGGGGGGCGACCGCCGCAATGCTGCGGAATCTTTATCACTTTCTGCGGGCGTGAGTCTGTCGGGCAGGGAGGCATGGAAAGGTGACAAGAAAAACAAGGGTTTACGGGAAGTCTAAAGTCGGCGTGTGCGTCCCTTACATTGAATTCAGTCCATCTTTGCCGCCTGCCGGTTTGATTCTCGTCATCTGCTGAGCTATCGTACGGGTTGCCGGATTATCCACGTGTCCCGATGACCCTCTTCTCCATCTTGTTGGTGCTCCTCATCGAGCAATTCAGGCCGCTGCGCGCCGATAACCCTGTCTATGCATGGATAAGGATGTTTGCCGCGCGCGTAGAGCACAGCTTCAATGCGGGTCAGCCCGAGCATGGGCGCATGGGCTGGCTGGTGATGCTGTCGGTGCTGGTTGTGCCGGTGCTGCTGGTGTACTGGCTGCTCGCACTCGTCGGGCCACTGGCGCAATTCGTGTGGAGCGTGCTGATCGTCTACCTGACGCTGGGCTTTCGGCATTACAGCCATTACTTCACCGCGATACAGGCCGCGCTGAATGACAGCGATCTGACCGAGGCGCGCCGCCTGCTGGCTGAATGGACGCACCAGGATGTGCGCGACCTCGACGCCGCCGAGATCGCGCGCCTGTCAGTGGAAAACGCGCTGATCACCACGCACCGACACGTGTTCGGTGTTTTCTTTTGGCTGCTCTTGCCGATTGGCCCGGCGGGCGCCGTGATCTATCGCGTGGCCGAGTATCTGGCGCGTGTCTGGAATGCCCCCGAGATGAGAGACGAGTCCTTCGGCGGCTTTGCTCGAAAAGCCTTCGATCTGATCGACTGGTTGCCCGCACGATTGACGGCCATCGCCTTTGCCATCGTCGGCAATTTCGAGGATGCGGTATATGCATGGCGTAATTTCGCTCGGCGATGGAGCAGTGAGACGACCGGCATCATCCTGGCCGCCGGCGGCGGCGCCATGGGCGTGCGCCTTGGTACACCTGCCGAATATGCGTCAGATATCCCGGAAGTTGATGTCACCGCTTACGACTCATCGGCCGGCGATATCGAGATCCTTCCCGGCGAGGAGCCTTCTGTGCGGGCGCTGCAAAGCACCGTTGGCCTGATCTGGCGTGCGTTGCTGCTGTGGATTTTGCTGTTACTGCTGGTATCAGTGGCCAACTGGCTGGGCTGAACCCTACGATCATCCGGACGGGAAGACGCTCGATACAGGTGCGGTTTTGTACCCTCTCGTGTCTATGTTTGGGCGTCGGCGTTGGGTAAGATAGCGGCTTCGTGCTACATCGGCGCCGATGGCGGTTGCCCATGCTGGCGACCACCGATCCCTCACTTCCCCAAGAAAGCCCGGCTGCCTTGATGGCCACTTCTAGTTCAGACTCTTCCAGCGAAGCGACCGATTTCATCATTCAGGGCGTGACCAGCAAAGGCAAGGCTTTTCGCCCCAGCGATTGGGCAGACCGCTTGTGCGGCATCATGTCGCGCTTTCACCCAGATGCGGGTAGTGGCTACGACAGGCATCTTCAGTATTCGCCGTATGTGCAGCCCGCGCTGATCGAGGGCGTGCGCGCAGTACGGGTCGATGCGCGGCTGCATGCGCTGGAGCCGATGGCGTATCATTTCATGCGCTCCTTTGCAAAGGACAATGACCTGACGGTGATCGAAGCCTGCGTGCTTCCCGACCGACCTCGCTAAGCATCGCGAGTGGCCGTCGAGTTGGCCATCCCGAGGTCCTCACGCGTATATCGGCTCACCCTCATGCTTCAGCGTCGGCGCACGCGCACCGCGGGGGTCATCTTCTTCCTGTCCGGTGCGTGTGCGATGTGCTTTCATCGCACAGAGTGTTTTTATTCGCCCCGCAAAAAAGATTGTTAGTGACCAACTAGCGATCCGCGCGAAAACTCTCTCCATCAGGCAAGCTGTTGCTGTAGTTCTTACCGCCAGATGGGCCTCATGCAAACAAAGCGATGTCTTCCCGGGTTTACCCTGGTCGAGCTGATGATCGTGCTCGTCATCGCGAGCATTCTGGGTGCCATCGCCTATCCCTCGTACCGCGATCATCTGACACGAGCGGGCATACCCGAAGCCACCGGCGGTCTCAGCCTGTATGCGGCCCGGCTTCAGGAGTACTACCTTGATCATCGGAGCTATCAGGGCAGCGAAGGCCGTTGCGCGCTGCCAGCGCCAGATGCCGGGAAGTTCAGCTTCAGCTGCAAACCGGGCAGTGACGGCCAGTCTTATCTGCTGACTGCCACCGGGGTGTCCGGCGATTTTGCCTCGTTCACCTACACGCTGGATCAGGACGGCAATGAGCGGACGACGCGTTTGCCCTCAGGCTGGGGCACAGCACCGGCGAGCTGCTGGGTACAAAAGCGCCAGGCTACATGCTGAGCCTGAGGGGTTTACGCTGTGCGGCGGGTGTCACGATGATAGAGATGTGCATTACCATGCTAGTCCTTGCCATCGTGCTGGGCCTTGGCATGCCATCCACCGCGCGCTGGGTTCATCAATGGCAGATAAGGACGAGTGCAGAGAATCTGCGCAGCGCTCTGCACAAAAGCCGCGCCGAAGCGATTGCGCGCAATACAAAAATAAATATCACGCTAGGCAATTCTGCAGGACTGCCTCAATGGCGTATCGCTTGTGTCAGAGCCAGCACGCTCTGTCCGGGCAACCTACATACCCAGGCCGCCTCTGCGGGCAGCAGCATACGCTGGGGGGCAGCAAAAGCCCCTGCGGCCGCACAAATCGCGGTCGCGCTGGTAGCGGGTGCGGGCCTACCGGCGAGTGTGGCATTTCATCCCTTGGGTAATGCGCCGCGCATTGTCAGTGGCAGTGATATTGCGCGTATCGATGTACTTCATCCGGATGACAGCGCAGCAGGTCGATTGGTTGTTCGTATCGATGGCGCGGGCAATGTGTCGATCTGTGATCCTGCCCTGCCTGTGTCGGATGTCCGGGGATGCCACTGAGCGATGACAGCAAGGCCTTTCAGAGATCGTCGTCCCGACCATCATTCTCTGCGTCACGCGAGGGGTAGCACACTGCTGGAAGGCCTGCTGGCCATTGTGCTGTTTTCTATGGGCCTCCTCGCGATATTACGACTGCTGACGGTATCGACCATCGACATCGGCAATGCGCAGTATCGCAGCGAGGCCAGTCTGCTGGCTAGCGATCTGATCAGCCGGATATGGACAGGTGATCGCTCGTACAAAGGCATCAACGACCGGTTCGGAAATACCCAAACGGATGACTACCAGGACTGGCTGGCCAGCGTGCAGCAGCGCCTGCCTGGCGTGACTGCATCGAGCTACGTACCCAAGATCGTCATCGGTTCCGATCGGACCGTGACGGTGACCCTGAGCTGGCAAGCGTCCGGTGACAAGGACGCGCATCGTTTGATATTTCAGACACTGATCACGGACTGAGACGCGATGTCATTCGTGCTTATGAAGCGCTGCAAAGGGATCAGTCTGGTCGATCTGATGGTCGGTCTGGCGATCGGTCTGGCGGCGATGCTGATCATACTCAAGGTCGCGGTTCTGTTCGAGTCGCGCCGTCGCTCAAGTACCGGCATCGCTGATGCGCAGCTCAATGCGGCCAGCGCGACCCTGGTCATGGCGAGAGAATTACGCATCGCCGGACAAGGACTGGGTCCGGTGGATGCACTGGGCTGCGGGATCATCCATGGTCTGTCCGGGCTTGGCGCGATCTCGCTGCTGCCCGTTGAAATCATCGACGGCCCGAGCGGCGCACCTGACCGGCTTCGCATACTGGCCAGCGCCAGTCCGCAAATCATCAGCTCCGCCAGTCTGATCGCGGCGCATGCCACAAGCGACAGCGCGATGATGCTCGATAGCACCTTGGGCATCGCCCCAGAGCATCATTTGCTGCTGTATGAACCCGGGAAACGCTGTGCGCTGTTCAAAGCAACGTCCGTACCGCTGGGTGGCTATCGGGTACTACATCAGTGGTTCTCTGCGTCCGGACTGCCTGACCATACGGTAGGTGCGCGCGTCATCAACCTGGGCTCTCTGCATTACCTCGAATTTTCCGTCGATACGAATGCTTACCTGCAAGTCAATCGTTATCTCGCTGGCGCTGACACATGGCAATCATCCGCATTGGCTTCCGGGGTGGTCAGCCTGCAGGCGCAGTACGGTTTTGATACGCAAAGTGGCACGCCGTCCAGCACCAAAGTCACGCGCTGGAGCGACACGATGCTTGATGCGGATGGTAATGGCATCACCGGCGACAACGGTGATCTGCGCAGACTGATCGCCGTCCGACTGGCCATCGTGGTACGCAGCGCTGAACGCAGCGACCAGGGCTGTCACGCCTCGGTTCCGCAATGGATGGCCGGTGCGGCCAGCAATGGACAGCTTGCACTGACCGATATCAGTCTCAATCTCGTGAATGACTGGCGTTGCTATCGCTACCGGGTGTTGCAGACCGAGATGCCGCTGCGCAATCTACTCTGGACCGATTCATGAATGCGAAGCAGAGGACCGGCGCGGGTCTGGTGGTGGCGCTCATCATGCTGGTCATGATGAGCGCGGGCGCCATCAGTCTTGTTCGTGCAGTCAGCACGGGCAAACTGATGGCGGCCAATCTGGCCTTCAGGCAAGCTGCGGTGCTGGCGTCCGATGCCGGCAATGAAGCCGCCATTGAATGGTTGAGGACTCAGATCGCTACCGCTGCTCTGTATGCCGATCAGCCAAATCAAGGCTATTACGCGAGCGCTCCCGATGATCTGGACATCACCGGCACCCAATCCTCAGGCGTGGTCATTGACTGGGATGATGATGATTGCAACAAGGCCTCAGCACCGACCTGCGTAAAAGCGTCCAAGTCGCTGGCAGCCGATGCCGCCGGTAACGTGGTTCGCTACGCGATACATCGGTTGTGTCGACTGGCCGGCAGCCCGCAAGGCGGTGCGAACAGCTGCCTGATGGCCGGGGGCTCGGCCAGCGCGAGCAGCAAGCGCAGCAGTCTGAGCTATGGCGCGTCAAGCCGTTTCAGCACCAGCATGCAAGTCTATTACCGGATCACGGTAAGAGTTCGCGGACCGCGCAATACCGTAGTTTTCACACAGTCACTGGTGCATTTCTGAGATCGTTCTGATGATGTTTCAATCCTCAATGTCGTATCCCCATCAGGAGCACCCATTCAGTTACCTGCTGAATGGGTTCTGTCGTCGTCTGTTACTGCTGATGTGGACTGCCATCTGCTGGCACGGAAGTGCGCAGGCGGCCACCGATCTCGCGACGGCGCCGGTGAATTTTCTCGTGTCGTCTCAGGTGAAGCCGAACATTTATTTCATCCTTGATGACTCAGGCAGCATGGTCTGGAGTTATGTTGGTGATGAAGTTATCGCCAGAGGCTATGAGAAGACGATAGGCTACCGCAGTGCTTTGTGTAACAAAATCTATTACAACCCGGCGGTGAAATATCCGGTGCCCGTCAAACCGGACGGCAGTGTTTATCCGCAGCAGATTTTTACCGCAGCATCCTATGACGGGTTCAGCGCTGATTCGATCCTCGTTGATTTGTCCTCCGGCTTTATGGCCTGGCGAAATTCAGGGACGTTGCCTGCCGTGCCGACGATTCCCAACACCGTCAAATATCGAGAAGATTGCACAGGACCTTTGGGAAACTGCACGTCATCCGGTACCGACTTTCCTAACGTGCCCGAGGCTGCCTATTACTATGTCTACAAAGGGAATGATGCGGCGGGTCTCGGTAGCGGATCGTTTTCTGATGCGTGCCTCGATCGCGCGCCCTCGGTCAACTGGACCAAGGTAATTGTCAGTAACAGTTCCGGACCGGGCGGCAGTGATGAGCGCACTAATTTCGCCAACTGGTTCAGCTATCACCGTACGCGCATACTGACCATCAAGACAGCGCTCGGTCGCGCATTCCGCGATTTGAATGAGCAGTTTCGCGTCGGATTTTCCACGATTGGCGACACTGGCGTCGCCGATACCCCAGGCTTCCTCAAGATCGATGATTTCACGGCGGAGCAGAAAAAAAAGTTCTATAGCAAGCTGTATGCAATGAATCCTTTGTCCAGCACGCCTTTGCGTGCCGCTTTGTCGAAGGCCGGTCGTTTGTATGCCGGCCAGCTGCTGACCGGCAGCGATGATCCTGTTCAGTATTCCTGTCAGCAGAATTTCACCGTGCTCTCCACCGACGGATACTGGAATACCAGCTGGGAGTCTGGCAGCTACGGACCGAAGCAGATTGATGGCACGACGGATGTGGGCGATCAGGATAAATCATTGCCCGCGCCCATGGCCGATGGCGAGTCAGGTGCTGGGCAGATTAACGCGGCTCAGCTGGTGCTGACGGCTTTGCCTTCCACCGCCAACAAGCGAGGTATATCCAGTATCAAAATCAGAGATAAAGAATTGCTGAGCAGAGCATTCATCGTCGATATCACCAACAATGCTGACGCAGATCTAGCCATGCTGGCATGGAATATCGAATATTTGCTGAGAAATGAAGGATATCGAGCAGTGGCGCAAGGTAAGGTGGTCTACGTGATTGCTCCTGACGCAGCCGATATCACGGGCTCACCGGTGGTGACCACCAGTGGAGGAGTGATGGTCGAGGTGAAACCCTTTCAGCGCATGATCGCTTCCGGACGATTGAGCAACACGCTCGCCGATGTGGCCGCTTATTATTTTCAGACAGATCTGCGGCGACCATCACTATCCAATTGCGGAAGCTCGGTAGATCTGTGCGCCAATAACGTGCCTGTGTCCGATGGAATGGCTGGCGGCAGTCATCAGCATATGGTGACGCACACGGTGGGTCTGGCCGCCTCAGGTACTTTGCGTTATCAGGAAAACTATCTCGATGCTCCGTTCGGAGATTTTCGGGATATCGTCAACGGCAAACGCGGCTGGCCAGACCCGATCTTTTTCACCGGCCCGGAACGTATCGATGATCTCTGGCACGCTGCCGTCAACGGGGGCGGGAGATACTTTAACGTCTCCAGTCCGGAGCAGTTGGCGAATGCGCTGTCGCAAACGCTGGCTAACATACGTGCGGCAATCGGTGCCGCGGCTGCGGCAGCGACCAGCAATCAGGAGCCTGCCGAGGGTGACAGCCTGCTGTTCGCGACACGCTACCGAAGTATCTATTGGGATGGCGAGCTCGACGCACGTGCGATTGATCTGAGTAATGGCAGTGTCAGCAATACGCCGCTATGGACAGCGTCGAAGAAGCTGGATGCCAAAGTGAGCGCGGGCACGGACAGGCGCACGATCTGGTTTCAGTCGATGACGAATCCCGACACGCTCAAGCGCTTCGTTTGGAGCAATCTCGACACTACCGAGCAGTCATTGTTTAACGCTATGTGCAGCTCAAGCCCCAAGCTGTCGCAATGTGCGAACCTGAGCAGCACAGAGGCAACCGAACTGACCGGAGAAAAATTGCTGAATTATCTTCGTGGCCACGTTGGCTTCGAAGACCGATTGAGCAACTCTGCAAGATTTTTCCGGAGGCGCGACCATCTGTTGGGTGCAGTGATTAATGCGCAGCCCTTGTACGTGAGCCGGCCCGCATTCCGCTATGCCGACGACAACTATGGCGAGTTTCGCGACAAGACACAGTTCAACCGTAAGGGTACTGTCTATGTCGCAGCGAATGACGGCATGTTGCACGCATTCGACGCAGAAACGGGTGAAGAAAACTGGGCTTTCATTCCGGCGGCGGTGTTGCCGGGCATGTACCGCTATGCTGACGCAAAATTCGGCCAACAATTTGCTTACCTGCTCGATGGAACGCCGGTGGCAGGCGATGTTTGCCCATCCACGCTCGTTGCTAGCGTGGCCACGGGGGCTGCAGGTGCTGCCGTCACCCGTTGCACCGCAGATCAGTGGCGAACCATATTAGTGGGTGGTCTTGGCGCCGCCGGGCGCGAGTTTTATGCGCTGGATATCACAGATCCTTCGGCTCCCAAAGCGCTATGGCGATTTGGTGTGGCGCAGTCAGATGACGTCGGCTATGCCATAGGCAGGCCGCTGATCACCAAGCGTCACGATGGTCGCTGGGTCGTCGTGCTCACTTCTGGCTACAACAACATCAATCCCGGTTCCGGCCAGGCCTATGTGTTTGTGCTGGACGCCTACACCGGCAAATTACTGCAAAAGATAGGCACCGGTGCTGGCAGCACCACCCACCCTGCCGGATTGGCGCAGATCAATGGCTGGGTAGAAAACCTGATGGATAACACCACCATCCACCTGTATGGTGGCGACCTGTTGGGTAATATCTGGCGCTTTGATGTGGACTCTCCCTATCCGGCGGACGGCGGCACAGCGGTCCAGCTGGCGCAATTGATTCGCAGCGAGGTCAAGCAGCCAGTCACCACCCGTCCCGAGTTGTCCGAGGTCCGCATCGGAGCGCAGCGAAGCATCGTGGTTACTGTGGGTACTGGCAGCTACCTGGGTCTGGGCGACGCCAAAGATCAGGCGGTGCAGAGCATTTACAGTTTTCGCGACGATCTGGGCCAGACCGGTTATGGCGATGTGCGCAGCCAGCTAGTCGAGCAAAATTTATCACCAGTATCGGGCGACGAGGCAGCGCGTACCGTCAGCACGAATACCGTCGACTGGAGTAGCACTTCTTCCAAACGAGGTTGGTTCTTGGACCTGATCGTGAACAGCAAAACTACCGGCGAACGTGTGACGATCGATCCGGACCAGCAACAGGGCATTTTGCGCATCGTGACCAATACGCCGGATGCGACTGCCTGCCGTCCGAGCGCTGAGAGCTGGATTTACGAGATCGACCTTGCGACCGGTACCTACATTCCGAGTACCACGGGCAGAGTCATTGCCCGGCGGGTCGCCGCCAGCGCGCTATCAGCCGGTGCACGTACCCTCAAGCTTGGCGAGAAGATCGTCACGCTGATCACGAATGAACGTGGCAAGGTCAGCACGGTCGAAGGATTGGCGCCCTTGCCATCGGTGAATCCTGTCAGGCGAGTGTCGTGGCGTGAACTGGACGAATAAGCAGTGGCTGTCGCTGGTTGGCGCGGCGAGCATTCAGGGCGCATTGTTCTGGATGTTTTTCCATCAGACCGTCTACCTGCCCGTGGCGTCAATTGATGGGCGCGAGACCGGCATGATGTGGGCGCAATGGGTGGAACACGTTGACGCGGCCCCAGCGATCTCGCTGTCGGCAGTACCGATCCCGCCAACACGGATGCCTGATGCCGACGCCCTGCTGAAGATCTCGGATGTTCACTTTCCCGGTCACTTGTCCGAGCAGGACATGTCTTTCCGCGCAGACTATCTGCCTGCAGCGGTGCTGACCGACAAGCCATCCGTGGTGATCGACATCGATCCGGAACTGTCCCGACGTTTCGCGTTCATCCTTCCACAGTCGCTTGAGCTGCATTTGCTGATCAATGAATATGGCGATGTCGATCGCGTGCTGCCGGCAGGGCCGCTTCCGGCGGAGGGTTCTACCGAAAGATTACCGCCCGTGCTGCTGGAAGAACTCAAGCAGCGTTTTCTGGAAGCCCGTTTCCTTCCGGGCCGTCTGCACGGACAAGCGGTGCGCAGCGCCCTGACTATTCGGGTGTCGCTGGGACCGTGAAGGATGACTTTACAGGCGAACTGTGTCGTGAGAATACCGGAGGCAAGTCATGAGTCATGATCAACAGACGTCTGTCGCACCGATGCGCATCGAACATGACAGCTTTGGCGATATCGCTGTGCCGGCTGGCGTACTGTGGGGAGCGCAGACGCAACGTGCGCTGCTGCATTTCGTCATGGCTGCGGAGCGCATGCCAGTCGGCCTGATCAGGGCGCTGGCCAGAGTCAAACGTGCCGCAGCCACCGTCAATCGCGACCTCGGCAGACTGGATCCAAGTC
>Ga0068872_10004818_pt1 | contig 10160 bp, 8 predicted proteins | sample NOAtaG_7_FD_66441 | JGI IMG/M metagenome (GOLD analysis project Ga0068872, IMG submission 66441) | Freshwater lake microbial communities from Lake Erie, under a cyanobacterial bloom - NOAA_Erie_Diel1S_2200h metaG | ecosystem: Environmental > Aquatic > Freshwater > Lake | place: USA: Ohio, Lake...
TGCCAGTGGTCGATCTGCATAACAGCTAATGGTGATGATTTTGCCGTGTGGGATTTGTTTGCGAAAGCGCTCTGCAGCCCGCAGTACTTCAGTAGTACTGCCTGATCGACTCAGCAAGATGAGCGTCGGCTTGGCATTGCGTGGCAGGCTTGCCTCGGGGTTACACCAAATCTCTGAAGCAGGCAGCGCGAATGTCGGTATATCACTATATTGCTGCGTCATGCGTGCCATGCTGGTTGCCAAAAAAAACGGTGAACCACAGCCACTCCAGATGATGTGACTGCCAGCGTGAATATGCTTGTCAGAAAGTTGTTGCTGGAGTGCGTGATTAGCTTGTTGCCATGCGATTGGTTGTGAACACAATTCATTCCACGTATGAAATCCGCGACTGCTCATTCTGACATCCTCTCGTTGATAACCGGGTTAGGCTAACATGACACGCACGCCGATATCGGCAATGGCGTCGACAATCGTAGTATTCGCTGCATGATCGGTGACAAGGGTATGCATTGCGCTGAGTGGCGCCACAAATGCAGGCGCTGTCCGCCCGAGTTTGGTGTGGTCGGCGACGATAATGACCTGCCGACCTGCACTCAAAATAGCCCGATCAGTGACGGTTTCCGGCAAGTAATCATTGGTGAGACCGTGTACCACGTCAATCCCACGAATGCCGAAAATAATCTTGCTGATGCGCAATTCAGCTAATCCCTGCACCGCCAAATGTCCTATAAACGATGATTCACTTGGCCGGAACATGCCCCCGAGCGCAATCATTGCGTTGCCACTCTCTGCCATGACATTCATTACTGGCAAAGAATTCGTCACAATGGTAAGGTCATTACGATCACGTAACATCTGTGCAACTGCAAGACTCGTTGTGCCACTACTGATAAATACCGTATCACCTACATCAATCAGGGTCGCTGCTAATGCGGCGATGCGTTGCTTCTCGCTTTGTTGCCAGCTGGACCTCTGGAGGACAGGTGGCTCAGGCGGGGCCTCGTTATTGGCAATGGCTCCACCGTGGATACGTTGAATGTTACCAGTGCTGGCAAGTTGGTCGAGGTCGCGCCGTGCGGTAGCCTCGCTGATACCAAACATCTCACAAATGTCAGCCACACTGACCTGTTGACGCTGCACGATGAATCGTTCGATATGTGCTAATCGAGGGTTATTGAATGTTACTGGCTTAGTCATTTAATGCCCTTTTTTTGTGTTTGTATGATGATTGTATGATGGGAATTGATTATTTGCAAGTGGTTATATGATTGATTTTGATTGATTTTTGCAAATCATATGCGCTCTCATAGACTGACCACCGCGTAGCACCATCGTTGCTACGCGGTAGATTGATTATTACAACATGACATCTTGACCTTTGTCGTGCTGGAGTGCGGCTTGGTAGGCAATATGTGCGACGACGACATCTTGGGCTGCATTGCCAACCGATTTAAAGAAGGTGATTTGTTGATTATCGTGGCGAGCTGGTGCAGTGCCGTTGGCGATATCGCCGATTTGGACGACGGTACTCGGGTCAAGGAGCCCTTGGTCGCGCGCCACAATCAGCTCGCCCGCTTCGCTCCAGGCTGCCGCAAACTGGTCAACGGCAACGTAGGCGCGCCCAAGTGTCACAGGGTCGGCCTCAACCATGGTATGAGTGAATGAGCCAATACCGTTGATATGGGTACCTGGGCGAATTTCATCATCAGCAAAGACAGGCGTGCGCGATGACGTTGCCAAACAGACGACATCGGCGTTGGCTAATGCAGTTCGGCGATCCGTGGTACACGTGATATGGAGATTTGGCAACATCTCGGCAAGCGTTGCTTTGAGTTGTGCGGCACGTTCGGGGGTACGATTGACAATCGTGACATGGGTAATCGGGCGCACAGCACAAACTGCACTTACCTGGGCCCATGATTGTGCGCCAGCACCGATAATCACGAGGTGGTGACTATCCGGGCGTGCGAGGAGTCGGGTTGCCACACCGGCTGATGCACCGGTGCGCAGGACTGTCAAAAAGGTGCCATCCATCATCGCGAGTGGGCGACCGGTGTGTGATTCAATCAGAAGCACAATTGCATGAATTGTCGGTAGGTTGTGTTGTTCGCGGTTCTGCGGGAACACGGATACGATTTTCATACCGAGGCTTTCGTGGTTGACGAGTGCCGGCATAAAAAATGTATGCGATTGGTGTGGTGCTTGACCGATATCAAGTCGTAGTGGTACGTGGGCGCTACCGGCAGCAATGCTCGCATATGCCGTGTGTACCGCATCAATGGCAAGTGGCATCGGGACGAGTGCGCGGATGTCTTGGCTAGTTAGGACTTTGAGTGATGTCATCAGATTCCTCAGAATTCGTTTTGAAATTGTCTGTGAATGATGATATACTACCAGAGGTTACGCCTCCATCGTCTAGCGGCCTAGGACGTCACCCTTTCAAGGTGAAGGTCGCGGGTTCGAATCCCGCTGGGGGTACCATGAGATTCGCCTCTATACCATATGTGTAGGGGTGAATTTTTTATTCTATATGTGATACGTGTCACGTTAGTCTTGGGTATGAGTCATGATTAGAGTATGACTTTTTGTTGAGTTTTTTTAACATAAATGCTATATTGAACTAACTAAACATTAAAAGTACATATCGTGTACTGGATGCGTGTATTCATAATGTGGCGGTGCATATGCTGGTAAGAGAAGATGGCATTGAGATAACATCCATACCGCGTAATTGTTATCAAGTTGCTCCGCTGGTATGGGCGGGTGCCTATCTTGGTTTGCCCTGCAAAGACGATGCCCCCAGCCAAATTATGTGGCTGGCACAAATTGGTGTACGTCGGATTATTAACTTGACCTCTCACGACGATCTGCTACCTCCATATACCGATTTGCTGGTTGAATATGCGCCACAAATCACACATGAGCAGTACCCCATCATCGATGGCAGTGTGCCCTCCGAGGTTCAGATGGTGGCGATTTTGCGCGCCATCGATGATGCCGTGTCACGAGGTGAAGGGGTATATATTCACTGCTGGGGGGGATTTGGCCGGACTGGCATGGTTGTTGCATGTTGGTATAAACGACAAGAGCAGAATGGTGCTGGTGCACTCAAACGTGTGCAACAGGCACGATACGGTATCAAATCTAGTCGACCATCACCAGATTATTCGGTGCAGGTTGGCTTTGTGATGCGCTGGAAAGAGCCTAATGCGGTGAGTGCGGTTGAGTGGCTGCAATGGCGCCGGAGGTTTCGTGGCGCGCTGTTGGGCGCCGCAGTCGGTGATGCCATGGGCGTGACCAACGAGATGCTCGATCGTGTAAATACGGTTCAGTTGAATCAACTTGTTGGTGGCGGTATCTGTGACGTTGCTCCGGGTGGGTGGACAGACGACACTGCCATGGTGTTGTGTGTTTCTGAGAGTTTGATTGCGAAGCATGGATTTGATGCGCATGATCAAATGGACCGCTTTGTACGTTGGTGGCGGTATGGCTACATGACCTGTGCTGGTCGCACGTATGATGTTGGTAATACGACGCGTTTAGCGTTATTTGCATATATTCAAACAGGTGATCCCTTTAGTAGTGGGGTACAATCGAGCCATTCAGCCGGCAACGGTGCACTCTCGCGCGTTGCACCGATTGGTTTGTATTATGCAGCACAGCCCGATGTAATCGATCAAGCAGCCATGTACAGCTCAATGTTGACGCATGCCACTGCACATTCGATTGATGCCTGCCGGTATGTTGCATGGGTGTTGGCACAATTTGCCTCTGGTGTTTCAAAATATGATGCATTGCATGCGTCGTGGCCATATAGCCCCTTGTGCGAGGATATTGCTCGGATTGCGATGGGTAGCTATCGTCATCATACCCTTGAACAGTTGAACGCCTCGAGTTATGTGGTTGATATGCTCGAGATAGTCATGTGGGCGTTGTATACACATGATGACTTTGGATCTGGGATGTGTGCACTTTCACATGCGGGAGGATTGACAACCACCTCATGTAGCATTTATGGGGCGTTGGCGGGTGCGCTGTATGGCGATGACGCGATTCCCATTGAGTGGCGTCAATCGTTGGCGCATCACGACAAAATCGAATGGTTTGCTGAGGAGCTGTTGCGCGTGTCATGGCCAACCATCAAACCCATGTTGCCTGCACCGACCGAGTAACGCTGACTATACATCCGGATAACCGCCCAACATAGGTGTTGGGCGGTTTTTTGATATACAATACCAATGACTGTGAAACGATATACTGAAATGGTGAGAAATGACAAAACCGTACCGAGGCTACCAGGCCGACTCATTGGTGTGGGCTGGTGCCTACCCAAGTACCAATCCACACACTCCTGAGGGGACTATCTCGACGTTGACGTGGTTGGCGACGCAGAACATTGGGTTGATTATTGATTTGACGACGCCCGATGACCCTCTGCCCGATTACACCGCATCCCTTGCCACACATGCTCCGCACATCGAACGCCTGCGCTTCCCGATTCGTGATATGGCAACCCCATCCGAGCCACAGATGCTCGCAATCCTCGATGCCATGAGTGCTGCTGTGTCGGCTGGCAAGGGCGTCTATGTGCATTGTTGGGGTGGAGTTGGTCGGACTGGCACCGTGATTGGGTGCTGGTATGTCCGACATGGCGCAACTGGGGACGAGGCACTCGTGCGGCTCAGTGGGTGCCGTGTTGGCATTGACCGTGAAGCGCCAGAGAGCGATACACAACGCACATTTGTCCGCGCCTGGCGTGAACCTGCCCCCGATGCGGCAGTAGCCATGCGCACGTTGCGCGATCGCTATCGTGGAGCCATGATTGGTATGGCGGTCGGTGATGCTATCGGTACAACGATTGAATTCTCAGATCCAGGGACTCAGTCCGTGCACGACATGGTGGGCGGTGGTCCCTTTGGATTGCCCGTCGGCGCCTGGACCGATGATACATCGATGGCGCTCTGTTTGGCCGAGAGTTTGATTTTGCAACAAGAGTTCGATGCGGCCGACCAAATGCGACGGTATACGTGGTGGCACGAGCGCGGCTATTTCTCGAGCATTGATCACTGTTTTGACATTGGCATTACCACGCGCCAAGCGCTGATGCGTTTTGCGAGAGACGGTAATCCAATCGCAGGGTCAACGAGCGAGAATACTGCGGGTAATGGCTCCCTAATGCGCCTCGCACCGATTCCGTTGATGTATGGGTACAATGATGTGTTGTGCGTCGAGTATGCACGTCAAAGCTCACGCACAACCCACGGTGCTCCACAAGCCGTCGATGCCTGTGCGGCATATGCATTGTTGATTGCAGGGGCGTTGCGAGGCCACAGTCATGCGCAGTTGTGTGGTGAGACCTATGTCCCGCTGACGCAGTATCAATGGCATCATACGATTGCCGAGGTGGTGAATGGGTCGTATCGGCATCAACAACCACCACACATTGCCGGCACAGGCTATGTCGTCAAGTCATTTGAGGCTGCCATGTGGGCGATGTATCATCATGAGACGTTCGCTGATGCAGTACTTGCTGGCGTGAATTTGGGCCAAGATGCCGATACAACGGGGGCCATTGTGGGGCAGTTGGCCGGGGCGTTGTACGGCGAATCAGGTATTCCTATGCGCTGGCGTCAGCGTTTGGTTAAGTATGATGTGATTGCGTGGCGTGCTGATGAGCTCCTCAAATTGGCGTGGCCTAAGTGGCAAATTCAATATGGCCTATTGAGTGATGAAAACATTTAGCAAATTCTCAACAAACACGAGTATTATTGACACAGCATCAATGCACACGAGTGTGTAAAGGATAACGGAGGATGCATGATTGAAGTAGTAGGACTCACGAAGCGGTACAACGACGTCACCGTCGTCAATGATGTCTCGTTTTCGGTGGCCCGTGGTGAAGTGCTCGGCTTCCTTGGTCCCAACGGTGCCGGCAAAACAACCACCATGCGCATGCTCACGGGATATTTGCCGGCAACAAGTGGACAAGTGACGATTGCAGGGTACGACATCCAGCGTGAGCCACTTAAGGCCCGTAGTCATATCGGCTACTTGCCTGAGGGCGTGCCATTGTACCCCGAGATGACGGTGGCAGGCTATCTTGATCACATGGCGCGGTTGCGCAATGTGGCAGGACGTCGGGATGCTGTCGAGCGCGCCATGGGGCTTGTGCACATGAGTGAGCGCGCCAACGATCGCATCGGTAAGCTCTCCAAGGGACAGCGACAGCGTGTTGGTTTGGCTCAGGCGTTGCTCCATGACCCTGATGTGTTGATTCTTGACGAGCCAACGGTTGGCCTTGATCCGCGCCAAATTATCGAGGTGCGTGAGCTCATCCGCGAGCTCGGTGCCACGCGCACGGTCATCTTGAGCACGCACATTTTGCCCGAGGTAAGCATGCTGTGTAATCGCGTGGTCATCATCAAAAAGGGGCAGGTTGTGGCCGTTGATACGCCTGCCGGCCTGACGGCACGCTTGCAAGGGGCAGATCGGGTGGAGATGCGCGTACAGGCTGACAAGATTGACCCGGCGCCACTTTTGCACATTGCCGGCGTGACCAGCGTAACCAACGATACTCCGGGGCATGTGGTGGTCGAGACCGAACCCGGTCACGAGTTGCGTCCGGCAATTGCCGGCGTGGCGATTGCCCAACAATGGGGTCTGCTCGAGTTGCGTCAAGTCACGCTCAGTCTCGAAGAGATCTTCTTGGAGTTGACCACACAAGAGACCATTGATGTGGCAGATACCGCACCAGTGCCTGCAACAGAGGGAGTTGAATAGAGATGCGAACCGCACTTGTGATTGCGCGGCGCGAGCTGATGGCGTTCTTTACGTCGCCTATCGCCTACATGGTCTCGGCCGTCTTCTTGTTGATATCAGGGTACCTCTTCTCGTTGATTTTGATTCAGACTCAGCAAGCCTCGATGGATGGGTTGTTCTTTAATGTGACGGTGGTGCTTATCTTCATTGCACCGTTATTGACCATGCGTCTCCTAGCTGATGAACAAAAAACCGGCACGCTCGAGATTCTGCTGACAGCACCCGTGCGTGACTGGGAGGTCGTGCTCGGCAAGTACTTCGCAGCCATGGGCTTGTTCTTGCTGATGCTTGTCGCAACGCTCTACTATCCGTTTATTTTGTGGCGTATCGGCGGTAATCCCGATTGGGGTCCGATTCTTTCGGGCTATCTCGGCTTGATTCTGCTGAGCTCAGCGATGATTGCCATTGGCACGCTGACATCAGCAGTCACCGAGAACCAAATCGTGGCTGCGGTATTGGGGTTTGGTGTGTTGCTCTTGTTGTGGTTGATTGAGTCTGCCCGCAACGTGGCTCCTGGTGCAGGTGAGATTCTGGCGTATTTGGCCTTGCCAGCGCATTATGATGATTTTGCCAGCGGTGCGATTAATCTTGATGATGTGGTCTACTATGTCAGCATGACCGTCGGCTCTCTCTTTTTGGCGACCCGCATCCTTGAGACTCGGAGATATCGCTAATGCAGAAGTTTACTGATACCCTCAAATCCTTCTTTGGCGGTCGCTCGGTGCGGTATGGTGCCAATGCAACTGCCATGACACTGCTCTTCGTGGCCGTGTTGGTGATGGTCAATGTGCTTGCGGTGCGCAACCCAGGTCGTCTTGATGTGACAGCCACCCAGCAGTTCACGATTTCGCAACAGACCAAGCAGATCCTGGCTGAACTGAACGGCCCGGTCGAGATTGTCGGCTACTTCGGCAGTCAAGACCGTGCCTTGCAAACCGACGTCGATAATCGACTCAAAGAATACGTCACGTCGTCATCACAAGTCAGCTATCGGTTTATTGACCCAGACCGCGATCCGGTGGCTGCTCGTAACGATGATATTTCGTCGTATGGTCAAATTGTCGTGAAGTACGGCGATCGCAAGATTATTGCCAACGGTAGTGACGAAAAAGCCATCACTGGGGCGATTTTGCAGGCGACCCAATCGACGCAAACGACTGTCTACTTTTTGACGGGGCATGGTGAGCGCACGATTGACGACTACAACGCCCAAAACATCAGCGATGTGCGGACACTGCTCGAAGAGAACAACTTCGTGGTCGAGAACATCAACTTGACCGTACAACCAGCCGTGCCACTCGAGAACTCGGTGTTGGTGATTGCCGACCCACAACAGGAGTTGAGCGCCGATGAGAACCGCTTGATTGGCGAATACTTCCAAAACGGTGGGCGCTTGGTTGTGTTAAGCGATCCGTTGAACCCAGGTCCACTCACGGATTTGATGGCGACGTGGGGACTAGCCTGGCAAGACAACATGATTGTTGACCAGCAATCACAGCTGGGCAATCCGCTGGCGCCGGCGGTGCTTGAGTACCCGTACACCGACATCACGCGCGATTTGCTCGGTCAAGCCAGCGTGTTTAACTCGGTGCGGAGCATCAAAGAGACGAGCGAGCCCGGTTCGGTTCCTGAGGGCGTCGATTTGCGCGTGATGCTCCAGAGTAGCACGAACAGCAGCGCTGCGACAGACTTCACGGATGGTCAAGTGCAGGTGCAAGAGACTGACGAGCCTGGTCCGTTGACGTTTGGTTATGCGATTACTGTGGGCGATGGCCGGGCGGTGGTGGTCGGCGATGCGGACTTTATCAGCAACGGGTACTTAACGGTGGCTCAGGCCAACGGTGCGTTGTTCCGCAATGCGGTAGCATGGGCGGCAGCCCAGGATGCGCTGATTTCGTTGCCCGAGCCTGAGTTCGTCGATCGTCGTATCTTTTTGACTGACTCACAGAGCACGCTCATCTTCTATAGCAGTGTGCTCGGCTTACCGCTCCTCTTCATTGTCAGTGGTATCGTGGTATGGTGGCGCCGTCGCTAAGGGAGCATGTGAGACTATGAATGGACGAACAACGCTAATTCTGCTCGTACTTGCGGCTGCCCTTGGCGCCTACCTCTACTTTACGCCTGCGCCTGACCCGGAGAGTGAGACGGCCACCGAGGTCACCACCCAAAAAGTGCTGACCTTTGAGTCGCGCCAGGTCAGCGCCATGACCATCACCAAGGGTGAGACCGGTGGCCAAGTGACGGTGACCCGCACGCCAAATGGATGGGATATCACCACCGATGCCACGGTTGCCGGTGATGAAATCACCATTGGACCAGCTGTAGCAACCATTGCCGGCTTGACCGCCGATAGTGTCATCACGGCGGTGACGGACTTTGGGGTGTATGGCTTGGCGACGCCACAACTCACGATTGAGTTGCGTGGTGAGAGCGGCGTGCTTGCTACCTTGGCTGTCGGCGAACGTAATCCGAGTGGCGGTGCGCGCTATGTGCGCGTCGATGCGCAAGACCAGGTGTATGTGGTCAGCGATTACGTGCTCGATACCGTCGAGGAATGGTTTACCACGGTGCCTCTGGCACCAACCGCGCTGCCGACATTGGCGCCCAATCCCTAATCGGGGAGATGAATACACGGCGACGAGTATCTGCTCGTTGCCGTGCTTTTTTGTGGTAGTGATGTGGTTTATTTCACGCAAAACGCTTCGCCCGCCGTGGCGTAGGCGTTTTGGATAACGCACGGGATGGTCGGCCCCGGATGATTCTTACGCATCACTCCACATGTCCTTGTCCACCGCAATGCTTAGATCAGGCTACGGGCTGCGCCGATGAGTGCACAAGCGAGTGCAATATGCCATGCTGGCAGTTTGAGCACGTGTAGGGCGGCAAACCCAGCCACCCACAGTGCCACATCGGTGGGCAACAATAGCGCATGGCGCATCAACGGGTCCCACAAGGTGGCGCCGAGCAGCCCGACGACGGCCGCCTGAATGCCTAGTAACGCCCGGTAGACCGATACGTGTTGGGTTAGTTGCTGCCACCATGGCTGAATGCCGATAATTAATAACCACCCTGGCAAGAAGATGGCCACCAATCCGGCAATCCCCCACCACCACGATCCGGCAGCGCTGATCCCCGCCACAAAGGCGCTAAAGGCGAACAACGGCCCGGGTAAGATCTGGGCAATCGCATAGCCACTGATGAGCTGGTCGTTGCTGATGATCCCCATGCCGACAAAGCGTTGCTGGAGCATCGGCAACACCACATGACCACCACCAAACACGAGCGCACCCGTTTGATAGAGCCAGCTGAGTGATGTACTTGTCACGAGGCTTACGGTCAAT
>Ga0068872_10004819_pt1 | contig 10156 bp, 7 predicted proteins | sample NOAtaG_7_FD_66441 | JGI IMG/M metagenome (GOLD analysis project Ga0068872, IMG submission 66441) | Freshwater lake microbial communities from Lake Erie, under a cyanobacterial bloom - NOAA_Erie_Diel1S_2200h metaG | ecosystem: Environmental > Aquatic > Freshwater > Lake | place: USA: Ohio, Lake...
TAGTTCCACGGCGCGACCTGCGCGCACACGCCGACCGGCTCGCGACGGATCATCGACGTGTGTCCCGTCATGTACTCACCGGCGCTCTTGCCCTCGAGCATGCGCGCGGCGCCGGCGAAGAAGCGAATCTGGTCGACCATCGGCGGGATCTCCTCCGTCTGCGTGATCGACACGGGCTTGCCGCAGTTCTCCACTTCGAGAGCGATGAGTTCGTCCTTGCGCGCCTCGATGGCATCCGCGATCCGGAACAATGCGAGCGACCTCTGCGACGGTGTCGTGTCGCGCCACGACTCGAAGGCATCGGCGGCGGCACGCATCGCCGCGTCGACGTCATCGTTGCCCGACAAGACCGCCTGTGCGTACACCGCGCCCGTCGCCGGATTCACGACGTCACTCGTGCGACCCGCCCGTGCGTCGACGTATTCACCGTTGATGAAATTGCGAAAGGTCCTCATACCGACGTCTTAGCACAGCATCACCCCACGACGTCAACGAAAACCCGCTAGAACGAAAGCCATGTCCCCCGCCATTCGCACGCTCGGAGTACCGAAGGAAACGAAGACTCTCGAGGGACGCATTGCCATCACACCCGACGGTGTGCGCGAGCTCACCCAACGCGGAGTGACGGTCCTCGTCGAGACCGCAGCAGGTGCGGCAGCGTCGTTGCCCGACTCCGAATACGAGGCAGCCGGCGCGCGGATCGTTCCCGGTGCCGCCGATGCGTGGTCGGCAGAGCTCGTCGTGAAGGTGAAGGAACCGACGCGCGACGAACTCGCCCACCTGCGTCCCGATCTCACGCTGTTCACCTACCTCCACCTCGCCGCCTACCCGCACGTCGCCGAGGCGTTGCAGAAGAACAAGACGACGGCGCTGGCGTACGAAACGGTGCAGACGGCCAACGGCGCGCTGCCATTGCTCGCACCGATGAGTGAGATTGCAGGCAGACTCGCCACCCAGGCGGCGGCGCATTGGTTGCAGCGCCCGTACGGCGGGCGCGGTGTGCTCATGGGCGGCGCCCCGGGCGTGCGGCCGGCCCGCGTCGTCGTCATCGGCGCCGGCAACGTCGGATGGAACGCGGCGTGGATCGCCGCGGGCATGCAGGCCGAAGTCGTGCTCATGGATCGCAACATCGACCGTCTGCGCCATCTCGAACAGATCGCAGTGGGCCGCGTCACGACACTCACCGCGAATCGCGGCGCGATCGAACGCAGCGTCGCCGACGCCGACGTCGTCGTCGGTGCGGTGCTCGTGCCGGGCGGACGCGCACCGGTCGTCGTCGACGAAGACATGGTGCGCGGAATGAAACCCGGCGCGGTCGTCGTTGACGTCGCCGTCGACCAGGGTGGTTGCATCGCAACGACCCGCGAGACGACGCACTCCGATCCCGTCTACGAGAAGCACGGTGTCGTGCACTACGCGGTCGGCAACATGCCGGGTGCCGTGCCGTACACGAGCACGTACGCGTTGACGAACGCGACGCTGCCGTACGTCGTGCAGCTGGCAACGCTCGGCGCGCGTGCCGCCGTCGTCGCCGATCCGGCCCTTGCACTCGGGGTCAACACGGTTGCCGGCTCGCTCACCCATCGCGCCACCGCCGACGCGCTCGGAGCGACGTACGTCGATCCGAGCGCTGCTCTCGGCAACTGACACCATGACGATGCGCCTCGGATACAACACCGGCTACTGGGGCAGCGGTCCCCCGCCGGGCGCACTCGAGGCGGTGCAAGAAGCGGAGCGCCTCGGATTCGATTCGATCTGGACTGCGGAGGCATACGGCAGCGATGCGCTCACGCCGCTCGCGTGGTGGGGCGCGCACACGACGACCATCCGCCTCGGCAGCGGCATCATGCAGATGGCGGCACGCACGCCGGCGGCCACCGCGATGGCGGCGATGACGATGGATCACCTCAGCGGGGGTCGATTCATTCTCGGTCTCGGTGCGTCCGGTCCGCAGGTCGTCGAGGGATGGTACGGGCAGTCGTATCCCCGACCCCTTGCCCGCACGCGCGAGTACGTCGAGATCGTGCGCAACATCATCCGGCGCGATGCACCGGTCGAGTTCCACGGGGAGTTCTACGACATGCCGCACCGCGGCGGCACCGGCCTCGGCAAGGCGTTGAAGAGCACGATTCATCCGTTGCGCAAGGACATCCCGATCTATCTCGCCGCAGAGGGACCGAAGAACGTCGCGCTTGCCGCCGAAATCTGTGACGGCTGGTTGCCCCTGTTTCTTTCACCGAAGCAGGATGCGTTCTACCGCGCACAACTGGCCGAAGGGTTCGCTGCGAGCGGTGACCCGGGCAAGGCGTCACGCTTCGACGTCGTGTGTCCACTCGTCGTCGTGCCGGGCGACGACGTCGAGGAGTGCGCGAACCTCATCCGCCCGTTCATCGCGCTGTACGCCGGCGGCATGGGTGCCAAGGGCGCCAACTTCCACTTCGAGGTCTTTGCTCGCATGGGGTGGGAAGGCGTCGCCTCCCGCGTTCAGGAGCTCTACCTTCGCGGCGACAAAGCAGCGGCTGCCGCCGCGATTCCGATCGACATGGTGCAGGACGTCGCACTCGTCGGACCACCGGCGAAGATTCGCGAGGAACTCACCGAATGGCGCAAGACCTGCATCACCACGTTCCTCGTCGGCGGTCCGGCATCGTCACTTGCAGCGACGGCCGAGTTGCTGCTCGGCTGACGACCGTCTCAATCGCAGCAGGAGTCGCGCCAGCCGCAGGCTCCGCACTTGAAGTGTGCGTGCTCGGGATGCAACTTGCCGCCGCAGTGCGGACACTCGCTGAAGACGGCGAACCGCGTACTGCAGCGACCGTCGACGAGTTCGGACGCCTCGGTGCTCAACGCCGGCGTACCACCTGCAATGTGTGACGCATTCGCCATACGTGGCTTAGTGTACGCAATCGGTGCGATCAGGTGAGTGACGATCTCGCAAGTGGTGATGCGATGAACCCCGTCCCCGGCGGGGACGACGAACGTCTGCGCCGCGCCGGAAGTGCACGTTCGGCTCTCGCCGTTCGCGATTTCCGGCGGATGTTCTTTGCCTCGTTCGGTTCGAGCATCGGCACGTGGATCCAGAACGTCGTGCTGCCGATTTACGTCTACGACCGCACCGACAGCGCAACGGTCGTGGCGGTGATCATCTTCGCCCAGCTCGGCCCGTACATCTTCTTCTCGCTGCCGGCCGGCGCGTTCGTCGACTCCGTCGATCGCCGCACGTGGCTCGTGGGAACGCAAACGATGATGCTGTCGTTCTCGGTGCTGCTCGCCTACTTCGCCGCGCACGACGCCCCGATGTGGGCGATCTTCGTCGCCCAACTCGGCGTCGGCATCGGCAACGCACTCGACCGCCCGGCATGGACCGCAATGCTTCCTTCGCTCGTCGATCCCCGCGACCTCGCCGGCGCAGCATCGCTGAACGGCATGGTGCTGAACATGGCGCGCATCCTCGGGCCGCTGATCGTCGCCGGCTTCACGCCACTCGGTGCGGAACCGTGGCACTTCTTTGCCGCGAACGCCGCGACGTACCTGTTCGTCATCTTCACGCTCTTCAACGTGAATATTCCGCGCATCGAACCGGAGAAGATCTCCGGCTGGCAACGCTTCGTATCGGGAATCGCCATCGCCCGCTCGCGACCCGTCATCGTGCGGCTGATGCTGAGCATCGTGAGCTTCGCCATCCTGTCACTGTCGTACATCGGACTCTTCCCCGCCATTGCCGCGCTCAACTTCGGCATCGACGAGACGGGTGCGACGTACAAGTGGCTGTACGCAGTGTGGGCATTCGGTGCCGCACTCGGCGGCATCGGCATCGGCACGTTCATGTCGGGACGTGACGTCCGCTTGATGATTCGCTGGGGCTTCCTCATGACGAGTATCGGCCTCGTCGGCTTCGGAGTTGCACGCACGGCAGCTCCGGCTTTCGTCGCGGGGTTCGTCGTCGGCTTCGGCTACTTCCTCGCCACGACGGCAATGACGACGGTCTTGCAGGCCAACCTCGCCCCGAACGAGCGCGGTCGCGTGCTCGCATTGTGGTTCATGATGTTCGGCGGCATGGTGCCCATCGGCAATCTCGTCTTCGGTCCGCTCATCGACCGCTTCGGTGCGCGGTGGTTGATGTTCCTCGGTGCGGCATGGGCACTGTTCCTCGCAAAGTGGTGCGACATCAGGGCGGTCGAGCGGCGTGCGGCGACGGCTCAGCCGCAGACGCGGCGCACGAGCTGATCGAGACCCGCGACCCGCGAGCCCTTCACGAGCAACGCATCGTCCCCGCGCAGAGATCCGGCGACTGCGACCGCTTCGTCCATCGACACCGTGCGCACGCCGTACTCGGGGGCACTCACGGCGACGCACTCGATGCCGAGTGATTCGGCAAGCTCGGCGATGCGCCGGTGCTCGGCGGCCGAATCGTCGAGTTCCGCCATGACTCCGAGGATGGCGACGCGCCGCTCGGCACGTACTGCCGACAGCGCCCGCAACGCCGCTGCCATCGATGCGGGATTGGCGTTGTACGAATCGTCGATGACGAGTGCACCGTTCGTCGTTCGCCGTCGCTCCATGCGCATCGCCGACATCGTGACGTCGGGCAGCGCACCCGCACCGGCGACCGGGTCGACACCGCAAGCGATGCACACGGCGAGTGCCGCGGCGGCATTGTGTGCCATGTGCGCGCCGGCGACGGGAAGCGACACCGACACCGAGCCGAACTTCCCCTCGTACGTCGCCGTCGGTCGGGCGAGATCGTCGAGGACGACGCTCGTGACGCGCACGTCGGCATCGGCGGCTGCCCCGTAGGTGATCACCCGTGCCGCGGTGACGTCGCGCATCGCGCGAACGCGGACGTCGTCGGCGTTGAGCACCGCCACACCGTGCGCCGGAAGTGCGGCAACGAGCTCACTCTTCGCCCGCGCCACCCCGTCGATCCCGCCGACGCGAGCGGTGTGCGCGGCGGCAACGGCGGTGACGACACCGATCGTCGGTTCGGCGATGCGACAGAGCCTGGCGATTTCCCCCTCGCCGCGCATCCCCATCTCGAGCACCAGCGCCTCGACGTCGTCTCTCGCATTGAGAATGGTCACCGGCACTCCGAGGTCGTTGTTCAGCGACTTCGCACTCGCCGTGGTGCGCAGGCTGGCACCGAGTGCCGCGGCGATGAAATCCTTCGTCGACGTCTTGCCCACCGACCCGGTGATGCCGATGGTGCGAGCTCCGCACCGGGCATCGAGCGCACGACGCGCCCATCCCGCGAGGCGACCGAGCGCAACAACGGTGTCGTCGACGACGATCGCCGTTCCGCCCTCGGGCTCGCGCATCGTGAGGTACGCACCGGCGCCGGCCTTGCGTGCGGCAGCGATGTACTCGTGACCGTCGCGCTCGGCGACGACGGCGACGAACAACTGTCCCGGTGTGAGCGAGCGCGAATCGAACGACACGCCCGAAAGGTGCGCATTTTGTCCGACGAGACGTCCACCGGTTGCATGCGCAACGTCTGCGGCCATGAAGCGCATCGTGCGACGAAGTGTACGGGAGGACTACCGTTGACACCGGTGACCGCCGACGCACGCAACGAGTTCACCCCGAATCCTGTCAACACAGGCGCCGATTCACGCGCCGTCACCGACGTCATCGTCGTCTTCGGCGGCGAATCGGCCGAACACGATGTGAGCTGCGTGACGGCAGCGCACGTTCTGCGCGCCCTCGACCGCACCAAGTACGACGTCACACTCGTCGGCATTACACGTTCAGGTGATTGGGTGTCGTGCCCCACGCCGAGCTCTGACATCGAGAAGCTCACCGCCGTCGGCACACCGACGTCGCTCGACGCGATCCTCACCGCGACGGAAAGGGCCGCGACCGTCGTCATTCCCCTGCTCCACGGCCCGATGGGTGAAGACGGCACGATCCAGGGCGCCCTCGAGATGGCCCACGTCGCCTACGTCGGATCGGGCGTGCTCGCGAGCGCCGTGTCGATGGACAAGTCGCTGACGAAAGCCGTGCTCGACGCGGCGGGCATCGCCCAGCCGCGCTGGATCGCGCTGCGCCACGACGAAGTTGTGGCTGCACGACTCGAGGCGATCGGCAACGACTTCGGCTGGCCGGTGTTCGTGAAGCCGGCGAACATGGGATCGTCGGTCGGCGTACACAAGTGCAACACCGCGAACGACCTCCTCGCCGGTGCCCGCGACGCACTGGGTTTCGACGAATGGATCCTCGTCGAGGAGGCGGTGCGCGGCCGCGAACTCGAGGTCGCCGTGCTCGGCAACGAGTCGCCGCGCGCATCGGTGGTCGGCGAGATCGTGCCGGGTCGCGAGTTCTACGACTACGAGGACAAGTACCACGGCGGTGCGGCGAAGTTGCTCATTCCCGCCCCGCTCGACGCGACGACGGCCGACACCGTGCGTGATGCGGCGTTGCGCGTCTACCGTGCCGTTCGCGCCGAAGGCATGGCGCGCGTCGATTTCTTCTACGAGGAGAACGGCCGCGGCCTGCTGGTCAGCGAGGTGAACACGATTCCCGGCTTCACACCGATCTCGATGTATCCCAAGTTGTGGGCGGCAAGCGGGCTGTCGTACCCGGCACTCATCGACGAACTCGTCACTCTTGCACTCGCCCGACGCACACGACGTACGCGGCGCGTCGAGCGCTGATCCGAATCAGCTTCCCGCGGGCGGGATGTTGATCTTCTGACCGGGGAACAACAGCACGTCGACACTCGACCACGAGTTGGCGGCGAGCAACGAATTGGCCGACACGCAGAACTTCGTTCGAATCGAATAGAACGAGTCGCCGCCCTGCACCTCGTACGTGCCGGCCGGACGGTTGCCGCAGCCCGGTGACCCGACCGGATTGGGCACGACGGTTTGCTGCGTTTGGTTGACGGTGACCTGTGCCGTCGGCGGAATCTTCAACTGACGACCCGGGTACGGGAACTGCGACGGATCGAGCAGACCGTTCCAGGCGAGCAGTTCGGTGACGGTGATGCCGAAGGCATTGGCCACCTTGATCGGCGAGTCCCCCGCCTGCACGAGATAGATCTGCTCGATTCCGATCGCACCCGGCGGCAAGGTGGTGACGACCGGGGCGATCGTCGTGACGACCGGCGGAATCGTGGCGAAGTCGGTCGGTCCGATGGGAACGATCGTCGTCGCCGAGCCGGACGCGTCGACGCCGCACGACGCAACGAGAACGGAAGCGAGCAATAACCAACGACGATGCATTGCGCTACGAGTGTACGAGTGTCAGGCCAGTGCGCGGGTGGACGCGCGAACGGGGCGCGGCAACTGCGAACTTCCCATGAGCCACTCGTCGACGGCAGCCGCGGCGGCGCGACCCTCGGCGATCGCCCACACGATGAGGCTCTGGCCGCGACCCATGTCACCGGCGACGAAGACACCGTCGACGTTCGTGCGGAAATCGTCGTCGCGTGCGACGTTGCCGCGGGCATCGAGTTCGACGCCGAGCGTGTCGAGCCACGAACCCTTTTCCGGTCCGACGAAACCGAGTGCGAGGAATACGAGATCGGCGGGAATTTCGCGTCGCGTGTCGGGGATCGTCTCGAAGCGACCGTTGACGAATTCGACCTCGTCGAGGACGAGTGCGCGAACGCGACCGTCGGCCGTACCGAGGAACTCCCGCGTCGACACGGCGAACATGCGCTCGCCGCCCTCTTCGTGCGCCGACGAGACGCGGTACACGAGGCTCCACTGCGGCCACGGGTTGTTGCCCGCACGCTCCTGCGGCGGTCGGGGCATGATCTCGAGTTGCGTCACCGACGCCGCACCCTGTCGCAGCGCCGTGCCGAGACAATCGGCACCGGTGTCGCCGCCGCCGATGATGACGACATGACGATCCTTGGCATCGATCGATGCCGCCTGCGCGTCACCCTCCTGCACGCGATTGGCCATCGGCAGGTACTCCATCGCCTGGTGGATACCGGACAATTCACGTCCGGGAACGTCGAGGTCGCGCCACGCCGTCGCACCGCAGGCGAGAACGACCGCGTCGTGCGTCGCGCGCAGGACGTCGATGTCGACGTTGCCGCCGACGACCGCGTTCGTGCGAAACTCCGTACCCTCGTCACGCATCTGCTCGAGGCGACGATCGAGATGGCGCTTCTCCATCTTGAACTCGGGAATGCCGTAGCGCAGGAGACCACCGATGCGATCGGAGCGCTCGAGCACGACCACCTCGTGGCCGGCGCGGGTCAACTGCTGTGCGGCGGCGAGACCGGCCGGACCCGATCCGATGACGGCGACCCGTTTGCCGGTGCGCACGCTCGGCACCTGCGGCACGACCCAGCCCTCGTCCCAGGCGCGATCGATGATCTCGACCTCGACCTGCTTGATCGACACCGGATCCTGGTTGATACCGAGGACGCACGCCGACTCGCACGGTGCCGGACACAGGCGACCGGTGAATTCGGGGAAGTTGTTCGTGGCATGCAGGCGGTCGATCGCGTCGCGCCAGTGGCCGCGGTACACGAGATCGTTCCAGTCGGGAATGAGATTGCCGAGCGGACAACCGTTGTTGCAGAACGGAATGCCGCAGTCCATGCAGCGCCCCGCCTGGCGCGAGAGCTCGGCTGCGTCGAAAGGCTCGTACACCTCGCGCCAGTCGGCGATGCGCACGGGAATCGGACGGCGCACGGGCCCCTTGCGACCCCACTTGAGAAATCCTGTCGGTTCACCCACGGGCGGACTCCATGATTCGTCGGGATACTTCCTCGTCGTCGCAACCGTCGGCACGCGCCGCGTCGATGACCTTGAGTACGCGCGCGTAATCGCGGGGCATCACCTTGCGAATCGAACGCGACCATGTGTCGGGGGCGGCGAGCAGTCGGGCGGCCACGGCCGAGTCGGTGTACGCGACGTGGCGCTGCAGCGTGTCGCGCAACCACTCGACGTCGGCGGGCTCGAGGTCGACGACATCGACCATCTCCCCGTTGACTCGCGAGGCGAAGTTGCCGTCGACGTCGAGCACGTAGGCGATGCCACCGGACATTCCGGCGGCGAAGTTGCGCCCGGTCGCACCGAGTACGACGACCCGTCCACCGGTCATGTATTCACAGCCGTGGTCACCGATTCCTTCGACGACCGCGGTGGCACCGGAGTTGCGCACGCAGAACCGTTCACCGACGATGCCCCGAAGGTAGAGCTCGCCGCTCGTGGCGCCGTAGCCGATGACGTTGCCGGCAATGACGTTGTCCTCGGCGACGAACGTCGCTGCCTTCGGCGGTCGCACGGCAATGCGCCCACCGGACAATCCCTTGCCGACGTAGTCGTTGGCATCGCCCTCGAGGAGCAGATCGATGCCGCGCGGCACGAAGGCACCGAACGACTGTCCGGCCGAACCGGTGAAGCGCAGGGTGATCGTGCCGTCGGGCAAACCCGCTCCGCCCCATGCCCGCGTGACGCGACTGCCGAGCATCGTGCCGACGGAACGGTTGACGTTGCCGACCGGAAGGTCGAGCGTCACCGGCCGTGCATCGTTGATAGCCGGCGCACACGCGTCGATGAGACGGGCGTCGAGCGAATCGGCGAGACCGTGGTCTTGCGCAACCGATCGGTACGGAGTCTGGCCGTACGGATTCTCCGGCGCCATGAGCAGCGGGGCGATATCGAGACCCTTCGCCTTCCAGTGATCGACGGCGACGCGCGCGTCGATGCATTCGACGTGTCCGATCGCTTCCTGCAGACTGCGGAATCCGAGTTGTGCGAGGTACTCGCGAACTTCCTCGGCGATGTATTCGAAGAAATTGACGACGAACTCGGGCTGTCCGGAGAACCGGCGACGCAATTCGGGATTCTGCGTGGCGATACCGACCGGGCACGTATCGAGATGGCACACGCGCATCATCACGCAGCCGCTGACGACGAGAGGGGCGGTGGCGAAACCGAATTCCTCGGCACCGAGCAGCGCGGCAACGACGACGTCGCGACCCGTCTTCATTTGTCCGTCGGTCTGCACCACGATGCGGTCGCGCAAACCGTTGAGCAGCAGCGTCTGCTGCGTCTCGGCGAGTCCGAGCTCCCACGGTGCACCGGCGTGCTTCAACGACGTGAGCGGTGATGCACCGGTACCGCCGTCGTGACCGGAGATGAGAACGACGTCGGCCTTTGCCTTGCTCACTCCGGCAGCCACGGTTCCGACGCCG
>Ga0068872_10004829_pt1 | contig 10142 bp, 5 predicted proteins | sample NOAtaG_7_FD_66441 | JGI IMG/M metagenome (GOLD analysis project Ga0068872, IMG submission 66441) | Freshwater lake microbial communities from Lake Erie, under a cyanobacterial bloom - NOAA_Erie_Diel1S_2200h metaG | ecosystem: Environmental > Aquatic > Freshwater > Lake | place: USA: Ohio, Lake...
GGCACCGTGGTGCACCACGAGTACGGCCACCACATCGTCGACCGGGCGGGCTCGGGCCAGGGCGCCTATGGCGAAGGCTTCAGCGACGCCGTCGCGGTCCTGATCTCCGACGACTCGCGGCTTGCGATCGGCTTCCAGAGCTGCGCGACCAGCCTGCGCGACGCGAACAACGACTGCCAGTACTCGTCGACGGCCTGCTCGAGCTGCGGGACATCGGTCCACTCGTGCGGGCGGCTGCTTTCCGGATGCGTGTGGAGCCTGCGCGACCGGCTGCTCGCCACGCGCCCGGGCGACTACCGTGAGGTGCTCTCCGGGCTCGTGCTCGATTCCGTGCTGCTGCACACCGGCACCGCCATCACGCCCGCGATCGCCATCGACTTCCTCACGCTCGACGACGACGACGCGAACACCAACAACGGAACGCCCAACTACGGCGCGATCAACGGAGCGTTCGCCGAGCACGGCATGGCTGCGCCGCAGCTCGTGACATTCAACTTCCCGCAGGGCCGACCGACGACCACAGGAACCGTCGTGGGTCCGTCCTTCCCGGTCACCGTCGCCTTCCAGACCGCGCCGCCACGCTCCGGTTCGCTGCGGCTGCACTACCGCCTCGGCAGCACCGGCGCGTTCACCCAGGTCGCCCCGACCGAGACAAGCCCCGGCAACTACACGGTCGCGCTGCCCGCAGGGGTCTGCGGATCGGTGCTGTCGTACTACGTCACCGCCGAAACGCTGACGGGCGTCCTCAACAGCAGCCCCTCGGGTGCTCCTGCCACCACCTTCACGGCGCAGGTCGCCACCGACTACCAACTGGTCTTCGTCGACGACGGCGAGACCGACCGAGGTTGGGTGCTCGGCGGCGGCAACGACACGGCGACCGCGGGTCGCTGGGTGCGCGTCGATCCGGTGGGCACCGTTGGCTCGAATGGCGTGGTCGCACAACCGGAGGACGACGCCTCGATCGCACCGGGAACACGCTGCTTCGTCACAGGACAAGGCATCGTTGGCGGCGCCGTCGGCGCGGCCGATGTCGACAGCGGCATCACCACGCTCTTCTCCCCGGTCATCGACGGATCCGGCGCGGACTCGCGCATCGGCTACCAGCGTTGGTACTCGAACGCCGCGGGAACGGCCCCGAACGCCGACGTTTTCCGGGTCGAGATCTCCAACAACGGAGGCTCGACGTGGACCCCGCTCGAGACCGTTGGGCCAACCGGTCCCGAGTGCTCGGGTGGCTGGGTGAGCAAGGACTTCCGCATTGCCGATTTCGTGACGCCCACCGCGCAGATGCGGCTGCGGTTCATCGCGGAGGACCTCGGGGACGCATCCGTGATCGAGGCGGCCGTGGACGAGGTCTGGGTGCGGCGGCTCGTCTGCCGAGATCCGGGCGACCTGAACGGCGACGGAGTCGTCAACTCCACCGACCTTGCGACGCTCCTCAGCGGCTGGGGCGGCGCGGGGCCTTCCGACCTGAACTCCGACGGAACCACGGACAGCGCAGATCTCGCAATCCTTCTTGCGAACTGGGATTAGGTTCTGTCTGACGGATCGCCTGGGGACCGCCCCCCAACTCGGACCCTCGAAACCCCCGGCGGGCCCACCGGTCGGGGGCTACCGCGTGGTTCTCGGCTGCAAAGTTGATCGAAAGTTGCGGTTGTGAGCATCATGTGGCCTTTATGCGCGAATGGGAACGCGATCATGCTTTTCTCCGGTTCCCTCGGGTGGGTGCCGGGTTCGCTTGCCGAAAGGTCTTTCTCGATGCAGTCACGTTCCGATTTTGCCAGCGTGCTCCGACCGTCCACGGTCCTGTCGGCGACCCTCCTCGCCGCGTGCTTCACGTCCCTTTCGCTTGGGCAGATCGCGCCCGGTTCGTCGGGAATCGGCGGCAAGCCCAACGGCCCTGCGCCGGCTGGCGACACCACGACCGGCGAGGGTGGCCTCGTCATCAGCCCGGTCGTCGATCCCATCGTCATCGAGGCCCGCAGGGCCTTCCTCGAGGCGAACCCCGGCGCCGGAATCTACGACGATGAACCGGTCCGCGGCGGACGCCTGAGCCGCGTGTACGGCGAAGCCTTCTCGAGCGGCACCGACCCTGTCGACAGCGCCGAGCGCTTCCTGTCGGCGCACGGCGCCATGCTCTCGACCGACATGTCGCAGCTCCTGCCGATCGGCCCGAACGGCGACGGCACCCACGTCATCAACCTCGGCTACGACCCAGAGACCGATTCGTTCCGCTTCTCGCTCGTCGGCTACACGCAGTACGTGAACGGCATCCCCGTCTTCCGCGGCGACGTTCGGCTCCTCGTGCGCAACGAGCCTGGCTATCCGCTTGTCCTCGTGTCGAACGGCCTGCGCGACGTCCGCGACTTCGCAGCGAACTTCATCGGCAAGCCGGTGCCTCCGTCGAAGATCGACGTGCGCAAGATCTCGCGCCGTGCGCTGAACCAGTTCGGCCCCGGCGCGGTGGTGAGCGAGCAGGAGCAGGTGATCTGGGCTGGCTACGACGATGCCCCCGCCTCCGCACCTCGGCTTGCGTACAAGTTCATCGTCTCGGGCACCGGCGTGTTCGACCGGAACCTCCGTCAGCGCATGCTCTACGTCGTCGATGCCGCGACGAACCAGATCCTCTTCCAGGAAGACCAGATCCTCCACGGCGACGTCGTCGCGACGGTGCAGGGCCAGGCCACGCAGGGAACTGCGGCCGACGCCTGCAACCCCGAGGCTACCACCGCGCTGCCCTACGCGATCGTGTCGGTCGGCGCGACCACCTACGTCGCCGACGTGAACGGCGTCGTGACGATTCCGAACGCTTCCAATCAGAACCTCACGATCACCTCGAACCTGACGACCGCAGGCCGGTTCTTCGTCGTGAACAACGCTCCCGGCGCGGAAAGCTCCGTGTCGACCAGCGCCACCGGCGGGGCCGTGACGCTCGTCCACAGTGCCTCGAACTCGGTGGAAGCCGAGCGTTCGCAGGTCAACGCGTACGTGCAGTCGAACCTCGTCCGCGACTATCTCCTGGCCTACAACCCCACCTTCCCCACGATCGCGAATCAGCTTTCCTTCCCCATCAACGTGATGGTGACGGGCACCTGCAACGCCTTCTACGACGGAAGCTCGATCAACTTCTATCCGGCCGGCGGCGGCTGCAACAACACGGCGTTCAGCGTCGTCGTGCACCACGAGTATGGCCACCACATCGTGAACCGCGCGGGCTCGGGCCAAGGCGCCTACGGCGAAGGCTTCGGCGACGTCATGGGCGTGCTTCTCGTCGACGAGTCGCGCCTCGCGGTCGGCTTCCAGAACTGCTCGACCGGCATCCGCGACGCGAACAACACCAATCAGTATTCGGCGACCGGCTGCTCGTCGGCCGGCAGCGCCATCCACACCTGCGGCACGCTGCTCTCGGGCGCCGTGTGGAGCACGCGAACCTACCTCCTGGCCAGCAAGCCGACGCAGTACCGCCAGATCATCTCGAACCTTGCGATCGACTCGGTGCTCCTCCACACGGGCACGGCGATCACCCCGGCGATCACGATCGACTTCCTGACGCTCGACGACAACGACGCCAACATCAACAACGGCACGCCCAACTACACCGAGATCAACGCGGGCTTCAGCGACCACGGCATGCCCGGTCCTGCCATCGCGCCGCTCTCGATCACGTTCCCTAACGGCCTCCCCGCGAACTCGATTCCAGCGGGTGGCACGACGTTCCCGGTGACGGTCTCCGCGTCGGGCAGCAGCCCGCAGCCAAACAGCGGACGCCTCTTCTACCGCATCGGCACGACGGGATCCTTCGTCGAGACCGTCATGGCCACCGCCGGCACGAACCAGTACACGGCATCGCTCCCGGCTGCTCCGTGCGGCTCGGTGATCCAGTACTACGTCTCGGCGCTCACGACGACGGGCGCCGCCGTCCGCGACCCCTCCGATGCGCCGACGACCGTCCACTCGGCCATCTCGTCCTCGGGCGTCTCGTTCCCCTTCGTCGATACGGTCGAGACGGCGCTGGGTTGGACGCTGTCAACCACCGGCGACACTGCGACCGCTGGCCTGTGGACGCGCGGCGACCCACTCGGCACATTCAACGGTTCCACGGCAGCCCAGCCTGAGAACGACGTGACGGTGGCGCCGGGCGTGAACTGCTTCTTCACCGGCCAGGGCACGGCGGGCGGCGCGATCGGCGAGGCGGACGTCGACGGTGGCTTCACCACCCTCACCTCGCCCGTCATGAACGCCTCCGGCACGCAGGCCTACGTCAGCTACTACCGCTGGTATTCGAATCAGCAGGGCGCGTCGCCGAACGCGGACACCTTCCGCGTGCAGATCTCGAGCAACAACGGGTCGACCTGGGTTCCACTCGAGACGGTCGGGCCGACCGGCAGCGAGGTGAACGGTGGCTGGGTGTTCAAGGAGTTCCGCGTGGCGGACTTCGTGACCCCGACGGCGCAGGTCAGGATTCGATTCATCGCCGAGGACGCGGGCTCGGGCTCGCTGATTGAGGCGGCTGTCGACGAGGTGCGCATCCGCACCGTGCTCTGCGCGGTTCCGGGTGACGTGACCGGCGACGGCGTGGTCAACTCCGCCGACCTCGGCGCCCTGCTCTCGGGCTGGGGCGTCGGTGGCGCGAGCGACCTCAACGGCGACGGCACGACCGACAGCGCCGACCTCGGCATCCTGTTGGCGAACTGGACCTAAACGGCGTGCAGCGCTCGCGACGGGGCGAACAATCCCCAGGTCGAACAATCCTCAGGGCGACAGCCTTCGTAGACACACTCCCGCGGCCGGACCTCCCAAGGTCCGGCCGCGTTTCATTTCGCCACGGCGTATTGCATGCCGGGAGACGGCGCCAGCCGCCCGATGACCCCACTGCGCAGAGTGAGAGGGCGAACCTCCGAGAACGACAGCAAGGACCCGGCGCTTCCCGGCCTCTTCCGGGGCCTACTCGCCAGCCTCTCCAAAGGGGTTGCCGCATGCGACGGCTTCGGCTATTCTCTCGCTCCTCCCGAAGCGCCCCAAATCGCTGCGGACCCCACCTGCCCAGGTGGCGGAATTGGCAGACGCGCCAGCTTGAGGTGCTGGTGGTGTAACAACCTTGGAGGTTCGAGTCCTCTCCTGGGCATTCAAGCCCCGCCTTCTGGCGGGGCTTCTTTCATGGGTGGAGCGCGCGCGAGTCGAGGCGCTCGCCGCTGCGGTGGGCGCTCGGAATGGGTGGCCGCAGCCAAAATCGATCGATGGAACCGTGATTGCGGGAGCCGACAGCCCTCGATGGGGCCACGGCGTCGCGACGTGCTCGCGCGGTTGTGCACCGCGACGGAATCGGACCCCGATCACACTCCGCGCGTGCCCGGATCCCAGATCAACTTGTGCAACTGGGTCTGCTGCCGAACCGGAAGTCGATCTGCCAAGATCCACTCGGCCAGCGCGCGGGGGTCAAGGCCCGGACAACCCAGGATCTCAAGCCCCTTCTTCTGCGGGAACGCAGGACTCATCAGCACCGCTCTCGAGCGGTCGGCCAGCCGATGCTCGCGGATCTTCTCGCGCGCCCACTCGTAGTCGGCGCGATCGAGAAGCACGAACTTGACCTCGTCGTGAGGCCGGAGATCGTCGAGATTCGACCAGAGGTTCCGATCGACCTCGCCGGAACCGGGCGTCTTGATGTCGAGGATGCGGATCGCCTTCGGATGGCAGGGCCGGATGTCGATGGCGCCCGAGGTCTCGACGAGCACCGTGAAGCCCTCGTCGCACAGGATCGCCATGAGATCGAAGGATCGCTTCTGCGCAAGCGGCTCGCCGCCAGTCAGCTCGACCAGCGTCGCTCCCGACGTGCGGATCTCGTCGACGATCGAGCCAATCGTCCGCGGCGCGCCTTCGCGGAACGCGTACTCGGTGTCGCAGTAGTGGCAGCGGAGCGGACAGCCGGTCATCCGCACGAAGAAACACGGCGCGCCCGCCCACGTCGACTCGCCCTGGATCGAGAAGAACGTCTCGTTCACGCGCAGCGTCTGCGAGAGGATGTCGCGTGTGTCGGTCGCCATCGCGAGCTCCGGATCAGTACACCCACGCCTCGACAAGCGCCTCAGGGGGCAGCCCCTCGGCCGGCACGGCGATCGGCGCGGTGGTCAGGATCAAGGCGTCGAGAAGATCGCCCTCGACGTCATGGATCGCCTCGACGGCGGTCTGCGACGCGATCTCGAGCCCATCCTTCCGGAGCAGGCGCACGATCTCCTCGCGGACGACGCGCGGCGGCTCGCCACCACCCTTGTAGCCCTTCGCCGGCCAACCGCGATGCCGAAGCACGCTCGCGGGGCAGCCTTCCGCCACGCGCACGCGCGCATCCGCGCGATCGGCAGGCATCGACACCGGCTCGATCGCGATTCCCTCGCGTGCAAGCGGCAGGAGGATCTCGGTGATGACTGTGAACGTCTGCTTGAAGACGCGCAGGTTCATGGGCGCAAGCGGCGTCGCCAACGCCCGGTCGCAGGTGCGCTTCGGCTCGCGGCGCGAGACCTCGCGCATCGCGCCGCGCCACTCGCGCGCCGTGCCGAACCGCGACATCCACTCGGCCACCGCCATCCATGTCACGGGGCCATCGCCGAAGCCCTCCGGACGGGCCCCGGCGAAGCACTCGAGCGGCAGCCCGAACGGCGCATCGATGCGCCACAGGTGCTCGCGGCCATCGCGCGCGCTCTCGAGAATCGCCTTCCGCAACCCGTTGCGATCCACCCGCGGGCGGATCGCGACGGCGCCTCGCGGCGCGAGTTCGCGCTCCGCGATGCGGATCTTCGCGGCGCCACCGCCGTCGGCCCCGGAGAAATCAACTCCGTGGATCACCAGATGCGAACCCGTCGTGTCGACCTTCGTTGCTGGTGACTTCATCCGAGACCGCAACTTCCCATGGGCTTGCCGCAGCCGCACCCCGCGGAGTGCACGTGCCCACCAGCCGACGAGAGCGACGCCTCGGCAGCGCCCGCGACTCCGAACACCGACATGCGGCGGCGGAATGTCCGGGCTCGGCCGGCGGGATCCTCGACCGGCGCGTCCGCGTCCTTCATCGAGCGCAGCAACTCGATCACCTCGCCGTCCTCGACCGACTCATACTCGTAGATTGGCATGCCGAGAGGATAGCCGAGCGCCGCGTCGAAATCGCGGCCGCCGTACACTGACCCGATGTCCCTTCCGCGCAAGCCACGTCGCAACGCCTCGATCCGAGGCGAGTTCATGGACCGTTCCCGCGGAGTGCGATTGCAGCGGATCCTGGCGGATGCAGGCACCGCCGCCCGCCGCGAGTGCGAGGAGCTGATCCTCGCCGGTGCGGTCACCGTGAACGGCAAGATCGTCGACACCCTGCCCGCCTTCGCAGACCCGGCAAACGACCGCATCGAGGTGTACGGCCGCCCGCTCCGGCCGCCAGAAAAGCATGTCTACGTGGTGCTCTTCAAGCCCCGCGGCACCGTCTGCACCAACAGCGATCCCGAGGGACGCCCGCGTGCCATCGATCTGGTGCGCCACCCAAGCCGTGCCCGCCTCTACTGCGTGGGCCGCCTCGACCTCGACAGTTCTGGCCTGATCCTGCTGACGAACGACGGCGCCTTTGCGAACCGACTGACCCACCCGCGCTTCCTCGTCGAGAAGGGCTACGACCTCACGCTCGAAGGAAGTCTCGATGAGCGGGGCGTCGCCGCACTCGAGCGCGAGCTGTTCGGTGCGCGCGCGAAGACCGACGGCGAGTCGATGCGCAGTTCGCTGCGCTTCGTCAGCCGCGACCGCGACAAGACGGTGGTCCACATGACCCTGTGCGAGCACCGAAATGTCGAGATTCGGCCGCTGATGGTCGAGTTCGGGCATCCGGTCAAGAAGTTGCGCCGCACGCGCTTCGGCCCGCTGCGCCTGAAGGGGCTGGCCGTCGGCGAGTGGCGCGACCTGACCTCGAAGGAGGTCGAGCAACTCATGCGCTCATCGCGCACCGAGGATCCGACCGCTGCCAGGAAGCCGAAGGCACCGCGCCGATCGATGGAGGAACTCGCGCAGGCTCGGGTCGAACGGGCAGCCCGCGAGGGACAGGAAGCCGAGCGCGCATCAGCCCAGGCACCTCAGCCTCCAGCCGCGCAATCAGGGGCCCGGCGCCCCGCGCGCGATGGTGGCCCGAAGCGCTCGGACACCCGCGTTCCTCCACCCAACGCACCGCGCCCTGCGAAGCCGAGCGCTGGCGAGCGGCGTCCGGATCGCGGCGGCGCTGCTCGGGGAAGCGCGCCGCGAGGTGCCGCCCCGCGAGGAGCCGCGCCGCGAGGATCCGCGCCGCGAGGATCCGCGCCGCGAGGAGCCGCACCGAGTGCGCGGTCGGCCGATCCACGCCGTGATGACCCACGCCGTGATGACCCACGCCGTGATGGTTCCGCGCCGCGAGGCCGCGGTCCTACCGGCGGCGCCCCCACGCGAAGCCGCCAACCCCGCGAGGGAGGCCGCCAACCCCGCGACGGAAGCCGCCAACCCCGCGAGGGAAGCCGCCAACCCCGCGAGGGAAGCCGCCAACCCCGCGAGGGAGGCCGCGGCGGCCAACCCGGACGGGGTCCGCGCCGCACTCGCGGCGGCAACTGACCCGCACAGCGACGGCGGCGGCGAAAAACTTCCCCAACATTCGTGATTCTCGGTCCCAAACGCCGAAAATGGTGTGAAACTGCGGCGGTTGTCCGGAGTGGCCATTCGTGGCCGATCCCGGCAAGCGACCGCGGACTCCTCGCTCGGCGAGGGGAAACCGCGTGACAACCTTCTGTAGGGCAGGACGCCCCAAGGCGAGCGCAGGACATGCTCGATCAGAACCAACCCCAATCCAACCAGCCTGCACCGAATCCCGCCGAGGACGCCACGCGTCGCTCGACAGGTGCGCCACATCCATTCGACATGACCCGCTCCTTCGAGGGTTCGGCGAAGTTCATTCCGGTGCGCTCCACGCAGCCTGCGACGCCGGTCACTCCGCTCTCCGTCTCGGCGCCGCGCTCGGCCGCCATCACGCCGCCGTCGCCCGCGCAGCAGACCGCGGCGCGCCTCACCGAGCTTCTCTCGCAGGCCGACTCGGCGCTCCCGCGCCTTGAGTCGGCGTTGGCCGAGGAACACGCTGCAAACGCGCGCGCGCAGCGACTCGCCACCGACATGGAGGAGCGCCTCAAGCTCGGCGTCCGCATGCTTCAGGCATTCGACGTCCAGAGCGAGCGCGGCGAGCGCATCGCCGGACGCGCGGTGTCGGCGATCGAGGAGGTCGAGCGCATCCTCAAGGACGCGCTCGCCAACGCGCACGCGGCGCTGCAAAGCGAGGCCGAGCGCGTGGCGCGAGAGAAGGTCGCGCAGATCTCGAGCGAACTCGACCTGCAGCGCGACCGCGTGCGTGAACTCACCACCGCGGCGGACGGGATCGCCCGCGACGCGTGCGCGCGCATGGAGTCGGCCGCCGAAGCCCATCGCGATAGGCTGCAGCAGGCCGAGACCGTGTCGGAAGAGGCCGCGAACGAGCGGCTCGGACGGCTCATGCAGGAAGTCGGCTCGCAGCTCGAGCGCCTGCGCAAGTCGGAGATCGACGCCGAACTCACCACAGCCGAGCGGATCGGCCGGCTCTCGCAGGCCGTCGATGGCGAGCTCGCCCGCTTCGGGCAATCGCTCCGCGCCGCAGGCGAGGCCGAGGGCCGCCGGATCGAGGCGCTGGTCGCCGTCGCGGAGGAGCGCTTCGCGGCGCTGCGCGAGGCGGAGCGTTCGGTGGCGGACGCAACGACCGCGCGTCTTGCCGACGCATCGGCCCGGATGGACGAGATCCTGGCGCGCGCCTCGGCGTCCGCGCATGAACTCGAGCAGCGCGCCTCGCAGTTGATCGAAGAGAACCGAGCCCGGCTCGAGCGCGAGCTCGGCTGGCGCTTCGAGCGCGTCAAGGAAGTCGAGGCACGCATCGAGCAGGCGGCGAACACCGCGCTGGTCGCCGTCGACGCCGCGCTTGGCGATCGCCTCTCGACCATCGATGCGCTCATCGCCCGCGCCGAAGTGGCCGCTGCGCGCGTCGAGTCCGCGCTCTCGCAGGCGGGCGAAGCAAGCGCCATGATCGAGCGCTCGGAGCGCGCGATGGGCGCGCTGGCCGGCCTCTCCTCCGAGGCCAC
>Ga0068872_10004835_pt1 | contig 10130 bp, 7 predicted proteins | sample NOAtaG_7_FD_66441 | JGI IMG/M metagenome (GOLD analysis project Ga0068872, IMG submission 66441) | Freshwater lake microbial communities from Lake Erie, under a cyanobacterial bloom - NOAA_Erie_Diel1S_2200h metaG | ecosystem: Environmental > Aquatic > Freshwater > Lake | place: USA: Ohio, Lake...
GCAGCGCCGCGGCGGATTCCGCGCGCAGGCCGGGATGCACGCCGCCCTGGACGATGCCGAAGATCGCGTAGCCCTCGCGCGCGACGAAGGCGTCGCGCGAACGACGCGCCCACCGCATCGACAGGCGCATCGACGCCTCGGCCTGGGCCTGCGTCGCCGGGTACGGCGTGCACTCGTCGAAGGCCATGGTGATCGTCGCGTCGAGCGCGCGCTGGATGCCGATCGAGCGCTCCGGCGTCAGCAGGTGGACGCTGCCGTCGAGATGCGAGCGGAAGCGCACGCCCTCCTCGTCCATCTTGCGCAGGCCCGCGAGCGACATGACCTGGTAGCCGCCGGAATCGGTGAGGATCGGCCCGGGCCAGTTCATGAAGCGGTGCAGGCCGCCCAGTCGCTCCACGCGCTCCGCGCCAGGCCGCAGCATCAGGTGGTAGGTGTTGCAGAGCAGGATCTCCGCGCCCGTGCCGCGCACGCCCTCCGGCGTCATGCCCTTCACCGTGGCGGCGGTGCCGACCGGCATGAAGGCAGGCGTCTCGATCGTGCCATGCGCCGTGGCGACGCGCCCGCGCCGGGCGGCGCCATCGGTGGCGAGCAGGTCGAAGCCGAACGCGGTCATGCGTCCTCCGCGCGATGGATGAGGCAGGCGTCGCCGTAGGAGAAGAACCTGTAGCCCGACGCGACGGCATGGGCATAGGCCGCGCGCATGCGACCGAGCCCGGCGAAGGCCGAGACGAGCATGAACAGCGTCGACTTCGGCAGGTGGAAGTTCGTCAGCAGCAGGTCGACCGCGCGGAAGCGGAAGCCCGGGCGGATGAAGAGGTCGATGTCCCCGGACCAGGGCTCGATCCCGCCGCGCAGGGCGGCCACGCCCTCGAGCGTGCGCAGGCTGGTCGTGCCGACCGCGACGACGCGCCCGCCCCGCGCGCGCGTCTCGGCGATCGCCGCCGCCGTCGCGGCGGGAAGCTCGGCCCATTCGCGATGCATGACATGGGCCGAGACGTCCTCGACCTTCACCGGCAGGAAGGTACCGGCGCCGACATGGAGCGTGACATGCGCGCGGCGCACCCCCGCCTCGTCGAGCGCCTGCAGCAGGCGCGGCGTGAAATGCAGCCCCGCGGTCGGCGCCGCGACCGCGCCGTCGCGCCGCGCGAAGATCGTCTGGTAGTCGGCATCGTCCTCCGGCTCGGCCGCCGGGCGCCTGATGTAGGGCGGCAGCGGCATGCGCCCGTGGCGCGCGAGCGCCGACATGAGCTCCTCACCCGAGCGGTCGAAGCGCAGCGTGACCTCCCCGCCCTCGCCCTTCGCGGCGACCTCGGCGGTGAAGTCCGCGGCGAAGGCGATCCGGTCGCCCGGGGCGAGCTTCTTGGCGGGGCGCGCGAAGGCATCCCATTCGCCGGGGCCGCGCGCCTTGTGCAGCGTGAAGCCGATCCGGGCGGCGCCGCGCAGCCCCGAGAGCTGGGCGCGGATCACGCGCGTGTCGTTCGACACCAGCAGGTCGCCCGCGCGCAGCAGCGCGGGCAGGTCGCGCACGCCGCGGTCGGCGAGCGCGCCACTGCCGACCTCGAGCAGCCGCGCGGCATCGCGCGGGCGCGCCGGGTGCTGGGCGATCCGGTCCTGCGGCAGGTCGAAGTCGAAGTCCGACAGCTTCATGGCGGCGCGGGTTCTAGCCGAACCCGCCCGCCGCCGCCATCGCCGCGGCGGCCGCCTCTCGTTGCAGCGCCCCTGGGTGATCAGGCGCCGCGCAACGCGCTGAACGCGCGAAACAGTCGCGCCGGCAGCGGAACGCGGAGGTTCCAGACGATGCTCATCGGGCGATCGCCCGTGGCCTCCGCCAAGGAAACGGGCCCGCACGCGCGATAGGCCTCGCCCTTGCGCGCGCGCACGAAGAGCTGAAAACGCCAGCCATTGCTGGCGCTGTCGAGGTACCTGCGCCCCGCGCGCGTATCGGGACCGGCGCTGTTCTGGGTCTGCCAGTGGAATGCGGTCGGACTCACTGCATAGTCGCGATAGGCGATTCGGTCGTGATAGCCCGCGCTCTTGTCCAGCGTGACGAAGAGCAACTCCGTCTTGCGCGCAGCGATCGGAAGCACGCCCGCCTGGAATGGCGCGCGATGCGTCGCGGTCAGCCATCCAACGGCGGTCAGGATCTCGCGAACCCCGTAGCTGGCATGCAGCGACAGGGGGGTGTCTTCCAGACCGGGCAATTGCGCAACGACCGACGCGACGCGCGTTTCCAGGACGCCAACAAGCTCGGCCATCTCCTCCGCGACGCCCGGGTTCGCGCGCAGCCGTTGCAGGAAAACCCCCGGCCCTCCGGTTTGCGCGCTCAGTCCGTCGACCTGGTAGGCAAGCATCTGCAGCCGCGCGGCATGCTGGTCGTCGAGGGGCGCGTCGTCGAGGGAGAGCCGGGGAAGCGCGGCAAGGAGCTGGAGGCGAGCCGGATCGTCGACATGCAGGAGGTCACCGATCCGACGACTGAAATAAGCCTCTTCCGGACCGGCTGGCGCCGGAAGCAGTCCTGCCTCGCGCTTGAGCGCGGTCCAGCCGCTGCGCCCTTGCGTCGCTCCGTCACGATACACGTCATCCAACTCGACGGCCTGGTCTCGCAGGAAGTCCGCAAGCCGGACGGAGGCGCGGCCACGCAGGGCCGCGTGAGCCCGCAGTTCCACCGCAAGGCGCCGCCATCCTTGGGCGCTGGCCTCGCGCAGGCCACGCAGCACCTGCTCGCGCGTCTGCTTCTGCAAGTGAATGTGGCATCCCGGCGGAAGCGTCGGGAACCCATGCTCGACGGCACCGACGAGTTCGCGTCGCGACAGGCCCGTGATACCAGACAAGAGCCGATCGAACCGGAAATCGGCGCGGTGCTGCCCGACGAAGTCGAGTACCAGGCAGCTCTCCTTGCCTGGCGACAGGCGAAGGCCGCGTCCCAGCTGCTGCTGGAAGAGCACCGGGCTCTGGGTCGGGCGCAGCATCAGGAGCGTGTCGACCATCGGCAGGTCCACGCCCTCGTTGTAGAGATCGACCGTCGTCAGCGCGCAGAGCTCGCCCTTGCGCAGGCGCTGCGGCGCTGCACGACGCTCCTCCGGCGTCGAATCCCCCACGACGCAGGCCGCGGGCAGACCAGCACGGCTGAGAAAATCCGCCATGAACCTCGCATGCGCGACAGAGACACAGAAGACGAGGGCGCGCGACGAAGCTGGGTTCGACGAAAGGCGTTGCCATTCACGCACCACGAGCCGCGCGCGGACATCGTTGCCGGTGACCAGCCGGTCGATCGCCTCGCGCTCGCCGGCCCGGTCCCACGGCACGTCTGAAAAATCGGTGTCGTCGTCGCAGGCGTAGTATTCGAATGGCGCCAGAAGCTGGAGGTCCAGCGCGTGCCATAGCCGCAACTCCACCGCGGGGCTGCCATCGGGGCGCGAATCGAAATAGGGCGCGATGGGCTGCCCGTCGCTTCGCTCCGGCGTCGCCGTCAGGCCGAGCAGGATCCGCGGTCGGACTGCGCGCGCGAAGGCGTCGAAGCGCGGCGCGGCCAGGCGATGGCACTCGTCGATCACGACGCTGTGCCAATGTCCGGGGCCGCACGACGCAACCAGGTCGCGGCTGGCGACACTGTCGATGGTAGCGAAGAGATGGTCGGCGCTGGCTGGCGCGCGCGTGCCGACAAGCAACTCGCCGAACTCCGGGTCGCGCAGCACCTCGCGATACGCGCGCATCGACTGGTTCAGGATTTCCTCGCGATGGGCGACGAAGAGCAATCGAGGCCGCCCTCCCACCTGCTCGCACGTAGCCCGGTAGTCGAAGGCCGCGACCACGGTCTTGCCTGTCCCGGTCGCGGCCACGACGAGGTTGCGGTTGCGCCCTTGTGCACGCTCCGAGGCGAGTTGCTCGAGCATCTCCTGCTGGTATGCCTTGGGCTGGATGTCGAAGAACCCCGCGGGCAGCGCGGATGCACGGCCCTCGCCCGCCTCGCGGCCCAGGGCCGAGGCCAGCGCCGCACGATGCGCCGGATCATCGACGTCGTATCGCTGGAACTCGCCATCCGCCCAGAGCGACTCGAACTCTGCCTCGGCGCGCGCGAACAGCGAGCCCTGCCCGCGCTGCGCGATCTTGACCGTCCACTCCAGCCCGCCGGTCAGCGCGGCGCCAGAGAGATTGGCACTGCCGACATAGGCGGAGCCGAAGCCCGTGGCGCGACGGAAGATCCAGGCCTTTGCGTGCAGACGCGTGCGCCGGCCATCGAGGGAGACACGCACTTCGCAGCCTGGCAGCCTGGCCAGCTCGTCGAGCGCGGCAGCCTCCGTCGCTCCCATGTAGGTGGTGGTCAGGATACGCAGCCGCGGCCGCGAGAGGGCGCCGTCGGCATCGGGCTCCCCACCCCGAGCGGTGATCCGCTGCAGGATGTCGCGCAGCTTCCGCACGCCGGACATGGTGATGAAGCTGACGAGGATGTCGACGCCGTCGCTGCTCGACAGTTCGGCGCGTATCTCCTGAAGCAGCGAGGGCGAACCCTTGCCGGCGGTGAACAGCCAGGGCACGCCAAGGCCCAGCTCGGGTCGCTCGCGGCGCGCGCCCACACTGCCCACGGCGCGCAGCACGCGCGGGGGCTGCGCGAGGAGATCGACGACGTTCTCCTCCTCGTCACCAGCTGCCGAACCCGCAGGCGCGAGACGTCCACGAAGCCAGACAAGGAGGGCATTGACCAGTTCGAGTTGGCGACGCGCACGCTCCTCGTCGGAACCTGGTATCTCGTCGAGAAGCACGGAGATCTGTCGACCGAGGCTATCGATCAGGTAGTCGCGCGCGCCGTTCACGAGCGGCTGCAACTCGACGCGCCCGGGGCCCAGGTCGCCGAGCAGCCTTTCAAGGGCCTCCGTCAGGAGCGTGTCGTAGAGTCCATCGCGCAGGGACATGGCGGCGAGGCGATGCGCCCTGGTCAACGGCTCAGCGCCTGTAGCGGCGCTGCACGAGGATGTTCGCGGTGGCCGTCAGGATGATCGTGGCGGCCATCAGCACGAAGGAGATCGAGGCGCCGAAGGGCCAGTTGTTCTGCTGGACGAACTGGTTGTAGACGAGCGGCCCCATCATCATGAAGCGTGGCCCGCCGAGCAGGACCGGCGTCGCGTAGGCGTTCATCGCCAGGATGAAGGTCAGGATCGAGCCGGCGAGCACGCCGGGCAGCGCAAGCGGCAGCAGCACGCGCCGCGCCATGTGGTAGGGGTTGGCGCCGAGGCTGAAGGCCGCCTCCTCCACCGCGCGGTCGATGCCCTCGATCACGCTCTGCAGCGTCAGCACCATGAAGGGCAGGTTGACGGCGATGATGCCGATCGTCACCGCCACCTCGGTGTACATGATCTCCAGCGGCGCATCGATCAGGCCGATCTTCATCAGGCTGGAGTTCACGACGCCCTTGCTGCCGAACAGCGCCATCCATCCGGCCGCGCGCACCGCGTTGCCGACGAAGAGCGGCAGCACCACCAGCATCACGAGCCAGTTCTTGCGGCGCGACTGCGTGCGCGCGAGGACGTAGGCGAGCGGGAAGCCGAGCAGCAGGCACGCCAGCATGCAGGTCAGCGCGACGCGCAGCGTGCGCGCCAGGACGGCCGTGTAGTAGGGGTCGGAGAAGAAGCGGACGTAGTTCGCGGCCGTGACGGCCTCGATCATCTGCTTGTAGGGGCCGAGCTCGTTGAGGCTGTAGCGGAACAGGATCGCGATCGGCACGAGCAGGCCGGCCGCGACGAAGATCGTCGCGGGCCCGACGAGCGAACCCGCCGTGACCAGGCCCTCGCGCGCCTCGCGGCGCTCGTGCTCGGAGAGTGTGGCGGACATGTCCGGGGGAGGAAGGAGCCGGGAGAGGAAGGGGGGACCCGGCGCGCCGGATCCCCCCGCCTTCGACGTGCGTCCCGAGATCAGGCCTTGAAGACCTTGTCCCACCACTCCTTCATCGCGGCGTCGTTCTTCGCGATGTAGGCGTAGTCGAGGTCGACGAGGAGCTTCTGCTCCTCCGGCGTGAAGCCGATGCGCTTGTTGAGGTCGGGCGCCACGACCGCGTTGGTCACCGTCCCGTTGTAGCCCATGTCGATGGCGAAGTTCTCCTGCGCGCCCTTCTCGAGCATGGCGTTCAGGAAGACATGCGCGCCGGCCTTGTTCGGCGCGTTCTTGGGGATGCAGAAGCCGGAGATGTAGTAGGGCACGCCCTCGGACGGGGCGGCGGACTCGACCGAGATGCCAGCGTTCTGCCACTGCACCACGCGCGCCTTCCACATGATGCCGGAGTGGATCTCCTCGCTCTTCAGCGCGGCGGCGAAGGCCTCGTTGGTCGGGTAGATGCGCGCGCCGGCCTTCTTGGCGGCCATCAGCACCTCCTTGCCGGGCTCGAAGTTCGAGATCGACCCGCCGTTGGAGAGCGCCGCGGCCAGCATCACGAACTGGTACTGGATGTCGATGATGCCCATCTTGTTGCCGTGCTTCGGGTCGAAGGAGTCCTTGAAGCTCTTCGGCGCGGCGACCAGCTTGGGATTGTAGACGGCGACCTTGGCCGAGTAGATGTGGCCGATCCCGTGCGGGTACTTCATCGCCGGGATGAGGTTCCCGGCGAGCGGGATCTGCGCGTAGTCGATCGGCGCGAGCAGGCCGGCCTGCTGCATCTCGAACATCTCGGCGGCGGAGAGCGCCTGGATGTCCGTCGTGCCGCGGGGCAGGCGCGCCTCGGCCTGCATCTTGGCGCGGCGCGGGGCGCTGCCGGCCTCGTCGTAGACGACCTCGACGCCCCTGGCCTTCAGGAACGGCGCGTCGATGTTCTTCTGGATCAGGCGGCTGTAGTCGCCACCCCAGGTGCCGACGACGACGCGCTGCTGCTGCGCGCGCGCGGCGCCGCCGAGCGAGGCGGCGCCGAGGGCGGCGGTGCCGGCGGCGAGGGCCTGGCGGCGGGAAAGATCGAACCGGGTCATGAAGTCCTCCTCGTGTCTTGCCTTGGTGATGGGGATCACGCCGGGGCGGCGGGATCCGTGGGGAAGATCCGTCCTGCGTCGGCGCTCCAGCCGACATGGACGCGCGCGCCGACCTCGGGCACCAGCCCGTCCTGGCGGTTCGCCAGCTGGACGGTGACGCGGTCGGTGTCGGAGAGGCGCACGCGCAGGTCGAGCGCGGCGCCGAGATAGGAGACGAACTCGACCGTGCCGGGCAGGTCGTTGTCGAGGCCGAGCGGCGCGGAACCGAGCGCCATGCGCTCCGGCCGCAGCGCCATCACGGCGGCGCCAGGCCGCGCGCCGGGCGGGCAGCGCAGGCCGAGGCCGCCGGCCGTCGCGAAGCGGCCGGCCGCGTCGACCTTGCCCTCTAGGAAGCTGCTGCGGCCGACGAAGCCGGCGACGAAGCGGTCGGCGGGCCGTTCGTAGAGGTCGCGCTGCGTGCCGATCTGGCGCACCTCGCCCTCGGACATCACCACCAGCCGGTCGGCGACGGTCAGCGCCTCCTCCTGGTCGTGCGTCACCATGACGGTGGTCAGGCCGAGCTGGCGCTGCAGCTCGCGGATCTCCACCCGCACCTCCTCGCGCAGCTTGGCGTCGAGGTTCGAGAGCGGCTCGTCGAGCAGCAGCACGTCTGGCCGGATGGCGAGCGCGCGCGCCAGCGCGACGCGCTGCTGCTGCCCGCCCGAGAGCTGGCGCGGCAGGCGCTCGGCGAGATGCCCGAGCCGCACGAGGCGCAGCGCCTCGGCGACGCGCGCGGCGATGTCGTCGCGCCCCAGCTTGCGCATCTCGAGGCCGAAGGCGACGTTCTGCGCCACGGTCAGGTGCGGGAAGAGCGCGTAGCTCTGGAAGACGAGGCCGCTGTTGCGCTTCCAGGGCGGCAGGGCCGTGACGTCGCCGCCGCCGATGCGGATCGACCCGCCGCTCGGCGTGACGAAGCCCGCGATCATGCGCAGCGTCGTCGTCTTGCCGCAGCCCGAGGGGCCGAGCAGCACGAGGAACTCCCCGTCGGCGACGTCGAGCGAGACCTCGCGCACCGCGTTGAATTCGCCGTAGCGCTTGGACAGGGCGTCGAGTTCGAGGCGCGCCATCACACCACCCGCGCGAGCTTGACGAAGCGGTCGGTGACGAGCATCGCGACCGCGATGAAGGAGATCTGCATCACCGAGGCCGCCGCGATCGTCGGGTCGAGGCGCCACTCCAGGTACTGCAGGATCGCGATCGGCAGGGTCGTCATGCCCGGCGCGATCAGGAACAGCGTCATCTCGAGGTTGCCGAACGAGGTGACGAAGCCGAACAGCCCGCCCGCGACGATGCCCGGGCGGATCGCCGGCAGCGTGACGCGGAAGAAGGCCGTCCAGGGACCGGCGCCGAGGTTGAGGGCCGCCTCCTCGATCGAGCGGTCGAAGCCGGCGAGGCTCGCGACGATCAGGCGCACGACCCAGGGGATGACGATCAGCACGTGGCCAGCGACCAGGCCCGGGATCGAGCCCATGATCGGCCACTCGGTCGCGATCTCGGCCTCGACCTGGAAGACGTAGATGGCGGTGCCCAGCACGATGCCCGGCACGACCAGCGGCATCAGCAGGAACTGGTTGACCGCGCCGCGCCCGGGGAAGCCGCGGCGCGCGATGGCGAGCGCCGCCGGCACGCCGAGCACGAGGCCGACCAGCGTCGCGGCGACGCCGACCTGCAGGCTGACCAGGAAGCCGCCGACGAACTTGGGCTGCGCCAGCGCCTCGGCGAACCAGGCGAGCGTGTAGCCTTCCGGCGGGAAGGTCGGGATCTCCTGGCTCCAGAAGGCGAGCCAGGTGATCGAGACGAGCGGCGTGAGCAGGTACGCCATCGCCAGGCCGGCGACGCCGTTCAGCGCCCAGCGCCCGAGGCGCCTCGTGTCGATGGCGGAACCCACGCGCGTCAGGCCAGGGCGTTCTTGAAGAAGCGCCCGCCCTTCATGATGGCGGGGATGCGCGCGCCCTGGTGCTGGAACAGGCCGAGGTCCTTGACCGGGTTGCCGTCGACGACGATCAGGTCGGCGAAGGCACCCGGCGCGACGCAGCCCAGCTTGCCCTCCATGCGCACGACCTCGGCGCCGACCAGCGTCGCCTGGCGGATGATCTCGATCGGCGACAGGACCTCGCTGCGCAGCAGGAACTCGCGGCTCTGGTCGACCATCAGCTGGCCGAGCAGGTCGCTGCCATAGCCGACCTTGACGCCCGCGCGCTTGCAGATCTCGAGCGACCTGAGGCCGCCATCGATGACCATGTCGTTCTTCTCGAGCATGTCCTTGCCCATGCCGAACTCCGTCGCGCGCTCCTTCATCGCGTAGTACGCGACGAGGTTGGCGACGAGGTAGGCGCCCTTCTTCGCCATCATCTTCGCCGAGGCGGCGTCGATCAGGTTGCCGTGCTCGATCGTGCGCACGCCCTGGGCGATGGCGCGCTGGATGGCGACCGGCGTGTAGGCATGGGCCTGGGTGTACTTGCCGAAGGCGTCGGCTTCCTCGACCGCGGCCGCGATCTCGTCGAGCGAGTACTGGCGGGAGTCGAGCGGGTCGTAGGGCGAGGCGACGCCGCCGGAGACCATGATCTTCACCTGGTCGGCGCCCTGGCGGATCTGCTCGCGCGTCGCCTGGCGCACGGCGTCGGGGCCGTCGGCGATCTCCATGCAGAAGGCCATCGCGTTGCAGCACTTGCAGCTGGCGCCATAGTCGGTGCGGCGGCGGGAGTCGCTGTGGCCGCCGGTCGGGCCGATCGCGCGCCCCGCGATGAACAGGCGCGGTCCCTGGACGAGGCCGCTCTCGACGGCCGCCTTGATGCCCCAGTCGGCGCCGCCGGTGTCGCGCACCGTCGTGAAGCCGCGCGAGAGCATGCCGCGCATGATGTCGGTCGCGCGCGCCGTCATCAGCGTCAGCGGCACCTCCTCGAGGCGGCGGATATAGACCTCGGAGAGGTAGACATGGACGTGGCAGTCGATCAGCCCGGGCATCAGCGTGCGCTTGCCGCAATCGACGACCTGGGCATCCCTCGCCTTGATCGGCTTCGCGGAGACCTCGCGGATCCTGTCGCCCTCGACCAGCAGCTCGTAGCCGCCGCGCGGCGCGTCCCAGTTCGGGTCGAGGAGCTGGAGGTTGCGGAACAGGACCTGGGACATCATTGCCTCGGCGGT
>Ga0068872_10004837_pt1 | contig 10124 bp, 9 predicted proteins | sample NOAtaG_7_FD_66441 | JGI IMG/M metagenome (GOLD analysis project Ga0068872, IMG submission 66441) | Freshwater lake microbial communities from Lake Erie, under a cyanobacterial bloom - NOAA_Erie_Diel1S_2200h metaG | ecosystem: Environmental > Aquatic > Freshwater > Lake | place: USA: Ohio, Lake...
TTCTCTACGAGCAATTACAGCAAAGCAGTGCCGAACAGCCGGTGCCGGCACAACGCACGTTGTTTCCTATCACTCTCTCCTTGGCTCCAGCCGATGCGACCTTACTACAGGAACTCAACCCCACATTAGACTCTCTGGGCTTTTTACTAGAGCCCAATGGCCCGGGTTCTTTTATGGTGCAGGGAACCCCCTCGGACCTTCCGGCCGGCCAAGAAAAAACTATCATCGAGTCGATGCTCGAGCAATACAAGCATTTTAATACCGATGCGGGCCATCCCTTACGGGAAAAACTGATTCGCTCAATGGTAAAACTTCGCTGCATCAAGGCGGGTACGCCGCTCAGTGAAAAAGAAATGCGACAACTGGTGGTACAGCTATTGGCCTGCCAACATCCGGGACAAACTCCCGATGGAAAGCCCACCTATCTTGCCATTGAAAAAAAATATTTAGCGGACATATTCGGTCGGTAACTTCTAGCAATTTCAAAAGCGGGACCGAATGGCTAATAGAAATTTTTCGATCTGGCGTCGAATGGTAGTAGCAGAAGATTGATGATTGTTTACCATCACGGAGAAAGCCAGCCATTTTCCTTTTCGAGTCTGTAAGAACCCACTCAGGGCCACTACACCGCTCAAAGTTCCTGTCTTGGCATAGATAGCTGCGCTGTCGGCCATATAATAGCCACTCAATGTTCCTTCGTTACCATGCGGAAAGATGGCCTGAAGGCGAGACCAGTTAAACTCTTGTCTCATCCGGGCCAGAATAGTTACCATATCTTGGGGTGTAAACAAGTTATAGCGACTAAGACCAGAACCATCTACCCATCGAGGTGGTTGAGGTAACCCCTTAAGATCGGATGCAAGAAGCGTATCAATCAACTTTCGATCGCTCATATATCCCAACAAACGTTGACTTACCATAAGGAGGCTTTGCTCGGCAAAAAAGTTATCGCTTCGATGCATTAGTGGTATCAGTAGCGAATCTGTAGGCTGCGAGAAAAAAAGTTCTCCGGGTATCGGATCGGTATCAAGGCGTACAGATGCGGATAGTCCCATCCGCTGAAGCGTGTCCTGCAAAAAAATAAAATTGGTAATCCCCCGATTGGTCTTGTATGGCAGGGCTGTCTTGGAAAAGGAACGGCCTCCCCGGCTAATAGAAAACAGATTCTCGTCTTTACTTCGAGATATGGAAAAATTGCCGCCGGTACCCAGCAACTGTACCATGGGCTCCCTTGTAAAAGGAGGCTGCAACACCAGCGACGGGGTAGCTTTTAATCGCTGATCTCTTGCTTCGAACTGCACCAGGTTTCCATAGAGCGGAAACGCACTTCGCTCGGCAAGGTACGGTTCTTGATAATCATCCCATGACCAGCCACTGCCGTAGGCCTCGAAGCGATCGCGAGAGGAAAAATATAAAACGATATGCTTTTTTGCGGACAGCATTCGCTGCCATAAGGGTTGTTTCAAAAAATCAGGATGTAAAAAACTAGGGTCTCCCTGCGGCTGCACATAGAGCGTATCGGCAGTCTCCCGCAGCAGGGCAGCAGGGAGTCGTTCGCCAAGATGCTTCATGGCCACATAGCAAGTAGGGATCTTGGTGTTGCTGGCCGGCACAAAATATCTATGCCCGTTCTGATCGTACCAGTAGGTATTCGATGTCAGGTCAAGCACACTGACTCCCCAATGAGAACTAGTAAAGACTTCAGTGGCCGCCAATTGACGTTGGGCGATTTTTTGTACTTGTTGCTGGGTACTGCAAGAGGCCAATAACAAGAGCCATAGCCACTGCCATTGTTGCCGAAACCATGGTTGATGTAGTTGCATCCACTATACGTTTTAAAGGGATAATTAGCCTCGCTCCTGGGCGCGCAGCCATCGTTCGGGAATCTCATTGCTGCTAGCCAGTAAATAGTCTTTGTAACTACAAGCGATAAATTGTTTATTGGGCAATTGCATCCACCAGCGACCTGTCTTTTTACTCTGTAAAAAAATGGTCTCCACCTCGGCAAAAGCCATATAATACTCGTTAAAGGAATCTTTTTCTTGCAATGCAGCCTCACGTCGGCCGCGACTTTTACCATCGAGCAGATACCAAAGCATCTGTGCTATCTGCTTAGCACTAAGGTCTTGGCGATCGGCCCGGGGATCATAGCCATATATACCTACCGTATTTACTGTAGGGCTCATTCCGGCATAGCGAAAGAGGGTACAAGCCTCCTCACCGGTAAATCCATTTGGAGAAATGGTACTGGCCGGAGAATAGGCATTGGCCAAGGCAGAGAGATCGAAACTAAATAGATGGCTATTTCGGATTACGGGCTCCATTTCGTCTGGCGCCTCCTTAACGTGGCCCACCCGGTAACAATCGAATCGTAATTTATCGAGGGTCTCCAATAGCTGAGGGTTAACGCAATAACTCTGAAACCCGATGTGATTGTAATGGCGAATGAAATTGGGCGTACCCGTCAACATCTCCATCAAAAATTGATCGGCAGGCAGCACTGCCTCGGTATCGAGGTCTATGAGCGCATCGACCAGCGTGGCTTCTATCAATTGTCGGCGATGCACATAGGCTTGATACTGCGCAGTGGTAAGATCGTGCGACCCTCCCAGAATGACGACGGTCTTACCTTCTGCCATCAAGGCCGATACCACGGTGCGTAAGGCCGCATAGGTATCGGATAAAGTAGCACCCGTACGAATATTTCCTACATCGGCCAACACAAGGTCGGCATGCCAATAAAACAAGGCATAAAACTGACGACGAATGGCATCGGGTCCCATTGTCTGGTGCTGCTCGATACCTGATCCGCGGTGATCGGGGCAACCTACAACTACCAGCTGCGCGTCATCTAACTCGGGCATCGTTTGCTCGTAGGCTAGTATATGATGACCGATCTGACCCTCTTTATACCCGGTGTCTTGCGAGAGCACCGATTTGTCGACAGGGAGCAGGAAATCTTCGATACCAAGATGATCTGACATACTTGCAAGATAATTAATTGCTGGTTTGGACTTACTTTTGTCGTATGGAGAATCTATGGCAACAGATCGATGCGCTCCGCAGTGAGATCGGTAGCATTACCACCACCCGACCCGAAGAGATCGAGGCTTTTCGGATCAAATATTTGGGCAGTAAAGGGGCGGTCAAGCAACTGATGAATGCCATGAAAGAAGTGCCGGCCGATAAGAAAAAAGAAGCCGGACAATTGCTTAATGATTTCAAGTCGTTCGTGGCAGCGCATTATGATCAATTGTTGTCGGCCATGCCCTCCGAACAAGCATCGACCTCTATCGATGTGAGCTTACCGGGACAACCCTTTCCGCTGGGATCGCGCCATCCGGTGACCTTAATGAAAAATCGTATCGTATCGATCTTTCAGCGACTCGGCTTTGCCGTGGCAGAAGGACCCGAGATCGAGGATGACTGGCACAATTTTGGCGCTCTCAATTTGCCACCGCATCATCCGGCCAGGGATATGCAGGACACCTTTTACATTCAACAGAATCCCGATTGGGTATTGCGCACGCATACCAGCAGTGTGCAAATACGGGAGATGGAAAAGAGAAAGCTTCCTATTCGCATGCTAATGCCCGGACGTGTATTTCGTAACGAGACCGTAAGTGCCCGTAGCCATTGCTTCTTTCATCAGATCGAAGGATTGTACATAGACGAACAGGTTTCTTTTGCTGACCTAAAGCAAACCTTATACTTTTTTGTCAAAGAGATGTACGGGCCCGATGTAAAGGTTCGTTTTCGGCCCTCCTATTTTCCATTTACCGAGCCCAGTGCCGAGATGGATGTAAGTTGTTTCATCTGCTCGGGAGAGGGCTGCCCGGTCTGTAAAAAATCAGGATGGGTAGAAATATTAGGATGCGGCATGGTACATCCTAACGTTCTCAGTAATTGCGGCATCGACCCTGAAAAATATAGTGGATTTGCCTTTGGCATGGGAGTAGAAAGACCTGCGATGCTCAAGTATGGCGTAAGCGACTTGCGCTTATTTAGCGAGAACGACATCCGATTCTTACAACAATTCGCGGCCGCCACCTGATAAGTATCCAGTATGGACATCAACACCCTTGGAGTATGTGGGGCCGGTACAATGGGAAGGGGCATTGCCCTCACGGCTGCCCTTGCCGGATATAACACCCTTCTTTTTGACTTACAGCCCGAAGCGGTCGAAAGAGCAAAAGCACAACTAAAGAAAGATCTCAGCAGGAGTGTAGAGAAAGGAAAGCTGACCGAGGTGCTCGCCGCGCAAGCCCTTGCTCGCATAGAATTTACCACTGATATCGAGCATTGCGTGGCCGAACTGTTTATTGAAGCCATCATAGAGCAGCCTGAGCCCAAGATCGCCCTCTTCAATCAACTGGCAGAACTCAATCATAGTGATTGCATTTTTGCCAGTAACACCTCTTCGCTCTCCATTACCCAAATGGCCAGGGCCATTCAACATCCTGAACGCGTAATTGGACTACACTTTTTTAATCCGGCCACACTGATGAAACTGGTGGAGGTCGTTACTACGCCCTTTACGGCTTCGGTGGTACAACAAAGGGCTTGGCAACTGATGCTGGATCTTAAAAAAACGCCCGTGCTGTGCATAGATTCACCCGGCTTTATCGTCAACAGGGTAGCACGGCCTTTTTACATAGAATCACTGCGACTGGCAGAGGAAGAAAGAGCCACCCTGTTACAGATCGATCGTATTCTCATGGCGGCCGGCTTTAAAATGGGGCCCTTTGCGCTGATGGACCTGATCGGTAACGATATCAACTATGCTGTTAGCTGTTCGGTCTACGAACAATTAGGAAAACCTGAACGACTCAGACCCTCAGCCATTCAACAGAAACTGGTACAAACCGGTAAGTGGGGGCAAAAATCAGGCGAAGGTTATTATCAATACAAATCGGCCTGATGCGAAAAAAAATTCTGGTCACTGGGGCAAGTGGTTTTCTGGGTTCTTACCTGTTAGTGGCCTTACGACAACAGGGCTACCACGTTAGAGCAATGGTACGCCAACAAAAACGTCCGACATGGATCGATCCGGATGTATTGAACGAGGTAGAATGGGTCGAGGGCGATATTCTCGATATTATCTCACTCGAGGAAGCCATGGAGGGAATGGATGCTGTCATTCATAGTGCAGCGATGGTTTCGTTCGCGCCGCAAGACAGTAAGCAACTCTACCAGGTCAATACAGAAGGAACCAATAACGTGGTAAATGCGGCCATCGAAAAAAAGATAAAGCGACTGGTACACATCAGCTCAGTGGCAGCCTTGGGCCGGGTAGCGGGTGGAGGATCGGTAGACGAAAAAGCAAAGTGGAAAGAAGGGCCCCTGCATACCCATTACGCGCGCAGCAAGTTCCAGGCCGAGTTGCATGCCTGGCGAGGATACAGCGAAGGGCTCGATACGGTCATAGTAAATCCCAGTACGATATTGGGCTATGGCAACTGGGAACAAAGCAGCTGTGCCATCTTTAAACAACTTTACGATGGATTTCGATGGTATACCGGTGGGTTGAACGGCTTTGTGGATGTACGAGACGTAGCACGTGCCACGGTAATGTTATTGGAGAAAGCAAGTGGTGGACAACGCTATATTGTCAATGGAGATACCTGGACCTTTCAGCAGTTGCAGTTTTCCATAGCGGATGGGTTTGGACGCAAACGACCTTCGATGAAAGCTTCAGGCTTCTTACTGGGGCTGGCCTGGCGGCTGGAGGCCATACGCTCTTGGTTAACGAGAAAGCGTCCGTTGCTCACCCGCGAAAGTGCCAGGGTGGCCATGAGCGCCACACGCTTTGACAATCGTAAACTACTGAATGATTTTCCGGAGTTCTCTTACACGCCGCTGCAGCAGACCATCCAGGACGCCTGTGCGAGATACAGCGAGCAGGCACGAGCCGCAACTATAGCCCGTTAAAAAAGCATACCCTTAACCAAGTAGGCCTTTTACCTTTTCCCACAGCGAAGGAATTCGTTTTACCCAAACCAATTCTCTTTTCTTCTCACTGAAATCAATGGCCGGGGTGCCCCAGTAGGTCTTTTTTCCCTCTATGGAACTAACAACCCCGCTTTGCCCAAAGACGATAGCTCCTGCCCCGATCGTCAATGTTTTATTGACGCCCACCTGCCCCCAAAGTATCACCTCATCCTCGACCGTAACAGCACCGGCCAATCCTACCTGCGCTGCAATGAGGCAATTTTTCCCGATCACACAATCATGCCCGATGTGTACCTGGTTGTCTATTTTAGTGCCAGCCCCAATGGTCGTATCGGCCGTTACCCCTCTATCGATGGTACAGCTGGCCCCGATCTCTACGCTATCGCCTATGTATACGCGGCCGCAGCTTTTCATCTTGCGGTATTGATGAACAAGATGTGTTTTTCGATTATAATAGAAGGCATCGCTACCAATGACAGTACCGGCCTGTACGATCACATCATCACCGAGATGACAGTGATCCAAGATCGTAACCTGTGGATGAATGATGCAATTCTTTCCGATAGTAACATGATGCCCGATGTAGGCGCCGGGCATTACCACTGTCCCCTCTCCCAACGCTGCCGTATTACTAATGGAATCCAATGAAGGAGCAAAGGGTCGATACTTGTCTACCAGCGTAAGATAGGCTGCGAATGGATCGGCTACTACCAATAGCGATTTACCTGCGGGAATCGGCACTTCCTTATCGATGATGATACAAACAGCGGCCGAGCGAAGGCAGGTATCATAATATTTTGGATGATCCACAAAGACAAGATCCCCTGCTTGTACTTTGTGAATTTCATTGATGCCTGTTGCAAATGCACTGGCATCTCCAATGAGCGTTGCCTTCAATAAAACGGCCAATTCAGCAAGAGCAACAGGTTTTTCAAATTGCATCAGCTTTAATTTTATACAAAGGTAGCAAGCTACGCGAAGCTTAGATTTATTTGCGTTTATCCACAGCGAATTTTAAAATGTTGATAAAATCAAACGAAAAAAATTTTTTTGTTATATGAAATAAATACTAATATTGTGTAGGGAAATTTATTTCCCAGTACTTACTAACCCATCCATATAGGATCCCTCCGTTTTCGGAGGGATTTTTTCATTTAGTGCTTATCCCTTCTGCGAATCCGCTTTTAAAATACCTTTACGCAAAGTCTCCCACCATGATCAAATCAATGACCGGTTTTGGAAGAGCCGAAGTACGAGCTGGTGATAAACTATTAGCGATCGATCTCAAATCGCTCAATGGAAAACAATTCGATCTGCAATTAAAGTTGCCCGCACTGCTAAAACCCTATGAGTTCGAGATTCGCCGGTGGCTGGCATCTACCCTCGAGCGGGGAACGGTGGATTGTACCATCAGCCTCAAAGAAACGGGTAGTTCACAACCCGTATCGATCAATACGCAACTAGCCAGATCATACTACCAGCCCTTGGCATCACTGGCAGCGGACCTACAACTTGATACCACACAATTACTATCGGCCCTGCTGAAATTACCTGAGGTCATCACCCCTGGGGCCGACGCATTGAACCCGGCAGAGTGGGAGCAATGCAAAACAGGGATCGCGCAAGCCGTCGATCAACTCAACGCCCATCGACTGGCAGAAGGAAAAGCACTCGAGGCCGATCTTCTGGGCCGTATTGACGCTATTGTTACGTTACAAAAAGAAGTAAGCGAACTGGAACCCCTGCGGCGTGAAAAACTGCGCCAAGGGTTGCAAAAAATACTAAACGAAGAGTTGGGTAAAGAAGGGTACGACTCCAACCGACTGGAGCAGGAACTTATCTATTACATAGAGAAAATGGACATTAGCGAAGAACAGGTGCGGCTGCTCAACCACTGTGACTACTTTATAAAGCAGCTTCACGAACCAGGGGACAGTAAGGGTAAGAAGCTCTCTTTTATTTTACAAGAGATAGGTCGCGAGATCAACACGACTGGCTCAAAGGCCAATAATGCCGCCATTCAGCAAAAGGTGGTACTTATGAAAGATGAGCTCGAAAAAGCCAAGGAGCAAATTTTAAATGTGATGTAATTTTAGTCTATGAGCAGCACAAGCCGGTGGCCATTGACCGCTTTTTTATGGGTAATTATACTTTGCATGATCGGGGGATGCACTCCCCTTTCGCTGTACGAACGATCGGTATCTCTACCCCAACAACAATGGAAAAGCGACCATGTGCCTGTCTTTGACTTTACGCTCGGCGACACCACTGCCTCCTATAATGTATCACTGATCTTTCGGCACCGTGATCGTTATCATTATAACAATATCTGGCTTCGCATTTCAGTAACGGATCCGCAAACTAAAACCTACACGTTCGACACCGATTTGCTGCTTGGTACCAACGAGAGTGGGTGGCTGGGTACCGGTATGGACGACATTTATGAACATCGCATTTCGCTACAAAAGGAATTGTTGGCAAAAGGTATTTCATTTCGCCAAGCAGGCACCTACCGTTTTAGTATAGAGCAGCTCATGCGAGAGGATCCGCTAGAGGAGGTCATGAACATTGGAATTCGGGTCGAAAAGAAACCCTAACACGCAGCCGTATGCCCGAACGCCTTAAAAAAAAGCTAAGAAGGACCACCCTTATATACTGGGCTCTTCTGTTGTATGTACTGGCCGCCCTGCTTTGGTGGCTCATCTCACTGCAGCAGCAAAATCGACTGATTGCCCAAGAAAAAAGAGAGCTACTCGAGTTACGTGCCACCCTATTATCTCCGCTGGCCTACAAAATCGAACAACAGACCATCGAAGACCTGTATAGGCGTAATCAAACCAAGTATATCAGCGAAGGCATCACTTTTTTACTGGTGATCTTGATTGGAGCCGTCTTTATCTTTCGTGCTGTACGAAGGCAGTTCAAAATGCAACTGCAGCAGCAACATTTTATGATGGCCGTAACCCACGAACTCAAAACGCCCATCGCCGTGGCCAAACTCAATCTCGAGACCTTACAGAAATACCAGCTCGATCCGGATAAACAACAAAAGCTGATTCGTACGACCCTCGATGAGACGGCACGCCTCAACTTTCTGACCAATAATATTCTGGTCTCTGCACAGTTGGAGAACAAAACATTTGTGACCGGTAAAGAGGAATTGGACCTGTCGGCTCTTTTGCAAGATTGTGTGAATGCCGTTCAAAAGCGTTTTCCCGACAGAAACTTGGAGACCTCGATCGAAAAAGAGATCGATATAAGGGGGGATGCGCTGCTACTGCAGATCTTGGTCAACAATTTGCTGGAAAATGCCATTAAATACGCCCCAGGGTTATCTGCGATTCGCACCACGCTCAGGCAGACAGAAAAAGGTATTTTACTGTCGGTGGCCGACCAGGGGCCCGGCATTCCCAACAGCGAAAAATCAAAGGTCTTCGATCGCTTTTACCGAATTGGTAACGAGCAGACCCGCACTACCAAGGGGACCGGACTGGGACTTTATCTCTGCCAGCGTATCGCCAAAGATCATCGAGGCCGCATCGAGATAAAAGATAATGCCCCGCAGGGCACTATTTTCAATGTTATCTTTGCTGCATGAGCGAAGCGAACCGCGCCACGATCTTATTGGTAGAAGACGAAGAGAACCTGCACGAGGCCCTCAAACTGAACCTCGAATTGGAAGGATATGAGGTTAGTTCTGCCTTCGATGGAGCCGCCGCACTCAAGGCCATCGATAATGCCTATTTCGATCTGATCATTCTGGATGTGATGCTTCCGGTCATGGATGGCATACAAGTGGCCGAAACGATCCGGATTCGCAATAACGAGACCCCGATCCTGATGCTGAGTGCCCGCAACAGCAGTGCCGATCGTGTTACGGGGTTAAAAAAAGGGGCCGACGATTACCTTGCTAAACCATTCAACTTAGAGGAATTGTTACTGCGCGTTTCGAAGCTGATTGACAAGAATCTGAAATTACAAGACAAGACGAGCCTGGGCGATCAATACCAGTTCGGCCCCAACAAAATAGACTTTAAGGCGCAAGAGGCGATCGGCCATGACGGCACTACCATACGATTGAGTAAAAAAGAGACCATGCTTTTGAAGTTGCTCATCGAAAACAAAAATGAGGTAGTGCCTCGCGAAAAGATCTTACAGGCCGTGTGGGGGTA
>Ga0068872_10004839_pt1 | contig 10123 bp, 6 predicted proteins | sample NOAtaG_7_FD_66441 | JGI IMG/M metagenome (GOLD analysis project Ga0068872, IMG submission 66441) | Freshwater lake microbial communities from Lake Erie, under a cyanobacterial bloom - NOAA_Erie_Diel1S_2200h metaG | ecosystem: Environmental > Aquatic > Freshwater > Lake | place: USA: Ohio, Lake...
TCCCGCGCTTCAAGGCGCTCGGCGTGCTCGCCTCAACGCAGGCGATCTTCGCGATGCCCGATGTCAACGCGCTCGGGAACTATCTCCCGATGCTCGGACCCGAGCGAGCAGCGCGTCCGATGCCATTCAAGGCGCTGGATGACGCGGGGGCGATCCAGCCCTTCGGCAGTGACTATCCCGTCTTCCCGATGAATCCCCTGATCGGGATCTACACCGCCGTCACGCGTCAGCTGGACGATGGCACCCCGTTCGGTGGCTGGCTCCCCGAACAGCGAATCTCCCTCGAGCGCGCGCTGCGGCACTACACCGCGGATGCCGCCTTCGCCGCCTTCCGCGAGCAGGAGATCGGCGTGCTCCGCACGGGAATGCTCGCCGACCTCGTCGTCCTCTCCGAGGAGATCGTGGACGTGCCGCCGGTGGCGCTGATGCGCGCGACGCCGGTCCTCACCGTGATGGGGGGACGCGATACCTACCGCACGCTGCCGGTGACGCGCGATACGACGCGCGACACGACGCGCGACACGACGCGCGCCCCCTGATCACCCCGCCGCGAGATCGACGTCCTTGGTCTCGCGCACGAAGATCGCCCCGACGATCAGCGTGAGGGTCGCGATGATCACCGGATACCAGAGCCCCGAGTAGATGTCGCCGGTCGCGGCGACGATCGCGAACGAGGTCGTCGGGAGGAAGCCACCGAACCACCCGTTCCCGATGTGATAGGGCAGCGACATCGAGGTGTAGCGGATGCGGGTCGGGAACATCTCGACGAGCATCGCCGCGATCGGACCATAGACCAGCGTCACATAGAGGACGAGGATCCAGAGGATCAGCACCACCATCGGGGTGTCGATGCGATCGGGATCGGCCTTTGCCGGATATGCCGCCTCGGCGAGTGTGGCGGTCAGCGTCGCATCGAAGGTCGCCTTGGTCACCGAGTCGGCGACCGTCGCATCGTACGCGGGGATCTCGGACATCCCGATGCGTACCAGCGCCGAACCGGTCCCCGACTGATTGCGATACGGGATCCCGCGCTTCACGAGCGCCGCCTTCGCCACATCGCAGGACGAGGTGAAGGCGCTCGTCCCCACCGGATTGAACTGCACCGAGCACTGGGCGGGATCGGCGACGACCACCACGGGGGCGGTGGCCTGTGCCGCCTCGAGCGCCGGATTCGCGTAGTGCGTCAGGGCGCGAAAGAGGGGGAAGTAGGTGAGCGCAGCGAGTGCGCACCCCGCGAGGATCACCGGCTTGCGCCCGATCCTATCCGAGAGCTTCCCGAAGATCACGAAGAAGGGGGTCCCCAGGAGGAGCGAGACCGCGACGAGCACATTCCCCGTTTGCAGATCGACCTTGAGCGTCTGCGTCAGGAAGAAGAGGGTGTAGAACTGCCCCGTGTACCAGACCACCGCCTGTCCCGCCGTGAGTCCGAAGAGCGCGATGAGCACCACGCGCAGATTCGGCCAGGAGCCGAACGATTCCTTGAGCGGCGCCTTGGAGGTCGTCCCCTCCGCCTTCATCGCCTTGAAGACGGGCGACTCCTCGAGCGCGAGCCGGATCCAGACCGAGATCCCGAGCAACACGAGCGAGACCAAGAAGGGGATGCGCCACCCCCATGCGGCGAACGCCTCGGCCCCGAGCACCACACGGCAGGTGGTGATCACCAGCAATGAGAGGAAGAGCCCCATCGTCGCCGTCGTCTGGATCCATGAGGTGTAACTCCCACGCTCGCCCGGCGGCGCATGCTCCGCCACATAGGTCGCGGCCCCACCGTACTCTCCGCCAAGCGCGAGCCCCTGGAGCAAGCGGAGGAGGATCAGGATGATCGGCGCCGCGATCCCGATCTGTGCATACGACGGGAGGATCCCGACGATGAAGGTCGAGACTCCCATCAGGAGGATCGTGACGAGGAAGGTGTGCTTGCGCCCCACGAGGTCGCCGAGTCGTCCGAAGACGAGGGCGCCGAAGGGTCGCACCGCGAAGCCGGCCGCGAAGGCGAGGAGGGCGAAGATGAACCCCGCCGTCGGGTTCACCCCGGAGAAGAACTGGGCTCCGATGATCCCGGCGAGTGAACCGTAGAGGTAGAAGTCGTACCACTCGAAGATCGTGCCGAGGGACGAGGCGACGATCACCTGGCGGGCGTCGCGGGTCGTGTCAGGGATGAGGGCCATGAGACAGAAGATGCGGCGTCGCTACGGATTCATCCAGTACGAGAACTTGAGCAGGATGGTGTTGTCGGGATGCGCGGCGAAGAGGCGCCCCAGGTCCTGTCTCGGCGCGAAGGGCCCGGGCGCACTCCCATCCCCGCGCCCCTGCTGCCAGACGAGGAAGAGCTGCGATCCCAACCGGTACTCCCAGCGAAGCACGACGTTCGAGTTGAACTGCCGGCTCGTGAAGGCGCCCACTGGGCCAGTGGTGCCCCCGTACGACCGAAATCGATCGGCATATCGCGGGGCATCGGGCGCCACGATCTCCCGCCGGTCGGTGAACTCCCCCGACGAGATGAAGGGCTGGGCGTACACCTGCAGACTCACCGTCGGGGTGAGGGTGACGTTGAGTCGCGTCGTCAGCACCAGGGTCGACTGCGCGAGGCGCGCCACGGTGTAGTGGGTCGTGTCGCTCAAGACCCCACCGTAGTTGGCGAAGTGCTGGGAGTCATCCACCTTCCGTTCGTACCCCGTGCCCACCTCGATCGAGGTGCGGGTCCCGATCCGTCCGATCAGGCCGACCTGTGCCGCCGAGCGCCAGGAGCGATCGTCATCCCCCTTCACGAACTCCACATCGAGCGTCGGTTGCAGCGCCCGGCGCAGGTCCCCCTCGAACTCGAAGGAGATGAGTTGGCTCGGTGACATCCGCAGCGCCGGTCCCCCGCGCGCACAGGTGATGCACCGCGTGGCTCCGAGGTTCCATCGGGTGTAATAGAGCTCGACCCCCCAGAAGTTGAGGAGCTCCGCTCGCCCGAAGAGTGCGACGGACGCACCGGTCGGCAAGCCGCCCGTGGTCCAGTGCTGCTCCGCATTGACGTTCAGGTTCCCCCGCCGATACCATGACGAGGGCTGCACCGAGGCGAACGAGAGCTGGTTCCGCAGCATCACATCATTCACCAGCGTCACGAAGCCGAGATCGTTGAGCTCCGTCCCCGGCTCGGCATACCGCGTGATCGTCTCCCACCGGACGCGCCCTGCGTAGCGCCGCAGCGTCAGCGAGTGGACGCCACCATCCATGAGGGTCCGCGTGGAGTCGTAGGTGAACTCGTTGCCGGGGCGCTGGGCATAGTGCACGCTCGTGAGCTGCGTGCGCCGCATCGCCGCCTCACTTCCACGGACCACGCTCCGACCAGTATACCCCGAGAGCTCCCAGCGCTCGGCGAACCGATGATAGCCCTGGAGCAGGAGGGTTGAGGCATCGCGACGCAGGAACGGCTTGGTGTCGTCGTCGAGGTCGCGGATCATCGAGGTGAGCATCGTCCCGATCTGCGACCGTCCCTCGCGGAAATCCTGGACGAATCGCCCCACCAGCGTCGCCGTGCGGGGCTCGATGGTGCGTCCATCTTCACCGGTCTCCTTGGCACTGGAGACCGCCACCAGACCGAACTGCGCCCCGCTCTCGAGGCGGCCCGTGATCTTGGCGGCCCCCTCGATGCGACTGAAGACGGGGTCGCGGACGCTTCGGCGCAGCTGCGGCGCGCGACCGAGTCGACGGGAATAGAAGATCCCCTCGCAGGGCCCCCCGCACCGGAAGAGGTTCCCCCCCTCGAGGAAGAAGGGCCGACGCTCCTCGAAGCGGATCTCGAAGGCCGAGAGATTGAGCACGGCGGGGTCGGCCTCGACCTGGCCGAAGTCGGGATTGATCGTCGCGTCGAGGGTGACGTTCGGACCTAGCCCCGCCTTGAGGTCGAGGCCCACCGTCTGCTGCTGCGGATGTCGCCACCCGCCACCGATCTGTGGCTCGGTGACGTTCTTGGTCACCGCGTAGGGCATCACCTCGATCCGTCGGGCACTCCCGACCCCGGTGATCCCGACGAGATCCCCCAGCTGCGAGGCGAAGGTCTGCATCGACCCGCGATACGTGGGCCAGGCATCCCGTTCACCGTAGCGGGCGATGTCGCGCCAGATCCCGAAGCCGAAGACGAGCTCCTCGGCCGGCGTGTAGCGCAACTGGCTGAATGGAATCGCGTACTCGGCGGTCCAGCCGAGCGAGTCGGTCTGCACCGCCACATCCCAGACGCTGTCCCACGAGCCATCCTCCTGCACATCGTTGGAGATGTTGGCATCGCGCTTCACCCCGGCGGGATTCACCATGAACTGCATCCCGCTCCGACGGTCGTGGAAGCCGTCGATCACGACCTTGATCCACTCCGAGGGGGTGCGCACGTCGCGGCGGCTTAGGAGGGAGACGAGCGAATCGGGGCGCGGGTCGTACATCCGGAGGAAGACGTAGACCGCCCGGTCGTCATAGGCCACCTGGAAGGCAGTCCGGAAGCGTGCGGGGCCCGCCTCGACCGGGACGAACTGCGTGAAATCGTCAGTGACGGGGGCGGAGCGCCAGACCGCTTCGCGGTCGTGCCCATCGAGGGTGATCGGGGTGGTGGTGCGGACGGCACGGGCGGTCGGCGTCGCGCTGGCCAGGTCCTGCGCCTGGATGGCCTGGGGCACCACGGTCAGGATGGCCCCGAGGGCCACCGCGCGGATGGTCGAGAGGATCGTCACAGCGATGCATACGAGGGACGGAGGCGAAGCGTTCACCTGGGTGCGCTCACCAGCCGCGATGGTTCACCCACCGGTCGACGATCCGCGTCCCGTCACAGACCTCGTAGTGCGCGTGCTGGGCGGCCGTGAGACACGAATGATTGGCGAGGATCCGCACCCGCGCACCGACCGGCAGTCGATCGAGGAGCGCGCGGTCATGGACCGTCACCCACCCATGTTCCTGCGAGAGCGCCGTCACCCGAAGTCCGAGGTCTTCGCCCTCGAGCGTCATCAGCCGCCCGAAATGTGTCACCCCATCGGGATCGGCGATCCCGGCATCCTTGCTCATCGCGATCGAGCCCGCGTCGAGGATGATCGTCCCGCGTGCCGGGTCGCGATGGACCACCGCCGCGAGGACCGAGAGCGCCACATCGTCCGCGGTGCAGGAGCCGATCGCCACCTGCATCAGATCGTAGAACGCATAGTTCCCTGTGCGCACCTCATGGACGCCCGTGAGATCATCCACATGAGACGCCGTCGGGGTCGACCCGATGCTCACCGTCGGGACGGGGATCCCTGCGTCGACGAGGCGCGCGGCTGCCGCCACCATCACCGCACGCTCGGCGCGCGCGTACGCCATGATCGCCGCGCGCCCTCGCGCCTGATACGAGTGCCCCGCATGCGTGAGGATCCCCGCGAAGCGGAGATGGGACTGGTCACCGATCCGCCGCGCGACCTCGATCAGGGCCGGCCCCTCCGGATCGACCCCCGCACGACCATAGCCGCAGTCGACCTTCAGATAGACATCGACCGTCGTACCGGCAGCGCGTGCCGCCGCCGCAAGCGAGGCGGGGACATCGCCATCATCGGTGAGGACCGCGAGCCGCGTCCCGGCGGCGTTCATCGCCGTGACCGCCGCGTACTTCCCCGGCTCGACCGGCACCCCATAGGTGATGTCGTCGAACCCATGCGTCGCGAAGGCACGTGCCTCGGCGAGGGTGGAGACGGTGATCCCCCGCATCCCCGCCTTCACCTGCATCCCGCCGACCTCGATCGCCTTGTGCGTCTTCACATGCGGCCGGAGTCGCGCCCCGAGCGCGGCGATGCGTGTCGCCATCCGCGTCACGTTCCGCTCGACGCGCGCCCCATCGATGAGCAGGCTCGGGGTCGGGAGGGTCGTCAGCTCACGCATCGCGGACCGCCGCGATGCAATCGATCTCGCAGAGCACGCCAGGCTTCAACTCCCGCGTGGGGATCACGGCACGGGCCGGCGTCGCGGACCCGAGGATCCGCGCGTAGGTCGTATTGACCTGCCCCCAGAGCGTGATGTCGGGGACGTACACCGTGAGCCGCAGCGCATGGGCCCAATCGGAGCCGGCTGCGTGCAGCACCGCCTCGATGTTGCGCAGCGTACGCTCGAGCTGGGCCTCGATCCCACCCGGCACCAGCGCCCGGGTGACGGGATCGAGCGGCAGCATGCCCGAGACATAGACGACCCCCTGATGCACCGTGGCCTGGGCATAATGGCCGGCCGGTGCCGGCGCATCGGACGTGGAGATGTACCGCACGTTCATGCGAGTGGACCCAGCCGCCCTAGTCGTCGAGATACGGCGACGGACCCTCGTCCGCACCGAAGAGCTCGCGCGCGGTCTTGCGACGCTTCCCACCCCGCGCCGATCGCGATGGCAAGGCGGGCCGCTCATGCTCCGGCAGGAGATCCTTGATCATCTCCACCAACTGATGGCTCAGATGCTGGCCGTACTTGTACATGGCGATGACGCGGGCCCGGCTCGCGAGGAGGAAGACCAGGATCGGCTTGTCGGCCTTCTGCGCATTGCAGGTCTTGCAGCTCAGGACGAGGTTGTCACGCCGATCGTAGGCGGTGAGCCCCTTCCGTGGGGTCACATGGTCGAGCGTGATCGATCGCTCGGCGACGGCCCGATCGCAGTAGGCGCAGACGGGCCCATGCTCATCGAGGAGCCACCGGCGGGTCTCCACGTAGGCGGCCCGTCCGGTGGGGAGCGAGGTCAGGGTCGGCTGCCGCTTGGCACCGCCCCCACCACCGCCACCCCCCCGCCCCCGGCGGCGCTTCTTGGCGCCCCCAGCGGCCGGCCCGTCTCCGCCTTCCCCGCGGCCCCCAGACCGCCCTCCAGACTTTCGCATCCATAAATATATCACCGAGATAGCCTCTTGAACCCAGCGCAAATCCTGTCCTGGACAGGTGGTTCCGCAGAGGGGGCACTTCCTTGATACTTCCCATGTTCTGGGGTAGCGTTGCCCCGTCGCCAACCCCGGAGGGGACAACGTGCGTGTGTTGGTGGTCGGAGGAGGACCCGGAGGGCTCTATGCGGCGCTCCTCCTGAAGCGGCGGCACCCGAAAGCCGAGGTGGTGGTCGAGGAGCGGAATCGCCCCGACGACACCTTCGGCTGGGGCGTCGTCCTCTCCGACCAGACCGTCGCCAACCTCCGCGCCGCCGACCCCGAGAGCGGGACGGCGATCGGCGCCGCCCTCCACCGATGGGACGACATCGCGGTCCACATCGGCGGCCGCACCCACCGCTCCGGTGGCCATGGCTTCAGCGGGGTCGGACGCAAGCGACTCCTCCAGATCCTGCAGCAGCGGTGCACCGCCCTCGGGGTGACCCTCCGCTTCGAGACCCCCGTGCCTGACGCGCTCGAGGAGCGCGTGCGGCGCGATCACTACGATTTCGTGATCGCCGCCGATGGCGTGAATGGCAAGCTTCGCGATCGCTACGCGGCGACCTTCCGTCCTGAGACCGATCTCCGTCACTGCCGCTACACCTGGCTCGGCACCCCGCGCACCTTTGACGCCTTCACCTTCGACTTCGTCGAGACCCCGCACGGCTGGTTCCAGGCACACGCGTATCAGTTCGACGAGGGGATGAGCACCTTCATCGTCGAGACCCAAGAAGAGACCTGGGAGCGCGCGGGCCTCGGTCAGATGTCCGACGCCGAGAGTCGCGCCTTCTGCGAGCGCCTCTTCGCGCATCGACTCGAGGGGGCGCCGCTGATGTCCAACGCCGCGCATCTCCAGGGCTCGGCGCAGTGGATCCGCTTCCCGCGCCTGACCTGCGACTCGTGGGTGCACTGGATCGCCGATGGCGCGCGTCAGGTCCCCGTCATCCTCTTGGGTGACGCGGCCCACACCGCGCATTTCTCGATCGGATCGGGGACCAAGCTCGCGCTGGAGGATGCGATCGCGCTCGACGCGATGATCGCTGCCGCCCCCGACGATCTCGCTGGTGCCCTCACGCGCTACCAGCAGGAGCGGTCGGTCGAGGTGCTCAAGTTGCAGAATGCGGCGCGCAACTCGACCGAGTGGTTCGAGCATGTGGATCGCTACGCGACCCTCGCTCCCGAGCAGTTCGCCTACTCCCTCCTCACCCGCTCGCAGCGCATCTCGCACGAGAATCTCCGCGAGCGCGACGCCGCGTATGTCGCTGATTTCGAGCGCTGGTTCGCGGCACGCACGGGGCTCACCCTCGCCCCCGAGGCGCGCCCCGTCCCCCCGGTGCTCACCCCCTTCACGGCGCGCGGGGTGACCCTCGCGAATCGCGTCGTCGTCTCGCCGATGGCACAGTACTCCGCGCACGAGGATGGGACGCCGAGCGATTGGCATCTCGTGCACCTCGGCGCACGGGCCACCGGTGGGGCCGGGCTCGTGATGACGGAGATGACCTGCGTCGCTCCCGACGCGCGGATCACCCCGTGGTGCCCTGGCCTCTGGAATGAGCAGCACCGGACCACATGGGCGCGGATCGTCGACTTCGTGCACCAGCACAGCGCGGCGAAGATCGGGCTCCAGCTTGGCCATGCCGGCGCCAAGGGGGCGACCAAGAAGATGTGGGAGGGAATCGACCAGCCTCTCCCCGAGGGCGGATGGCCGCTGATCGCGCCATCGGAGGCGCAGTACCTCAGGGGCATCTCGCAGACCGCGCGGGCGATGACGCGCGCGGAGATGGAGGAGGTGCGCGACGCCTTCGTGGCGAGCACACGGTTCGGGGCTGCCGCCGGCTTCGACTGGCTCGAGCTCCACGCGGCCCATGGCTATCTCCTCTCCGCCTTCCTCTCGCCCCTGACGAATCAGCGAACGGATACCTTCGGTGGGTCGCTCGAGAACCGCCTGCGCTTCCCGCTGGAGGTCTTCACCGCGATGCGCGCCGCCTGGCCCGCCGACCGACCGATGTCGGTGCGTATCTCGGCGCATGATTGGATGGACGGCGGCAACACCCCCGATGACGCCGTCGCCATCGCGCGCGCCTTCAAGGCGGCCGGCGCCGATCTCATCGATGTCTCCGCCGGGCAGGTCGTGAAGGGAGAGCGTCCCGTCTTCGGACGGATGTGGCAGACCCCGTTCGCCGATCGGGTCCGTCAGGAGGCGGGGATCGCGACGATCGCCGTCGGCGCGATCACCGATGCCGATCAGGCCAACGGGATCATCGCCGCGGGGCGTGCCGATCTCGTGGCGATCGGGCGACCGCACCTCGCGAATCCGGCCTGGACCCTGCTCGAGGCGGCGCGCCTCGAATATCCCGGGACCGAGGCACTCTGGCCGAAGCCCTATCTCGCCGGTCAGGCCCAGCTCGATCGACTCCTCGCCCGCGAACGGGCCGCGCGCGCCGCCGCTGAAGGCGCCCCACCCACCGGAGAGCTCACATGACCCCCCTGCGTGGACGCCACGCCTTCATCACCGGCGCGAACCGTGGGATCGGAGCGGCGATCGCCCGCCATCTCGTGCAGGCGGGCGCCGATCTCACCCTCTGCGTCCGCACGCCAGCGAGCGCCGAGGCGCTCGTGCACGAGCTCTCCGCGCTGGGACCGCGCATCCGGGTGGTGCAGGCCGACATCCTCGATGCGACCGCGCTCCGACGCGCCTGCGCAGAGGCTGCGGCGATCGCCCCCGTCGATATCCTCATCAACAACGCGGGGACGGCGGAGACCGCCCCCTTCCTCCGCACCGATGCCGCGCTCTTCCAGCGGATGATCGACACGCATCTCATGGCCCCGGTGCACGCCGCGCAGGCGTTCCTGCCCACGATGCTCGACCGCGGATGGGGGCGGATCGTGAATGTCGCGAGCATCGCGGGACTCGGTGGCGCACCGTACATCACCGCCTATGCGGCGGCGAAGCACGCCGAGGTCGGGTTCACTCGCGCACTCGCGGCAGAGTGCGCGCCCAAGGGCGTCCTCGTGAATGCCATCTGTCCGGGATACGTGGATACGGACATGGTGCATGGCGCGGTCGAGAAGCTCGCGGCGAAGACGGGGCTCTCCGCTCACGATGCGTTAGCCGCGATCCTCCGCGATGCGGGACAGCCACGCCTCGTGACCGCGGATGAGGTGGCTGCCGCCGTCCTCGCCTTCGCCCTGCCGACGACCACCGCCGTGGGCGAGACCCGCGCCCTCATGGGAGCCGA
>Ga0068872_10004844_pt1 | contig 10116 bp, 11 predicted proteins | sample NOAtaG_7_FD_66441 | JGI IMG/M metagenome (GOLD analysis project Ga0068872, IMG submission 66441) | Freshwater lake microbial communities from Lake Erie, under a cyanobacterial bloom - NOAA_Erie_Diel1S_2200h metaG | ecosystem: Environmental > Aquatic > Freshwater > Lake | place: USA: Ohio, Lake...
ACCGGCCGGGCCCACCCCCACGCACCAGGGCGTGGCCGAGCGCCCAGGCCGCCCGGAGGTTGACCTTGGAGCGCCCGCCCGCCCGCGGGGCCATCGCCGCCGGCAGGCTCACGATGCGCCCGCCGCGCGCGGCGACCTCCCGCACCACCGCGAGGTCCAAGCTCCAGTCCGCCGCGTCGACCCCGAGCGCGGCCCAGAGGGCGGCCGGGAGCAGCTTCGGGCATCCGTGGGGATCGGCGACCGGGACGCCGCGCGCCGCGCAGGCCCGCGCCCAGGCCGCCCCCTGGACCGCCCGAAAGAGGCCGTCGTGCCGGGCCATTCGACGCGCCATCGCGAGGCTCGCCCCCGCCTCGACCGCGCGGAGCAGCCCTGGCAAGAGGCCAGGGTCCACCTGGGCATCGCCCCAGGCCCAGCCCACCACCGGCGCTCCGTCGGCGACCGCGGCCGCGAGCCCGGCCTGAATGCCGCCGCCGTAGCCTCGGTTGTCGGCCAGCGACACCACCCGGACCTCGGGGGCGCGGGCGGCGGCCGCGCGAAGGACCTCTCCGGTGCCGTCCGTGCTCCCATTGTCCACCGCGAAGATCCCAAGCCCGAGCCGCGCCCGCCGCCCCACCGCCACCACGCGCGCGAGGGTGGGTGCCGCAACCGCCGCCTCGTTCCAAAACGGGAGGACGAGGCCGAGCCTCATGGCGCCCTCACGGAGCAAGCGCGCGCAGCCGGCGTGAGGTGCCCCAGCGTTGGCGCACGCAGGCGGGCCAGGGCTCGCCGCGGTCCACGAAGCCCTGCAGCCACGCCACCGTGACCGGGTCGCTGGGGTAGCCGCTCCCGACGGGCCCCAGCGCGGCGATCTCGGCGTCCCGGGCGACCTTGGCCAGGATCGACGCCGCGCCCACCGGCCGGTGGTGGAGGTCCGCCTTCGGCTCGGCGATGATCTCGGGGACGGCAGCGCCGCGGGCCCGGAGCGCGGCTTCCAGGCGGCGAACCAGCGCCGGGATGCCCCGTGGCTGCACCGGGGCGTCGAGCAGCACGCGGTCCGGGGCGAAGCTGGCGATCAGGTCCACGAAGGCGTCTTCTTCCAACGCGTTGACGTTGCCAGCGTCGATCTGGGCCGGGGAGAGGAAGCGGAGCGCGCCCGTGCCCATCGTGGGCAGCGCCGCGGCGATCGCGCGCCGCTTCGCCGGCGAGAGCGCCTTGGAGTCCGTGACGCCGAGGGACCCAAGGGCCGCGTCGCTCACCGCCGGGCAAAAGCCGCCGACGACCAACGGCCCCAGCACGCAGCCCCGCCCCGCCTCGTCCAAGCCCAGAACCCGCACGGCGCGCTCTTCCCCCCCGGAAGGATTGGGATACCACGAAGGCCTCGCTGGGGCTCCCGTGTCCGAAACCGCCCGCGTCTCCGCCGCGCTCGCGCGCCTCCTCACCGAAGGGGGCGAGGGCAACCGGCTGGTGGTCACCCAGGGTGGCGCGTGGTTTGTCGTGCACGCGGCGCCAGGGTCCCCGCTGTGGCGCGTGGAGGCCGCCCCGCGCAGCCATCTGCCGTCCGGCCTGCGCTTTGGGCTTGAGGAGGTCGCGCGGTTGCGGGCGGCGGGCTTCGCGAACGTCGCGGGGCGCAAGCCGCTTGCGTGGTCGGCGACGGTGGTCACGGATGGGCCCGAGGCCCTGGCGGCGAAGCTCCTCCAGTGGCTGCCGGAGGTCTATGGCGTGCCCGGCGATGCCCCCGTCGAGCTGGACGCCCGCCACGGGCCCGCCCTCGCGCCGGACAACGCCCCGCTCGCCGACGCGATGCGTGCCTGCGCCCGCGACCGCGAGATGGCCACGCGCCAGGCGTTGTATCGGCAGCTCGTGCGCGGCACTTTCCTCCTCCCGGTGGACGGCGGCGCGCCGCGGGTCGTGGGGGACTTGGCGGGCTGGCCGATCTTCGCCGTCTTCACGGACCACGCCTCCTACGCGGACTGGGATCCGCGTCTGCCGGCGGTGGATCTCATGCCCGGCCGGGCGCTGTGGGGCCGCCTGTTGGCGGCGGGCGTCGGGTCGGCGCTCATCAACCCCGGCGGTCGCCTCGGCGGAGAGCTCTACCGGCATGAGGTGGAGAGCCTCGCGCTCGCCGTGCGCGGCGTGGCAGGGCTGGGGGCCGTCAGATAAGCCCATAGGCCACCCGAAGCGGTGGCCTGAACGAGCGGAGCCATGGCGCACTACACGATCAAGAAAGGCCTCGACCTTCCCCTTTCGGGCGCTCCGTCGTCCGCGCTCGGTCCCAGCGCGCCTGTGTCCCGGGTGGCTGTGCTCGCGGGGGACTTCCACGGCCTCAAGCCGAAGATGCTCGTCCAAGAGGGCGAGTCGGTGCGGCGAGGCCAGCCGATCCTCGAGGATCGCAAGCGCCCCGGCGTGCTGCACACCGCGCCCGGCGCGGGCACGGTCGTCGCCGTCAACCGCGGCGACAAACGTGCGCTTCAGTCCGTCGTCGTCGCGCTCAACGAGCGCGAGCAGGCCGGCGAGCCCGCGGCGGACGACTTCCACATCTTCGAGTCCTTCACGGCGTTGCCGGTCGCCTCGCTCAGCGACGCGCAGGTGCGCGCCCTGCTGGTCGAGTCCGGGCTGTGGACGGCCTTCAAGGCGCGGCCCTTCTCCGTGACCCCTGGCCTGTCGGATGAGCCCCACGCGATCTTCGTCAACGCGATGGACTCAAACCCCCACGCGGCCGACCCGCTGCTCGCCCTCGCGGGCCGTGGTGAAGATTTCGTCAGGGGTCTGGAGGCGCTGACGCGCATCACCCACGGCACCGTCCATGTCTGCCGTCGCCCCGGCGCGGCCGTCCCGGTCGGGTCCGTGGAGCGGGTTGCCGTCGAGGAGTTCTCCGGTCCGCATCCGGCCGGCCTGCCCGGCACGCACATCCACCTCGTGGACCCGGTGGGTCGCAACAAGACGGTGTGGACCATCTCCGCCGCGGATGTCCTCTCCATCGGTGCGCTGTTCTCCACGGGGCGCCTCGATGTCGGCCGCGTCGTGTCGTTGGCCGGCCCCGCCGCCCGCAACCCGCGGTTGCTTCGCACCCGCCTCGGCGCCTCCCTCGATGAATTGACGGCCGGAGAGCTGGTCGACGGCGAGGTTCGCGTCATCTCCGGCTCCGTCCTCGGCGGCACGGCGGCCCGCGGGCCGGTGGTGGGCTACCTCGGCCGCTTCGCCGCCCAGGTGGCGGTGCTGAAGGAGGGCCGCCAGCGCGAGTTCCTCGGCTGGCTCACCCCTGGCTTCAACGTCTTCTCCATCGTCCCCACCTTCCTCAGCAAGCTGTTCCCCGGCAACGACGGCCAGACCTTCTCCCTGGACACCAACGTCAACGGGTCCATTCGGGCGATGGTCCCCATCGGCCTCTACGAAGAGGTGATGCCGCTGGACATCCTCCCGACGCACCTGCTCCGCTCGTTGTCGGTGGGGGACCTGGAGCGGGCCGAGGCGCTCGGCGCCCTCGAGCTCGACGAAGAAGACCTCGCGCTCTGCACACTCGTCTGCCCGGGCAAGTCGGATTGGGGCCCCGCGCTCCGGTCCGCGCTCTCCACCATGGAATCCGAAGGGTGACCCGATGAAGCTCATCCGCAATGCCTTCGACAGCGTCGCCCCGCACTTCGGGCCGGGGGGCAAGTGGCACAAGCTGCATGCCCTCTACGAGATGCCCGACACCATCTTCTTCACGCCGCCGGACGTCACCCGCACCGGGTCTCACGTACGCGACGCCATCAACCTGAAGCGCATGATGATCACGGTCGTCATCGCGCTCCAGCCGGTCTTCGCGTTCGCCACCTGGAACACAGGCTTCCAGGCCAACCGCGCCATCGCGGGCGGCGCCAAGCCCCTCGACGACTTCAACACGGCCATCTTCAACGCCCTCGGGTTCTCCCACGACCCGGACAGCTTCCTCGCCAACATGGCCTTGGGGCTGTGCTACTTCCTGCCGGTGTTCCTGGTCACCCAGGCGGCGGGTGGCATCGTCGAGGTCATCACCGCGCTGGTCCGCAAGCACGAGGTCAACGAGGGCTTCCTCGTCACGGGCTCGCTGTTCCCGCTCATCCTGCCGCCCACCATCCCGCTCTGGCAGGTGGCGCTCGGCATCATGTTCGGCGTGCTCATCGGCAAGGAGGTCTTCGGCGGCACGGGCATGAACGTGCTCAACCCGGCGCTCGTGGCCCGCGCGTTCTTGTTCTTCGCGTACCCGGCCCAAATCTCCGGCGACAAGGTGTGGACGGCGGTTCAGTCCGACGGGTTCTCCGGCGCCACCTGGCTCGCGAAGGCCAAGGAGAGCACCGAGGCCTTCGCCGGCGCGAGCTGGTGGGACGCCTTCATCGGGACCGTCCCGGGCTCCATGGGCGAGACGAGCGCGCTGGCCTGCTTGCTGGGCGCGGGGCTGCTCATCGCCACCCGCGTCGGCGCGTGGCAGACGATGCTCGGCGTCACGGTCGGCACCGCGGTCATGGCCACCATCTTCAACGGGATTGGCTCCGACACCAACGTGATGTTCGGGCTGCCGTTCTGGTGGCACATGGTTCTGGGCGGCTGGGCCTTCGGCATGGTCTTCATGGCCACGGACCCGGTCTCCTCGGCCTTCACCTCCCAGGGCAAGCTGATGTACGGCATCGGCATCGGCGTCCTGGTGGTGCTCATCCGCGTCGTCAACCCGGCGTACCCGGAGGGCATGATGCTCTCCATCCTCTTCATGAACCTCTTCGCCCCCCTGTTCGACCACTTCGTCGTCCAGGCCAACATCCAGCGGAGGCTCGCCCGCAATGTCGCAGCCTAGCGTCGGCTACACCGTCGGCTTTGCGGCCGTCGTCTGTGTCACCTGCTCCCTGTTCGTCGGCGGCGCCGCCGTCGCCCTCAAGGACAAGCAGGATGTCAACAAGGTCCTGGACCGCCAAAAGAAGGTCCTCAGCGTCGCCGGTCTCATCGAGGACGGCGCCAAGGTCGACGCCGCGGAGGTGCAGCGCTTGTTCGACGAGAACATCCGCGCGCGGCCCGTGGACATGGCCGCGGGCACCTACACCGACTCGGTGGACGCCAAGACCTACGACCTCGCCAAGGCGATGAAGGACCCGGCCTTGTCCGTGCCCGCGCCGAGCAACAAGGCGAAGGTCCAGTCGCTGGCCAAGGTCGGCCTCGTGTATGAGGTCATGGCCGAGGGCCAGGTCGACAAGGTCATCGTGCCCATCGAGGGCAAGGGCTTGTGGTCGACGATGTACGGCTACATCGCGCTCGACTCCGACGGCACCACCGTCGAGGGCATCACGTTCTATGCCCACGGCGAGACCCCGGGCCTCGGCGGCGAGATCGACAACGTCCGCTGGAAAGAGGGCTGGAAGGGCCGCAAGCTTCACGACGACTCTGGCAAGGTGGCCTTGCGCGTCGTGAAGGGCGCTGCGGGTTCGGCCGCGGAGGCGCCGCACGCGGTGGATGGTCTCTCGGGGGCCACGCTCACTTGCAACGGCGTGACGTACACGCTCGACTTCTGGTTTGGGAAGGACGCCTACGGGCCCTTCATCGACAACCTCAAGGCTGGAAAGGTGAACGGATGAGCGCCCAACCCGGCATCTTCGGCAAGGCGGAGCGGGAGGCCCTCCTCGATCCGCTGTTCAACAACAACCCCATCGCGCTGCAGGTGCTCGGCATCTGCTCCGCGCTCGCGGTCACCACCAAGATGGAGACCGCCATCGTGATGAGCATCGGCCTCACCACGGTGACGGCCTTCTCCAACCTGGCGATCAGCCTCATCCGCAACCGGATCCCGTCGTCGATCCGCATCGTGGTGCAGCTCACGGTCATCGCGTCGCTCGTCATCGTCACGGACCAGGTCCTGAAGGCCTTTCTCTTTGACGTGAGCAAGCAGCTCTCCGTGTTCGTCGGCCTCATCATCACGAACTGCATCGTGATGGGCCGCGCGGAGGCCTTCGCGATGCAGAACCCGCCGGTCGTCTCCTTCGTGGATGGCATCGGCAACGGGCTCGGCTACAGCCTGGTGCTGATCTCGATCTCGTTCATTCGCGAGCTCACGGGGTCCGGCCGCATCCTCGGCATGCAGATCCTCCCGCTCGTCACCGATGGCGGCTGGTACAACCCGAACGGCCTGATGGTGCTGGCGCCGGGGGCGTTCTTCCTCATCGGCACCTTCATCTGGGCCCTGCGCACCTGGAAGCCCAACCAGGTCGAGGCGGAGTGACACCATGGAACACCTCCTCAGCCTTTTCGTGAAGGCCACCTTCGTCGAGAACATGGCGCTGGCGTTCTTCCTCGGCATGTGCTCGTTCATGGCCGTGTCGAAGAAGGTGGACACCGCGTTCGGTCTCGGCATCGCGGTCACGTTCGTGCTCGGCCTCACCACCCCGATGAACCAGTTCATCCAGGACAAGATGCTGTCCGAGGGTGCGCTGGCCTGGGCCCACCCCAGCCTCGCGACGGTGGACCTCAGCTTCCTCACCTTCCTCACCTTCATCGGCACCATCGCCGCGGCCACGCAGATCGTCGAGATGGCGCTGGACCGCTTCCTGCCGGCGCTCTACGCCGCGCTGGGCGTGTTCTTGCCGCTCATCGCCGTCAACTGCGCCATCCTCGGGGCCTCGCTCTTCATGGTCGAGCGGGACTACAACCTCGCGGAGGCCACGGTCTTCGGCTTTGGGTCCGGCATCGGCTGGGCCTTGGCCATCGTGTCGATGGCCGCCATCCGCGAGAAGATGCGGTACAGCCACGTCCCGCCGGCCCTGCGCGGCCTCGGGATGTCCTTCTACCTCACCGGGCTCATGGCCATCGGCTTCATGGCCTTCGCCGGCATCCAGCTCTGAGCTGCGCCCCGACTCCAGAGGGATCCCATGTTCACGTTCGCCCTCAGCGTCGTCATGTTCACGCTCATCATCCTCGCGCTGGTCGCGGTGTTGATGGTCGCCAAGGCGAAGCTCGTGCCCGATACGGATGTCCGCATCATCATCAACGGCGATGAGGGCAACCCTGTCCTCACCAAGGCCGGCAGCACGCTGCTCGGCACGCTCGCGGACCGCAAGATCTTCATCCCCTCCGCGTGCGGCGGCAAGGGCTCGTGCGGCGTGTGCAAGGTGCACGTCCACGAGGGCGGCGGCGGCATCCTGCCGTCCGAGCGGTCCCACATCTCGCGCGGCGAAGAGCGCGAGGGCGTGCGCTTGTCCTGCCAGGTCAAGGTCAAGGGGGACATGCGCATCGAGGTGGAGCCCGAGATCTTCTCGGTGCGCAAGTGGGAGTGCACGGTCACGTCCAACGTGAACGTCGCCACCTTCATCAAGGAGTTCAAGCTGGCGCTTCCGCCCGGTGAGGAGGTCCCCTTCCGCGCGGGTGGGTACATCCAGATCGAGTGCCCGCCGCACGTCCAGAACTACAAGGACTTCGTGATCGAAGAAGAGTACCGGGGCGACTGGGACAAGTTCAACCAGTGGCAGTTCGTCTCCAAGGTGGACGAGACGGTCACCCGCGCGTACTCGATGGCGAACTACCCGGGCGAGAAGGGCATCATCATGCTCAACGTCCGCATCGCCAGCCCGCCGCCCAAGCAGCCTGAGCTGCCGCCCGGCAAGATGAGCTCCTTCATCTTCGGGCGCAAGCCGGGGGACAAGGTCACCATCTCGGGCCCCTTCGGCGAGTTCTACGCCAAGGACACCAAGAACGAGATGGTGTTCATCGGCGGCGGCGCCGGCATGGCGCCGATGCGCTCGCACATCTTCGACCAGTTCAAGCGCATCAAGACGGACCGCAAGGTCACGTTCTGGTACGGCGCGCGGTCCTGGCGGGAGGCCTTCTACGTGGAGGACTTCAACGAGATCCAGGCCGAGAACGACAACTTCCAGTGGTTCATCGCCCTGTCCGATGCGCTGCCCGAAGACAACTGGACGGGCCTCAAGGGCTTCATCCACAAGGTCGTGCTGGACGAGTACCTCACGAAGCACCCGTCGCCGGAGGACATCGAGTACTACCTCTGCGGGCCGCCCATCATGAACACCTCCGTCATCACCATGCTGACGAACCTGGGCGTTCCTCCCGAGAACATCGCGCTGGACGACTTCGGCGGCTGATGGCGCCTCCGCGCCTCGGCGCCCTCCCCACCAGAGCGCTGATCCGACGCATCGTCGGGCCAGCGCTCTTCGTGTGTGCCGTGGCCTGGGCGCACTGCCGTTCGGGGCCAGGGCCGCTCGATGTGGCGGTGCTGGAAGGCCCGACCATGGGGAGCACCTTCACGGTCAAGGTCGTGCTTCCGCCGGAGGGGCGGGACCCGGCGCCGCTGGCGGGTTCCGTGGAGTCGGTGCTCGCGGAGGTGGACGCCGCGATGAGCAACTGGCGCGAAGACAGCGAAGTGGAGCGTCTGAACCGCCACGGCGACGCGACCGCCTTCGCCGTGGGGCCGTCCTTGGCGCGGCTGCTGGACGTCAGCGCGGACGTGCACCGGCGCTCCGACGGGTTGTTCGACCCGACGATGGCGCCGCTCATCGCGCGCTGGGGCTTCGGGCCACAGGGCGCCGCCGGCCCGGCGCCCGACGCGGCGGAGATCGCCGGCCTGCAAGAGCGGGTGGGGTTCTCGCGGCTGCTGGTCTGGGAGCCGGCGGCGCGCACGCTGCAGAAGGCCCGGCCGGAGGTGGAGCTGAACCTCGCGGCGGTGGCCCCCGGCTTCGCCGCCGACCTGTTGGCGGAGGCCTTGGAGGCGGATGGCTGGCGGGACTACATGATCGAGATCGGCGGCGAGGTGCGCGCGCGGGGCACCAACGCCAGCCGCGAGCCGTGGCGCATCGCCATCGAGCGCCCGGACGGCGGCGCGGTCGACGCCCTGGAGGTGGTGGAGCTGGGCACGGGGGCCCTGGCCACCTCCGGCGACTACCGCAACTACCGCGAAGAGGGCGGCCAGCGTCTCTCCCACACCCTGGACCCGCGCACGGGACGCCCCATCACCCACGGGCTGGCGAGCGTGACGGTCATCCAGCCCACGGCCGGGGCCGCCGACGCCTGGGCCACCGCGCTGATGGTCGCCGGTCCAGAAGAGGGGGCCGAGATGGCCCGCCGCGAGGGCCTTCCCGCGCTGTTCGTCGTGCGGGCGGCGGGGGGCGGGTTCCGCACCACCGTCTCCCCGGCCTGGGAGGCCCGGCGCCAGTCGGTTACGGGCGCAGACGGAGAGGGCCGCCGATGACCACGCTGCTGCTGGTGTTCGTGTTCATGGTGCTGGCGATGGGCGCGATGTCGCTCGGCGTCATCCTCAGCAATCGGGCGCTCAAGGGCTCTTGCGGCGGCAGCGGGCAGGATTGCCTGTGCGAGATCGAGAAGCGCCGGGCCTGCCACGCGCTCCGCCACTTCGACAAGTCCCGCCTCGGCCACGGCGAAGGCCGCGCTGCGGTCTGGGACGGCCCCGCCCCGCGCTGATCCGAGGTGCCGCCATGGGCCTGCTGGGCCCGCAGCTCCAAGTGGATTGGCAGGTGGACGCGGCGGTGCCGCCCGCGGTCGCCGTCGTCCGTCTGCGCGCATCGACGGCCGTGTATCCGGCCCCTTTTCGGCTCGTGGCGCGGCTGAGCGGCGGCGGCGCGATCGTGCGTGCGCTCGGCGCCCCCGCCACCGCGCTGCCCTTCTTCGGCGAGGTCGGCCCGGCGCGCGTGCGGCTGGCGCGGGTGCCCCACGTGGCCTCCATCAGCCCGTGGGCGCCCATCGCGCGGGGCGCCTTCGAAGCGGCTCCCGGCGGGAGCCGGCTGCGGGTGAGCCTGCGCCCGCACCCGCAAGCCGGGTTCTTGGGTGAGCTGGCGAGCCTGTTCGCGGCGCCGCTGGCCGTGGCCGGTCTGGTCGCCCTCGCCAGCGCGCCTGGCTACGCGGTCGCGCTGCTCGTGTGGGTGGGGGCGATGGTCGCCGTGCCGCGGTGGTGGGCGCGGCGCTCGTTCGCGGCGGAGGTGGCCGGTCTGCAGGCCGCGCTCACGGCGGTCCTCGCCACGGCCGTCCCCGGCGAGGACGCCCTGGCGGCCGAGGCCGACGGCGGCCCCGACGCGGACGCGGACGCGGACGCGGACGCGGACGCCGACCCCGGCCCTCGCGGCGCGGGTGGGCCGCGGCGGGGCGCCGTCGGCCCCGCGGAATGACCGGCGCGGT
>Ga0068872_10004848_pt1 | contig 10112 bp, 9 predicted proteins | sample NOAtaG_7_FD_66441 | JGI IMG/M metagenome (GOLD analysis project Ga0068872, IMG submission 66441) | Freshwater lake microbial communities from Lake Erie, under a cyanobacterial bloom - NOAA_Erie_Diel1S_2200h metaG | ecosystem: Environmental > Aquatic > Freshwater > Lake | place: USA: Ohio, Lake...
TGACCTGTAACAGCATCTCTAGCAATGCTTAGGGGTACTCCATTACTAAAGACGGGGATATATTTACCAGCTTCAATACCAGCTTGAATGAGAGATGGAAATTGATACATCATATCTTTGTAGAGTTTATTGAATCAATATGTACTTTTATAGCTTAACTGATAAATTTCAACATTAAGAACCGTGATTGTGCGGTAAATGTGTTAATTTTGATTAAATTAGGGAATAATATTTTTTAAACACTTTATCCACTGGTGATTTTTATGGATACTTCACGAGTTACTTCTGAGACTGTTGATTTATTATCACGCATCACAGGACAAAAATTGAGTCAACGGGATATCACACCACAGGTATTATTTTTAGCTAGTTTAGTGACGGTACTAATGGGAGTAATATTTGTAGATGGGACAGTAGAAGAAGAAGAGAAGCAAAGCTTACTAAAAATATTGTATCGTTTTAGTATGCCTGAAACTGGTATGCGTCAATTGACAAATTTAATAATTAAGCGAGTTAAAAACAATCAGACTTATAAAAAAATTCACGACTTGCTAACACTGACGGCTACACTTTCAGAATCAGAAAGACTATTATTAATTGGCTTTGGCTATGAAATATCAATCACAGATGGTAAAATTGACCACCGTGAAAAGAAATATTTAGAGATAATTGCTAAAAATATCGAAATTAAATCCCAATATTTAGAAGTTTTTGAGATTGCATTTACTCACAAAGGAAATATTGAGACAGATGCTTTAAATGAAGTGCATTTTTTACTTAACCCTTCTCGGTTTCAGGAATTGGATTTTATGGCTGTCCAAGCAGCAAGTGATATGCTGACTGCTCTACCTTCAAAACCAGAAAGTAAAACTACTCAAAAGCATACAAGTGTATCCTATGACGAGTTGAAAAAGTTCCAAGTCTATCGTCAGAAATTAGATAAATATTGTTATCAAGTATTTCAGATAATTCAAGAATGCCAAAACCATAATTTATTACCAAATACTCTCATCAATGAGGTGAGTACAGTATCTAAAAAAATACAATCTCAGCGTTTTAGGTTAGCTGTTGTTGGTGAATTTAGTCAAGGTAAATCAACTTTATTAAATGCTTTGTTAGGTGAAGAAATTCAGCCAGTTAGAGCAATTCCTTGTAGTGGTGCAGTTACAGTTCTCAAATATGGAACTCAAAAGCGGGTAATTTGTCGCTATAAAGATGGGAGAAGTGAGGAAATTGCTTTTGAAGAGTATAAAGTAAAAGCTACAATTTCTAAAGAAGCTGCTCTAGAACATCGTAGTGATGAATTAGCACAATCTAATATTGAGGAAATTATTTTTGAACATCCTGAATTAGCATTATGCAAAAATGGTGTAGAAATAGTAGATTCACCTGGATTAAATGAACATCCTCAAAGAACAGCTATTACTCAAAAAATACTAACAGATACAGATGCAGCCATTTTCTTAACTAATGCTATGCGTCTACTTCCTGAAAAAGAAAAAGAATTACTGCATGATGTAAGATATCAGCTTAATAATAATTCTAGAAAAGAACCTGCTGATAATCTTTTTGTGTTAGTAAATTTCATGGATAACCTCGATAGTCAAGAAGATATTCAAGACGTAAAACAGAGACTTGAAAGCTTTGTCAACAAAGAAAATTTACTTATTTTCAAAGAAATCAATCGTGTTCATTATATTTCTGCTAAAGCAGCACTGAAATCAATTCAAAATGGAAATAATGATGAATATTTACAATCTTTCCAAATGTTTACTCAATCTCTAGAGAAATTCCTGACTTTAGAGCGTGGAACATTAAAAATTAATCGTGCAGTTAATGATATAACTCAAGTAATTACCAAATGTTTAGACAGTTTGGATATTGTCGAGGAATCATTAGACGGGAAAATAAAACTTTCAGAAACAGGAAAGAAAGAAATTCTAGACAAAATAGGTGAAGCTAGTGGCTGTGATTTCAGAATACGGTTATTAGTATCTAATTTAATAGATGAAGTTTATAATAAAGCTGCTGAGTCCTATGAGGAATGGCGTGAACAATTAGGTGAAAGAATGGTAGAAAAAAGCGTATTTTGGCACTCTGAACACAACCCAGTTTTTAGCCAAGATAAACTTATTAGAGATTATACAAATCAATTTATTAGGGACTTATCACGGGAAATTGATGAATGGGGTAATAACATTCTAAAAGATATTATTCTCAAAGAAGGTCTAGAATATTTAGATGGTAACATTGCTTATGAATTAGAAGCAATTCAAGGCAGTTTTCAAAGTCTAGACCAACAAGTTAAAACCAATTTTAGTCAGCAAATGAAGTTATCTATCCAAGGTATAAATAATAATTTCATGGGGTTAGGTGGAATCAGTGGAGGAGTGGGAGTAGGTGGTGCTTTAGCTTATGGATTATTAGCATTTACAGGATTAGGATTTATTGCAATTACTGTCGCTGCTGTTGCTGCTGCAATTGCTAGTTCCTTTGGTTTAGGATTACTAGATTTTGATGGATTAAAAGACCAAATAAAATTTAAGGTCTTTGAAATAGGATTTGAAAAGTTTGACGAATCAGTTGACAAAATTGCAGAAAAGCTGAACGAGATTATTAATGAAGTTTTTAATAGCAGACTTGAAGCAGCTAGTCAAGTAATTTCAGAAGCAATTTCATTATATGAAAACTTGATAGAACAACAAGAAAAAGCTCACCAGGAAAATCTGGAACAACGGGAAATTGAAAAAGCATTTATTAACCAAAAACGCCAAGAACTTAAACAAGTGCAGAAAGAATTACAAACTATAATCAATAAATCTACAACCCTGTAAGGTATTGAGCCGAGATGTGACCAAAAACCTGCAAGATGATTTGAAAAGGCTTGATTTTACGTTGTAAATAACGGCTTTTTTGACTCGAAAGTAACAAGTTATCAAAACCAAACAGGGCAGGGGTTTCCAGACCATCTTGCAGGTTTTTACTCGGCTCTCGGCTCAATACTTAAAACATCCCATCAAGTAAATCAGTAATTTGCCCCTGGTCTTTGTGACGGTTATCGTCATAAATCATTAGGGTGTCCAGCTTACGGTGACGACTGAGCTTTTGTACCTTCCTCACATTGCCATCAGTAGCATCTAAAGCCGCAGTAATCGCACTATGTCTGACCCTGTGGGGTGACATTTGCTTTTTAATCCCAGCCCGTTCCGACAACTTCACCAACATTTTTCTCAGTCCGTCCCCAGTCAGACGACCCCCAGCATTAGCAAAATCCACAGACACAAACAAAGCTGAATTATCCTTCACCCCTGGCCTAGTTTCCAACCACTGAGAAATAGCTGCTACAGTCCCCACACCCAAATCAATAACTTCAGATTGCGTCCCCTGTCCCTTCCCCAAAATCCTGAGAGTCTTAGTTTCCGGGTCAAAATCCCCCACATTTAATTGACAAACCTCATTCCGTCTGAGGGCATTACCCCAAAGCAGACGCAGAATAGCATAATCACGTTTACCCTTTGGTGTGGTCAAATCACACTGATTCAGAATTAACTCAAAAGTGTGACGGTCAATCCCAGAAGTATCACGGTATTTTTGCACCCGTTCAGATTGAACATCTTGCAAACTGTAGTGACAAACCCCCAACTTGCGGCCAGTCACCACCAAACTTTTGATAGCAGCAATACGACGGTTAACAGTGGCTTCCTTTAGACCCTTGCGGATCAGGTGTGCCTTGTACTTGAGAACCACAGCCATAGCTTGACCTTGTTCTAGGTGGAGGAACTCTAAAACAACATCAGGAGTAGGAATTTTACCCGTCATCACCTTAAAGAAATGATTGATATCTTTCTCGTAGGCTTTTTGGGTATTAACGGAACGTTTATCAGCGAGTAACTGAGATAGCACGTCAGGGTCAGTTTTAAGAGTGTGAGAAAAGCTTGTGCCAACTTGGGCATCAAGAGAAGCATTTAAGACTTCTATAGATAGTATATCAGTTTCCATTTTGCGGTATTGATAATGGTTATTTTCGAGAACTCTTGCTTTTAATTAAACCCTCTTAGATGTACAGAGGGTTAATATACTACATGAATTATTTGTAGTAAGTAGTGGGGTCAAGCGTGTCTTTTAGCTTCTATGAACATCCAAACTAATTGCTCGATCCGTTCCCACCAATCGCCCCCGGTAACGTTTATGGCAAATGGTTCTAACAGGGTGTGAGGGACGTTGTTAGCTAGGAACTGTCTGATTAATGCTGGTGTAAGTTGGCGATCGCTGCAATCATCTAATTGCCAGAATACTTGACGGAGTAAGGTTTTAACTCGGTTTTTGTGTTGTGATGTCATGATTTTAGTTCCTTCTAGTGTGGTGTAAGAGGGTGTGGAGTTCCCCCCGGCGGGGGAATTGGGGGATTAGAAGGGGACTAAATCATGTTCTAAGGATGCTGCTAAATAGCCTTGGTAGTAGGGGCTGTCTAGTTCTGTGACTTGTGGCAAAAGTCCGATTAGAGCATCAAATTCTCCATCAAAGTAGGTCAGGGTGAAGGTTTTGGGCTTGGGCTGTGTTAAAGTTGTCATATAGATTCCTTCATTGGTTTTGAATGAAAGGCGATCGCTCTTACTTGTCAGGTGGTGCGGTCGTCTTTTGTTTTGTCTATACAATCAATATATAAAATATCAATACATTTGTCAATACAACTATCATCAATATTGTCATGACAAAATAACTAAAATCATTACAAATATCTATACATTAATGTATTGACAATCTGTATGGATAGCTACTATAATCAATACACAAATCAATACAGAATATATACAACCATGAATGCCGATAAACTAGCATCATTTAGAGTTGATTCTGATTTATGGCAACAGTTCCAAGGTCATGCTAAGGAAAATAATACTAATGCCAGTGCCTTGTTAGTTGCCTATATTAAGTCAGTTGTCAATACAGGTAATGTCATTACACTAAATCAGATTGTCAATACATCCAGTGAGAGTAATAACCCTAGTCTGTCAATACATGATATAGACAACCGTATAGATGAAAAGATTAACCAATCTATACAGAATATTGACAATATCAATACACTATCAATACAAGATATAGACAACAGGATTGCTGAATCATTAGCAGATGGGGGAATTGGTGAGGCGATCGCTAAAAACTACACCGCTATGATGGGACAATTTAACGGACTACTTGAGAAATTACAGGATCTAAAATCCCAGCTACAGGAATTACAATCAAATCACCCGGCTGCTGCTCCTAGTCTCCCAATTAATAAACAACTGACAACAGACAATGGAGAATTGTTAATTGTCAATTATCAATTACCAGAACAGGAAACATGGAACAGAGAACATGAAACTGAAGAACATGAAGATGTTGATCTAGTTGACTCCGAAAACATTCCACATACCGAATTATCAACTGACAATGAACAACTACCACGGGGGAATGAATTAACAGAAACCAAATCCGATAATTCCGTCACGCGCCCTGAAAAAAATCAAATTGATTACGTCCAAAAGCAGCTAAAAAAAATCGGCATTAAAAAGAGTGCTGGAGAAATCAGACAAGCATTTATAAATGCTGGTTTTAACGGGAATAATTATGAAGTTTTGCGGAGGGAATTGATAAAATCTTTATCTAAGAAATAACGAAAAAATAAACTCTACTAGATTTTGGCAGAGGTAGTTTTTTGATAGCAATAGAAACTTTTGGGAGTGCCTCGCTAACTAAAACGGTATCTCATCATCATTATTATCCTGATTATCTGCCTTGGGTGCATCCTCAAAATCTGGATATTTTGGCTGATCTGAATCATTAGCCATTGTTTGTAAAATATCCCAAACTGCTAAACAATCCCCTAAAGCTGTATGATCTCCCCCTGGTAACTTCTGCCATTGAAAATCATTCCAATATTCTGAATAACAACCATACCACCCCGCGTATAGGTACATCATACAAGATGTTTGATATTGCAATAGTGGCAGGGACCGAATTTTACAGCAATGTGCTATAGCATTCCTATCAAAATCTTCATTGTAAATGAGAACTAATTTATCTTTAATTGCTGCTTTCAACCGTGGATAAATCACATTAAATGAAGGAGCATAAATCAAGTCATTATCACTAATGCCGTGTACTTGATATGCTTCATATTCTATCGGAATTGTAGGTTTTATCCTTGTATTTAGTAATATATTTTTGTGTCCATCTATAACTGCTATCTCTATAACTTCACAGTTGTATAGTCCTGTGGTTTCTGTGTCGAGAATAACCCAACTATCAGGAGTTCCTAATAGTTCTCTAGACTTTAAAACCGCTTCAATTCTATATTTATCAATCCATCCCCATTTTTTGACCCAAGCTTTTTTCCTAGCTTCTTTACGTGCCTTTTCTAATGCTTCTAATTGCTTAAATGTGGCTTGTCTTTTGGACTTTACTGAGTTGGTATCATTGATATCATAAAGGCCTATTGTGTATTTTCTTGCCTCAATAAATGCAACTGTTTTAACACCCTTGAGTCCTAATTCTGCTAATTGTTTGGTGGTTTTTAAGTTGTCGGGTGGAGGGTTAGATCCTCCCCAATAATCGTATTTAATCATGATAGAATATTCCTAGTATTATGAAAGTAAATCCCATTAGCTATTAAGTTAATGGGATATTTTTTATTATGTAGCAATTGATGATATTTATTCAAGATTAATCATCTTCATCCTGTTTAGATATCCATTCATGCGTACCATTAATAAAAACATTCAGAGCATAGGATATTACCCTTATCCTACTTTAGAAACCAAAAGTGGCAATTTTCACAAAAATAATATTCAGAGTCATGACTCATATTTTAATCCTCAAAGTTCATGGATTTACCGTTAAAATGCTGATAGATTTTATTAGCTTCAAACCATTTAGGTAATGTATACTCAACATCCTTGATTTTATTGCCTTGTCCATCAACTAAACCGTGTTTAATAACTACCCTAGATAATGGCTTATCCCCATCTGCTGTAAATTTCTCGATCAATATACTACCAGCTTTTCTCATTGCGTCTGTACCTTCTCCAAAGGCTTCATTAGTCCCCAAGTGGGTAATACCAATAAACCGTTCTTTGGCTTTACGAGTATCTGAGAATGTAGATTTAATGAATCGCTGTACAGTTTCTTTATCAATATCTTTGAGGTGAGTAAATTCATCAAGTAGGAATTGTTCAACTTGCTTATCATCCAAATCTTGACCTATCCGTTCTAAACGGCGTTCGTAGGTATTCCGCAAAGCTTCAATAATGGCAGAATCATTATCAGCTTTTATTTGTGGCTCTAGCAACTTCCAAACTTTACTATTAGCACCGTTTAAATGTCTGTCAGCTATTCGATAAACTGGGATATTTAAGCAATATTTTCTGATTAGCGCGATCGCTACGGATGTATTAGTTTTCCCTGTTCCTTGTTCTCCAATTATCCACAGTGGTTTAGCTGCTTTGATGACAGTCCATAACCAGCCGTCTTCATGACCCTTCAAAACTTCAACCAAACTATTCTTTAATTCTTCATTGGGTGTAGATTGTTTAGCGTCCTGGACTGGTTTATTTAATCTGTCAATCTTCTTTTGTGTTTCTAAAGTCTCAAAGTTATTCTTAGCAGTTTCCTTGTCAAGTTCTGATAGTTGCAACTGATGACTTTTTAATGATAGTTGCCCCTGAAGCTGTCCGTTAAGACGATCTAATTGTACCTCACCTTCTGACTTTAGCCGCTGTAATGTTCCTGTTGTTTGACGGGCTATAACTTGTTTAGTAATTTCTGCCTGATTTGACTTACTAAACCCAAATAAATCTATGTGAGTTTGTTCTATAATGTCCGTCTCCAGTGCCTTAATTTTTAGTAGTTTTAACTGAGAATGTATTGATTTCTCCTGACTATCAGTTAATGCTTTACTCACACCATAAGCAGATAACAGAAACAAACTAGCACATAGTCCATAACTTACAGCTTTAGGGTCTTCAGGTGGCAGAATCTTAACAACGTTAATATTATTATCAAATAGTTGATTACGTCGTTCTCTGTCAACTAAAAATGATATTCCTTTCTTGATTTTGGATGGATGGCAAGATGATTTAACATTACAGTATAAGGTTTCCTCATGCTTAATAGAGTCGCTAAACATGGGAACTGATGCAATGAAACCAGACGCTAAAAGTATTCCTACCAAGATACTAGAACTGCGTCGCTGTTTGATTAGTTGTTGGTTAAATTGTTGTATTTCTTGCATTATCTAGCTCCAAAAAGTTTATAAAGGTACACACCTAAACCGGACTTATGAAACCAGATTAGTAGTGAGTTGATGTTGTATACAATGTCTACAAATCCAGTAACTAAATAATTAATAGTTATTGCAGCAAATAGTCCGCTTATAAATATTTGAAAGAAGTTCCAATTACCTCTAAATCTCATTATCTTTGTCTCCTGTATCATTGGTAGATGAAAACTTTTTAACTATCCCTAGTAATGCAACTCCAAACAACGCTATTAACAAACTCATACCCATATCAGGCAGTTGAAAACTAAAACCCTCACTACTTCTAATTTCTTGGTAAGTTTGTGCGATCTGCTGTTTAGTTTGAATAATTTCAGATGTGATTTTACTCGTACCTGAGAAACTTACAGCACCACCAATAGCAAGTTTTACTATTCCTATCAGTGGTTTATTACCTAGTGAAAATTCCCATGAATCAGAACTGACTGAAAAATTAAAACTATCCCCTATGTCAATTAATCCTGGTAACAAGCTTACAACGGCACTAGCAACTTGAATAATGGTTAATGTGACTTGTAGGTTAAAAAGCAACCAACTAAGACTACAACTCGATATTTGACACGCTAGAAACAATAAGCCTGAATCTATACGTTTTCTCGCTTGAATTTCTGCATAAAGTTTATTTTCAACATGAGTTAAATAACGTACAGTTTCCCCCGGTAGTTGTCTGTCGTCATCTTCATTAAAAATATTGTCTAAATTATTAGGTGATTGTGTTAGCATAGGATTAAGTAATAACTTGACCTGATAAGTCCCCCGGTAGTTCATAACTACCGAGGGGATTGATTTAGAAACCTAAAGCGGATCTAATTTCTACTATTTTTCCCATAATTCCTGTACGGTAATTCTTCTCAGGAATAAGGTCATAACGGGCTGTTTCACCCTTGCTTAATGCTTCATTGATTACCTTTTGCTGGTATTGTTCATCAGCAGCGACTTGTTTAATTTCCGGTCTGTTTGACTGTTCTAAAATTGCAGTTTGTCTATCAACTTCGGTCAAGTGAACATCAACATAAGCCTTAATTTGGGTATAGTTCATCTGATAAGCATGACGACTATTTTCTGAGTTCTTCCCAATTACAAATTCCTGTGCTAATTCTTGCCTTTGGTGAACATACTTTTGTTGTCCTAACATTACTTGTGAACCAGCTTTGTCAATGGCGATCACACTCTTGCCGGCCTGTAATAAAATATCGGCTGTAGCTTTGTTGTAGGCTTCTGAACCATTGATAATTTCGAGATATGCCTGTGCTAACTTTGGTGCTAATTCTTGGCTTAATCTTCCTTGTCTAGCAAGTTCTCCTATCTTCTGGGCTGCTTGAATGTCTCCACCAATAGCGCGATCAAAATCAGATAATGATACTCCAAACTTTTTTCCTAAAACTTGAGTGAGTAGCTTACCTTTGGGTAGAATGTGGTTTCTAAGCTTAGGAACTTTGGCAGATAGTAACTGTTTCATTTTGATAGTTCTAAATAAATGTTAGGGTCTGTAAAATATCTGTGAGTCGGCTTAATTATTCTTGAACCGTAACGAAGTTGATCCACAATAACTAAACCAGAAATTAGGATTAATCCTATTAGTAAGTAAGTAGGATTAATCCTAAAAGCTAACGGTTTAGCTTGCTTTAATGGCTGGTATTGCAAAGGCTGTGAGGCATTTTTGGACGTTACTTTTAAATTTCTTATTTGCCTCCTGAATATCTTGATTAATGCTTCTTAGTCCATCAGTTAGTAGTTGAGAGTTTTCCTGGTTTTTAGTCCCTACTACCTCCCTGACTTCATCAATCATCTG
>Ga0068872_10004849_pt1 | contig 10111 bp, 11 predicted proteins | sample NOAtaG_7_FD_66441 | JGI IMG/M metagenome (GOLD analysis project Ga0068872, IMG submission 66441) | Freshwater lake microbial communities from Lake Erie, under a cyanobacterial bloom - NOAA_Erie_Diel1S_2200h metaG | ecosystem: Environmental > Aquatic > Freshwater > Lake | place: USA: Ohio, Lake...
GCCACCGCCGGGTTGAGACTGGGCACGGCTGACCTCCGGCCGGGCCGGAAAGCAAAAGTCATGCCATCGCTGGTCTGTCCGGTGCGCACCGCGAGCCCGGGGGCGCCGGGCCTGGTCCTGGGCGTTTTGGCCCATGCCCCTGGGCCGGGACGCACGCCCCGGGCCAGCGCCGGCGCCCGGCCTACCCCCCAGGCGCGCGGCGCGCGGCGCCATGCGCCTTGGCACGGCCATTGCATAGCGAAGCCCCGGAGGTCCCCTGGACACATCCCCGCCCGACCCCGGCTTTGGCCTGTGCGTGGACCGCGGCCCCCTGCGCGGGCGGCACCGCTTGGCGGCCCTCGCGGCGTCGGCGGCGGTCCCCCCTCTTGGGCCGCGCACCGTCCGCGACGATGGCCGCAGGCACGCCGGCCAGGCGGGCGCCGGGCTCTGCGCGGGGCCCGCCCCCGCCGTCCGGGGCGTCGCGTGCCGCTGGTGATGCCGGACCCGGCCCTCCTCGGCCCGATTCTGGGCGGCCCGTTCCTCGCAGGCCTTCTCGGGAGCCCGCACTGCGTCGGGATGTGCGGCGGCTTCTCCGTGGCCGCCCACGCCACCGGCCCCGCCCGCGGCTTCGCCTGGTCGCTCGGGCGGGTCGGCACCTACGCCCTGCTTGGCGCCGCCGCCGGCGCGCTCGGCGCCAGCCTGCCGGGGCCGGGCTGGCTCGGCACCGCCCTCGCCGGCGTCCTGCTCATCGCCTTCTCGCTGCAGCTCGCCGGCCTCGTCCACCTGCCCTCTGCCCCGCTTCCCGGCGTGGTCGGCGCCGCCGGCCGGCTCGCCCGCCGCGCCGACCTCCCCTCCCGTGTCGCCTTCGGCGGACTCACCGGGCTCCTGCCCTGTGGCCTCGTCTACGCCGCGCTCGCCTTCCCCGTGGCCAGCGGCTCGGCCGTGGCCGGCGCGCTCGCGATGGCCGCCTTCGGTCTCGGCACCGTCCCCGCGCTGTCCGTCGCGGCGTGGGGCCTCCGTCGCATCGTGGCCTCCAGCCTGCTCGCCCGCCGCGCCCTCGCCTTCGCCCTGCTGTTGTTTGGCCTCGGCGCCTTGGGCATGCGCACCCGCGGCCCTGCCCCCTTTGACGCCGCCGTCGCCCCGGTCGGCCCCATCTGCCCCTGAGCGTCCCCGCTCACCCGTCCACCCCGGAGCGCCCATGTTCAAGAAGATCCTGGTACCCATCGACTTTTCCGACACATCCCTCGCGGCGCTGCGCCTCGCCATCCAGGTCGCCCGCGGCAACGGCGCCCACCTCACGCTCCTGCATGTCGGCGTCGTCCCCCACTTCTACGCCACCGAGCTCGGCATGGCCGGGCCCGCCGGCCCGCTCTTCACCGAGATGAGCGCCGAGATCACGCGCGAGCAGCGGCACCGCTTGGACCAAGTCTGCAGAGAGGAGGTTCCCCCGGGCCTCTCCCACGCCACCCTCATCCGCGAGGGCTTCCCCCCGGAGGAGGTGCTCGCGCAGGTCGCCGAAGGGGAGCACGACCTCGTCGTGATGGGCACCCACGGCCGCACCGGCATCCGGCGCGCCCTGCTCGGCTCCGTCACCGAGCGCGTCGTGCGCGAGTGCAAGGCGCCGGTCCTGGTCACCCATGGCTGAGACCATCGCCGCCTGGATGAGCACCCCGGTCGAGAGCATCGATCTCGACGCGCCGCTGCAGGCCGCCCTCGACCGCCTCGTCGCCCGCGGCTGCCGCGCCCTCCCCGTGCTCGACGACGGCCGCCTCGTCGGCATCCTCACCGAGCGGGACCTGCGCTCCGCCCTGGGCGGCGGGGCCGACACCGACGCCGCCCTCGCCCGCTCCGTCTCCACCGCGATGAGCGCCGAGGTCTGGTCCCTGCCCCTCGGCACCCCGCTCTCCTCCGCGTGCGCCCGCCTCGCCGAGGCCCAGGTCGGCGCGATGCCTGTGCTCGACGGCGATGGCCATCTGGTCGGCATCCTCAGCGTGACAGACCTCCTGCGCGCCGCCGCCTCCCGGTTCCAGCGCGACGGCGACTGAGGCGCGTTCCGGCCGCATCCGTCTCGCTGTGCGTGTGCTGGGGACAGGGGAAACCAAGGTTTCCCCCGTAACGCCCCCTTCCTCTCTCCCGCCCGCCCGGCGCTGTGGGCCACGCTCGCCGACGGCCGCCCCCTCGACGCCCCCGCGCACGCCGCGGCCGTCGCCGCCCGCGCCGCCCACCGCGCGCGAGGCGGCGCGGCGATGCAGCTGGCCCACCGTGAAGGAGAGGTGCCGCGGCCAGACGCGCAGGCGCGCGCCGTTGACGCCGCGTGCCCGCGGCGGGAGCGGCGCCGGGAAGGCGCGTGGATGGCCCGGCGGCGGCGGCCGGGCCGGGGCGGCCTTCGGGCCGCGTGCGGCGACGGCGAGGCTCCCCGAAGCCGTTGCGGGCGCGGGCCGGCCTGCCCCGACGTCGGTCCTTCTCCCCGCGCGGGACGCGCCGGCGGTTCCCGCCCGGAGCGGCGCCGTCGCCGGGGCGCCCGCGGTCCGGGGCGCCGGGCGGGCCTTCGCATGCGCCGGCGCGGGCCGGCGCGGGCCCCTGGGGTGGGCGTGGCCGCGCCAGCGGGGCCAGAGGGCGGCGCCGCGCGCCGGTGCCGGCGCCGCGCGCCGGCACGGAGCGGCTCGGCCGCGACCCCGGCGGACCCGCGGTGCCCGGCCCGCGGGCCGGGCAGGCGCCCGACGCGCGGCGTCGCGGGGCTTGCGGGTTCTTGCGCGGTGTGTGAAAGTGATTATCAGAGTCTTGCGGGAGGCGGCGATGATCGTCTGCGTGTGCAAGGGTGTGTCGGACCGCACGATCCACCGGCTCGTCGAGTCGGGGCACACGACCGTGCGCGAGGTGGGGCGGGCCTGCGCGGCGGGCACGGACTGCGGGTCGTGCGCGCCGGCGTTGCGGCGTCTGCTCGAGCGGCGACAGGCGGCCTCCCACCACGGCTCCGCCCGGGCGGGCTGCGGAGCGCCGGCCTGAAAGCTGCTTTCATGCAGGCCAGTGGCGGGTTTTCGGATATGCTGGGCGGGTCCCGTCGAGGTGTCCATGTCCCGCTCCGCGCCCAACAGCGCCGTCATCGAGGTCCTCAATGAGGTCCTCACCGCTGAGTTGACGGCCATCAACCAGTACTTCCTCCATGCGAAGATGTGCCAGAGCTGGGGCTACGCGCGCCTCGCCGGCTACCTCCGCAAGGAGTCCATCGACGAGATGAAGCACGCCGACGCTGTGATCGAGCGCATCCTGTACCTTGGCGGCCTGCCCAACCTGCAGCGGCTGTGGCACCTGCGCATCGGCGAGACGGTGCCCGAGCAGTTCACCTCGGACCTCGCCCTGGAAAACGAGGCGATCCCGCGCCTGCAGAAGGGCGTGGAGCAGCTCCGTGCGGCCGGCGACGTCGGCTCGGCGCTGCTGCTCGAGGGCATCCTGCGCGCCGAAGAGGAGCACAAGGACTGGCTGGAGATGCAGCTCGAGTTGATCGAGCAGATTGGCCTTCAGAACTACCTCGCGCAGCAGATGCACGGGGGCTGATCGCATTTTCGCGCGGGTTCCCTTGATTCGGCCTGGGCCGGGCCGATGGGGTGACTCCGGGAGCCTGCCATGGTCCGCGTCCTTGTGGTCGACGATGAGCCCGAGATCCTGCGCGCCACCGAGCGGGTGCTGGTGCGCGCCGGCTATGCGGTAGACACCGCCCTGGACCTCCGCTCTGCCCTTGCTTTGGCCGAGACGGAGCGCTTCGGCCTGGCCTTGGTGGACCAGCGCCTCCCCGACGGCACGGGGTTGGAGCTGCTGCACCGGCTGCGCGGCAGCCAGCCCGGCTGCCAGCGCATGCTGATGTCCGGCTTCCTGGACTTGCCCGTGGCCCTGGGTGCGGTCAACGCGGGCGAGGTCGCGCGGGTGCTGGAGAAGCCCATCTCAACCGAGACCCTCCTCGAGTCGGTGCGCGCGGCCCTGCGCACCCAGGACGAGACGTCGGCGGCCCTGCGGAGCCGGCCGGTGTCGGCGGAGGGCGATCGCGAGCAGTTCGAGCAGGTCGTCTTCGGCCCCGGCTTCCACCTGGCGCTGCAGCCGGTTTTTGAGGCCGCCGGCGGCTCCGTGGTCGGCCACGAGGCCTTTCTGCGGACGGGGGATCCGCGGCTGCCGGACCCGCGTTCGGTCCTGGAGGCCGCGACGCGCCTCGGCCTGTTCCGCGAGCTGGGCACCGCGGTCGTCGGCGCGGCGGCCCCGGTGCTCCGCGGCCTGCCCGAAGACCAGCTCCTCTTCCTCAACCTCCACCCGGCCGAGCTGGACGACATCGACGGCTTGCGGCAGCGGGTGGGGCCGGTGGTGCCGTGGGCCGGCCGCATCGTGTTCGAGCTGCAGGGCCTCGCCCACGAGCGCTGGGGCCACCAGCTCCGCGGCCGGCTGGAGCTGCTGCGGGAGGCGGGCTTCCGGTTCTCGGTGGACGACATCGGCGCCGGTGTGGGCGCCCTGGCGCTGCTGGCCGAGGTGGAGCCGGCCTTCATCAAGGCCGACCTGAGCCTCGTGCACGGCATCGACGCCGCGCCGATGCGCCAACGCCTCGTGGACTTGCTGCTTCGATTTGCCTCCACCACCGGCGCGCGGCTCATCGCGAGCGGCGTGGAGACGGCGGCCGAGGCGGAGACGCTGCGCCGCATCGGCGTGCCGTTGATGCAGGGCTACCACCTCGGCCGGCCGGCCGCGATGCTGCTCGCGGCCTGAGGGCGGCGGGGCCACGGCCCCGGCGGGGTGGGACGGCGGGGGTGCGCGGGGCGGTGGGGCGGCCGCGCCGGTGGCGGCCCCCGGGGGCGCGCTACTTCCGCGGGATTTTGAGCTTCATGCCCGGCTGAAGAGACTTCTCGCCGTTCTTGAGCGTGGACTTGTTGGCCTCGAGGATGCGCTTGTACTCGGAGGCCGAGCCGTAGTGCTTCTGTGCGATGGCGCCCAGCGTCTCGCCCTTGCCGACGGTGTGCGTGACGCCCCCGCCGGTGGCCGCGGGCTTGGCGGCGGACTTCGCGCTGGTGGCGGCGGGCTTGGCGGGCGCGCTGGTGGCGGCGGGCTTGGCGGGCGCGGGGGCGCTGGTGGCGGCGGGCTTGGCGGGCGCGGGCGCGCTGGTGGCGACCGCGGGCGCGGTGGCGGCCGGGGCCTCCGGGGCCGCGACCGGCGCGGGCACGGTGGCCGGCGCGGGGATCGCCGCGGCGGGCGCCGACACCGCGATCTCTTGCGGCGCGTCGGCCGGGGCCGGGCCGATGCTCGCGGCGGCGGTTGCGGCGGGCGGGGCGCCGACATCGGCGACGGCCGTCTCGGTGGGCTTGCCGCCGAACAGCACCATCGCCAACACCAGCGCGGTGGCCACGCCCCCGGCGGCGAAGGTGATGGAGGCCCAGCGGTCCGTGCGGCGCTCGGCGGCGTGAAGACGCTGCTCGACCTCGGTGTTTTCGGCGCGGAGACGCGCGGCCTCTTGGCGCAGCGCGCGCAGCTCGGCGGCCTCGCGGGCGAGCACGCGGGAGCGGGTTTCCTCGGCTTCTTTGTCTTCTTCGCGCAAGCCGGCCTCCACGGATTCGCGCAGGCCGGAGGGCAGGACCGCCCCCTTGGACACCGCGCCTTCGAGGGCGATGCGGGCCTCCGTCCACAGCCCGCGGCGGGCGAGCACCTTGGACAGCAGGACCTCGGCGTTGGCGTCCGTCGGGTCCAGCACCAGCAGCATGCGGAGCGTCTCGGCGGCCTCGATCCACTGGCCGGCCTGGGCGAGGGACAGCGCCTCGTCGTACAGGCCGGACGCGGCGTCGACCCCGGAGGCCGCCAGCAGTTCGCTGATGGTGTCGGTGGCGCCAGGGCCGCCGGCGCCGCGGGGGAGCTCGTCGAACAGGATGGAGGCGCGGGGAGACATGGGAAGCACCCGGGAGGGCAAGGTGGGCGGCGGGCGGGCGGGCGCCGGGGAGGCGCCGCGGGGAGGAGGCCTCAGGCGAGACCTCGGAGAGGTGATTGACATAGCAAGAGCGGAGAGGAAGATCAAGCCCCTCCGGCGTGGAACGCGCCCCCTCTCCTGTGGAACGTGCCTCAGCGCCGACGGCGGCGCCCCCACGCAACGGCCCCGAGGCCGAGCGGGAGCAGCAGGAGCCCGGCGCCGCCGGTGTCGGGCGCGGGGATGGTGATGAGCGTGTCCACCCAGCGCTGGCCGCCGTCGTCGGCGAGCGGGAGGTCGGCCGTCAGCGTGCCCGGCGCGTGGATGGCGTCGAAGCGGGTGAGCCACGCCGTGCCGTCCTCGTACTGGCCGGACCAGGTCTGGAAGACCTGCAGCCCGCCCGCGCCGACCTCGGTGAGGTGCCGCTCCCAGACGGCATCGGGGCTGTCCGTGCTGCTGCGCCCCTCCAGGACCTGCGTGCTGTCCGTCACCGGCGGGCTGGACCACGGCGCGCCCACGGTGCCGACCCCAGCGCCCAGCACGTACAGGGTGGTGTGCACGGCCGGCAGCGTGCTCGTCCCCGCGAGGCGGGCCGGGTACTCCACGGCGAGCTGGCCGTCGGCCGCCGGCCCGTACCGGACGGTGAGCGGCGGCAGCACGAGGTCGCTGCTCATCGCGCCGGAGGGCGCGAGCCGCACGGCGACCCACTGCACGCCGCGCGGATCCGCCGTGTAGGCGGCGAAGGCATCGGCCGCGACGCCCGCGGAGAAGCCATTCTCGACCAGCCACGCCTCCAGCGCGCCCTGGGCGGTGGCCTCCAGCACCGCGTAGGCGAAGGGGCCGGCGTAGCCCTGCTCGATGACGGTGAGGCCGGTGTCGCCGCCGAAGGCGTTGCCGTCGCCCGAGAGGGCCTTGGAGCCGGGGCCGCACGCGCAGCCCTGGGGCGCTGGGCTGTTGTTGGCGAGCAGGTCGAAGCGCGGCGCGGTGCGCTGCTCCAGCGCGTCGAAAAAGCTGGGCGCGCCGTCGGTGACCTCGACCACCTGCCCCACCACGGGCAGCAGCCACCCGAAGCGGCTGGCGTCGCCCTGCACGCGCACCTCGTAGTGCACCGTCACCTCGCCGGCGGTGCGCAAGTCGAAGGCGGCGCGCTGCGCGTCCGCCGCGATGACCGTGCCGTCGGGGCCGACCATCGCGCCGCAGGCCCACGCCGGGGCCGCCGCCCCGAGACCGGCCGCTGCTCCCACCACCACCCGCATCGCTGCCTGCCGCATGGCGCCTCCCAAGGGCGTGACTGCCCCACGCGCAGCATGGCCCGGCGCCCGGCGACCGTCCAGCCGTGCGGGCAGGGCGGCGCGGTCGCTGCGGGCGGCCGGGGCGGACAGGAAGGGGGCGTTACGGGGGAAACCGCGTTTCCCCCGTCCCCAGATGACGAGCCCGTGGGCGGGCGCGGGCTCAGCCACCGGGGGCCGCCGCGCCGGGGACATCGACGGGCAGCAGGACCTCGTTGCGACGGAACCACCCGGGAATCCAGGGCGGGTTGTACTGGGCGAGCACGGGCGGGCCGGCGGCGGACCAGCCGGCCGCGCGGACGGCGGACTGAAGCTCGGCGGTGCGGGCGTCCGCGGTGGACTGCGACAAGCGGCCGCCAAAGCGGAGGGCCGCCCAGGTGCGGGCGGGGCGCGGCACGAGGCGCACCCGCGGGTCCTTGGGGGCGGGCAGCGTGTCGAGAGACCATTCCGCCGGCATGGTGAAGGCGATGGTCCACACGTCCTTGCCGGCGGGGGTGAGGGCGACGGGCGTCGTCATGGCGATGGGGGTGCCGTCGCGCGCGGCGGGCTGCAGCGCGACGGGGGCCGTCATGGCGATGGAGCGGCCGGGCAGGTTGGCGCCGAAGATGTAGCTGGCCAGCACGCGAAAGCCGTCTGTCCATGCGGATTCGTACGGGGCCTGGACCGTGACCTGGGCCTCGATGGTGGGCGCGTAGCGCCGAAGCTCCACCTCCCCGGATTGGGAGAGGAGGGTGTACGCGGGCTCTTCGATGCGCCCCGCGCCGGGGACCCAGGTGCCGCCGCTGGCCATGACCGTGCCCCCAAGCGCGAGCGCCGCCACCACGAGACCGGCGAAAGCGAGAGACCAGGGCCGGCGGGGGCGGTGCATGGAGGGAAGCTGCACGCGGGGACCGCGGAGTCAAGGGGCGGTGGGCGGCGCGGCGTCTGGCGGCGGGGCAGGCGCGGCCTCGCGGACGACATTGGCAGCGAGCGCGAGGCTGGCGACCTGGCGCTGCACCAGGCGGGCATCGGACTCGACGGCCGACCAGCCCCGCAAGCGGCCCGTGGCCCCGGCGGCGCGCGCGGAGGCCTCCAGCGCGGCCGCGGCCTCCTCGGCGTTGGCGGCGGCCCCCGCGAGGCGCGCCAGCGAGACCCCCCAAGGCGGCGCAGCGGCCGGGCCGAGCCCGAGGCTGCCCAGCGCAATCGCGACGAGGGCGAGGCGCCGCATGCTCACACCGGCGCGGTGCGGCTCTTGGCGTCGAGCAGCTCGAGCTTGGCGAGGGACAGCGCGCCCCGGGCGAGGCGGCGCAGCTCGGCGCCCGTCTGCAGCCCGATGACCTGCCGCGCGACGAAGCGCGGCCGCATGTAGAACTTGCGGTGCGCGATCTTCAGGAGATCGAGGATTTGGTCGCGCGACAGGTGCTCTTCCCAGCAGACGGGGACCTGCACGCCGCAGAGCGGATCCTTCATCATGCGGTCCCAGCAGTCGGCCTCGTACAGGCCCTTCTTGGCGCCGTCCGCGAAGGACTCGGTGCCCGGATACGGCGAGAACACGGCGAACACCGCGAAGTCGGCGTCGAGCTTGATCATCTCGTCGACGTTCTTGATGGCGTCGTCCATCGTGCGCTCATGCGGGCCGGCCAGCATGATGTAGGCCACGCTGCGCACGCCTTCTTCGCGGCACCACTTGAAGACGCGGTGCACGTCGTCGGTGTCGCAGTGCTTGCCCAGCACTTCGAGCCCCTCGTTGTTGGCCGACTCGACGCCGAAGTGGATCTTCGTGCAGCCGGTCTCGGCGCAGCGGCGGATCTGCTCGCGCGTGGTGCCGGCGATGGTCGTCTTGTAGCCCCAGTTGAACTTGAGCTTGCGGCGCTCGATGGCGTCGCAGAACTTGAGCACCCACTGGCTGTTGGGGGTGAAGAGGTCGTCGATGAAGTGGACCTCGGTGATGCCGAGGCTGAGGCAGTGCTCCATCTCGTCGAGGATGTCGTCGATCTCGCGGACGCGGTACTGCTTCTTGTAGGTGAGGCAGAACGGGCAGGAGTGCGGGCAGCCGCGCGAGGTGATGGCCGTGGTGACCATCGGCTGCTTGGTGCCGGGCAGGTAGTAGTCTTTGTAGCGGGAGCGCGAGCGGTCCGGCCAGGGGTAGGCCGTGAGGTCCCGGGTGGAGGGGCGCTCGGGGTTTTTCACCGTTTCGCCGCTGGCCGTCTTCCACCACACCCCGGGGATGCCCGAGAGGTCCCGCCCGGCGTCGTGGGCCTTCGCGATCTCCAGGAAGGCGTCCTCGCCGTCGCCGGTGACGATGGCGTCGATGGCCTGGAGCTGGATGGCGTAGTCGGGGAACATCGCGCAGTGCGGCCCGCCGAGCACGATGCGCGCGCTGGGCGCCAGCTTGCGGACGAGGTTGACCGTCATCTGCACGTCGGGCAAGGAGTGCGTGTAGGTGCTGATGCCCACGAGATCCAGGGGGTAGCGCTTGAGCATCTCCTCGAACTCGGGGTAGTCCAGGTCGTCCACCACCGGATCGCAGATCTCGGCCTTGTAGCTGGACCGCTTCTCCACCGCCGCCTGGATGTACATGAGGCCGAGGGGCGGGAAGCAGTACACGCCGTGCGCGTGGGCCTTGGGGATGCCGGCCCACACACGGAGCTTTTCAGGCGGGTTGATGAGCGTGATGTCCACGGGGGCCTCCAGGGCGGAGCGATCGCGGGGAGCGCGGGCGGGCGTCAGGATGAGGAAGACGATGTACCCGGACGGCGGCCGGGAAGGAAGAGCCGCCACGGGACGAACAGGGGGACTTCGGCCTGGTAGCGGCGGTAGTCGTCGCCGAAGATGGCCACGAGCTGAGGCTCCTGGCGCCAGACCTTCTCGACCAGGGACCCCGTGAGCAGCAGCGGCACGAGGATGGCGCAGAAGGAGAGGCTGTCGAGCGCGA
>Ga0068872_10004853_pt1 | contig 10107 bp, 6 predicted proteins | sample NOAtaG_7_FD_66441 | JGI IMG/M metagenome (GOLD analysis project Ga0068872, IMG submission 66441) | Freshwater lake microbial communities from Lake Erie, under a cyanobacterial bloom - NOAA_Erie_Diel1S_2200h metaG | ecosystem: Environmental > Aquatic > Freshwater > Lake | place: USA: Ohio, Lake...
GCAAAAGTTTGAATAGAGTCGATGGAGATTTGAAACACCGGAAAGCGGCTTGCAGGATCGTACCAGCGCCAGGTATGCGTTATGGTGTTTGATATAGGTGTGGGCGCTCCAAACAAGCTTGCACTCACATTTTGTGTAAACCGGGTATGTACCCTGAGCAAGCCTGTGAGGGGTAATGCGGAGGGAAGCAAAAGGGTTCCGGTGGCATCGGCAAGGGTATTCACATTTCCACTTACCGTAACAGGTACGGCTAAACCGCTAAAGCTGATGTTAAACAATCCTGTGTAGGCATCGTTTACCGTGCTGTTTAAACTCATGGGAAAAGTGAGATCGGTAGCCGGATCACTAAAAGGAATGACCCTGCTTCCATCGGTGATGCCAATCAATTGTGATGAGGCCGTGCTTACGATGAAGTAATTGAATGATGTATCGCCGATGGTTCCCATCGCCACGGTGGCATTTGGGAAACTGCTTGCTGCGGGAGTGGTGGCGGGACTTACGCAAGTCTCCATGCCCATGCCTGAGGAGAAACTGATGTTGCTGAAGTTCCAGATTTGGGAAGCTCCTGCAGCACCCGGAGAAAGTGGCAGGGTATCGAGCATATAGCCATAGTTTGTGCCTGCCGTTGGGGCTACCAGTGAGGTAATGGTTTGTGCCTGCATGCCCGTAAAGGCCAGAAGCAGGGCACATAAAAATGATGATTTTTTCATTGCTGTTTTTGTATGGAAGTGAAACATGTTCGGTAAGTGTACTTAAAATCCGTGATGAACCATTACTTTACCTGCATATTTTCCGTTTACGCGAAGCAAATACATGCCGGCATCAACATGCAAAGTAGAAACCTGAATACTTTGTTTGCCTGCACTTTGCAATTGCTCATTCCAGATTAATTTTCCACTCACATCGCTAAGTTCAAGCAGCGCGCCTGCCTCTTGTTTTTCCAGGACAATGACAAAGGAATCATCGGCAGGATTGGGATAAAGAGCAGAGACTGTAATACCGGAGACATCAGCAATACCGGTGGTATTGGCAACTGTAAAAGATTGGCTTGCCGTGCAGCCGTTTCCGTCCGTTACAACAACCGAATAGCTGCCGTTCATTACCCCACTCAGGTTTTGTGTGGTGGCACCATTCGACCAGAGAAATTGATAGCCCGGTGTTCCTCCGCTGATGTTGAGTGTAACACCTCCGTTGGGCGTATTGGAATTGCTGTAATTGCTTACGGTACCATTCACATTGATGGTGCCGGGTTGTGTGATGCTTACACTGGATGTAAAGGTGCTGCCTGCATTATCGGTTACAATCACGGTGTAGATGCCTGCAGTGAGTCCGGTGGCAGTGTCGTTGGTTTGTGGAGGATTGGTGTTCCAGCTGTAGGTATAGGGCGGAACGCCTGTGTTCACAGTAACTGTGGCGGTGCCATTGCTGCCTCCGTTGCAGCTCACATTGGTAGAGCTGAGGGAGAGACTGAGAATGGTGCGCATGCTGGAAGAATAGTTGACCACATTGGAAGCAGGTTGTTGAATAAGTTGCACTGCAAAAGTTTCTACCGAGTCGATAGAGATTTCGAATACAGGAAAGCGTGTAGCAGGATCAAACCAGCGCCAGGTATGAGTGATGGTGCTCGAGATAGGGGTGGCACTACCCAATATACTGGCACTTACCTCTTGTGTAAAACGGGTATGAACCCTTAGCACACCCAGATAGGAAATGTTGCCGGGCAGTAAAATACTGCCGCTTGCATCGGCCTCAGTGTTTGCGTTTCCGCTCACGGTAACCGGTACATTAAAACCTCCAAAACTCACATTGAAGGAACCTGAGTAAGCATCGGAGATGGTATTGTTCAGGCTAAAGGGAAAGGTGAGTTCAGTAGCCGGATTGCTCAGGGGAATGACTTGTGTGCCTAAAACAAATCCCATGACTTCAGAAATAGAAGGGGTTACGCGGTAATAGGTAAAATCGGTGTCGGCCGGCGTGCCCATGGCCACTGTGGCCGCAGGGAAAGCATTTGCATAGGGTGTGGCTGAGGGAAGCACACAGTTATCTGTGTTGATGTCAGCTGGATAAATGATGCTGCTGAAATTCCAGACGCTTGCCGGACCGGCAGAACCGGGACTGTGTTGAAGGGTATCTGAGAGAGAATAGTAATTGGCACCCGGACTAGGCGCAACTGCCTGGGTAAGTGTTTGTGCATTTCCCCAAAGGGCTGCAAAAAGGAATAAAGACGCAAGGTAAAATTGTTTCATGTTGTTGAATATTTAAACAAATTTAGGAATTCGTTTTTCATCCCCAAACCTTCCCCTCACCCATGGATTTTGTCTATTTTTATCCATCGCATGTTGCTTCCTTCACGGTATGTTAAAGTATTGTTGCCTGTGAGTCCCAATAATGGGATTTTTACCTATGCTGTTCCTCCTCCGCTGGAGCCTTTTGTGGGTTTGGGAAAAAGGGTGTTGGTGCCTTTTCATACCAATCGTTTGCTTACCGGTTTGGTGTTGGAAGAAGAAAACAATCCTCCCGAAAATATCCGTGTACGCCGGGTGGAAGATGTGCTTGACGAATACCCGCTAATCGGTGCAGATACCCTTCAGTTTTGGCAGTGGCTTTCGCAGTACTATTGTTGCAGCATGGGAGAGGTGATGGCGGCTGCTTTGCCTTCTGTGCTTCGCATAGAGAGCGAAAGTATCCTGGTGCACAATGAATCTTTTGATGCCTTTGCCCATCCGGGCGTGATTGAATTGCTGAGCGACGAAGAAAAAATTTTTCTGAATGCGCTCCGTTTGCTTCCCGATGGCATGAAGCTTCCGGAGGCGCGTAAAAAACTGGGCATGCGGAGGTTCGGAAACCTGCTTGCCTCGAACCTGATTGTGAGCAAAGAAAATTATGAAGATCCCTACAAGCCTTTGCTCGAAAAGTATGTACGCATCCTTTTTTCATGGGATGATGAAAAAGCAGTGGCAACACTTTTTGATTCCCTTTCTAAAAAAAGTCCACGGCAACTTGAAGTGCTCATGCTTTTGGCTTCTCTGCGAAGAGAGGCAGAGATGCACGAAGGCTGGATGCCTGTAAAAAAACTCACTGCGCGCCAAGCATCACCAGCAGCCATTGAAGCCCTCGTGAAGAAAAATCTGTTGCAATCGGAGCAGTTCGAATCGGAACGCCTGCCTGTGCAAGAAGCGGGAGAACAGGTGCCCCCACTCTCGGAGGAACAACAGGTTGCGCTCGAAGAAATAAAACAACATATACACACCAAGCCGGTATTGCTTTATGGAGTGACCGGAAGCGGGAAAACAGAAGTGATTTCACACTTGGTTACGGAGGTGCTAAATAAGGGCAAACAGATATTGTACCTGCTCCCAGAAATTGCACTCACCCGCTTTTTAAGAGAAAGACTCAGAAAATATTTCGGCGACCGGGTGTTTGTTTACCATTCCCGCATCTCACACAATGAGCGTGCAGAGATTTGGAAAAAAGCTACCTCCGGTGTGCCCATGCTCCTGGTGGGGCCTCGTTCTGCATTGCTCGTTCCATTGCCCTCTGCAGGCATGCTGGTGGTGGATGAGGAACACGATGCAGGCTACAAACAACACGAACCTGCTCCCCGCTTTCAGGCAAGAGATGCTGCAGTGTATCTTGCTGCAAGTGTAAAAATTCCGATACTGCTTGCTTCGGCCACTCCATCTGCAGAATCCTATTACAATGTAAAAACAGGAAAGTATGCACTCGTAGAATTAAACCATCGCTTTGCAGGCAATGTGCTTCCTCGCGTTATCATTGACGACCTCAACAAAAGTCGTTTCAGTGAGGGACCTTCTTACCTGGGCAAAGCCCTTCAGGCTGCTCTCGAAGAAACCCTTTCAAGGGGAGAACAGGCCATCCTTTTTCAGAATCGAAGGGGCTTCTCAGTGCAACTGGAATGCAATGCCTGCACATGGACACCCGGTTGCGAAAATTGCAATGTGAGTCTCACTTATCACAAGGGACTGCATCTCTTGCGTTGTCATTACTGCGGTTACTCCAGCACCCCGCCCTTGCAATGCAAACAGTGCGGGCGAGAACAAATGCAAACAAGAGGAACAGGAACAGAAAAAATAGAAGAAGAACTTTCTATTCTTTTTCCGGCCTACAAAACCGCGCGCCTCGATCTGGATACGGCACGCTCCCGGCATGCTTTTCAGCAAATTGTGCAGGCCTTCGGCAACGGAGAAACCTCCATCCTGGTTGGCACGCAGATGCTGAGCAAGGGTCTCGACTTCAGCAGGGTTTCTTTGGCAGGAGTCATTAATGCCGATGCCCTGCTATCCTATCCTGATTTTCGTGCCACCGAAAGAGCATGGCAGCTGCTGGTACAGGTGAGCGGTCGCTCAGGAAGAGCACTTACCCATGGCCGCGTGATTGTGCAAACACGCAAACCCGAAAATCCTTTTTTTGCATGGATTGCCGAAGCCGGCAGGTACAAAGAATTTTTGGATTACATCCTGCGCGAACGCGAGGAATATGCCTATCCGCCTTTTGCCCGCCTCATCGAAATTACCGTGAAGCACAAACAGCAGGAAGCCGGTGCCCTTGCCGCACGCAATCTGGTGGATGAACTCACGCGCGTTCTTCCCCTTCCGGTGCTGGGTCCTGCTGTACCTTATGTGAACCGCATCCGTCAGTATTTTTTGTTCAGTATTCTTGTCAAATCAGACAGGCAGTATCCGGCAGCCCATACCAAAAAACAAATCCTGCACATCACACAACAATTGCTCGATTCTTACAAAGACAAAGGCTTGCGTATTTCTATTGATGCCGACCCATACTAAGTGTACCTAACATGAAAACATTTTTTAAAAGGCTGTTTCCTTTCATGATGGCCACTCTCCTGCTGACAGCATGCTCTACTGAGGAAAAAGTTGCATCTGCACTGAGGCATGCGAATAACACAAAAAAGTTAGACCTCAGTTATTGTTCACTCACTTCCATTCCACCGGCGGTATTTGGCATGGAGCAGCTCGAAGAAATTATTCTTCACCACAACAAACTTGACTCCATTCCAATTGCCTTGTGCAAGCTTCCAAGACTGCGGAAACTGATGCTCGGCAACAACCGAATCAGCAGCATCCCTCCACAGATTCTCGAACTCAGGCAACTGGAGGTCTTGTCGCTTCGGGCAAATAAACTGCATGCCACGGGTCATGCTATTTTTGAATTGCCTTCGCTGGTGTATCTCGACCTGGGTTATAACCAGCTTGCTTATCTCTCCGACAGCATTGGCATGCTCAGCCAACTGAGACGATTATACCTGAACCATAATTATCTGCATGTGATTCCGGATGGTATTGGAAAGTTGCAAAAACTGGAGGTGCTTGTGCTTGGCAAGAACCAGGTAGATTATCAGTTGCCGGAGGCCATCGGAAAATGTAAAAACCTGATGGTGCTGGATGCCGCATTCACGGGCAATGCTCTCGACCTTCCCGAGTGTTTGGGAGAACTTGAAAAGTTGGAGCAATTGTTTATTGATGCCAATACAAGGATTCCTCCAAGCATCAACCGCATGAAATTCAGGTTGCAGATTATCCTGAAAAATACCCCTTGAATCTGCTCACCGTCTCATTATGTTGTACTGTTTTTTGCAATGATTTTTAATGATGAAAATATTTCGCTTGTCTATTTGAAAGCGATCCATGTTTTCTGAGTGAGGTGTTTTTGCGCCATCTTTTTTGAATGAACCCTGCTTGTTTATCACCGGATTTTTTAATGCACGGTCAGTTGTTTACATGCTCCTGCTCATGAGAACAAAAAGTGCTTATCTGAAGCTTCACGCGAGGCAAATAAAATCACCGGCATGTTTGCCTTAGGGATTGGAGCGGTTACTTTTTTGTGAAGCAAAAAAGTTTGAGCGTAAAGCCCGACCCGAAGGGGAAGGCCCGCCCGAAAAAAGGAATCGCGGCTAATTGCATCCTCTTTTTATCACAGGAATCCTTTTGCCTGCTGATACAAACAAGCCCACCTGCACTTGATAAGGTGCTTTTTGGCAGCGGCATGCAGGTATATGAATCCCATAAACCGACAGTCTACCTCGCCGGAATTTGACATTCTGTGCAATTGCATTACATTTGTGCCCCTCTTCGGGGTGTAGCGTAGCTCGGTAGCGCGCCAGCATGGGGTGCTGGAGGTCGTGGGTTCAAATCCCGCCACCCCGACAAAGGTCAAAGACCGGTACTACAAAGTGCCGGTTTTTTTATGCCCTGTCCTCAGTATTTCCCATCTGCTTTTTTTGATTTCCTGTTTTTTTTCAATTCCTATCTTTGTCTTCGCATGCAAAGCAAAAAAACATACCTGCCGCTTTTGCTTACTCTGTTGTTGTTTCTTCCCTTGCTCGAACAGGCAAGACATGGATTCAGACATTTAGAGGAAGTTCATTGCAAGGAAAAGGCCGTGCATGTATGCGCCAAAGAACACAGTTGCAGCCTCTGCAACTACTTGTTTGCATCACATCCCTCTGTTTCCCCGGAAGTATACACATTTGCTCCTCGTTTTTTTGTGGTGCCATGCATGCTTTTGTGCCCTGCGGAAACAGTTTCTGACAAGGCGCTCCAAGGCGTCCGCCCCAGAGGCCCGCCTGCTGCATGATTTAGCCTTCCTGCTGTTTCTCTTACTTCCTGCTTTTTGCCGTAACCAATCTGTAAACTGTAAAGGGTAGGCTTGTTTGCCATTGATGAATCCCATCAGGGAAGGCTTTCCTTTTCATCATTTTTTTTCATTCATTTTTTTCTTATGCGTATCTATCACCGGGCCAAAGGCAAGGTTCAGCATATTTTTTTTCCGACTTCGTTTTGCGACAGAGGGAAAATGCATCAGCTTATTCGCTGTCTGCTTCTATGTGCATGCATGTGGTGCAACGCTTCTTCCTTTGCTCAGCAAACATGCCATGCAGTGCTTGAAGGATTTGTTTTGGATGCGCACGACAAAACAGCTCTTCCGTTTGCAGGGGTTTACATTGAAGAACTAAAGTTGAGTTGCACCTGTGATGAAAAAGGCGGTTATCGTTTTACGGGCTTGTGCCAGGGAACTTATACGCTAAAGGTGGTGCATCTTAATTGTGAACCGCTTACCCAAATCATCACAGTAAATGGAAATACGGTGCATCATTTTTATCCCGAACATCACACCGAGCAGCTCAGAGGCATAGAGGTAAGGGATTTGCGCAATGCCGACAAACTGCTGCTGCCCGAGACAGAGCTTTCGGGAGAGAAGTTGAGACAAACCCGCGGACAAACCTTGGGTGAATCACTCCGAAGTATTCCGGGTGTAAATACCCTGCAAACCGGAAACTCTATTGCCAAACCGGTGATTCATGGGATGCACAGCCAGCGTCTGCTCATCCTCAACAATGGCATTAGGCAAGAAGGTCAGCAATGGGGAGCAGAACATGCCCCGGAGATAGATCCGCTCATTGCAGACAAACTCAAGGTAGTAAAGGGAGCCGGCAGTGTGCGTTATGGCTCGGACGCTATGGCCGGTGTGATTCTTGTTGAACCTCGTGCACTTCGCGATTCTGCAGGTGTGGCAGGTGAGGTATTGATGGTAGGTGCGAGCAATGGCAGATCGGGAACAGCATCTGCTTTCCTCGAAGGCAATCACAAGCGAATAAAAGCCTTTTCATGGCGCGTGCAGGGAACACTTAAGAAAGCCGGCTCTCTTTCGGCTCCCACCTATACACTGGCAAATACCGGACTTACCGAATACAACTTTTCCTATGCTTTGGGATGGAAGAAAAAGTTTTACGGAGCCGAAGTATTTTACAGCCAGTTCAACACCAAACTGGGCATCCTGGGTCCCTCGCATACGGGCAATCTGAGCGATTTGCAACGCGCCCTACAGAGTGAGGTGCCTGCCGAAACCGGTAAGTTTACTTACCAAATCAACCGTCCTTATCAGCATGCAGGTCATGAGTTGTTTACTGCGCGTGCTTGGCTGCATGACGGTGCTTCGGGCAAATGGCTATTGCAATACGGAAGACAATACAACCTCCGTTATGAGTACGACAAACACCGACCGCTCAGCGATAGCCTTGCCGGACTCAATCATCCGGAGCTGCAGTTTGAGCTAAGTACGCATACTGCCGACCTCACTTACGAACATGGATTTTTGAAACATGGAAGAGGTTGTGCAGGCATCAGCATCATCACCCAGACAAACACCTACGAAGGCAGGGCGCTCATCCCTAATTTCCGGAACAGAGGCATAGGCGTATTTTGGATGGAGAAATATCCCATGGGCGATTTTGTTGCAGAAGCCGGTTTGCGATATGACTATAGGAAGCTGGAAGTTTTTCGCAATGTGCGCTTGCCCGGCGGAGGAAATACCATCGAACAAAGCCTGCATCCCTTTCAAAACTTTTCGGGAAATGCAGGATTGCTTTACCGTCCCGACAGTACCCTGCAATTGTCGCTGCACGCAGGTACAGCCTGGAGGCCACCATCCGTAAATGAACTGTATAGTTTTGGATTGCACCATGGAGCGGCTGCCATCGAATACGGCAACGATTCTCTTGGCAGTGAGCGTACCCTCAATGGGATTTTTGCCCTGCGTTATGCACCTTTTCCGGCATTGCTGTTAGATGCCAATGCCTATGTGCACAGCATCAGTAACTTTATTTACCGCAAGCCCACGATGCAGCCTGTACTCACCATCCGCGGTGCATTTCCGGGTTTTCAGTATACCCAAACCAATGCCCTACTCAGGGGCTGCGATGTATCTGCTGCCTGGAATCTGCTGCCGCAGGTTCAGTTGGGTGCAAAAGCTTCCTGGCTGCGTGCCACCGATCAACACGCAGACAACTGGCTCATCATGATGCCCTCAGACAGGTATGAAGGTAATTTCACTTATCGCTTCAAACCTTTTGCGCATCTGCATGATGTTTATCTCACTGCATCCTGGCTCTATGTAACACGCCAATGGAGGGTACCCTTAAACAGCGATTTTGCCGAACCTCCTGCTGCTTACCACCTACTGAATCTGCACATGGCAGGTTTTGTATTTCTGTGGAACCGCAATATCGAACTGGGTTTCTCGGTATTTAATGCAGGCAATACGCGCTACCGCGACTACCTCGACAGGTTCCGGTATTTTGCAGATGCCATGGGACGCAATTATACTCTACGCATGGGAATTCCCCTGCAGACTCAATGAAACAAACAAAAAAACAAACACAAAAATCTCTCACACTCAACAACAATGATGACTTCAAAAACAAAAAAAAATATTCTTCTTTTTTTGGTATGCAGCTCTCTTGCTGCATGGAATGCCTGCAAAAAAGACGATGATCTGGTAGCATTGCCCCAGCCCTTGAAAAATGAACCGGAGGTTATTACCACCCTCAAACTTAGCTTTACCGATTCGGCGAACACCGGTAATGTAAGGGTTGCCACCTTCCGCGATCCGGATGGCGATGGCGGTGCAGCTTACGATATTTTTGACACCATTCGCCTGCAAGCCAACAAAACTTGGTTTGCCAAAATCGTATTGCTCAACGAAGCAGTGACTCCTGCAGATACCATGTCCAAAGAAGTTGCAGCAGAAAAAAATGATCACTTATTTTGCTTTACGCCATCAGGCAGCAGTGCCTCGGTAAGCATTACCGACAGAGACGGAAACAACCTGCCTCTTGGATTGTTATCTACTTGGCGCACCGGAGCAGCGGGCAATGGGTTCATGCGGGTAGAGCTAAAACACCAGGTAGGAACAAAAACAGGTGCATGCAGCCCCGGTGAAACAGACATACAAGTGAACTTTCCGGTAAAAATTCAATAACCATAAAAAGCAAAAAAAGATGAAAAAACTATTCAAGAGCAGCCTCCTGCTCAGTGCATGTTGCCTCGCCTTGTTGTCGTGCAATAAAACCCGTTTCTACACCAACCGTTTGGATGGCGAAGACTGGTCGGCTACAGAACTCTCCGTAGATGGTGTATCCCAAAGCGAACTGCCTTTTTGGAAACTTTCGGAATGCAATCCATACAAGGAATTGTGCTCCGGCGATTGGAGCAATCACCATGGTGGCAAGAGCATTTTTTTCTGGCAACTGAGAGAGTCTGCCAAGAAGTTTGAGATTTCCAATCAGTC
>Ga0068872_10004861_pt1 | contig 10099 bp, 7 predicted proteins | sample NOAtaG_7_FD_66441 | JGI IMG/M metagenome (GOLD analysis project Ga0068872, IMG submission 66441) | Freshwater lake microbial communities from Lake Erie, under a cyanobacterial bloom - NOAA_Erie_Diel1S_2200h metaG | ecosystem: Environmental > Aquatic > Freshwater > Lake | place: USA: Ohio, Lake...
AAATTTTTCAATGATAACTTGTCTGTAAATGTTAACCTGAAGGGATCTCAGACCAAGAATCGTTTTGCCAATGAAGGAGCTATCGGAAATGCAGTTTCCTTCGACCCTACGAAGCCTGTTTATTCCGGCAATAAAAACTGGGGTGGATTTTATGAGTGGTTGCAACCCGGTGGGTTACCCGTTGATTTATCTAACCGCAATCCGCTCGGCCTTTTGATGTTGCGCGATGATCGCTCTACGGTGAATCGTTTCATTGGTAATGTGCAGCTTGATTATAAGTTGCCTTTCTTGCCTGATCTGCGTGTTCAGGCGAACCTGGGTATGGATTACTCATCCGGCAGCGGAAACAATAATGTTGACTCTGCCTCAGCCACTGATTATAAAACAGGTGGTAGAAGAAGCTATTATGAGCAGCAGAAAGTGAACCAGCTGTCAGATATATCTTTGTTTTACAGTAAGGAGTTGAAAAGCATTAAGAGTAAAATTGATGTACTCGTTGGCCACAGCTATCAAAGCTTCCTCACGAAAGTGAGTAACTTCCCTGCCTTCAGCTATCGCGCTATTGCAGACCCAACGCGTCCTGCCAAGCGAGATACCATTCAGGGAACAGAGCCGGTATTCCTGACTGATCGTCCCGAATACAGACTGGAATCTTACATTGGTCGCGTGAATTTTTCAATAATGGACAAATACCTGTTCACTGCTACGATTCGCTCTGACGCAAGTTCTAAGCTGAATCCCAATGACAGAACAGGCTATTTCCCATCATTGGCTTTTGCCTGGAAGGTGAAGGAAGATTTCTTTAAAAATACCAATCAGATCAATGACCTCAAGCTGAGGTTGAGCTGGGGTGTTACCGGACAGCAGGATGGAATTGGATTTTATTCTTACATCCCCCGTTATTCTCGTGGTGCCCCCACTGCGGCTTATCAGTTCGGCAATACTTTTGTCAGCTACCTGCGACCTGAAGGTTATGACCCCTCCATCCGCTGGGAGTCAACCACTACTACTAACATCGGAGTTGATTTCGGATTGTTTGGTAATAGGGTTACCGGTTCGGTTGATTATTATCAAAGAACTACCAAAGACCTGCTGGCCAATGTGGCTGTAGCAGCAGGTGCCAACTTTGTCAATGAAATTGTTACCAACGTTGGAAATATAGACAGCAAGGGATTAGAGATCAACCTGAATACCAATCTGGTTCGTAAGAGTGATTTCAGCTGGGACCTCGGTATGAATTTTACTTATAACAGAGCTCGCATCACGAATCTGTTGAAGAATCCGGACCCTAATTTCAAAGGACAGGATGTGACATTTATCGGTGGTGGTACCGGAAACAGCATCGGTATCCATGCTGTTGGATATGCACCCAGTTCCTTCTATATGTTCAAGCAGATCTACAACGCATTGGGTGATCCCATCGAAGGGTTGTTTGAAGACATCAACCGTGATGGTATCATCAACAACGATGACCGCTACATATATCAGAAGCCTGCTGCCGATGTGTTACTCGGATTCAATACACAGGTTAACTGGAAAAATTGGAGCATGAGTATTGCCGGCCACGGATCGTTGGGCAATTATCTCTACAACAATGTTAACTCCAACAATGCGGTGTTGCGTGCCATTAAAAATCCGATCAACTTCATAGGCAATGCTACCCGCGATTATTTGTCCACCCGCTTTGTCAACAATCGCTATTTGTCTGATTACTACATCGACAATGCCTCTTTCTTCCGGATAGACAACCTAAATTTCAGTTACAATGTAGGCGGCGTATTCAAGAACAAAGCTTCTATGCGCATCAATGCCAGTATCCAGAACGTGCTACTCATTACCAAGTACAAGGGACTGGATCCGGAGAATGCGGGTGATGGTGGTGTAGACAACAATATTTATCCAAGACCCCGTGTATATTCCCTGGGTTTCAATCTCGATTTTTAATTGATAAATCGTTTGTATTATGAAATATAACACAATGAAAAATATTTTACCAGTGCTGCTCGCCGGTATGATGTTGTTTTCCTGTGCGAAAAAGCTCGACCTTTTTCCTCAGAACGACTTCACTTCTCAAAATGCCTATGCCAATGCTGAAGGCTACCGGAGTGTGTTGGCAAAAGTGTATGGTGGTCTTGCTACCACCGGTAATGCTGGTCCTGCAGGAGCATCCGATATTCAAGGTCTGGATGAAGGTTCACAATCTCCCTTTATTCGGGGCTACTTCAATTGCCAGGAATTGCCAACAGATGAGGCAGTAGTTGCTTGGAATGACCAGACCATCAAGGATTTTCACAACCTAAGCTGGTCGAGCTCTGACCCCTTCCTGAAAGGAATCTATGCGCGTCTGGTCTACAACGTGATGATAGCCAATGAGTATCTGCGTGAATCAACCGATGAGAAATTAGCTTCACGCGGCATTACCGGCAATGATGCTACCAATATACAGGCATCACGTGCAGAAGTGCGATTCATTCGCGCATTCAATTACTGGGCAATGATGGATCTTTTTGGTCGTACCACATTCATTGATGAAACCAACAATGTAGGTACAGAGCTTCCCAAGGAAAGATTGCGTGGAGAACTCTTTACTTATATTGAAACCGAGTTGAAAGCCATTGAAACTGCGCTCAAGGCTCCCCGCACCATGGAGTATGGCCGTGTAGACCAGGGTGCCTGCTGGGCATTGCTGGCGCGCATGTACCTGAATGCACAAGTTTATACAGGTAACGCACGCTTCACGGATGCCATCACCTATGCTTTGAAAGTAATCAATGGTGGCTATACCCTCCACAACAACTATCGTGAGTTGTTCATGGCAGACAATGACAAGCGCATCAGTGAAATCATTTTTGCTATTGGTTGTGATGGATTGAGAACCAAATCATTCGGTAACACTTCTTTCTTGTGTCATGCAGCTGCCGGCGATGATGCCAATGATTTTGGTATCAATGGTGGCTGGTACGGCTATCGCGCTACCAAAGGTCTGGCAGATCGGTTCTCCGACCTGACAGGAGCTACCGACAGAAGAGCGATGTTCATCACCAGTTCTTTTGGTGTGAGTCCGGCACAAATCGCCATCAGCGATGTGAGTAACTTCAGTAACGGATTACACGTGAACAAGTGGAGAAATATTCGCTCAGATGGATTAGGTGTTTCTGATGTGAACCGTGATTTTGCTGACATCGATTTTCCCCTCTTCCGTTTGTCTGAAATGTTGTTGATTTATGCGGAAGCAGTATTGCGGGGTGGTACAGGAGGAGATGTTGCCACTGCTGTAACCTATGTTAATCGCATTCGCCAGCGTGCCTTCGGTAATACTTCCGGAGATATTAATTCATCTCAGCTCACCACCGATTTCATCCTCGATGAGCGGGCAAGAGAATTGTATTGGGAAGGACACCGCAGAACCGATCTGATTCGCTACAATCGCCTCACTACCGGCACCTATCTCTGGCCCTGGAAAGGAGGTGTTGCTTCCGGAACTTCTGTGGACAGCAAGTTCAATATCTTCCCGATACCTGCTTCCAACAGAACTGCCAATCCAAACCTCAGTCAAAACCCAGGATATTAATTCAACCGAAAAAACATTCAGCCATGAAGAATATTTATTCACTCATTGCCGGAGCACTCTTCCTCACAGCCAGCTTAATGGGTTGTAAGAAGGAAGAGAACCGCATTATTTTTGAAGGTGCTGTGAGTCCGGTATTGACCGCCAACTCCGTTGCACCCCGTGTGCTTGTGATTGCCAATCGGGATGTGCCGACCCTTCGACTCAACTGGACCAATCCGAATTACACATTCACAACCGGCGTAAGCTCGCAGGATGTGAACTACCTGATTCAAATTGATCTGGAGGGAGCCAATTTCAACTCTGCCAAGAAATTCGAAAGAGTGGTTGCCCGCGACCTCGTTCAGAATTTTACTACCGGAGAATTGAATGCAGCTCTGTTGTCGATGGACTTAGCAGAGAATGTGGCCCACAAACTGGAAGTACGGGTAATCGCCTCGTTGATTAACAACAGCGTACCCATGGTTTCCAATACCCTTCGCATGACCGTAACTCCTTACCTCGATGTTGTATTTCCGGTTCCTGCCAATCTCTACATTACCGGTGCAGCTACCCCGGGTAACTGGATGGGCGGTGGAGATCCTGAATTATTGAGCCAGAAATTCACCAAAATTTCCAGCTCAGAGTTTCAAATCAACAGCCTGAACATGAAAGCCAGCCAGGGATTCCTGTTTGTTCCGGTTTATGGAAACTGGAGCAATAAATATGGATTTACCGGAGCAGGTTTGGCCAACAATCCTGATGGAGATAATTTCAGACCTGACGGAAATGACTTTGTATCTCCGGGTGTGGCAGGTAACTACCGCATCAATGTTAGTTTCAAAACAGGTAAATACACATTCACCAAACTTTAATCCTGTTCACCTAAAAAAATTGCTGTTATGAATACATTTTTTCAACGAGCACTGGGTATACTGCTGACGGGATCCATTTTGGTGGCTGCCTGTACCAAAGTTGAGCAACTGCCCTTTTATGAAAAAGGGTCTGCCATTACCCTTTCTACATCAACCAGTCAGGTAACTGCTACCGCAGCCGATACTGCCCGTTCAGTATTGGGTCTAACCTGGACCAATCCTAAATATGGAGCAGACTCGAACACTTTTAAGTATGTGATTTCGATTGACTCGAGCGGAAGGAATTTTTCGCGTGAAGTAACCCGCACTGTGGTGGGTACACGTTCTTTCTCATTACTGGGGAAAGAGTTGAATGCCATTTTGCTGAACTATGGTTTTGCGCTTGGCACTGCCTATGACCTGGATATCAAAGTTGCCTCTTCTTATGGCAACAACAACGAGCGCTATGAATCAAATGTGGTAAAAGTTAAAGTGACACCTTACAATGATCCGGGTGTTCTTACGACACAGAACACTTCTGTATCTACTTCACTGGCGAATGCGAGTCAGCCATCGAATGCTTTTACCTGGACCCCACCCTTCAATGGTTTTAGCGGCACCATTACTTATACCCTGCAATATGATTCTGCCGGCAAGAATTTTGCCAGTCTGAAAGAGATACCCATTGGTAATAACATTCTTACCCGCACACTTACTCAAGGTGAGATGAATGAGACAGCGTTAGCGGAGGGTGTTGCCGGTGGTACCACCGGAAGAATAGAATATCGCATCCGCGCAGTAACTGCACAGGGAGCCACTTCTATTTCCAACAGTGTTGGCGTTACGATTCAAACCTATATTCCTATTCTGCGCTTCTATATGCCTGGAAATTACCAGGGTGCAACAGGTAATGGTAACGACTGGGATCCCGGAACTGCTCCTGAGTTCATTCGTGATCTGCGTTCGGGCGCTACCAATAATTTGTACTACATGTATATTTATCTGCCGGCAGGTGCTGAATTTAAATTCACACAGGGTCGTTCATGGGATGTGAACTTTGGTGGGTCAGGCGGTAATCTTTCCGCTGGTGGTGCCAACTTCACTGTAGCTACATCAGGCGTTTATCGCATTTCCATTGATCGTACCGGAATGAAATATGATATCCGTGAAGGTCGCATGGGATTTGTGGGTGGTGCAACCGGAGCCGGTTGGATTCCCGGCAATACATTCCCCAACTTTGCGATGGGACATCCTGCACCGAATCTTTTTGTCGGACTAACGACTTTCACTTCAGGTGGATGGAAGTTGATCGATAACAATGGATGGAACAATAGTGATCTGACGGTTACCAATACACGCAGTTATGGTTCCAATGGTGGAAGTGGTTCGCCTCTGCTCATCAATGACAACAACATGCCGGATATTACTACTGCAGGAAGATACCGTGTAATCTGGGATGGAAGGAATCCCGATCAGCTTAGGTATGAAATTTCTCCGGGCACTGAGATGCGCCTGGTAGGTGATGGTATTTCCGGTGTCAATGCCTGGGATCCCGGTGCAAGTCCGCAAATGACCTGGCTCGGCGATGGACGCTGGAGCATTACGGTAAGTCTGCTGGCGAACAAAGACATCAAGTTCCTGGCGGGCAATGCCTGGGGTGCTTTCGACTACGAAGATGCCAGTGGAGGAAGTCAGGCAGTTGGTGTTGCGAGAAAAATTCGTTGGGAGGGAGGAAACAATTTTAAAACACCTGCCACCGGAGGAACGTACACCATTGTTCTGGATGAAAACAACCAAACGGCAACTTTCAATTAATCGAATAATTATTGACTGGTTTAATTACAGCGGCTCTCTTTCCTGAGGGCCGCTTTTTTTTGAAAACAGTTTTTATTTTAGTTCTATGTCAAGGTCCATGTTTTTATTTGGGGTGCTTTTCAGTTTGCTGATGTTGAATTGTACCAAGAAATCCGGTAACACAGAAACAACAGTGGCTGGTTATTTTTTTGCCAAAGGAGCGGACATTGGTTGGTTGAGTGAAATGGAGTCAAAGGGGATAAAGTTTTATACTGCCGGAGGTGAGCAGCAGGATTGTGTTGATCTTTTAAAGCAGCTGGGAATTAATTCCATCCGATTGCGCGTCTGGGTAAATCCGGTGAATGGGTGGTGCGGTAAGCAGGATGTAATCAATCAGGCAGTAAGGGCTACGAAGAAAGGCATGAAAGTATTGATCGATTTTCACTATTCAGATTATTGGGCTGACCCCGGTAAACAAAATAAGCCTGCGGCCTGGAAGTCTCTCTCATTTCCTGACTTGAATGCAGCATTGGGGGCACACACAAGAGATGTTTTGAACGCGTTAAAAAGCAACAATGTTGAGCCTGCGTGGGTTCAGATTGGAAATGAAATCAATGATGGACTTCTCTGGGATGATGGGAGAGCCAGCAGAAACATGGCTCAGTTCGCATCTCTGGTTAAAACTGGCTGTGCTGCTGCTAAGGAGATATTTCCACAAACAAAAACAATAATTCATGTTTCCAATGGCTATGACAATGGATTGTTTCGCTGGCTCTTTGACGGACTAACCATCAATGGAGTGGTATGGGATGTGATTGGGATGTCATTGTATCCTAGCGTCAATGATTGGAAACTTAAAAACGAACAATGCCTGGCGAACATGCTGGATATGATGAGTCGTTATGGAAAGGAAATAATGATCGCAGAAGTTGGTATGCCTGTTGATCAGCCGGCTGTTTGCAAGCAGTTCATCAGCGATCTCATCGCAAAAACGCGCTCACTTCCCGGGAACAAGGGTTTGGGTGTTTTTTATTGGGAGCCCCAATGTTATAATGGATGGCAAGGATATTTGCTGGGAGCTTTTGACAACAGGGGGCGTCCAACAGAAGCCATGGAAGCATTTCAATGATTGATTGGGATGTTGATAATAGGAATGAGTTGGAACGACAGTGAATTAATCTCTCATTGGAAGTAGTTATAAAGGCACCAATCAATCAATGATGGTTGATATATAGAAAGTAACTAATTACAATTACTTTTTTTCGCTGTTGAAATGGGCGAAAGTGATTCATCATACAAAATTCAGCGTTCACTTCCTCCGAAAAGTCACTCATGCGTAAGCGCTAAAGAACGACATGCGGAGAATGGTCATTTGTTTTAACGCAGGAAAAAAAGTATCGATTATGTTTTAATCATAACTGAGGTCATGGTAAGTGAGCCACCTACCGGCTGATCATTAAAGAAAGATACCTTATCTTCTTTTTCTTGAAGTGCAAGCGTGTAGAGTAGTGGTAAATAATGTTCAGGTGTTGGAATGGCCAGCAGGGCTTCTTTGCCCAGTTGCTTATAATTGATAAGCGATGAATGATCTTTTTGAAGGATGCGGTCTTTGAACAATTGATTCATGTGTAGTGCCCAGTCATATCCATAGGCGGGGCCGTTTAGTTTGTCCCATGCTACCATTCCCAGGTTGTGCACCATATTGCCACTGCCCAGTATGAGTACGCCCTTTTTACGGAGGTGTGCGAGTTCTTTTGCTAAAGTGTAGTGATAGTTACCATCTTTGGTATAGTCCATGCTCAATTGTAAAACTGGAATATTCGCTTTTGGAAAGAGATGTTTCAGAATCACCCAGGCACCATGATCAAGTCCCCAATCGTGGTCAAGCATCACATTGGCAGATTGAATGGCACTAGCTGTCTCCCGCGCCAGTGTCGGATTACCCGGGGCCGGATATTGCACCTGAAACAATTCTTCCGGAAATCCTCCGAAATCGTGAATTGTTTTTGGGAAGTCGATTGCGGTAATATGTGTGCCGCGGGTAAACCAATGGGCTGAGACTACCAGAACTGCTGTGGGTGTTGGCAATTCTTTTGCCAGTCCTTGCCAACGTCTGCTGAAATCATTGTCCACAATACCATTCATAGGAGAGCCATGACCGACAAACATAACAGGCATTTTGATATTCGATTCCGGTAATGATTCGGTAAAGCTTCTGAATTCTCTGGTTGAATGGATGTGGTTCATGGCACAATAGCTTCTGTCTTGCAAAGTTAACTTGAATTTCTTGTGCCTTTGGCGAGAAAAAGTCAAGAGCGTGCAAAGGCAAGTAGCAGATCAAAATCTCCTTGGTCAGCTGCCTTCATCGCCCTGAGATAATTCATGCGAACATCACCCTGTTCTGGAGTCTGATTGGCGCCCCAGGTAAAAACCGGCAGCAGAAATATTTTTTCAATGATGATGTCTGCCATCAGTCGGCTATGTCTTCCATTTCCATTTGGGAAGCAATGTATGCTCACCAGGCGATGTTTGAAACGAAGGGTTAATTCATCGGCTGAATAGGAACTATTGGTGATCCAAAATCGAGCATCATCGATTAAGTATTTTAATTCAATGGGTATTTCTCGTTTATCTGTACCAATGTTTTTATTGGTGGTTCGGAATGTGCCAGCCCAACTCCATACCTCACCAAACATTCGTCTGTGCAAGAGGCGAATAAATTCTTCACTAATGATAGATGCTTGCCTGAAGGAATGTTTCATGGTCCACTGAATAGCTTCTTCAATATTACGTTGTTCGCATTCATCCAATTCACTGCGCGTGGTGATCGTTGGAATAAGCAAGCCTTCTTTCTCTTCTTCTTCCAGCGGAGTCTGTCCGTCACTAAAATCTACTGTGAATCCCATAAAATTTTTGGCATTTCATTTTTTATGACAGCAACTCTCTCGCGTATCGCATCGTCGATTCTGCCTGCTGAATTTGCCTGATCTTCCAACTTCATAGTTTGATGTGTACGCATAACAATTTTCTTTGCCAGCGCAGTCGCTTTTTTTTCAATCAGTGCATCTAAAGAACCATCTTTTGGTACAAAGCCATACACCAATTGCATGTCTAGTGCATTGGCAACATCCTTTAATGACTTGATGGTGATGGACCCCTCCCTTTCTCGCCTTTCTATGTCCAGTGCAGCCTGCTTGGTTACATTTAATTTCTTTCCCAGCTGTTGCAATGACATGCCGAGAGCAGTACGAATAGATTTGATCCATCCGATTGGGGGAACAGGTATTGATTGGAGGGGGGATATCTCCAATAGCTTATTGTTAAGTTGCTGAAATTGTATAGATCGTTGCTTCATCAGTGCTCAATTGTATAGATAAATAAATGCAAAAGTAAATAAATATATTTACAAAAGTATAGAATAGTAAAATAATAGCATTACTTATACATTGAAAGCATATTTTCATAATCCCTTCTGGCAAGTTGCTTGTTTTCGGCATTTCCTCCGAAAACTCTTCCGCCGGGGGCGGAGACTTTGTGTAAAAAAGGGTTAGTAATTAATTTCCAATTGTCATTTTTGATGGAAGAAAAGAAGTGTAAGGACTAGTATAATAGGATTCTGGCGCATGGGATGATAGAGGTTATGGATAGATGAGTGATCCTATCAAGTCTCAATTTGAAGAGTAGAAAACGAGTGTTATTTGTTCCGATTTTGTCTGCCTCTAATTTGTTGATAAATTCGTCATATGCGAGTTGTTTTGATGCTCATCGGACTTTTTTTAAGTACATCTACTTTCTCTCAGAACAAGGAAGGAGATTTCTTTATTTTCAAAAAGGATTGGTCGGTGGCCAAAGACTTAGATTCTGCTGCTTATTTTATGCATTTGATTAAAGAAAATGACACTAC
>Ga0068872_10004864_pt1 | contig 10098 bp, 14 predicted proteins | sample NOAtaG_7_FD_66441 | JGI IMG/M metagenome (GOLD analysis project Ga0068872, IMG submission 66441) | Freshwater lake microbial communities from Lake Erie, under a cyanobacterial bloom - NOAA_Erie_Diel1S_2200h metaG | ecosystem: Environmental > Aquatic > Freshwater > Lake | place: USA: Ohio, Lake...
GCCGGGCGGTGCGCTTTATATCGTGAGCAAAGACGCTCAGCCGCTGCAGTTGTCCTTGGGGCCGCTGCCCAGCCGGGCAATTACAGGCCGGCTGTTGTCGGCACTTCCTGCGGTGACCGATCCGATTACTTCGGCTTTTGACCTTGTTTCCACGTTTGATGTGGAGATTTTTTGGGGCGCTCTCGAAAGTCGCACATCCGACGAGGTGCTGGCCGGCTTTAACACCTGCGTGATCCAGCGCGCTGACGGCAGCGTGGAGGTTTTGGGCTTTCAAACGGCCACACTGACTGCGCCACGCACGTACACGATTTCTAACCTTTTGCGCCGCATCCGCCAAAACTCAAGCTTCAGCGGGGCAAGCACGGGCGATAAATTCGCGCTGTTAAAGCCGGGTGCGGCAAAACTTATTGGCATGCAGCTGCAAGATGTGGGCGCTGAGTTTGAGTTTGCTGGGCCACGCTATGGTGTGGCGCTATCAGAGGCGCCAACACAACTGATCACCCTGACCGGGATGAGTAAAAAGCCCTTATCTCCAATTCAGGTTATTTCTTCGCGGGGTAGTCCCTCGGGAGACATCACAATTAGCTGGACGCGCAGGACCCGAATCGGGGGCACCTGGCCTACTGGTGAAAACGGCCCCTTAGGCGAAGCAAGCGAAGCCTACGAAGTCGACATTCTCTCGGCAGCCTCCCCGCCAGTGGTTTTGCGTACGTTGATATCGAACACTCCATCGGTGGTGTATTTGGAAGCCGATCAGATCGCTGACTTTGGCTCACCAGTACCAGCGTCAATCGAAATCAACGTTTATCAGATGTCGGGCTTTATCGGCCGGGGCTACCCGGCCAATGCGACGGTTTAAACCTACCCCCTTTTTTTCAGAAAGCCCCCTATGCACTTAGATGAATCGGTATCCCAGCCGGGATTTGCCGCGCAGCTCTCTGCGCTTCAAGAGAACGTCACGGAAATCAAAACCGCGCTACTACGCCTAAGCGATGCAGTCACTAAGCTTGCTTTGGTCGAGGAGCGCCAAACGCAGGCCTCACTTGCCATTGACCGGGCTTTTTCGGCAATTGAGCGTATCGAGCAGCGACTCTCAACGGTGGAGCGGGATATGAGCCTGGGTAAAAACCAACAGGCCGCCGCATCGCTATGGATCGATCGGGCCGTCGTATTTTTGGTGACTGCCGCTTTAATGTTTATCGCCCGTAACACGGGTCTGATGTAGGCAAAAGGAGTTGATGATGAATCCTTTAGCAATTGTCGAAATCGGTGCAAGACTTTTAGACAAAATCATTCCCGATAAAGACGCTCGGGATAAAGCCCAGGCCGAGCTCTTGCGGGCCGCGCAGGATCAAGAGTTTCAGCTCGCTTTTGCGCAAATCAAAGTCAACGAGGCCGAGGCGCAAAACGGCAACCTGTTCGTTTCTGGCTGGCGGCCGGCCGTGGGCTGGGTCTGCGTGGTGGGGCTGTCGTATAACTTTGTGATCTACCCGCTGCTTTTGTGGGTGGTGGCCTCCACGGGCGCGGAGTTTAAACCGCCCTCACTCTTATCCGACACGCTGATGGAACTTGTGCTCGGCATGCTGGGCTTGGGGGCCCTACGAACGGTAGAAAAATGGAAAGGCGTGGCGCGCTAATGGACTGGGGCCGCTATCCGAACTTCTCTGAGTCCGAGTTTCGATGCTCGCACTGTGGTGCGGTTGATATGAAGCCGGAATTTTTAGAGCGGCTACAGCACCTGCGCTCGGTGTTTAACAAATCCATGCCGATTAGCTCAGGCTACCGCTGCCCGCAGCACCCCATTGAAGCAAAAAAGACTGAGCTGGGCCCACACACCACGGGGCTGGCTTGCGATGTGGCCGTGGAAGGAGCAGATGCGTACCGCCTTTTGGGCCTTGCCATTCAGTTAGGGTTTAAAGGCGTTGGCGTACAACAAAAGGGGCGAGGACGGTTTTTGCATTTGGATTTGGTGAGCGAGTACGGGCGGCTGTGGTCATACTGACTTAACCGCAGCTTTTTAGGAGAAATATCGCAACGAGGAACGCCAGCCCATATCCAATAGCTTTTAAGCTGCCCTCTGCCTTGTTAACCCTTTCCACGATAAAGTTTGTTTGTCTCGCTAAAAAACTGATCGTCTCTGATAACTGTGTAAATTCTTCGGACTGTGTGTCGTTAACTGAAGATGTTTCACCAAGAAAGCTATCTGGATAAATTTGTTTTTGATAGTCCACTCGTTTTTTCAGGAGCCAACCTCTAGCTCCGTCACCGACATACTCTTTGATAATTTGGCGGCTTTCACTATTTCGCAAGACAGTATCGTTATGCAGCAACCAGAAAACGATATTTGGATCAGCTCCATTTAGAGATTCTTCTACTTCTTTTTTTGAAAGATACTTATTTCCAAAATAAGCTGATTTCTCTATGAGACTTTCAAGTTTTAGTGCCTCTGAAACTTTGAGGTTTTTATCTTTAACTAGCCAACTGCCAAACTTTGCACAAAATAGAGACACAAACTCCTCTGTCTCGGTAAGCGAGGTGTAATAACCAGCGGGTTCTTCATTGTCATCGTCGTCCGAACTCGAAAACCTCCTTTTTGACTTAAATTTCAGCCAATTCGCAGCAAACTCTTCTATTGGAAAGTCATAAAACGGAAAGGCTTTCTGTTCAAGAGCATCAACTAACGCTGATATGCCGTAAAACCATTCGGGTGTTGTCGGAGCGACTTTCAGTGTCTCCTCAACTGCCTTTCGTAAGTCCCAGTGTGCCAAATCTGGACCGTCACTATTAGAGCTGTCTAAGTTGAGTGCTTTATTTAATGCAATGTAGTGTAAAAAAATTGGAAGATTTTTTTCGGGAATTATTGCGAAGGTGCCTTGACGTAACAGTATTTTTTTTAACAAACCTTTTGAGTATGGATTTGAAAGTACTAGCCTGGCATAGTCTGAATTAAAGTCATCATGAGACAAAAGTTCTGTTAGCGAGATTTTTCCATCTGTGGGGGTATCACCCCATCTTCCTTCCTTAATTAGGGCGGTGAGTGCGTGGCCTTGTAATAACAAATGCTTTACGGAGTTGCGCCATTCATCGGTTGATCCTTGAGTGGCTTCGGAGAGGTCCCAGAGTGCTTTTGCCAATTCTGAATCAGTAACTGTTCCGGCAAGTAGCAGATTCAGATAAGGGTCATTCCTTGCAAAAATGCTCTTTTCGAGATCATCGGAAGCATTAAAAGGCGCAAAAACATAGCGAGAGTCCTCGTCGGTTAAGCTTCGTCTGTACCGCTCAATAATCTCTCCCACTGCAGTTGCCGGAGCGACTTGGACCTGAGCAATCATCGCCTCCTCAGTGTAGCCGTTTTTCCAATCCATCCTGCCGCCCCTGTTTATGTGTTTACAAAGTGTTGGTATTTTAAGGCTGATCAGAATCACTAAAAAGGGGAAAACTTGATCGTCTCGCAGTCGATATTGATATCATTTGACCGCCACGAATAAAGATAAGTGCCTTCATCTAAGTCGCTGCACTTCATTCCCAAAAGGCCTGCTCCCGCAGGATTCGTTATGACCTTCCTGGCCACGTAATTCCAAAACTTGTATTTCTTTGTGTCTTCGGATTTATCAAGCTCCCAGCGGTTTACTAAAACTACACCACAAGCACCGGACGGCTGGTCTTTCGTAACCCAAGAATCGCTGCCGCCGAAATTTCCTGCCTCAATCCCTTTGGCTCGAACAAAGACTTCCTTCCACATGTTGCCGCCTACCCGGCACGTTTTACTCTCTCTCAGAGTCAAATGATTTGCGAGCGCTTCTCGTGTTTTTTGCGACGGGTTTTTGCAGTGAGCTGAAGTAAGCCTTGCAAACTCCCTTGTTTTCTCCAGAGCTGCGGGAGTCATACGCAGCATCCCTCTACGCTCAAGATCTGTGAGTTGACTCTGGGGCTTTTTGATCACAGCTTCAATTTGGGACACAAGCAAGATCATCTCGTCGCAACTTTTTTTAAATTGGTTTGAGTTCCGCTCCTCGGAAAGCAGTTGAGCGATGGCTTCAGCTCTTTTTTTTGGAATTTCGCTTTCTTTCAGCTGTTGCCTAACAAAAACCTGATTCATATCGCAGTGGAGCTCTTGCCCCCTTAGCTTGCAATCGTATTGAATCGAATTGGATTCCGTCTCGCCGTACACGAGCCCCGTCGTGGGGTAATCCTGCGCTCCCGCCTGGAAGTGCAAACTGAGAAATAGCGCAGTTAATCCCAACTGCATCTGTTTTAGGCTCAACGGCGACTGTGGACGATTGGGCATTTCCAACTCCTTGAAGAGCGTTTAGAAAATGAAGCCAAACATTATAAGTGTCTTGAAATCAGGCGGCGAGTACGAGCCCGCCCACGTCAAGGCCTTGCAATCCATGTGCCAAAAATCTTTGCCAGTGCACAATTTTTTCTGCCTCAGCGATGTCGAGATTCCCGGTACCGAGACCTTGCCCCTGAAGTACGGCTGGCCCGGGTGGTGGTCAAAGATGGAACTTTTTCGGCTGGCGCCCCCAAATCTTTATCTCGATTTGGATACGGTGCTTTTAGGCGATTGCCGACCGATTCTCGCTGCGGTTAGCGGCCAGCCATTTGTCATTTTGCGCGATGTCTATCGTGGCCGCACTGACCCAGGAGCAATGCAAAGCTCCCTGATGTACTGGGAGCAGCCAATGGATTTTTTGTACGAACAATTCTCCCAGTCCCAAGCGTTTTTGCCGGGTGGAGATCAGATCTTTTTAGAACGTGTCTTACGTGAAAGACGCACCCCAGTGGCCTATTGGCAAGACTTGACTGGCGGAATTGTGTCTTACAAGGCCGACCGTCGCCAAAGCGGGACCAAGCCAGAGGATCGGATTGTAATTTTTCACGGCAGACCCCGACCTTGGGAGCAAAGTGCAATTGACTATCCAATTAGAAAACCGCCGGGGCTGGATGACGCCCGTTGAGGATCAAGTCGCGCTCGACATTATTTTGCGAGAGTCTGACGACATTGCGACGCTAATAACCCACTGCAACGACTTACGCTGCGCCATACAGGCTGGCGGCAACATCGGTATATGGCCGGTTAAATTGACCCAGCACTTTCAAAGGGTGGTTACCGCCGAGCCGGGGGAAGCGAACTTTTCGGCGCTAAAACGCAACACCAAGGCCTATCCAACCGTTTTCGCAATTAACGCCGCGTTTGGCCAAAGCGCCTGCCGGGCGGCGTTGGAGGTGGTTCAAGCCGGCAATATCGGGGCGCATCGGATCACGGAGGGCGATGCGTTTGAAGTCATCACAATCGACAGTCTGGGTATCACCGACTGCGATTTGCTGCAGTTAGACGTCGAGGGCTATGAGCTTTTTGCGATCCAAGGGGCGTTGCGCACCATCGAGGCCTCATCACCGCTAATTTGCGTGGAACTTAAAGGCCTGGGCAAGCGCTACGGCGCCTCCGATCAGCAGCTTCGCAGCTATTTAGAGTGCAAAGGCTACAAAGAAATCCTGCGACTACACCGAGACGTGGTTTTCGCTCGCCGGTAATTACAAAGCCGTCTTGTCGCGATTGGCGCTAAGGCTAAAGGGGTTTTAGCCCAGCAATTTAGCCCAATCCTGAACTTCTTGATCAAGCCTTTTGAGTTCCCGAATCGCCCGCCGGGTGGGGGTGATGATTCGCCGCCGGGTATCTGCGGGGTCGTACTCGGAATCAATAAATCCTTTATCGACAAGCGTTGCGGCGCTTTTATGAATAGCGGCAGGCGAAGCCACCCCAGACTTTAAAACCAAATCCATAGCAAAGAGGGGATGGTCTTTTTCCGGTCTTGACAGAATCCACTCCAATAACCGGAGGCTTAGGTCGTCGAGTTCACCGAAGGCCGACTGCGCTTGCGCTTTGCGTAAAAACCCTCTTGCCTCAATCCAACCGTAGGTGCTGGGTTTGGCCATTTTTTAACATTATTTTTCAGATAAAGATTAATGTTAATGTTTTTCGGCCTAAAGCCTCAACTAAATCAGATCGAAGCGGGGCTCAACCGGCCTGCGCTTGGGGGGTTCCTCCGCTTTCTCGGGGGTAAGGTCAGAGTGCAGCACTGCTGGGGTTCCGTCGGGGCGAACCCTAAATTTCACGCCCATAAAGATAAGGGCCTCGATTTGCTTGCGGGGGTATTTAAAGCCGGTGAGCTCCTGGAGCTCTTCTTTGGTCAGACAAAAAGATTGGTTCATTTTGCTAATTTATCAAAAACCAGTTCAAACAACCTTTTTTGCGTGTTCATTTTTCAACGGGCTCGCGTGACGTGGTCGCCGCGTCATTGAGTTTTTAGGTAACTCCATTTTCGTAAAATTTTTGTCTTCAAACGACTCTGATTTGGTTGGGTAAAAATTTAAAAAATTAAATTTTTTAGCCCTAAAAAATTTGTTTTGTAGAGTTGCAAGCAACGCTTACAATTGCTCTCGGCTCATCCATTTTAGGAGTCGAAAAAGCGATTTTTGAGGGGTTTTTAGGGGATTTTTAGGGGGTTCGACTTTAGTCATTACGACAAAAACCCCGCAAACGGCAGCTGCAAGCCGTTTCGGAATCCTCTCATCGGCACCATCTCGTCCCTCAATTTCCCACGCTATGAAGGAAAACGAGGGAAATCAACAAGTTAGCTTTTTCGTTCTCTCCCCAAGTGGCACAGTCAAAGCCTGTTTTTACGACAAAAACGGTGCGGATTACGACAAAATTACGACAAACGGGGACATCCAACTACGACACGAGATTAGCCCTGTTTTTAAGGGGTTTTGTCGTGACTGCGCCACTTTATGAGGAGCAGTTTCGATGGCAACTTACAAGCAGCGGGGCGAGCGGCACCAGTTTCAGATTTACGTCAACGGGGTGCGCGAGTCCCGCACCTTTGCCAACAAAAAAGAAGGCCAGGCCTGGGCCGCAAGGCGAGAGGCGGAGTTATTTGCAACCGGCTTAAGCGGCCTGAGCTGCCGCTACTCGGTGGCGCAGATGTTTGATAAATACATTGAAGAGGTGGCCCCAAAACACGGCGGGGCCCGCAACGAGATCATCCGGCTTCGGGCCTTTAAAAAGAACCGCGAGCTGCCCATGGACGTTCCGGTGTCGCAAATATTACGACAGGACATCAAGCAGTGGCGGGCTGTTCGACTCCGCCAGATCTCGGAGGCCTCCGTTCAGCGGGAAATGAACCTGCTCACCTCGGTCTTTGAAGCCGCCCGCTCGGAGTGGGGCTGGATTGAAACCAATCCCACCCGAGGCATTAAAAAACTGCCCACGCCAGAGCATCGCACCTCGGTGTGGAAATACTCGGAAATGAAAGCCGTGCTCAGAGCGTTGCGCTATTCGCCGCTATCTAGCCAGGTGGAATCGACAACGCAGTCCGTAGCGCTGGCGTTTTTATTGGCCCTGCGCACCGGCATGCGGGCGGGCGAACTCTGCTCGATGACTTGGGAGAACACCCAGGCCTACTCGGTGACGCTGCCCACTACCAAAAACGGATCGGTGCGCCATGTGCCACTGGATTATCGGGCACGACGAATTATCGAGCGGGCCCGTGGCTGGGATGCGGTGTCGGTTTTTAATCTGAAGACGCGCACCCTTGATGCGCTTTTTCGTCGGGCCAAAGCCCAGGCGGGCTTGCGCGATGCGAATGTGCGCTTCCACGACAGCCGGCACACGGCGGCCACGTGGCTGGCCAAAGACCTATCGATGGTGGACCTGTGCAAAATGTTCGGCTGGAAAAATCCGCAATACGCGCTGATTTATTACAACCCGGACGCACAGGACATGGCGCGCCATTTGGATTCAAGGCGCCTGCAAGGGGCGCTTCGCTCCAACTTGGATCAGCGCTTTAGCGGTGGGCGTAATCGGCCTCCCATTCAATGATCTCGCACAGCAGCCAGTGACCGTCGCGACCTGGTCGCGGAAAGCGGTCCTGCGCCATCAGTTTATTTAACGTTTTGTTGGTCTTGTTTAAGCGCTTTAGCACCTCGGTCCTCGTCAAACGCGTACCGAGGTTTTTTGTGATCTCAGAGGTCGCATCAGTCAGGTTTTCTATCCGCTGCTGCATCACTTCAACACGAAGCACCAACGATTCAATTCTGTCGCACAGAATACTTAGTTCGGACCTCTGCCAACGGGTGGCGGTGTTCATGCGCCCTCCTTGTAGCGGTCGTCCAACTCGGGGCGGTGTTCTAAGCCCAACAAAAACATGCAGCAACACATCGCGTGAGCGACGTGAGACAGGCCTGACTCCGGGTCTCGGTCTTCGCCGCGCAAATAAGCAAAAAGGTGTCGCAGCGCTGCTGCCAAAAGGCGCCCCCGCACAATACCTTTGCGCCAGTTGTGGGCCTCATATTTTTGGGCGCCAAACGTCAGCACACACGCTAACTGCTCGATGGCGTAGGCATCCAGTAGATCCATGCGCGGCTTTTGGGCGTCAAACTTCACGCCCTGGGCAAGTGGTGTCATGCGGCGAGCCTTCTCGAGTTTTGTTCCGCGCTTTGGCTAAAGACGGCGCGAATTGGGACTGGAGTTTTTACTGGCCAATACATGTGGTGCGATGCGTAATTAGATAAGAATCGTTCTTTTCGCTCGCGACTAAATTGCTTATCAAGCGTTTTCAGATTTTGCATTCGGCGTAAAAAGTGTTCACGAAAAACTTCCTGCTCCAAACCCAGAAGTTCAAAGTAGCGACTCTCGCTATCAAAAAGGAAATCAAAAGCGGCACGTATCACGGCGCCATTGCTGGGGGTAAAGTCCATCATGGTGTCCATCATTGCTTGGTGGATTACGGCGACTAAAAGCCTGCGGCCAGCCTCATATTCTTCCGCGATGCGGGCTTCTTTATCCGACCAGTTGCGGCCGGAGCTGCCAGTGGTCATGCGATCTTCGCGGCGAGCAAGTTCCATGTCAGTCGGTTTCTTTTTGGTAATAGCGGGTTTCAAATCCGTCAGCGCGCAGCGGTAGCCCGGGCGCCCAGTCGATGGAAGTCGATAACACCTCAATCACTTCGGCAAGTGAACCCTGCCCATCGGGCATCTCCAAGACGATTTCGTCGTGCACGGTCATCAGTTGCACATACCCTCGGGCATCCAATCGCAGCATGGCTTCGGCTAGACAATCCCGCGCAATCGCCTGAACGATGTTTTCAATGAGTTTGCCGCCCCAGGTGGTGAGTTGCCCCCATTTGCGGTTTTTTTGATTTACGCCCCAGTAGGTCAAGACGCCGGCCTCATCAAAGGTGCCAGGCTCATCCCGATCGACAATGCGAGGTCGCGCATAAGCCAAACGACGACCGCTGGGCAGCGAGATAAAAAGCATTCCCTCTTCTTTAGTAAAGTCAATTCTCACCCCGCCCCCCGCCGCGTTGATGTGAGTGTCCGTGTGAAGACCACTTGTGGTGTTGAAAAAGCAGCGCTCTGCTTCATACCAAAGCGCACAGATTTCGGGGTTGGTGGCACGCCAGGCATCACGGATGTCGGTCAGCTCGTCTTCGGTGAGCCCCATGTCAAGGGCCCCCATCGCTTTTAAGGCGCCGGTGCCACCACCGTAGCCAAGAGCCAATTCGGCGATCTTGCCCTTTTTGCGGTACGGGCTTTTCTTGGTAACGCTGCCTGCAGGTAGCTTAAACATTTTTTCGGCGCTCGCCTCATAAATGGCGCCGCTGCCATTAAACACATCGAGGCGCCAGCTGCTGCCCGCAAGCCAGGCAATGACGCGGGCTTCAATAGCGGAAAAATCAACAACGATGAACCGGTGATTGGGCTTGGCCACGAAAGCGGTGCGCACGAGTTGACTTAACGTGTCCGGCACCGAGCCATAAAGCAATTCCACTGACTGATAATCGCGGCGCCGGATGAGTTGGCGAGCGCAGTCCAAGTCCGGTAACGAGTTGCTTTTAAGGTTTTGCACTTGCACCAGTCGGCCGGCCCAACGGCCGGTCCGGTTGGCTCCATAAAACTGAACCAGGCCGCGAATCCTGCCATCGCGGCACACCGCATTGCGCATGGTGCGGTACTTGGCCACCGAGGTCTTGGCGAGCTCTTGGCGCAGCTCAATCACCCGCCGTGCCGTGCTGTCATCGACCTTTTGCAGCA
>Ga0068872_10004868_pt1 | contig 10094 bp, 15 predicted proteins | sample NOAtaG_7_FD_66441 | JGI IMG/M metagenome (GOLD analysis project Ga0068872, IMG submission 66441) | Freshwater lake microbial communities from Lake Erie, under a cyanobacterial bloom - NOAA_Erie_Diel1S_2200h metaG | ecosystem: Environmental > Aquatic > Freshwater > Lake | place: USA: Ohio, Lake...
GTTTAGAACTCGCGAACGGACCAACCTCCGCCCGCCTTTTGTGCGATCTTCTGCACGGCCAGGAACCGGAAAGGGAACAGCTCAGCCGCGACCTTGATCTTGACCAGCGCGTCATCCTCCCAGTGTCCCTTGACCTCGTGAACCTCGATTATCCCGTCGGCCATCTGGACAACGAAGTCCGGAGTGTACCGGCATCCATCGGCCAGCTTGAACGTGAATCGCTCGAACCAGTAATCGAGGATCTCACGGCGATCTTTCAGGATGTCGAGGTGGATGGCATATGCCGATTCTGTGCCGTTCATTTCGCCTGAGACGCGTTTTACCGTTCGCCCCCTGCCCCTGATACCCTTTGACGGTTTTGACGCAATCTGACGCAATTCTGTGAGCTTGGCGTAGTCTTCTTCGCTCATTCTCATTGCTTCTTCTCCGGTATGGCTCTCACTCCATATTCGTGGCGAAGATCGTTGATCCAATCGGTGAGCGTCCGGATCTTCCTCGACAGGTCGAGCGAGATCAACCTTAGCTCATCGTGCTGCTGCGGATCGAGTCTTACGCATAGGTCCGCATCGCCGTTGACTTCGGTCTGCAACAGGATCAGCCGGCTTTGTGCGGAGAGTAAGATCTTCGCGTAGATCTCAGCATTGATATCGCGGGTATTCGGATTCTGATTAGGCATTGGCCCCTCCCTCGAGAATGGCAAATCGTGATTGTTGCGGGAAGAAGATCAGATTGACCGTCGTCTCGTTCCGCCCGTGTCGATTCTTGGCGATCTTCAAACGGCGCCGCATATCTTCCTTGTCGTCCCAGGACTCCGGCATCAGGAAGAGCACGACATCGGCATCCTGCGCGATCTGACCAGTCGATCGAATATCGGACAGCGTGTAGTCCTGGTTGGATCGCTGGGTCGAGTTCCGATTGAGCTGGCTCAGGACGATTACCGGCATATTGTGATGAAGGGCGAGTCGCTTCAACTCCCGGCTGACTTCGCTGGTCCGGGCATACTCGCTTTCGAGCGTCTTCTTGTCGCCGTCGACCAGCTGAACGTAGTCGATGCAAAGGAAGTCGACCTTCCCGTGCTTTTGCTTGACACGCTCGACCATCGCGCCAAGAGTCGACGGAGTGACCTTGCCGAAGCCCTCGACGAACTCGAGGTGATGACGGGCGATCTCTTGACTGACCCGAAGGAAGCTGGCCTTGTCTTCGGCCGACATATGGCCGGACTCGATACGGTTCGTGTCGATGCGAGTGTTGATCCCGATCAACTTGACGATCAGCTCAGGACAGGTCATCTCGAGTGAGATCATCAGACCAGCGGCCGGCCGATCCTTCCGGAGACCATCGAGCAGGATCGAGTTGACCATATTCAAGGCCAACGTCGTCTTTCCCATTCCGGTCCCGGCCGCGATGCAATAGTATCCGCCAGGCTTGATTCCGCCGATCATCCGATCCAGATCCGGGAGACCGGTCGTCAGACCAGCGATTGAGCCGCCAGACGCCCATCGAGCCTCGAGAGCTGACATTGTACGGGTGACGGCCTCTTCAGCTGAGATCAGATGGTCGACGTTCTCACGGAGAAGTGAAACTCCCTCGAGCTTCGACTTCGCCTCATAGATCAGATCGTCAACCTGGAGATCCTTGGCTTCGGTCTCGGCGCTGAGCCAATAGCCCAAGGCTCGAAGCTGTCTCATCGATGCCGCTGCCTTGAGCAATTGCACGTGAGGAGTCAGGGCGCTGGCCCGACGGTACATTGGCACTCCATCGAGAAGACTCGAGATGTAGGCAATCTGTGCGGGTTGGTTGGTCTGCTGAATTGACCTGGTGACGGTCAGGAAGTCGACCGTCTCGCGATTGGCTTGAAGGCGCTGAATGGCTTTCCAGATCTGCTTGTGGGTCGGCCGATAGAAGTCATCGGCTGACAGTTCAGTGACAAGTTCCGCGACCATTCCGGGAACGTCATCACCCATCTTGAGGACGACACCGAGAATCAGCTTCTCGGCCTCGTCGTCGTGCGGCTGATCGTCGATCAGCTCTGGGATGTTCATTGGTTCTGTGCTCATTGTTGTCCTCGTGGTTATGCGGTGGCCAGTGTCTTTGTCTGACAGTGGCATCGTTTGGCCGTGTCGTCGATTAACATCCATCCGTTGTTACATTCGCCACAATGCGACGTTGCGGCTTTTGGTTTGGTTGCGTTTATCTCTTTGACCATCTCTGGGAAGAGGTCTTTGAATGCGAATGGTGAATTCGCTTTCTTTGGGTATGTTCGCTTGAGCCATTCAGGGAAGGCAAGTACATCTGACCGAGTCCCATCTACCCGATTGACCAGATCTCTCAATTCGCGCATCGTCTTCCAGTTTGTTGCGTGACCTGGATACGCATCTTCGAGAATCTCACCCAGGTCATTGATTGGCGGCTTGCTCGACGATGGCGACGAAGTCGCGGGGTCTGTGTCTTGTTCTCCTGGTGTAATCTCTGAAGTAATCTCTGTAATGAATGCTTGCCCGATTGGTGCACTCTTGTCTGCCCGATTCGGGCGATCTAGTATGTCCCTTTCGGGCATACTGGAATGGCCGATTGTCTCATCCTGATTGCCCAGTAAAAGCGCTTCGAGGGCGTCGAGATCAACCCGATAATAGAGCTTGGCCGGGACTCCTCGAAGCTGCTCGAACCAGACCTTGCCATCGCCTAATTCTTTCAATCGCCGTCGAGCGGTCTCCTGCTCCTTACGTGAAAGCATCGTTTCGTCAAACCACTCGTCTTGAGTCTTCCAGAACCATCCATCAGAATCCTTGGTCTTCTCAGTCCAGTAAAGGGCCTGACTGAGCATCAATCCGGACGTGACTGACCCTGTCAATTCTGCAAGGCAACGATGAAAAGCGATAGGCCGGCTGAGGACCTTTAGAAGTTTCATAGGCTCTCCAGAAAACACAAAAGCCTTCTGCGGAAAACGGGCAGGTTGAAAGGGACCGTAGGTTGACAGCCTACAGACCTGACCCGCCTCCGCAAAAGGCTTTTGAGAGTATACATTGTTGTCCCTTTCATTCTGCGAATAGCTCAGGGCGTCACCCCTGATCGCAAGAAGTATAATAGCACAAGATCAAACGAACAGATCATCTTGCACCGGCTTTCTTTTGGCCGCATCCTCGAGGTTCTTGATGGCTTGCGCAAAGTAGGACTCTTTGAGCTCTGCCCCGATAGCGCGACGGCCTTGGACTACCGATGCGTAGACCTCTGACCCAACTCCCATAAATGGCGTCAGCACCGTCTCACCTGGGTTACTCCACAGTGTAAGGCATCGATCAATGACATCGAGCTGTAGCGGATGCACGTGCTTTTCATCGTCCTCGCCACGAGCTTCACGGAACGGCAACACGCGATCAAGCCGAACATCGTCCCAGAAGGCGCTCGCATACTGACGCCAGATCCAGTGCGAATATCGATTCTCGATCTGATTGCCAGTGTGCCCCCGGTAGGGTAGAAGTTCGGCGGGGATCTCGCGTTCGCCGTAGTACTCCATCAGCCCGTTCGGATGAGTAATCGGGATGGGATTCTTGCCTTTGCGGCGAAAGACCAGAAGGTAATCCGCGCTGGCCACAGTGCATCGCGATGAATCATCAACGATCTGCTTGTGTGCGAGAGCCTTGGTCATCGTTCGATTCCGCACCGTGAGCGGCTCTTTCCAGACGTGATACCGGGCGACGTAGTCGAATCCGAGTCGCTTGTGCTGCCGGATAATATCGCCAGGGAAGTCGGTCAGCGTGTCGCATCCCGTGTTACCAGTTGGAACGTCCATACAATGCACGGCGGTCATTCGACCTGGCACGGTCAGCCGGTAGAGCTCTTTGACCACAAAATCATAATGCTCGAAGAACTCCTCATAGGTTCGAGCGTTGGACAAGTCCCGGTCGTCGCTGCTGTAGTGATACAACCCGGCGAACGGCGGCGAATAGATCGAAAGGTGGATTGATTCGGACGGAAGCGACTTCATAACCTGGATACAGTCGCCGTTATAGATCGCATACTGATTGGTGATAACCTGATTCTTTACAGCCATTTCGGAACCTCCATTGTCGTCGTCGTGTCGTTGGTGATGATGCCTCGAGCGTGATTCATATGCTCGACAAGTGCGGTAAACATTCGATCGGCCTGCTGGCTCTTGCGCTGAAGAGCTGACAGAATATCGTGACTGCTCTCTGTGGTCACGATATCGACTTTCACCGGCCGCTTCTGACCGAACCGCCAGAAGCGCCGGACCAGCTGGTAATACTGCTCATAACTGTAACTTGGGAAGAGTACCGTGTGCGCGCAGTGTTGCCAGTTCATCCCCCAGGCGCCGATCTTGCTTTTCGTGATCAGTCCCCGGATCTTGCCGTGACGAAAATTCGTGAATGCCTCTTCCTTGAACTCTGGCGAGTCGGAGCCGGATACCTCGATGAAATCAGGCAGCAGCTTTCTGAGCAGCCTGCCCTCTTCGTTCAGGTTGCACCAAACTACGGCCGACTCATCGGTCGCGACCAACTCGGCGATTTTCTCGCATCGCTCAGTGACGGTTCGCCGCTGCTCTTCTCTGAGCGCCGACAATCCAACTGCCGACATCTCAAACAAATACCCTGCGGCCAATGCTCGAGGTGAGACAAAGTGCGTCTGCTCTATCAGCGCCGGCAACACAAAGTCATTATCCGAGTACCCAAAGTCTGACGGCTTGCGGATAGCTCTCGCCCAGGTTGACACCCATCTCCAGAAGGGAATCTCAGCGTGACCCTTGAACCGCCATTTCACCTGATCCGTTCGGCCGCGCTGACGATGTGAATGACCTTGACCGGCTGCCCCATTGTTCTGATCGTTCTTGAAGAAATAGGACATCATATCCATCGCGCCCATCTCTCCCAGCGCCTCCGATGATGTCCCGAGCTCGATGTAATCATTCGGCGCGGCCGTCGCAGTGCATAGCAACCGGAAGCGCTTGGTCCTGAGAAACTCCGTCACAATTGCCCGATGCTTGCCGTTGAATGACTTGATCGCGCTCGACTCATCGCATACGACGCCGGCGAAGTCATCTGTGTTGAAGTAATGAAGCCGCTCATAGTTCGTAATTGATATGGGCGCCGTCACCTTGCCTTCACGGCTGACGGCCGCATCGATACCGAACTTACCAGCCTCTTCCACCGTCTGTGAGGATACGGCTAGGGGAGTGATGATCAGGACTGGCTTGCCCGTGAAGAGATGGACGTTCTGAGCCCAGACCAGCTGCATCAACGTCTTGCCCATACCGCAATCGGCAAAGATGGCGGCGCGACCACGACGGATCGACCAGGCCACAAGCATCCGCTGAAAGTCGAACATAACGTCCGGCATCCATAGCGGCTCAAACCCATCGCCGTCATTGAACTGTGCTTTCTGCTGAAGGAATCGCAGATAATCATCCGCCGATTCCAGTTCGTCTAGTGCTGTCATATCTTCCTCCGTGATACGTGAATTGCAACCAATCGCAACCATCAGCGCGATCGCCTTGCTGTTCATTGGCTCTCCAAAAAGCGAAAAGCCCTCAGTGAAAACGGGCAGGTAGGTAAACGATCACGGTGACATCCGTGGACCTGTCCCGCCTTCACTGAAGGCTTGATGATTGCATCGTCTCGTTTACCTTTGCGGCCTGATGTGCTGGTCGTCACTCCAGCGGCCAAAATCGAGTATATGCAAGTCGCGTTTATTGTCAATAGCTGTTTTGAATTATCTTTGCGGCCGTCCCAGTCGCGTCGGTCGATCATCGGGCCTAACCAGCTCAATCCGAGTCGGTCGCCCATCGATCTCGGCAATCACGGGACGTGACGCCAGCCGGGTCAGCTCGAGAGCAATCCAGAGAATGAAGTTCATCGAAACCTCCGGTAAAAAAAGGGATCAGGTAGGGGCAGTCAACCTACTACCTGATCCTCAGAGGAGATGAAAATTCCACTGCTGATGTCGCTCGACTTGCGGTCTCCCACAAGACCGCACCCGGTCAGCCCCAGGTATAGCGCGGTCAGGAATTGAACCTGATCACCGACCGACCAAGGAGAAAAGGGTATGAAAAACCTTGATCAGTCCGGATGCTCCCACTGAGCTTCCGCGCTGTATTGCCCCTGCGGGATCTCCGCCGAGATGGCTGTTTGCCGAAGATGACACTAGATGTACGATCGGCGCTTGCCGAACGTCCCCTGATTCTTCCTCATCTCATCCAGTGCGCCACCAAAGAACAAGGAGCAATTTCGTTGACTCCGTAGAGTCGATATCAACACGGGTGAGCCCTAACCCAAAAGGCTCACCCGCAACGATTCCCTATACCGCAGGGAAGTGGCGACTCCCGCCACACTCGTCAGAACTGGAAGGGCAGGTTGGGATTCCTGCCCGCACCCAGATTATCAGCCTGGGCGTTTGTCCGGCAGTTTGAGGACCGTTAGGGCCTCGCGACTGCGGGCGTGCATCGCTGCCGGATGTCTCGGTCAAATATCAGCCGGTAAAAAGCGGGATGGCCAGCGATGACCATCCCCAAGAAGAGCACTTATGAACAGGACTCACACTCACGCTCACCGGAGGTAACTGGATAGATGCGGGGCCGGCCAACGGATCGCGGACGGTATGCCACGATCTCAGCACGGCTCACACCGCAGAACTTGCCAAGCGGGGTCACTATATCGTGACGCTTGATGCGCCCCTGGGACATCCACTGATAGATCGTGGAGGTCGTCACATTGCGCAACGCTGCCGCTTCTCGAATTGTAAGGATCTCGTCTGTCACGATTCGAACATTAACCCGCGATCTAATCCGCGTCAAGAGTATTGTTGAGAATAATTCAGAAAATCATTCTTTGATACTATTGACAATAAAACTCAGCTGACATATAGTCCGCTCACGGTCGCAAATGACCGGACGATAACGACAACACAGACAGGAGCACATATGACCACAACGATCTCAACCAACGTCAACGCAGTCGCCCCGACGGCACTTCACCGCGCTCTCAAGAATCCGGCCGTCGAGCTGATCCAGTCCTTCCGCAACAATGCCGGATACAACGAGATGGTCACGGTGACGTTGATGCCGGGCTACTACACGGCCGACGGCGCGACCGAGTTTGACGCCTATACGACCGCTGAGCTCGTCGATACGCTGGCCGGCCTGACGACCGTCGCGCCGCTTTCCACCTGCGACGATGACCGCTGCTCCGATGGCGTGATCATAACCAGCGAATATGTGACTCACGCTGGCGACGTTGATTCGGTCGGGTACGACTGCCCGATCTGCTCGATCAATCGCCCGGCTCACGCGATTCCGTTCTAAACCTGACGGGGCTGGCTTCGGCTGGCCCCTGACTTCATCCGGAGGACAATAATGACTTTCCTGACGTTCACCCTGACCCGACGCCCCGTGTTCACCGGCGAGTATGACGCCAACGATGAGCCAATATGTCGCAAGCCCATCACGACCGTGCACATCAATGCGGCCACCATCGTATCCATCGACATTCGCGCCTATTCGGATCACACTGATCTGCTGATCAAGACGACCGACGGCGAGACGTGGACCTTGCCCGGCATTCCCGAGCATCTCGCCCAGGTGGACCGGCTTACGGGCATCGAGGGAGGTGGGGAATGAGTAAGCACACACCGGGGCCGTGGAATTATGACAGCGGGTATATTGATACTCACGCCGTGGACGACGATGGGTCACGCGACTACATCATACTGGCAGAAATGCATTCCACGTTTGGCCCTGACAATTACGGAGTTGACCAGTGGATGCTCCCCCCAGAGGAGTACGAAGCCAACGCCCATCTCATCGCCGCCGCGCCTGAGATGTATGAGCTACTTGAACGCGCTGGCGAAATAATGAATGAGCTAGAATCGCTTATTGATAACGCTTTCACTAACGACGCGTCCGCGCAGAAGTCGCAGTGGCTTAAAGATGCTGACGCACTGCTGGCCAAGATTGAGGGAGGTGGGGATGCCGCGTAAACCTCGATCGCAATTCCGGACCGTCTACGATCCGGCCAGGATGAAGGCAAAGCGGCTCAGCCGCCGCAACATCAACACGCAACGAGTCGTCCGTGGCGCGGAGGGATGGCTCATCGAGGAAAACGTCGCCGGAAGGCGGCGCCGGTCGACTGTCACCTGGGCGACGTTCGCCGAAGCGATGGAAGCCGTCGCCAACGGATACCAGTTCCCGCCGATCCCAAAGCACCTCGATGAATTGCCGACTCACTACGTGGTCCGGCAGGCGACGCCGCTTCGGGTCAAGGGCGGTCGCGTCTGCTTTTGGTGCAAGCGCGAAGGGCGAGAAGTACCGGCTGAGTACACGGTCCTGATCTCGTTCAGCAAGATCAAGAAGTTCTCAATGTCGTGTTGCGACACGATCACCCATGGCCTGTTCTACGGATCGTCACTCGACGATCGGTTAAACCCTATCCCGGAGGAAGACTAATGAGCACACTGTTTCAGATTGGCGAGGACCTATCAGCCCTCGAGCAGCTGCTGACCGAGAATGATGGCGAGATCACCAGCGATGCCGCCGGTGAAGCCCTCGAGGCTTGGTTCGACGAGCTTGGCGAAGCTCGAGATCAGAAGATCGACAACTACTGCCGGCTGATCGCCAGCATTGACGCCAGGGCGCAAGCGCGCGCCATAGAGGTAGCCAGGCTCGACAACCTGATCGAGACCGACCAGACTGCTATAGCGCGGCTCAAGACGTCCCTTCACAACTTTCTGATCGAGCAGGGTATCACCAAGCTCGAGACGCCACTCCACAAGCTGACCATCGCCAAGAATGGCGGGAAGCCGCCGCTGGTCGTCCCGGAGTCGTGGCGCGAGGATGCAGCCAACGCGCCGGAGCGGTATCACCAGACGTTCGTCAAGCTCGATACCGCCGCCATCCGTGCCGACCTGATGGCCGGTGAACAGGTCGACGGATGCCACATCGCCGCGCCCGGCAATCACCTGCGGATCAAGTAGACCGCGCACAAGTCAGACCGATCAGGCCGGGACTTTCACCGGCCTTTTTCGCATTGGCGAAATAGTTTATTATTTTTGTAAATAGGTGTTGACAATAAATCCGACTCAGGATAGTATCACACCATCGAAGCGGCAATGGAGCCGCCGGTAAACAGAAACAGGAGACACGACAATGCGCATCAATAGCAAACGCGATCTGATTACATGGGTGGATAACTGCATTCAGAACGATGTCACACCTGAACAGCTCAATGAAGCGGCAAGCAATATTAGCGTTATGGCTCATACTAATGGATTTACATACGGCGACGATTGGACGCCCATTTTTGAGACGCTAGACATTGACGATCTGGAACGCATGGCTGGTATCACGGAGGTGGTCTAATGGCCTGCAATGACCCACGCTGTGAGAACGGATGCATCACCCTGGGCGAGTATGTCGCCGCTGATGGCTCAGTGGACACCCACACTCACCCCTGCGGCGAGTGCAACAATGCCAGCGATGACGAGATTCCATTTTAAGGAGAGAACTATGACCACCATGACTGACGAAGCGGAATATATCGCGGCCATTGGCGCGGTTCGCTGTCTGCAGTGCGCGAACTATCACTTTGACGACACTGATATCTGCTGGCATTGCCACGATGCGGATGATCGTTCCGTGGTCAACAGCCAGACGGCAATTGTCGACACGATCGATGGAGAATACTCATGGTAACCGATGCCGAATGCCCGCGCTGTGGTGACGATAATTTATCGGACTATCCGGTGTGCCCATCCTGCGCCCGGGTAGCCCACTTCCCGCACCGCGCTGACTGCGTACACTGCCATCAGGAGTGCCAGGAATGCGGGGAGTTGACCATCCTCCAGCAACCTGTCGGCCAGTGGTACGAAGCAATCTGTGGCCCCTGCCACGATCGATTGACGACAGAGCAGCGTAAAGATGACCGTATGCGTGAAGCGCATTATTGGCGAACTCGCTAATTTTCCAGTTGACAAATACTTGTGATCTGACAGAGTGCTTCCTATCAGATCACAATTCACGGAGGAAACAACAATGTCCACAGAAATGACCACGACCACGACCACGCCAGGCCAGCTCCGGGCGATGAGCG
>Ga0068872_10004870_pt1 | contig 10092 bp, 12 predicted proteins | sample NOAtaG_7_FD_66441 | JGI IMG/M metagenome (GOLD analysis project Ga0068872, IMG submission 66441) | Freshwater lake microbial communities from Lake Erie, under a cyanobacterial bloom - NOAA_Erie_Diel1S_2200h metaG | ecosystem: Environmental > Aquatic > Freshwater > Lake | place: USA: Ohio, Lake...
TGTGCGCCATACAGTTTTCTCTCGTCAACATGACGCAGTATTCGGCGTCGTGCAAAATTGTGTAGTCCCCAAACCGCACGGCGTACCAAAGCATACACGGATGTGTGTTCGTTTGCGACAATATGTATCCGTAGTACATCTGCGTCAACTGCAGCGCCCGTCCCGGCGACAAGTGCTCAAGCAAGTCCACAACGTTTATGTGGGCCATGTACCATTCAGTCGTGGCTCGGCTGCGCATGGCGGCCAAGAACACGCTCTCGTCTTGTATTGCCACCGCGGCTCCGCCCGCCACCAGCCAGTCAAGCATACGGAAATCGTGCCCCAGCATAATGTCGATTAGGTTGCCGCTGCTAAAATCGGCTGCGGTTAAAGTTCCTGCGGCGTGTAGCCGTGTTACCGCCGCAAACTGTAAGTCGGTAACACGGATGCCGCCGGCGTTTCTCCACCGCGCAGCGGAACCGTACCCGTGCGTCCGCACGCGTTCCAGCATGAGCGGATGCATCTCGCCCGCTAACTGCAGATCTGCGAAGAGGCATTGTTCGGGAGTTATGTACTTGTGTTTGACGCCCCAGTCGAGTATGTCCCGGCGCCCAGAACGGGCGGCAATTTCGATTAATTTGCCGACGGGATTGACAGGTACACCATGCGCGACTCGGTAACGGTGCAGCCTCTCGAGATCGGTCAGCGAACCGCGCTCAGCCGCATGCGTCAGCCCTTCCGCTGACAACAAATACGCGCTAAAAAACGACGCCATCACTGATCATTCAGCGGCCAAATCACTCCGGCACTGAGGTAATCGCTGCGCGTTAACCCGCAAAACTGTATATATTTGCGCTGCACATTAGTGTGTTTCTTACTTATTTCGTGCAGTATGTGGGCGTCGCAAGACAAACAAGCTTCGCGCGTTAAAGTCTTTTTCAGCCAGTTCCCCGGAGGTTTGCCCATTTTCACGCACCACCGCGCAATGTGTTCGTGTATTATTTGGCAATTTGTCAAAAGAACCAAAGACTTAAAACGTCCCCACCCCGCCCTCACGATGTACAAAGGCATTTGTTCATAAAACTCTGCGGCATTTTTTTGCTTCGCAAACCACTCAAAGCAGCTCGCAAACCTTGCGTCACTACATTTATCGCCAAGCGGAATTGCTCTATGCCACCGCGTTATGTCGGCGCCATGCGTCACCATCCAATCGAGTACGCGGTAGTCGCCCTTTTGGATCGTTACCAGGATTGTGTCCAATCCTATGTCGTCAGGCGTTATAGCTCCGGCCGCTTCTAGCAGCTCAAACACCCGAAAATTGCCGGGAATCACAGCAATAAGACGCCAAAGCACTTCCCGAATGCTTTCGCGCGAATATTCGCCGTGAGCTAGTACCCATTCCACCATTGCTGGGTGCCGCAACGCGCTGACTAAGTAGTACCCCGGCATCCGGCGACAGTGCTCCTGCGTAACAATGTTTTCTTGCAGAAACCAGTTGAGGGCCGCCACGTTCCCGCGTTTGACTGCGGAGTGGATGTAGCGATCGCCGGTCCATGCGCCGGCGTGTTTAGCTAAGTGGTTGCGCAGCCAAATCAGCATCGGAACGGTGCCTATTCCCGCCAACCACTGCATTGCCGCAAATGTCTTCAAATATTTGTAGCCAGCTGCTTCGCGGTCAGCGGCAGCTCCGCGTATTTCCGCTAAAGGATCGGCAGCCACCCGCACTTTGGCTTTCCACTTGTCCAGCGGCAAAACTTCGGCCATTTTGTATAAAAAATGTCATTCAAATGAATGACGACCATTCTAAACCAACACTTGATAAGTCGCTCGCGGACAACCACTGCAGTTTACCCAACCAGAACCGCTTATGCCGCTTGTTTATTAGTGCTCGCAGCGCACGGCCACCGTGCGCCAGAAAATTAGTGCGCGTTCGTATTGCGCTGAAACGCGGGAACAGCAAAACGCATCTATGGTCGTGTCGCGCCGCAAACCACAGTAGACATGCCGCTACTGCTTTGTCCTGTTTCAGCATGTCGTAGTGCACTGTACACATGCCGCTACTCTGGTACCAGTTCATTTTTTCAAGCACCGAGAGTGTTGATGTGCGCTGCATCAACCATTTTATTGAGTCCGATATTCTGCTGTTGCTCGCGATTCGTAACATCGCATACGGGAACCACTCATACAAACACCACGCAGCCGGGTCGGCGCCGTGCGCAACTAAAGTATCGAGGCCGTCAAGGTTGCCGCTAAAGATGTAGTTCTTAATGTCATCAGATTTGAAATCGGCGAGACTGACCACGCCCGCGGTTAGCAAACCATCGAGTAATTTAGGGTTCAAATCCGAAAGACGCGTCAGTATTTGCGCGCGTAATCTTTCAGGCGCGTACTGCATTACTCGCTGCAGAGTGCGGTTAAATCTTTCCGGAGACTGCAAAACCGCCGCTGTCAAGATTTTGTCCCATTGCCTAGGCATAGTGTTATAAAAAATGTCATTCAAATGAATGATGACCAGTCCAAGCCAACACTTGCCAGATCGCTCGCAGACAGCCACCGCAGTTTGTCCAGCCAGACTTTTCTGTAACGTTTGTTTATTAGCGCTCGCAACGCGCGGCCGCTGTGCGCCAGAAAATTAGCGCGCGTCCGTATTTTGCCGAAGCGCTGGGACCACAAAACGCATCTGCGGTCGTGTCGCGCCGCAAACCACAGTAGACACGCCGCAGTTTCTTCGTCTTGCATTAGTGAGTCATAATTGTTCCAACGCATCTGGCGGCTCTGGTGCAGGGTCATTTGCTCAAGCACCGGAAGTATTGGTATGTGTTGGGCGAACCATTCCGTCGTTTTGTGGCTGTATGAAGCTCGCAGCAACACGGACGGCCCCCACGCAGCCGGGTCGGCGCCGTGTGCGACTAAAGAATCGAGGCCGGCATAGTTGCACTTCTGGACGTATCCAATAATGTCGTCGGTTTTGAAATCGGCGGGACTGATTACGCCTGCGGCCAGCAAACGTTCGAGTAATTCGGGGTTCAAATTTGGAAGGCACGTCAGCGCTTGCGCTCGCAGTGCTTCGGGCGTATGTTGTATTGCGAGCTGCAGAACGTGGTGCGATCTTTTTGACAGCCGCAAAACCACGGCCGCCAATAATTTTTTCCATCGTTTGGGCATCGTTATAAAAATATTCATCCAAATGCGGGCCAGTCTAGGCCGACGCTGCTGAAGTCGCTCGGCGTCAAACGGCAACGACTAATTAAACACCGCAGCAATTTGCGCCCGCGTTCGTTTTTTTGCTGGACTACCTTGTGCAGGGCGGCGCCGCCCGCCGCCAAACAGTTTGCCCGCGTGATTATTTGCGGCGGATAATGAAATGCGTCGCCAAACGTTCTGGAACCCCGCTGTATCACGCTACACAGCATTTTGCTGCCAAATTCGGCGTAGGTGTAGTAGTCCATAACTGTTAGCGCAAATCGATGCTGAGTGAGGAACGCCAAATTTCTGTCGCTCACGTACGGCAGTATTTCGGGCAGAACAACGTACTGCCCCAGCCATTTTACGAATTTCATTCCGTGTTGGCCGCCCACGCCGGGAACAAACAAGAAACCAAACAATTTGAGCGACGCTTTTCCGCGTCGCACCAAGAAATCTAGCGCAGCCGTTTCGAACCAGTACGCAACGTAGTACAGTGTGCGGTTGTCAAAATCTTCTATTCCTATTCCGACGCAAAAGTCCAGCCAGAAAATCATTTCGACGTAGTTTGTCGCGCGCATTGCTTCTTTTTTGGCTGCGCGAATTTTGTCGAACGTAGTGTGTCCGTGCGCGAGCATCCACTCAAGAACGGAAATGTGTCCGTAACCCATCGCGAGCGCAGTTAATCGGTGCGAGCTAAAATTCTGGTCTTTTTGCGCAAGCCAGTTGAGCACAGTAACATGTCCGCCGACAACTGCCGCCCGTATTTCGTTCTCGTACGTTGTTTGTAACTGAGACAAATTGCGAGCCCGGTACTTAGTTATCCAGTTAAGCACCGAAACAAGGCCCGTCCCCGCAGCCCACACAGTGGCGTCTTTTTGCGCTAACCATCTGGTTTCGAACTGGTTTTTTGTCTCGTCAAGGATTTTCACGGGATCTTTAGCGGCGCGCAACCTTTCTTTTAGCAGCGCGACGCTGTGCGCAGCCTGGTTGCGAACTTTCCAATCGTCCTCAAGCGTCGCCATCTATACGGCCGCGCATTCAATCGCGGCGGGCCCATATACAGCACATGGCGGGGTTCAGCGACTGGATTGAGGACCTGGCGGAGGACTCGGTGGAGGGGGGTGCTGTGCGGCGCGCAAAAACGGCGCGCGGCGGTGGCGACAACAACGAGTGGGTGGCGAAAACGCAGGAACTCATGCCCGTCGGCGAGTGTGCGCCGCACGTGGACGAGGCCGGGGGCGTCTGTTTGACGGCGCCAACAGTGGCGGCAGTGGCGGCCGCCGCCGGCGTCAAGCCCGGCGCCGACGCGGCGCAAACCATCGCCGCCGCTAAAGCCGCCACCGAGTGCAGCAACCAGCATTGTTTGCTCGAAAAAACCAACGGCGCCCTTAGCAGCGCCGCTGTCGACGCCGAGCGGCTGCGGCTCAAACCCCTCGGCCCCGCCGCCACGCGCAAATGGCTCAGCAACAGCAACATTGACTGGAGCACGCAGCAATGGACTCAGCTGTTCCCCGACTTCCACCCGATCCCGTTCGCTATGATGAACTTCATGTCGTACGACTGCGCCCTAAAAAAGTTCGACCCCGCCGCCCTCCGCGACGCCCGCACATTTGCGTGTGTGCTCAACACCGACCACCACCCCGGCCGCGGCAAACACTGGGTCTGTGTCTTCGGCGACATGCGCACAACTCCGTGGACCATTGAGTACTTCAACAGCAGCGGCCGTCCGCCGCCGGCTGAACTAGTCAACTGGATGGTTGATATGCGGCAGCGTATGCGGCGCTGCGCCCCCGGGGGCGCGTGCGACGACGTTGTGGTGTCCCGCCGGGCGCACCAAGAGGGCGACAGCGAGTGCGGCGTGTACTGTTTATTCTACATCTGGTCCCGGCTGCACGGAGTCCCATGGACGGCGTTCCGCGAAAACCGGGTGGCTGACCATGAAGTGGCCGCATTCCGTCCGCGGCTGTTTATCGACATGCGTGAGTAGCAAAAAACGGGCACCATGCGTTTCGCGATGCGCGGCCGTGGGCCGGTTAATGGAGCGACATTTTAGCGTTCAGCCAGTTGTGCGCAGACGCATTTACTTCTTGGCCTTCTTCGGCTTCTTGGTCTTCGGCTTCTTCGCCGGCTTGCGGCTGGCGGGCTTGCGGCGGCGGGCCTTACCTCCGGACACGGGGGTGGTTGCAGCGACAGTCATGACGGTATATTATAAAAAAAAATATAACAAAATTCTCCGACGTAATTTTATGAGCGCGGAGCGGAACAATACCCGGCACCGGCGGAAATCCTAGCTCACTTCCTCCCGCGCCGACGGAGTTTTGGCGGCGTTTCATAATGGGTATACAATCCCACCATTTCATAAGGCCCCACGTCCAAGAAAATCCGCATTCCTGGGTTATTTACCAGTTGCACCACCGTTATCTCGTCGTTTTTCATCGCCCACAGTGCCGCAAGCGATCCCGCGACAAACATGAATGCCGCTATCAGCGCCGGTTCCCACCCATACATCATCTGGTTTTCTGTCAGCGCCGCTGTGTCTCGCACAAAACACGGGAAAACTATGCTGCTGACGCGCATCAGCCAGTGCCGTGTTTCCGTCTCAGTCAAGTACGCTGCCTGCATACTGACCGTTTGCCCGGTTTCGAGCACCCTAGCAGTTGCTGACGCGTCGCAAATAATGTACCCGCAATTGTAAGTCACTTCCACAGCATTATGGCACACGGTTTGTTCGTAATCCCCGTACACAACCCTTTTGCCATATGTGCACGCCGACATCACGACAAACAGCAGAGAGCCCACATACAGTACTCCGGCCACAGCAACCATAGTTTCTGTCTGCAAATTACTGACGGCTATTCGGTGCGCAATTGTGCGCTCTTTTGCCGTTAGCGCCTCCCACGCATTTTTTTGACGCATATTCATCGGCATGTTGATATATAAATCTCTATTCAATTAAAAACGCAACATTATACTACGTCGCTTAATTTCTGTGCAGAAGGCTGCCGCTCTCGCCACCGCTGCACTCGCCGTTCTTGCAGCACATGTTCTGCCCACCGGAGGTGCTCAACAAGGTCGGCGCGAGTCCGGCGGAAATCACTTATTTCGTTTTGTATGTCGGGCCCTCGCAAAATTAGCCACATGATCGATACTACGCAGAAAATTATCAGTCCGCCGCAAAATCCCGCAGCGAATCGCCACCCATTTAAACCGGTTACTTCGCGATTTACCACGCCAACCGTTGGTCCGTTGCGGTCGCGAACATAACATGTAAAATTGCTGTTGTTAATGTGTTTCATCCAGTCTAACACATCGAAAATCAGCCATGTGACCAGCGCCGGCGAATGACTAGGAAATCGCAGCACGACTGAACGGTTGTGCTGCAAATCGATTGCTTCTGCGCGTCCGCAGAATGGTTTAAACGCTGCGCAGTAAACAAACGTTGGCGACGTTGGCACATTGCACAAAGTTTTCGTGTACCGGTCTACTTCGCTCTGATTCGACAACACCACCGCCGTCATCGGCACCAGAATCAATAGAAGTATTACCGACGTCTGTATGCCGTGGGCGGTCATGACAATTCTGTAGTTCAGCTCCGCAATTCTGCGGACTGCGTTGCGGTCTTCCAGCGACAGCGCCGCCCACTTGGCTAACTCGGCGTTGTCCATTTTTATGTAGATTTCGATTCAATCGGAAAAAGACAATTACACTATTGGCAGCGCCGACGCCGGCTTCCGTTGCACTTTTTGCTGAATGATAAATATCACAATGTAGACAATTACTGCTGCCAAACATGCTGCGCTAGCCGCAGCCATGAAGTACCAGCCGTACTTGTCTATTTTGTAATCGATTACGCCGGCAGTTATTTTTCCGGAATCTTGCACATAACACTGAAATGTGGTGTTGTTTATGTGCTGCACCCAGCGATTGTACTCACGCGGCCCCCCGCGGAACAACTGATAACTGGGGAATTTTAGTTTGACCGTTTGTCCGGCTGCCGACGTGACTTCGGCAGTGGCTTCGCAGCTGTCGCCGCGTCTGCGGCACCAGCGTTCGATGTTTCGTGTGCAGCAACAAGTGGTTTCGTTGTACGCCTGAAAATTGTGGTACTGTATGATGATGGGGAGTGATAGCGCCGCGAAAACTATGGTCACAACCACTAGCGCGACAGCGATGTAACCGAAGTTTATCAGCCAATTTTCACATCGCAGAGTTTTGCGGGCTTGCCGCGGATCAACGACGTAGTAGTCCAGCTGAACCATGTTTATGCTGAACTACATTCAAAAGGATCGGTACCGCTGGGGCGAACAAAAAGTCAAAGTTTACACGATGTCTATGAGCGCGTAGTCCGGCGGAGGATCTGGATGATTCGTTGTAAAACGGATCCCACGAAAGCTGCTGTTGTCGATGTCGATAAACACAAAACGTGTCCCTTGGAACGCGAGGTTTCCCGAAAATATGTGGCAGTGCAAATCGGGCAACTCATAACCGTTGACCATACGCTGGCGTCTTTGCAATCCTTTTACAACTCTGTCAAAATGACCAAGACACGCCGTTTTACCGATATAGTTCATCTTAATTATTTCTTCCAAGAAGTTTTTTACAGGAAGAGGTAATTTGCGCATCCCCACGATGTATTTGTAATAATAAAATCCCCAGTAAACAAACAAAATAAACACGAGGACAAGGAAAAGGGCCGAAAGTCCGGACATGAAATACCAACCATCCAGCCCCCTTAACTCGATGTACGTAACTCCTTCGGACGAATTTTCTGAGTTGCGCACATAACATGTGAACGTCGGAAGCTGCACTGTTTTCCGCCATTCATTTAAATCTTTTTTGTTGTGCCACTCTAATATTTTTGAATAACTCGGAAAAGTGAGCCGAATTTTTTGGCCCGTGATTGACAATGAATAGGCTTCGCCGCACGGCGGATGACCGGCGCCGCACCACGCAGTTGTCATTTGGTAAGATTTTAAACAAGTTGTTTGCGAGTATTGGCTCAGTTCGCGATGCCGCATGAGCATTGTTACAGCCATTGGTGTGAGGGCTATGCTCAGCAAAGCTGGCAAAACTAACACGTACAATATTTCAATCATTTTATCAAATTTTGCCGCTACTTTTCGCGCAGCTATGCGATTTTCAGAAGTTGTATCTTTCCACGCCCTCAACTGCTCAGGCGTAGTGTCCAGTGATTGTTGTCGCTCCATTAATAAAAAATAATATTCAATTGGCAGCCGTTTTAGTCTAGCACCTCACTCCTTTTTAGATCTCGCACATCATCGAGGAATTTTTCCTCGACTTCATCGTCCCATTCATCGCCCGGCAACAACATTTTTTTGACAAGTTTTTCAATCTCGCGAGAAACTTTTCGGGTGTGCTCGCGACCTTTTTTGTGATGACATTTTGCATTCGAACCGCATTCGGCGTAAATTAAATTACCATGATCGGTTACAATGACACTAAATTTCTCATTCTTCTTCTGAATGCGCCCCACAGCAAATTCTTTGCGATACAATAAAGGAACCACAGATTCAACACAAATTTTCAACGCGTCAAAACTTTCAAATCCAATATACGGAGTAGTTTTCCAAGAAGTTACGGCAGCCGTAATTGTGATGGTTATCGTTTCGGGATCATCCCGAGCGACGGCAAAAGTTTCGCCGGGAGCGAGCGCGATGGTTATCGTCCTTTTCTCCATCTATACGAACATATCAATCTGATCAAAAACAAGTCTAAACATCAAACATACGTCGAAGCAACCTCTTCGTAAGGCGGCGGCTCAACTTCGAAGTCTGGAGTGGTGCTTCCTGATTTCGGCCGCGCATCGGCTAAGTCGTTGTCAGCCAACAAATCAACATCAACAAGCCAATAATCAAACTCTGTTTGCTGCGGTGCAGCCAGCCGAGCCCGTTCCGCAACCATGTTTTGGATAGCGAGTTCAATTGCACGGTCATTCTCGCTGGCATTATTTGGCTGGTCATTTTCGCTCTCGGCAGGCCTTGTGCGCCGCAACTCATAATAGTTGAGATACTCATTTTTCTGAAAACCATTTAGCGCCATAAGGTTGCAAACAAACTCGGCCAGACACGGCTCAAGGCGGGACGTCCTTACGGAGAACTCTATCCAGGAAACCCCCGCCGCAACAAAGCCGTAAAACGCAATCCCGAGCAAAAGCCCCGCCAAACCCGCCATAAACCACCATCCGTACAAACCCGTCAAAGTAGTGTAAATTACTCCTTTAGTTGATTTGCTGGAGTTCTCCACAAAACACGGGAACGTTGCCGACCGAACAGTTTTGAGCCACCGGTCGTAGTCATTTGTCCGCCATTGTTCTAAATGTCTGGAGTAACTGGGAAAGTTCAGCGTGACTTTTTGGCCAGTAACAGTTACTGTGTGTGCGCGGCCGCACGGAGGTTTCAGCATCTTGCACCACGCGTAGTACACATCTTGTGTCCCGTTGCAGATGGTTTCTGTGTATGTGCTAAAATTGTAGTGCTGCATGAGCATCACGGCCGCCATGGGCGCAAACAAAATCCCGAATATTAGGGGATACATAATGTTTGCGAGACAATTTCCGATTCTGTCGTGCGCGACAGCGATTTTACGCAGTTTAGCACGCTCTGCATCGCTGGCATTTCTCCAAAATTCATGGTTACGCATTATGTACAAGCAATTAATGCTTATGCAGCATTCAATAGTTACTGTGTTAACTTTCGGAATAAAAAACAACTGAGCAAACTTTTAATTGGATTGGCTAGTAATCTCCTCCGCCGGACCACGATGACCCAGCATTGCATGACGATCCAGCGTCGTATGACGATCCAGTGTCGTATGACGATCCAGCGTCGTATGACACGGTATCAGGCGGTCCAGCATCGTATGAAGATCCGCTGGATGACGGACCATTGTTGTGCTCATAGTCGTGCG
>Ga0068872_10004874_pt1 | contig 10088 bp, 8 predicted proteins | sample NOAtaG_7_FD_66441 | JGI IMG/M metagenome (GOLD analysis project Ga0068872, IMG submission 66441) | Freshwater lake microbial communities from Lake Erie, under a cyanobacterial bloom - NOAA_Erie_Diel1S_2200h metaG | ecosystem: Environmental > Aquatic > Freshwater > Lake | place: USA: Ohio, Lake...
ACATCGCGGTCAACCTCAACCTCATCCCGACCAAGGGCATGACCCTCCCGTTCATCTCCTACGGGGGCTCGTCCATGCTGGCCATCTGTCTGACCCTCGGCTTCGCTCTCGCCCTGACCCGCCGCCGACCCGGGGCCTACGCCCAGGCTTGAGACCGCCCCCGGACCCCGGTCCCGCCCCCTACCCAATCGCCAGGGACTCCCGTAAACCCCGCCCATGCAGAAGATCGCCGTTGTCGCCGCCGGGGGAACCGGGGGCCACCTGTTTCCGGCCCAGGCCCTCGCCGAGGCGCTGATCGCCCGCGGCTGGCGGATCGTCCTGGCCAGCGACGAGCGGGTGGCCGCCCTGGCGGAGTCCTTTCCTGCAGAGCAGAGGATCGGCCTGTCGGCCCGCAGCTACCGCCCCGGCGACCTGATCGGCATGGCCCGCGCCGGCCTGGCCATCTTCGCCGGGGTGCTGCAGGCCCGGGCCGCCTTCCGCAAGATCCGGCCGGACGTGGTGGTCGGGTTCGGCGGCTACCCCTCGGCGCCGGGACTCCTGGCCGCCCTGACCCAGCACCGCCCGACCGTGCTGCACGAACAGAACGCGGTCATGGGCCGGGCCAACCGGCGGCTTGCCGGGCGGGTCCGCGCGGTGGCCTGCGCCTTTCCGATCCTGCAGAAGGCGCCGCCCGGCGTGGCCGAGCGCGCTGTCGTGGTCGGCAACCCCGTCCGGGCCGAGATCCGCGCCATCGCCGGGACGCCCTATTCGCCGCCTGGCGAGACGGGCCCCATCCGCCTGCTGATCACCGGCGGAAGCCAGGGCGCCCGCCTCCTGTCCGAGCTCATGCCGGCGGCCATCGCGGCCCTGCCGGAGGCGCTGCGTCTCCGGCTGGAGGTTCAGCAGCAAACCCGCCAGGAGAGCCTCGACCTCGCCCGCCGGACTTACGCCGACGCCAATGTGAAGGCCGAGATCGCACCCTTCTTCCGGGACATGGCGGGCCGGCTGAAGGCCGCCCACCTGGTGATCGGCCGCTCGGGGGCCGGATCGGTCTGCGAGTTCGCCATTGCCGGTCGCCCCGCCATACTGGTCCCCCTCGCCGTCGCCCTCGACGACGACCAGGGCCAGAACGCCCGGGTGATGGCCGAGGCCGGGGGCGCGGTGGTCGCGCGGGAGGACCAGCTGACGGTCGAGACCATGTCCGCCGCCCTCGTCAAGTTGCTGGGAAACCCCGACCGGCTGGCCCGCATGGCGGCCGGCGCCGCCAGCCTGGCCCGGCCGGACGCTGCGGAGCGCCTCGCCGACCTTGTTGAAGCGGTGGCTGCGGAGGGACGCGGGCGATGAACCGGCGCAGGCCCACCCCCTTCGATCTGGGGCCGGTCCACTTCGTGGGTATTGGCGGCATCGGCATGAGCGGCATCGCCGAGATCATGCTGCGGGTCGGCTATACGGTGCAGGGGTCCGACGCCCGCGCCAGCGCCAATACCGAGCGGCTGGAAAAGCTGGGGGCCCGCATCTTCATCGGGCAGGACCCGCGGAACGTCGAGGGGGCCTCCGCGGTGGTCTACTCCACGGCCATCCGGCCCGAGAATCCCGAGCTGGTGGAGGCGCGCGCCCGGCGCCTGCCCCTCGTCCGGCGGGCCGAAATGCTGGCCGAGCTGATGCGCCTGCAGTTCTCGGTGGCCGTCGGCGGCACGCACGGAAAGACGACCACCACCTCCATGATCGCCGCCCTGCTCGATGCGGGCGGCCTGGATCCGACGGTGATCAACGGGGGGATCATCAACGCCTACGGCGCCAACGCCAAGGTGGGCCAGGGCGACTGGATGGTGGTGGAGGCCGACGAGTCCGACGGCACCTTCCTCAAGCTGCGCGCCACCTGCGCCGTGGTCACCAACATCGACCCGGAACACCTGGACCACTATGGCTCCTTTGACGCCGTCCGGCGCGCCTTCCGGGAGTTCGTCGAGAGCACGCCCTTCTACGGCTTCGCCGCGGTCTGCACCGACCATCCCGAGGTCCAGGCCATGGCCGCGCGGGTCGAAAACCGGCGCCTGGTCACCTACGGTGTGAACCCCCAGGCCGAGGTCCGCGCCGAGCGGATCGAGATGGGAGCAGATGGCTCGCGCTTCGATGCCGTGATCCGGCCCCATGGCGGCCCGGCCCACCGGTGGGAGGGCCTGCACCTGCCTATGGCGGGTCACCACAATGTCCTCAACGCCCTGGCGGCCATCGCCGTGGCGCGGGAGCTGGGGGTGGGCGAGGCCGAGGTGCGCAAGGGTCTCGCCGGCTTTGGCGGCGTCCGCCGGCGGTTCACCACCACGGGCGTTGCCGGCGGCGTTCGCATCATCGACGACTACGGGCATCATCCCGTGGAGATCGCCGCCGTCCTGAAGGCGGCCCGGGCCGTCACCCCAGGCCGGGTCGTGGCGGTGGTCCAGCCGCACCGCTATTCGCGGCTGAGGGATCTCTTCCAGGACTTCTGCTCCTGCTTCAACGACGCGGACACGGTGATCGTCTCGGACGTCTACGCCGCCGGCGAGGCGCCCCTGCCGGGCGCGAGCCGGGACGACCTGGTGGAGGGCCTGAAGCGGCACGGGCACCGGCGGGTCCTGCCCCTTTCCGGTCCGGACGCCCTGGCCGCGCTGGTGAAGGCGGAGACCACGTCCGGCGACCTGGTGGTCTGCCTGGGCGCCGGGGACATCACCGCCTGGGCCTATGCCCTGCCGGGCCAGCTTGAGGCGCTCTCCAGGTGAACTGGCGGGAGCGCCTTCCCGCCGTGCGCGGACGTCTGCTTCAGGACGAGCCCCTGGCGCCCTTCACCTGGCTACGGGTGGGCGGCCCCGCGGACGTTCTCTTTCTGCCGGCGGACGAGGCGGACCTCGCCGGATTTCTGGCGGCCCTCGACCCGGCAGTGCCCGTCACGCCGCTGGGCGTGGGGTCCAACACCCTCGTCCGCGACGGCGGGGTGGAAGGGGTGGTGATCCGCCTGGCCGGCCGCCCCTTCGCCCGGATCGAAAGGATCGGGGAGCGGCGCATCCTGGCCGGCGCCGGCGCCCTCGACGCTCAGCTGGCCCGGGAGGCCGCCGCTGCGGGGCTGGCGGGCCTTGAGTTCTACCGGGGCGTACCGGGCTCGGTGGGCGGGGCCCTGGTCATGAACGCAGGCTGCTACGGCGCGGAGACGGCGGATGTTCTGGTCGAGGCCCGGGCGGTCTGCCGCGACGGACGGATCCTCACCATCCCGGCGTCTGAGATGGGCTTCAGCTACCGCCGCTGCGCCCGGGCCGCCGACGGCGACCTGATCTTCACGGCGGGCCTGTTCGAGGGTCGGCCCGACGACCCGGCGGCCATCACCGCCCGGATGGATGAAATCACCGCCCGGCGCGAGGCCAGCCAGCCGATCCGCGAGAAGACCGGCGGCTCCACCTTCAAGAACCCCGAGGGTCACTCCGCCTGGCGACTCGTGGACGAGGCCGGCTGGCGCGGGCGGGCTTTCGGCGGGGCCATGTTCTCGCCCCAGCACGCCAACTTCCTGATCAATACCGGCGAGGCGACGGCGGCGGACCTGGAGGGGTTGGGCGAGAAGGTGAGGGCGGAGGTCGAGGCCCGGACAGGAATTCGCCTCGACTGGGAGATCCGCCGGATCGGTCGCTCGGGTCCCGTCGTTCGAAAGGAATTCACTCATGTCGGACCCTGACAGCCGCCCCCTGGCCGGGCGCCATGTCGCCGTCCTGCTGGGCGGCCTGTCGACGGAACGGGAGGTGAGCCTGGTCTCCGGCGCCGCCTGTGCTGACGCCCTGGAGCGGCTGGGCGCGCAGGTCAGCCGCGTCGACGCCGGCCGCGACCTGGCGCAGGTTCTCTCCCGGCTGAAGCCCGACGTCTGCTTCAACGCCCTGCATGGCGTCTGGGGCGAGGACGGCTGCGTCCAGGGCGTGCTGGAGACCCTGGGCCTGCCCTACACCCATTCCGGCGTCCTGGCCTCGGCTCTCGCCATGGACAAGACCCGGGCCAAGGCCGTGCTGGCGGCGGCCGGCGTCACCGTGCCCGGAGGCGGTCTGTATGACCGGCATGAAGCCGCCGCGGGCCATGTCCTGCCGCTGCCCTACGTGATCAAGCCCAACGCCGAGGGCTCCTCGGTCGGCGTCTTCATCGTCGAGGCCGGCGCCAATTCGCCGCCCGAAGCGATTGCCTCCGAGGCGTGGTCGCTGGGCGACCAGGTCCTGGTCGAACCCTATATTCCCGGCCTGGAGCTCGCTGTCGGAGTGATGGACGGCCGCGCCATGATGGTCACCGAGATCGTCCCGGCGACCGGGTTCTACGACTACGCGGCCAAGTACGCGGAGGGCGGATCGCTTCATATTCTGCCGGCCCGGATTCCCGCTGAGGCGACCGAGCGCGCCTTGCGGATGGCCGAGGCTGCGCACGCCGCCCTGGGGTGTGCGGGCGTGACCCGTTCCGATCTTCGTTATGACGACGTTAACGACATTCTGGTTCTCCTTGAGGTGAACACGCAGCCCGGTATGACGCCGACCTCACTCGTCCCCGAGCAGGCCGCCGCGATGGGTGTGATGTTCGACCAACTGGTGCTCTGGATGACGGAGGACGCCCATGCCCGCGGCCATGCGGGGAGGATCGTCGGCTAGGCCGACCGGACAGGGCGCGGCGCAGGCCGCAGCCCGGACCCGGGCGGCTGCGCCGGAAGGCGGGCTTTCCGCCCCGGCCATCCTCCTGGCGGCGCTTGGCGTGCTCCTGGCGGCCCTCGTGGTCATCCTCGCAACAGGCGAGCGGGGCGCCCGCCTGGCCGCCACAATCAGCGCCGACGTCAATTCCCGCCTCGCCGCCGCCGGCTTCCGCCTTGCGGCGGTCAGGGTGAAGGGCGCCTCGCCCCTGGCCACCGCCGACATCCTCAGGGCCGCCGGCCTCTACAAGGACCAGCCGCTGGCGGGCCTGGACCTTGACGATGTCCGCCGGCGGATCGAGTCGGTCGGCTGGGTGGACGACGTGCGGGTGGTGCGGCTGTTGCCGGACACCCTGTTGATCCAGGTTGTGGAGCGGCGTCAGCTCGCCGTCTGGCAGGTGGATGGCCGCCGGCAGGTCATCGACGTCCGCGGCGCGCCCATTCCCGAGGCCGACCCGGCCAGCTTTTCCCGGCTGCCTCTTGTGGTGGGACCCGGCGCCAATGTGGGCGCAGCGGACCTCCTGCTCGAACTGAGCCGCCGTCCGGCGGTCATGTCCCAGGTCGAGGCCTTGGTCCGTGTGGACCAGCGCCGCTGGGACCTCAGGCTCAGGTCCGGCGGCGTCATTCAGCTTCCCGCCGAAGGCGAGGCCGCCGCCCTGCGCCGGCTGGACGAACTCGACCGCGCCTCCGGTCTGATGAGGATAGGTTTCGACCGTCTGGACCTTCGGGTTCCGGAGGTGGTGGCGGTGCGGCCGCGGTCGGGAGTTACGAGCCCGGCTGCGGAGCCCGAGGCTCCGGAGGCGGCGGCAAGGGGATGATTGGGGGTGTCTGGTGACCATGCTTGAAGCGAGTCGGGAGTCCCGGGACGGATTGAAGGTGGCGCTGGGCCGACCCCAGGTGACCGCCGCAGTCGACCTGGGCGCCAGCAAGGTCGCCTGCTTCATCATGAAACCGGACGGCGTGAGGCGGGTGGACCGAACCCTCACCGCTTCCGGAGTGGCCCATGTCCAGTCCCGGGGCGTCCGCAACGGCGCCATCATCAATATCGACGAGGCCTCCGAGGCGGTGGCGCAGGCGGTGGAGCGCGCCGAGAGCATGGCCGAGGTCCGGGTGCAGGGGGTGACCGTCACCACCGCGGGCGGACAGCTGGCGGGCCGGCGTGTCGCCGGCAGGGTTTCCCTCGGCGCCCGACCGATTTCCGACGAGGATCTCGCCCGGGCGATCCGTTCGGCCATGGCCCAGCTCAAGCTGCAGGACCGCAAGGCCATCCACATTCTGCCCGTGTCCTGGTCCGTCGACGCCCAGGCGGGAATCCGCGATCCGCGCCAGATGTTCGGCCGCGCCCTCGGGGTGGAGCTCCTGGTGGTGACCATCGCCGAGGCCGCCTATCGGGTCCTGGCGACCTGCGTCGAGCGGGCCCACCTGACCTTCGAGGGCGTCGCCGCAGCGCCCTTCGTCTCAGCCCTCGCCGCCCTTGAGGAAGACGAGATGGATCTGGGTGCGGTCTGCATCGACATGGGGGGCGGATCCACCTCCGCAGCCGTCTTTGCGGGCGGCAGCCTGGTGCACGTGGAGACCGTCCCGGTGGGCGGGCAGCACGTGACCTCCGACATCGCTCGGGGCCTTTCCACCTCCTGGGCCGGCGCCGAGCGCATCAAGAGCCTTCACGGCTCGGCCATCGCCTCGGCCAACGAGGACAAGGAAATGATCGAGGCGCCGCCCCGCGGGGACGATCCCGGCGCCGGGCCGGTCATCGCGCCCCGGTCCCTTCTGAAGGGCATCATCGCCCCTCGCGTCGAGGAGACCCTGGAGCTGCTCCGCGATCGTCTGAAGGCGTCGGGCGTTCCCGTCGAGCCGGGCGCCGGCCTGATCCTGACCGGCGGCGCCAGCCAGCTGGCCGGGGTTCGCGAGGTGGCCCTGCGGGTCTTCGACCGGCCGGTTCGCCTTGGTCGCCCACGCCGGGTCCCGCACCTGGCGGACGCGGCCTCCGGACCGGCCTTCTGCGCCGCCGCCGGGGTTCTGCAGCGGGCCGCCTTCGGTCCCCGGGAGGCGGTTCCGGCCCGAGCCCTGGTCAATTTCGGCGTTCGCCGGGAGCCCTTGGACGCCCGGACGAATCCCGTGATCCGCGCGGCGGTCTGGCTTCGCGACAATCTCTGAGCCTCCGACTCTCCCCTGTGCGTCGTCAAACCGTCGATTTTGTGCACAGGAAAGCACGTCCTAGCCTCGACGAGCCTCCGACTCGGGCTAAGCAATTAACCCCGAATTAAGGGCGTCAGGGGCACCATTAACCCTGTCGTCGGACCGGTTCGTCTGGGTTTACCCCGGTGAACTCGGTCAACCTGACGGAGCACGCGAGGGGTCTCATGGCAATTGCACTTTCCGCGCCGCGGGCAACCGAACTCAAGCCGCGCATCGTTGTCTTCGGCGTGGGTGGCGCCGGCGGGAACGCCGTCAACAACATGATCGACGCCGGCCTTGAAGGCGTCGAGTTCGTGGTCGCCAATACAGACGCCCAGCAACTGGCCTTCGCCAAGACGGATCGCCGCATCCAGCTCGGAGTGACCGTCACCCAGGGCCTGGGCGCCGGCGCCCACCCCGAGGTCGGCATGAGCGCCGCCGAAGAGTCCATCCCCGAGATCGGCGAGCACCTCGACGGCGCCCACATGGTCTTCATCACCGCCGGCATGGGCGGGGGCACCGGCACCGGCGCCGCGCCGATCATCGCCAAGGCGGCCCGGGAGCGCGGCATCCTGACGGTGGGCGTGGTGACCAAGCCCTTCCACTTCGAGGGCCGGCACCGGATGCGTCTGGCGGACAGCGGCATTTCCGAGCTGCAGCGCTATGTCGACACCCTGATCGTTATCCCGAACCAGAACCTCTTCCGGGTCGCCAACGAACGGACGACCTTCGCCGAGGCGTTCGGCATGGCGGACCAGGTCCTGCACTCTGGCGTTCGGTCCATTACCGACCTGATGGTCCTGCCCGGCCTGATCAACCTCGACTTCGCCGACGTCCGGACGGTCATGACCGAGATGGGCAAGGCAATGATGGGCACCGGCGAGGCGGAGGGTGAAGACCGCGCCCTGATGGCCGCCAACAACGCCATCCAGAATCCGCTTCTCGACGAAGTGTCCCTGCGCGGCGCCAAGGCCGTCCTGGTCAACGTCACCGGCGGCCTTGACATGACCCTGCTGGAGGTCGACGAGGCGGCCAACGCCATCTCTGAGCAGGTTGATCCCGAGGGCAACATCATCTTCGGCGCCGCCTTTGACCCGAGCCTGGAAGGGCGCATCCGGGTCTCCGTGGTGGCCACCGGCATGGACGGGGCCTCCATGTCCGTGATCGAGCCGCGGCCCGCGCGCACCACTGTACAGCCGCCTCCGATCCGCTTCTCGGAAAACGTAGACGCTTCAATGTCCCCGCAGTTCGCACGCGCGGCGGAACCTGCCCCTGCAGAGCCGGAGCCTGCCCAGGCGGCCTACACGCCGCCAGCGGCTCCCGTCGCCGAGCCTCCCCTGTTTGACGACCCGTCCTCGGTGGCCCCGGACCTCCTGGCCCCGGAGCAGGGCGACCTCCTCACCGCCTCCAGTGAGACAGCGGCGTCGGTGGAGGCTGTGGCCGATCCCGCTCCCGCCATCAGGCCGATCGAACCGACCATCAAGAAGATCGTCGATCCCAGTGTGGCTGACGATGATGACTTTGACGGGATCTTCCCCAACCCCATCGCCGCCACCGCGCCCCAGCCGCGGCCGACGGGTTTCCGCCTCTGGGGTCAGAAGCGTCCGGCCCGGATCGATCCGCCACCTTCCGCGGCCTCGCCCCGAGCCGGAGGGGCCCTGCCTGTGGAGGCGCCTGGCGAGGCGCCGGCGCCCGAAGGCGAAAATCTCGACATCCCGGCCTTCCTTCGCCGGCTGGCCAACTAGGCCTCACCCGATTTCCCGGGAAGACATGGGCCCGCCGGTCTTGCCGGCGGGCTCTTTCCATGGCCTGAAATCCCGAAGGATTCACGGGGGTTAACCGGAGAAACATTACGAAACGCAACGTGTTTTGCGGCGCCGCAGCAAGCCCCTTATCTGCCCTCTGACGGCATGTGTATCCGTCCCGAGTGACCTGGAGGCTCGCGTCTTGGCCGAATTTGCGTTTCAACACACCGTTCGCAGCCCCGTCCGTTTTGCGGGGATCGGCGTCCATACCGGCGAACAGGCCAGGGTCACCCTCCTTCCCGCGCCGGCGGATACTGGCGTGGTCTTCATCCGGACGGACGTCCGGGACCGGGACAACCGGATCGCCGTCAGCGGCGAGGCCGTGTGCAGGACCCAGCTGGGTACGGTGATCACCAACGCCGCCGGCGTGACCGTCTCCACCATCGAGCACCTCATGGCCGCCCTGGTCATGACCGGCGTCGACAACGCCCTCGTCGAGATCGACGGACCGGAGATGCCGATCATGGACGGCTCCTCCATCGATTTCATTCGCGGCCTGGACCGCGCCGGCCTTCAGCCCCAGGGCGCTCCTCGGCGGTTCATCGAGATTGTTGACGTCGTCGAGGTCATTGAGGGTGACAAGCGCGCCACCCTGCGTCCGTCGGAAGGCTTCGAGGTCGCCTTCGAGATCGCCTTCGCCTCTGCGGCCATCGGTCGCCAGGCGGTAGACCTGAAGATGGACGCAGGAGCCTTCCGTCGGGAACTCGCCGACTGCCGCACCTTCGGCTTCCTTCACGAGGTCGAAGCCCTGCGCGCCATGGGCCTGGCCCGGGGCGGCTCCATGGACAACGCCGTGGTCATCGACGGTGACGAAATCATGAACCCCGAGGGCCTGCGTCGTCCCGACGAGTTCGTCCGTCACAAGGCGCTGGACGCCATCGGCGACCTCTATGTTCTCGGCGCGCCGGTGATCGGGCGGTTCGAGGGCGTCCTTGCCGGTCATGCCCTGAACAACGCCGTGGTCCGCGCCCTCCTGGCCACTCCGCACGCCTGGCGCGTCCGGACCCTTGCCGAAGAGATGGCCGAAGCGGTCTGATCCGCAGACTGCGCGCCGAGCGTTGGCGCGGACGGCGGCCTCGTGTAGAACCCTGAGCGGTCAGGCGCGGGGGCGCGCTCATGTCCTTTGAGGTGATGGTGTCCGTGCTTCGCAGATCCTGGATCGCCCCGGCCGTCGCCGGCCTTGCGGTCGCGCTCCTCCTGTCCGGTTGCGCCAATCAGACCCGGAAACCGCGCCTGGTTTATGAGGAGCGCCCGGTGGAGCTGCTCTTCGCCACCGGCGCCTCCCGTCTGGACGCCCGTCAATGGAGCCAGGCGGTCGACTACTTCGCCGAGGTCGAGCGACAGCATCCCTACTCGGAGTGGTCCCGCCGGGCCATTCTCATGACCGCCTACGCCAACTACCAGTCCAGCAAGTATGCCGAGGCGATCGGAGATGCGGACCGGTTCCT
>Ga0068872_10004889_pt1 | contig 10069 bp, 4 predicted proteins | sample NOAtaG_7_FD_66441 | JGI IMG/M metagenome (GOLD analysis project Ga0068872, IMG submission 66441) | Freshwater lake microbial communities from Lake Erie, under a cyanobacterial bloom - NOAA_Erie_Diel1S_2200h metaG | ecosystem: Environmental > Aquatic > Freshwater > Lake | place: USA: Ohio, Lake...
GTCGAACCACTGGGTCTTCCAGCCGAGTTCCCAGTTGGTGAGGAAGTCGGAGACGTACTCTCCGGCGAAGGGGTTGCGGTTGATACCGCCAGGGCGGTAGCCCTCGGACCACGTCGCGTACACCATGGCGTCGTCGCTGATCTTGTAGCTCAGGTTCGCCATGAAGATGTTGTCGCTTTCCTTGATGCCCTTGTCGACGTTCTGGCAAGGGGTATCGTCGTAGTCGGCCTGCGAGGGGCAGCGCCATTCGCCGTTGCCCGACCAGCCTTGGCCCCAGTCCACGAACTCGCCATCGCCGCCATTGATGGTGCTGCCGGGTTCGGCGGATTCACTGGGCCGCGGCGAGCCATCGCCATTGAAACCGGGCGCCCGCCCACGGTTGAAACCAAGGCCGAAACCGAAGAAGCCGTCAATTTCGGTCTCGGGCTTGAAGTAACGCGCCCCGACCTTGAACTCGAGATCGTCGGTGATATCGAAGGCCAACTGACCAAAGACGGCCTTGTCGGTATCCTCCCGGTCCATGTTGTTCAGGTAGACGATGTCGTTGAAGTTGGCGTTGGTGCCTTCGAGATAGTTCATCTCCATGGTCGAAGAGAGACCATCGACTTTCCACTTCTGCTCGAAGTTGTGGAGCGAGTCCATGAAGAACGCACCGATCATGCCGCGGACGCGCTTGTCCTGCGGGCTGCTGATCCGGATCTCGTGGGTCTTCCGGTCGTAGTTGTCGTTGTTGCCGTAACGGGCGCCGGGCCAGACGCGGTCCGCGGTGCTACCCGGGAAGTTCGGATCCGAAATGTGCAGCGCTGCGAAATAGCCGCTGGTATAGGCTACGTCGTAGAAGTACGAGTAATCGGAGTAGTCGAAGGAGCTGTTGACGTTCCGGTTCAGGTAGGAGCCCGAGTACACGAGGTCGAACATCCCCACCGTGCCCTCGATGGTGAGGCCAAGCTGGTAGAAGTTGTCGTCGACAAACTCTTCCTGGATGTGGGAGACCTGATTGTCGCCCTCGCTGCCGCCAAAGCCGCTCAGATCTTCACCGAAGGCACCCTCAGCGGATTGCTGTTGTGCCATCACGGTACCCGTGACGGTCCAGTCGTCGTTCAGGTCAACGCGCAGCGACGCGCGACCGCCCTCGGTGTCTACCGTGTTGTAGTTGTCTTTGGCGAAGCCGCTGTTGTTGACAGTGATGTCGTCAGCCTCGGTGCTCTGGTCGCCGGGGTAGGTACGGCTGCGCAGGACGTTGTCAATGTAGCCCGCATCTTTGCGCTTCCAGCCCACGATACGCACGGCAGCGTTGTCGCTCAGGGGGATGTTGACGTATCCCTCACCGCTGTAGCCCATGTCATCGCCATCGACCTGGTTACCCTCGAGGGTGTAGCTGGCCGAAAACTCGCCCGGATCGGGCTTGTTGGTGATTACCCGGATCGTGCCGGCCTGTGAGCTCGCGCCGTACAGGGTGCCCTGCGGGCCCGCCAGAGCCTCTACCCGGGCGATGTCGTACATGTGGATATCGAGGTTGCCCTGCACGGTCGTGATGGGCATTTCGTCGAGGTACTGACCGACGCTCGGCTGAGAGAGGGTGGCTTGGCCGTCACCGCCGGTGGTCACACCGCGGAAGTACACGTTCGCGAAACCGATACCTGCCAGCGAGGGCGAGGTCGACACTGCCGGCAGCATCTTCGCGAAATCCGCGAAGTCGTTGATGTTCAGTTGTTCGATGGTCTTGGTGTTCAGCGTCTGGATGCTGATCGGCACGTCCTGCATGTTTTCCGTGCGCTTCTGCGCGGTAACCAGCACCTCCTCGATCTCCTGCGCGAACACGGGCAGGGACGGGGTCATCAACAGGATGGCTGCGGCCAGGGGGGCACGCGTGAAACGGGCCTGGGCGCGAATGGATGCTTTTTTCGGCATCTTCAATCTCCTAAGTGGCTTGTGGTGTGTGGTCCGGACAAGGCAAAGCACGGGCACCTTTGGAGCCTACCATGCTGAGGCAGGCTGTCCAGCCAACGGCCCGGCGCTAAAACCGGAATTTTTCTCGCCCTCGGCCGCCCCCCTTTGGTGCGGGCAGCTCAGACGGGAGGCGCATCGGGGTAGTGCTCCAGGGCTGGCCCCAGGGCCTGCTCCAGGGGGCCCAACCAGGCGGCGTAGTGCCGCCACTGGTCTACGGCATCGCTGTAGATGGGGCGACGGACCTGCTCGGAGCTGGCGGTGCGCACCGGGCGATCGTTCTCGAAGAAGCGCAGGCAGCCCTCCTCAAAGGGCAGGCCGCAGTAATCGAGCAGGCGCCGCACCTCGGCCTCGGTATCCGCGACCACTTCCTCGTAGATCACCCGGTGGACACGCCCCGGCAGCACCGCATCGAAATGCGCCATCAAACGCACGTAGTCCCGGTAGTAGTGACCCATGTCCTCCAGGCTGTAGCTAAAGTTCTGACCCCGGGCATAGTGCTGCTTGAAGTTCGAGAAGCAGCAGGCCATCGGGTGACGGCGGGTGTCGATGATCCTGGCATTGGGCAGCATCAGGTGGATCAGGCCCGTGTGCAGGAAGTTGTTGGGCATCTTGTCGATGAAAAACGGTGCAGTTGTCTTGCGATGGATCCGACAGCGCTCGAGGTACTCCTCGCCCAGGGCGCGCAGCTCGGCGGGCCCCATGGCCGCCAGCACGCGGTTGTAGCCTTCCGTTTCGTCCCCGTCCGAACGCTCGCGCAGCATCCGGGCCATCGAGATGACCTCGGGCAATTCCGTGGTGCCTTCGACCTCCGAATGGCTGGAGAGGATCTGCTCGACCAGCGTGGAGCCCGAACGGGGCATGCCTACCACGAAGATCGGTGCGGGTGAATCGCAGCCCTGCCCTGCCCGCTCGGCGAAGAAGCCGGCGGTGAAGTCCCGCCGGAAACGCTCGATGCGGCCGGCGTTCAGCGCGGGGTCATAGTCCACCGTGGCGTGATGCAGCGCGTTGCCGCTCGCGTAATGGGCGAAGGACGCCTCCCACGCGGAGGCATCCTCCAGCGCCTTGCCCATGGCGAAATCGAAATGCAGCCGATCGGTATCGGAGAGATCAGGTCGTGCGAGCTGGGCCCGCATGGCCGCCATATCGGCCTCCGTGAACCGGAAGGTCTTCATGTTCGCGAGGCTCCACCAGGCTTCGCCCAGCGAGGGCTCGCGGGCGATGGTCTCGCGGTAGGCGCGGATGCAGTCCTCGGTGCGGCCTTCCGTCTTCAGGACGTGGCCATAGCTCATCCAGACCTTGGCGTTCGAGGGGTACTCGTCAAGCAACTCCTTATACAGGGCGCTGGAGCGGGCATACTCGCCGACGCGCCCGAGAATCACGGCCAGCAGATTGCGATAGCCCGGGTTGCGGGGCGCGCGCGCCAGCAGGCGCTCGGTCTCGATGAGCGCGGCGGCGGACTGGTTCTGGCGGTGCAGCAGCACGGCGTAGTTGTGACGCGCCGCCTCGAAGCCTGGCGCGAGCTCGAGGCAACGCTCCAGCAACCGCTGCGCCTCGACCGGCCGGCCTACCCGCACAGCCACCTCCGCGAACATGCGGATGGCGGGTACATCGGTGGGTTTTTCCTTCAGGTGGGAGCGAAGCAGGGCCTCGGCCCTCGGCACATCGTTCACCACCATTGCACCTGCGGCCTCGAGCAGGCGCGGATCTCGCGTCGAGGCCTTGATGTGCCGGGCATAGGCGGCATCTGCAGCCTCGGTCTCGCCACTGGCCATCAGATGATCCGCGAGCAGCCGCCAGGCCTCGGGGTGGTCGGGCTTCAGTGCAACGGCTCGCCGCAGCGCCCCGATGGCCTCATCTCCGCGACCCAGCTGCCCGAGGCTGATCCCCAGCTCTACCTGCGCAGCAGCCCAGCGGGGCTGGCGGCCGGCAAGCGCTGTGACCAGCGTCAAGGCTGCGGAGAGATCGCCCGCATGCCGCCGCGCCTGCGCCTGCAGAAGCTCGGCCGGCGGATGCCCGGGAACCGCCTCCAGGATGGCAATCGCCTGCTCCTCGGCGAGTGCAGGGTCTTCCTTCAACAGGGAAACAGCCTGGCGCATCGCCTGCTCGAGCGTGCCCGTAACCTCGGTGTTCTGGCTCATGCAGGACGCTCCACCCGGTTCACCCAACGGAAGACAGCATCGGGGCGGCCCTCAAACCATGCACGGATATTGCCCGCGGAAATTCGCGCGAGCTCCGCCATGGCAGTGTCCGAATAAAACGCCACGTGCGGCGTGAGCAGGACGTCTGCCCTGCCCCCGAGCGGGTGGCGTGCCAGATCAGGGGAATCCGTAGCCAGCACGTCCAGACCCGCCCCCGACACAACACCTGCATCCAGCGCCTCGACCAGCGCGGTTTCGTCCACCAGCCCGCCTCTGGCGACATTCAACAGCAGGGGGCGACGCGCCATCTGCGCAAAGGCGGCGCGATCGAGCATGCCGCGGCTCTGCGGGCCGAGGTTGCAATGCAGGCTGATGATGTCTGCGCACGCGTACAGCTCATCGAGCGGGAGCAAGCGCACGCCCCGCTCACGGGCAAAGGCGGCATCCACCACCGGATCGTGCGCGACGACCTCGAGCCCGAAGCCCTGCGCACGGCGCGCCACCGCTTGCCCGATGCGACCAAAGCCCACCAGACCCAGCGTCTGACCCGACAGCCGACGCAGGCCCTTCACCACGTTCCACCGGAAGTCATGCTGCACCTGCACCTGATGGTGGTAGTCAAGCAGCCGGCGGTTCAGCGCAAGGAGCAGTGCGAGCGTGTGATCGGCAACTTCCTCGGTGCAGTACTCGCCCACCGCCGCCACGGGAACGCCGAGACTGGCAGCGGCGATGACATCGACGCTGTCGAAGCCGGTACCCGCCACGGAAATCATCGGCCTCTCTCCCATATTCGCGAGTAGCTCAGCGGTGAAAGGCACATAGTCGGTCAAGATGGCATCGACCCCGGCGCAGGCATCGAGGAGCGCTGCTTTGTCGCCGTGATGCACATAGCGGCGAATGCGTGTGCCCTGCGGCAGGTTGTGCTGCTCGATGGCGATATCGCGTCCATCTGCCTCGGGCATTTCGGCGAAGAGAACCAATGCGGTGTCGTGGGAAGCAGGCATGGGCGATCCGGGTCAATGGGGGTGCGAGGCCCGCGACGGGCAAGGTGTCATGCAACCACAGCGGCGCGCGTGTGGAAAGCGGGCACGGGACTGCTGACATCAACCGGCGTTCGAGGGGCACGCCAGCGACTCAGCCCGCGGGATGTGAAAGTGCGCGCCGCACCCCCCACTTGCCTGCCTCCAGCACGGGCACCACGGTAAGTGCCGCGCACACCGCCAGCGCCCAGTCGTGCAGGCCAAGCGGCACAAGCCCGAAGAGACCGCGCAGTGACGCGACACTCACGAGCGCCACCAGCATCAGCAATTCCCAGGCGACCGCGCGATTCAACCACCGGTTGGCCAGAGGCTTCCGGAACACCGACTCCCGATCCGAACGGAAGCTGTAGGCCTTGGCCAACTGGATCAGTACCAGCGAGACGAAACACATCGTCATCGCGTAGGGCAAACCACCCTCGTCACGCAGCGACCAGGCAAACAGGCCTACATTCACTAGCGTCGACCAGATGCCACCCAGAAGCATCAGTGCGACAACGGCGGGGGAAAACACACCGCCCGCCGCATCGCGGGGCGGGCGCTGCATCAGGCCAGGCTCTGGAGGATCGACCGCCAGCGCCATCGCGGGAAGCCCGTCCGTCGCGAGGTTCACGTACAACACCTGCACCGCCGCGAGCGGCAATGGCAGCCCGGCCAGTGTGGCCACCGCCATCAACCCGATCTCACCGATATTCGATGACAGCAGATACATGAGGTACTTGCGGATGTTATCGAAAACACCGCGCCCCTCCTCCACCGCCGCAACGATGGACGCGAAGTTATCGTCGGTGAGTGTCATCGACGCTGCCTCGCGGCTCACGTCGGTACCCGAGATACCCATGGCGATGCCGATGTCAGCCTGTTTGAGCGCGGGCGCATCGTTCACGCCGTCGCCCGTCATGGCAACGATGGCGCCCAGAGACTGCCACGCCTGTGCGATGCGGAGTTTTTGCGCGGGGGACACACGCGCGAACACCGATGTCTCCCGGACCGCGCGTGTGAGAGCAGCATCATCCATGGCATCCAGCTCTCGTCCTTCGCGCACCGCGCCCACACCCGGGAGCCCGAGCTCAGCGGCTACTGCACCCGCCGTGAGCGGGTGATCGCCGGTGATCATGACGACACGTATACCCGCGGCCGCAGCACGCGCCAGCGCATCGCGCGCCTCGGGACGGGGAGGATCACTGAGACCCGCGAATCCGAGGAACGTGAAAGCGTCCGGCAGCGTATCCGGGCCTTCGCATGGAGCGCTCGCCACAGCGAGCACCCGCAGCGCCTGCGCTGCCATCGACTGCGCAACACCCAAAAGCCGCGCCCGGGAGACATCGTCGAGCGATTCCGTCCCGCCCTCGAGACGCTGCCTGTCGCATAGGCCGAGAATGGCCTCCGGCGCCCCTTTGACGCAGGCGAGAAAACCTCCTGAGTCCGCGTGTATGGTGGCCATGCGGCGCGTGTCGGCGCTGAAAGGCTCCTCGTGCGTGCGGGGGTAACTTTCCTCCGTGGCCTCGCGCCAGATACCCGCCTTGGCAGCTGCCACAAGCAGCGCGCCCTCGGTGGGATCGCCGTGGATCTGCCACGCTGATCTTCCCGCATCATCCTCCTGCCGCAGTCTCGCGTCGTTGACGAGGACCGCCGCAAGCAGCAACTCGGAAAGCACACCCGCCACGGGGACCGCCTCACCACCCGTTGTGGCGAAGCCGCCCACAGGCGCATAACCGACCCCGGACACCTCCACTGCGCGATCAGCGCAATGAAGACGCCGGACTGTCATCTCGTCACGCGTCAGCGTGCCGGTCTTGTCGGTGAGGATCACCGAGGTGCTGCCCAGTGTTTCAACGGCTGTGAGCCGTCGCACCAGGGCATGGCGCCGGACCATGCGCTGCACGCCGACCGCGAGGGATACGGTGACCACAGCCGGCAAGGCCTCGGGCACTACCGCCACCGCCAGCGCAATGGAAAACAACAGGGTGTCGATCAGCGGCAAGCCCCGCAGATAACCCGCGATCGCAATCAGCGCGACAACGAGTAGCGCCACCCGACCCAACACCACTCCGAGCCTGTCGAGGTTGCGCTGCAACGGCGTGGGCCCCGCGGCCACTGTGCCGAGCATGCCGGCAATACGGCCAAACTCGGTATCCATCCCGGTGGCCACCACCAATGCCTCGGCGCGCCCCGCCGCCACGGTGGTGCCGGCATGGACCATGTTGAGCCGGTCGCCCGTGGGCAGGGGGCCTGACGCGAGGGGCGCATCGGTCTTGTCGACCGGCAGGGACTCGCCGGTGAGCGCAGCCTCTTCCGCGCGCAGGTTCACCGCTCGCAGCAGTCGTGCATCAGCCGGCACGCGATCACCGGCTGCCAGCAGGATCAGATCTCCCGGCACGACATCACGCGCCGGCACTCTGCCGGGCACACCGTCGCGCAACACCGTTGCAGCCGGCGCGGCAAGCCGGCCGAGTGCCTCCAGCGCCCGCTCGGCACGGAACTCCTGCACAAAGCCCAGCACCACGGCAAAGAGCACGATCACCAGGATGACCAGCGACTCGATGGCATGCCCCAGCACACCCGAGAGCAACGCCGCCGCAAGCAGTACCAGCACCAACACATTACGGAGCTGTGCGACAAGCACACCCTTCCACGACACCGTCTGCACGGCCAGAAGCTCATTGGGGCCGGACTGCGAGAGCCGTCGCGCAGCTTCCTCGGCTGTCAGTCCCGCGGGACTGCTCCCGGCCGCGGCAAGCGCGGCACCCACATCCATTGCGTGCCACTCATGCGGCGCCCTGACCTTCTCCGGCGCTTCCTGCACCTGCACACCCCGCATGCCTGCTGAAGACGGTGCTAACCTTAAACCCTCAGGGATGCCAATCGTCCCCCTGGAAATCAAAGATCGTGAAGACAGAATCCCCCACCCGGATCACGGGAACGGACTCCTTTGGCCCCCGCTGGCTGCCCGCTATCGGGGCCTTGCGCGGCTACGGCGCACGTGACGCCCGGGCAGATCTCCTGGCAGGCATCACCGTGGCAACCATCGCGGTGCCCCAGGCGATGGCCTACGCCATGGTGGCGGGCATACCCGCGGAATACGGCCTCTACACCGCCATCGTGATGACGGCGATCGGCGCGCTCTTCGATTCCTCTCGGCAACTGATCAACGGACCGACCAACGCCATCTCCATCGCGGTGCTGAGCGTGGTTGCGGCCATCGACACGCCGGATGCGCGTCTCGCGGCCATCATCAGCCTGACGCTGCTGATCGGCCTCATACAGCTGGGCATCACGCTCCTGCGGCTGGGTGACCTCACGCGCTTCGTGTCGCATTCGGTGATCGTGGGCTTCACGCTGGGTGCGGGCAGCCTGCTGGTGATCGACCAGATGAAGAACCTCTTCGGCATGAAGGCCATGGGCGATCCGCATGACCATCTGCTGATGCGGTTCTGGCTCTCGATGACCGAAGGTGGAGGGCCGCATCTGGCGACGACCGCCATCGGCCTCGGATCGGTTGCGATGGTGCTGGCGCTGCGGTGGGCGAAACGTCGCTTCTCCCTGCCATTGCTGCCTGATTTGCTGCTCACCATCTGCGCCATGTCTGCGCTGGTTGCGTGGCTGGACTTGGGATCAGCCGGCGTCCGGGTGGTGGGCTCGATACCGGCGGCACTTCCGGCACCGGCGCTGCCCGAGATGAGCATGGCGTTTTTCCAGGAGTATGCCTCCGGCGCGTTTGCCATCGCCCTGCTCGGCCTGCTCGAAGCCATTGCGATGGCCAAAGCCATTGCCGCCAAGACCGGCCAGCGCCTCGACATGAACCAGCAATGCCTGAGCGAATCGGTTGCCAACCTGGGCGGCAGTCTCTTCCAGTGCATGCCCGGCTCGGGCTCGCTGACGCGCTCGGCCATCAACCAGCAGGCAGGTTCGGTGAGCCAATGGTCAGGCATCGTCTCTGCGGCAGGGGTAGCAGCGATCATGCTGGTCTTCGCGCCCTACGCGCAGTACCTCCCGCGCTCCGCGCTGGCCGGCATCCTTCTGGTGGCCTCCTACGGGATGGTCGACTGGAAAGCCCTCGCCTATCACTGGCGAGCCACGCAGTTCGACGCTGCCATCGTCGTCACGACGGCTCTCTGCGCGGTGCTGATCTCGATCGAGTTCTGCGTGATCATCGGTGTCTTCATGTCGTTCGTGCTGACCGTGCCCCGTGCGGGACGCATGCTCCTCAGCGAGTTCGTGATCGGCCCCGAAGGAAGACTCCACGAAAGACTGCGCGAAGACACAGCCTGCCCGCGGCTCTTGATCTTCGGCCTCGAGGGCGAGTTTTTCTTCGGCGCCGCCTCGGCACTGGAGCAGCATTTCGATCTCATAGAGAGCCGCCTTACCCGGGAGACCGAGGTGGTGGTGCTGCGGCTGAAGCGGGTACGGAACCCGGATGCCGTCGCGCTCAGCGAACTGGAACGCTTCCTCGCGACCATGCGCTCGCGCGACGTGAAAGTACTGCTCTGCGGTGTCAGCCGGAGTTTCCGCGGGGTTCTCGAGCGCACGGGTGCCATGGCACGACTGGAGGGACAAGTGTTCCTGGAACAGGCCGTTCGCCAGACAAGCACCGCCAAGGCCGTGCAGCATGCCTATACCTTGCTGACGGACCGCTGCGAGCGCTGTCCGTGGCAGTCTCCGGGGACCGCGCCGGGGGCAGAGCGCGAGGCCTGAGGGATATCAGTCCTGCGTGTCGAGGCGCTCCGAGAGCTTGTCCAGAATCCGAAGCAGCTCACGGTGCTCGGCACCCTCCAGGCTTTGGAGAAGGCTCTGTTCCCACGCACGCGCCAAAGGCACGATCTTGCTGTAAAGCGCCTCACCTGTCTGCGAGAGCCGCAGCCGGTAGGCACGTTGATCAGACGCGTCACGGCGCTTGAGCAGACAGCGCTTGGCGCGCAGGTCCTTGATGCCGCGCGTGACGCG
>Ga0068872_10004890_pt1 | contig 10069 bp, 11 predicted proteins | sample NOAtaG_7_FD_66441 | JGI IMG/M metagenome (GOLD analysis project Ga0068872, IMG submission 66441) | Freshwater lake microbial communities from Lake Erie, under a cyanobacterial bloom - NOAA_Erie_Diel1S_2200h metaG | ecosystem: Environmental > Aquatic > Freshwater > Lake | place: USA: Ohio, Lake...
CGGCAACTTCGACGACGTGGCCGAGACCCCGGCCGACGGGCGGGACCTCTTCCTCCTCGGCGTCCAGCCCGGGCCCGTCACCCTCACGGTCACCACGCCCGAAGGCCTGGGCTGCGCCCTGCCGATCGGCTTCACGGTGGCGACCGGCGAGATCACCCGCGTTTCGGCCTACTGCGTGCCCGAAGGCACCGACGGCTCGGGCGGCAGCAGCGGCGGCAGCAGCGGCGGCGGGGGCTCGTGAGCCTCGGCCCCGCCGGCGCGGTTTCCACCGGGCTGCTGCTGCTTTGGGCGGCGGGATGTGCGGGGCCGGCTCCGGTCGGGCGGTCGAAGGGCCCGCCCGGAGACACCGCGTCTCGCGGGGACAGCGGCCCGTCGGGAGACACGGGAGACGGGGCTGCCCCCGGCGCCTGGGTGTACGGCGCGGTGGTGGACGCCTTCTCGCGCGCACCGCTGCCCGGCGTGCAGGCCTGGGACGCCCGGGCGCCCGGCGACATCGTCACCACCGGGCCCGACGGCCGGTGGGCCCTGCCCGTGGCGTCCGCCGGGCGCTTCCGCCTCGCGTCCGCGGCCCCCGGGATGCTCCCGTTCGACGCGTGGATCTCCACGGCCGAGGCCCCGACTTCGGGCGCACCCTACGCCTACGCGCTGGGGTCCGCCGCTCAGCTCGGCCAGCTCGCCGCGCAGGTGGGCTCCTCGGCCGATCTGACCGTCTCGGGGCTGATCTTCGTCGACGCCATCTCCCCCGCCGGCCACGACATCGGCGGCGCCACCGTGGCGCTGGACGCGCCCTACGAGGGGGTGTACCGGGAGGTCGCGCCGGGGGAGTGGGAGCAAGAGCCGCTCACCACCGAAGACCGGGCCGACCTTCTGTTTCTTGGCGTCGCGCCCGGCCCGGTCGCGCTGCGCGTCACCTCCCCCGGCGGCGCTGACTGCGACGTGCCCGAGGATGTGGTGGTCGCCCCCGGGCGGCTCATCCAGGTGAGCGCCTACTGCCCGGACGACGCCGCCCGCTGAGCCGCCCGTCGCGTCCGCGGATACAGTGCACGCGGAGCGCACGCATGACCCTCCCCGACGCGCCTCGCCTCACCTCTCTCGCGCACGGCGGCGGCTGCGGCTGCAAGGTCGCTCCCGGCGTGCTCTCCTCGCTGCTCGCCGGCCTCCCCGAGGCTTTTCGGCCGCCGGAGCTGTTGGTCGGCGCCGAGACGAGCGACGACGCGGCGGTCTACACCGTGGCGCCGGGCCTCGCGGTCGTCGCCACCACCGACTTTTTCCTGCCGGTGGTGGACGACCCGCGGGACTTCGGCCGCATCGCCGCCACCAACGCCATCTCCGACGTGTACGCGATGGGGGGCCGGCCCATCCTCGCGCTCGCGCTCGTCGGCATGCCCGTGAACGTTCTCCCGCCCGAGGTCATCCGCGCCGTGCTGGCGGGCGGCCAGGAGGTCTGCACGCAGGCCGGCGTGGCGCTCGCGGGCGGTCACACCATCGACAGCGCCGAGCCCCTCTACGGGCTCGCGGTGGTCGGCGTGGTGGACCCGGCCCGCCTCATGCGCAACACGGGCGCGCGGCCCGGCGATGTGCTCGTGCTCGGAAAAGGCCTCGGCATCGGCGTGTACAGCGCCGCGCTCAAGAAAGGCGCGCTGCCCCCGGCGGCCTACGCGGCGATGGTGGAGAGCACGACGCGCCTGAACACCCCGGGGATGGCGCTCGCCGGGCTGCCGGGCGTACACGCGATGACCGACGTGACCGGCTTCGGGCTGCTCGGGCACCTGCACGAGATCGTCCGCGGGAGCGGGGTGAGCGCCACGGTGGACGCCGCGGCGGTTCCGGTGCTGCCCCATGTCGGCGCGCTGCTCGACGCGGGCTTCGTGACCGGGGCGAGCGCGCGCAACGCGGCGGCCTGCGGGCCGGCGGTGGACTGGCCGGAGGCCGCGTCGCCATCGCTGCGCGCCCTGTTGACGGACCCGCAGACCTCCGGCGGGCTGCTGGTCGCCTGCGCGCCGGAGGCCGTGGACGCCGTCCTGGGGGTCTTTCAGGGCGAGGGCCACGCGGACGCCGCGGTGGTCGGCGCCGTCGAGCCCGCCGGGCTCCTGGGGCCCCGCATCCGCGTCCTCGCGCACTGATCCGGTCGCCTGGCGCCCGCCCGCGGGGAGGCGCCACGCCGATGCGCGCCCGCGGCGCCCCCGACCGAGACCGGCGCGCCCCGGGGCCCGCCTCCCCGGCCGCGTCAATCGGCGGTGTCGCCCGGGTCGCCCAAGCCCAACACAGGCGTAAAGCCCCAGGGCACCGAGAAGGACGCGCCATCGATGTCGAAGCGCAGGCTTCCGGTCACGAGGGTGTCGCGGTCCCCCGCCTCGGCGACGTACCCGCAGACGCCGACGGTGTAGGTCTGGGAGGCATCGGCCGCGAGATCGGGCAGCTCCACCGGGGCCTCGCCGATGCCCGGGATGCAGAGCCGCTCGCCGTCGAGCGTGGTGAGGGACCACGGGAGATCGCGCTCCCCGTCGTTGCGAACGGTGAGCGCGATGGGAGCAAAGCCGCCCTCGGGGACCTCCTCTGCGAAGTCCACCGTCCCGAAGTCGAGCCGGGCCGGCGAGAAGTTGACCACAGGCTCGCCACCGCAAGCGGCGGCCCACCAGACCGAGACGAACAGAGAAGTGCGCATGCCGAGGGGCTATCCTGCGCCGCCCGCCTCGGCCCAGGACCAGCGCGCAAAGAGGGCTGCCACCGCCGCCTCCGCTGCGGGCCCCACGGCCTCGCACGCGCTGCGGTAGAGCAGCTCCCCGCGATCGCGGAGAAGGTCCTCCCAGGTGATCCGGCGGTCGTGACGGCGCAGGCGGAGAAGCTCGCCACGCAGGCGACGGGCGACCGGCGCGGGGTCGGGCACCGCGGGCAACGGGAGGGCCGCGGCCAGAAACCAGCCGTCCGGCCCCGGCACCGCGCGGCCGAGCACAGCGGGGGCGTCTGGCACCCGCGCGACCGGGCCATCGGCAGGACGAAAACGCCGCGCGAGAGGCAGCAGGGGCAGGAGCCGCCCGTCGGGGCGCGTCTCCCACAGCATGGGCGGGGCGAGGTGAATGGCCACCAGCGCGCCGCGCACGTCCACCGATGGCCGCGGCTCGTTCTTGATGAGCCGGCCGATGGGGCGCAAGGACGGGGGGACCAGCGGCGAGAAGGCGAGCACGGCCCCCACCGCGACCCGCACCCGCGGGGCGAGGGCCAGCCCGGCCCACGGGCCCAGCACGCGCTCCGGGCCAAACAAGCCCACGTCGGGCAGCCAATCCTCGGCGACATCGGACAGCGCGGCGTCGGCCAGCGGGACCGGCGCTGCGCGCGGGGGCCGGCGGTCGTGCCGGACCGGCCCGCCAATGCCCAGCCCCGTGATCGCCTCGCGGAACGCAGGCCCCGGCTCCGACCCATCGAGCCACCGAGCGAACCCCGCCTCAAACGCGGCGTCCCATGCCTCCAACTGGGCGTCCGTGGCCTCCCCATCGTAGCACTGGCGCAGCACGGCGGCGGAGGCCGGCACGGGCAGCCGCTCGTCCCCGGCGTAGGGATCGCGCGGATGGCGGAGGACGGGCAGCGCGGTGTCCATCGGCCAATCGGCGCCGCGGGTGCCGACCAGACGCCTCATGCCTCTTCGGCCGCCTCGCGGTGCAAGCGCCGGATGCGCTCGACCAGCTCGGGCGGGGACTCGACCCGCACATCGGGCCCGAAGCCCAGGACCCACGAGACCAGCTCCGGGCTCAACCCCACGCGGAGCGTGAGGCGGACGGCGCCCTCTTCCAGACCATCGACCTGCTGGCTGTGGTGCCAGGTGCGCTCGCGGACGTAGAGCGACGCACGGCGGTGGAAGCGCAAGACGACCGTCTGCGGGTCAGCGGTGGCCGTCATGCCGAAGCTGTCGCGGAACAGCTCGGCGGGCTCGTAGTCGGCGGGGTACTCGAAGTGCTCCTGCCGCATGCGGCCAAAGTGACGGAAACGGTCGATCGCGTAGGTCTTGACCCGCTCGTCGTCGAGATCCCGGGCGATGAGGTACAGCCCCTGGCGATACGTCGCCAGCGTGTAGGGATGCAACCGATAGCGACGCATCGGCCCACCGACCCGCGCGTAGTGGGCCGTGGCGGGGTTCTGGTAGAGGATGGCCGTCAGGACGTCTTCGAGCAGCTCGGCGTCCTGACTGTGATCCTTGTGGTGCTCGGGGACCGCGAGGAACTTGCGGTCCAGGTGCCGCACGCGGTCCGCCCCGTCGACCAACAGCGTGGACAGCCGATCCAGGGTTTGATCCAAGTCCTCGGCGAAGCCGGTGCCTTGCAGGAAGTTGAAGAGCGTGCGCCCGAAGCGCAGCGAGACCAGCTCGAGCAGCGTGATCTGGACGCCCCGCCGGCGGTAGCTGGCGTCCATCCACAAGCGCCGCTCCAAGCCGCGGCCGGCCGCGCACACGGGAAGGCCCAGCTCCTTGATGTCCGCGAAGTAGCGGCGCAAGGTGCGGTCGTCCAAGTCGAAGCGGGCCATCAGCTCTTCGGCGGTGGCGCCGCCGGGCTCCTGCAAGGCCTCCAGCAGCCGGATGAGCTTCTGCGATTTGTTGAGCGCGCGCTCGTCCGTCGTGCGTGAGGGCATCCCGTCTCCCGGCCGCGCCCTATCCCCGAGCGCCTCCACGCGCACCCCACCGGGGACAGAAAGCGACCGACAGCGCGCCACCGCGGCGGCGACCCGTTCAGTCCGCCGTGGCGGACGCGACGAGGACGACGTCCTGTTGGACCGTCTCAACGTGACAGCCATCGGAGGTCCGGCCGACGTCGACCTCCAGGTCCGCCGGCTCGTGGCCCGGCGCCTCAACGGTGATGCCGATCGGCCCGTCGACCTCCCACCCGCAGACAAAGCTGCCGCTGCCGAGATCTTCGCACGGAACGAGTCCGTCGCCGGCGTCGTAGAGGGCGACGGCCCCGCTGGGCGTCCCGCCCGCTTCGTCCCGCACGGTGAGCTGCACCGAGGCGCGGGCCTCCGTGGTGCAGGCGATCTGACCGTCGTCGGCAGGCGGGCAGGCGAGCAGGAAGACAGCGCAGAGCGGGGCGAAGGAAACACGCATGGGACCTCCAGGGTGACGTCATGCTTAGCAAGGCGCGTGCCATGCATCAGAACACGCTTTCGCCCGAGGTCCGGCCCCGCGCGCCGCGGGTGGGAGCCGTCCACGCGCGACCGCGCTGTCGCGGTGGGGCCCCGCGGCACGCGGCACGGCTGTGCCCCGCGATCCGATCTCCGAGACGCCCCAGCACGGCGCGCCGATACGAACCTCTCCGTAAGGCGCGACCGTGCGCCGCCCCCGCCGGGCGGCGGCTCGCGGGAGATCGCGTCCCCGATTGAATGTTCAGCAGCCGTGCGGCGTCAGCGCCGTGGGCTGTCTCCAATGCCCCCAAAAAACGTCACCTCCAACCCTTGACCCCTGTCCACCAGTTCAGTATCATCTGTGCATCCGTTCAGGAGTGATCCGATGCCCTCCCCCACCGATCTCGCACCCGCCGTCGATGCCTTCGTGCCGGTCGCCTCCTTCGGGCTGCGCGAGGCGGTCATCCTGCTGTGGGGCCTGTTCGGTCTCGCGGTGCTGCCCTGGTCCGCGCACAGCCAGGCCGCCACGCTGCGCGGCGGGCTCTTCTTGCTCCGCCTGCCGGAGCGCCTGTGGTCCCGGGCCCGCGCGCACGGAGGCTGGTCGGCCGCCGCGCCGGGCGCCCCAGCGCGGTGGTCGCGCGCCCGCGCCTGATCCCGGTGGCACAAGCAAACGCGGGTGCAGGCGGTTAGGCCGGCCGCCCCGGAGGTCCGTGATGAGCCGCTACAACCCCGCCGAGATCGAGCCGCGCTGGCAATCCTGGTGGGACGAGCACGACATCTACCGCGCCCAGGAGGACACCTCCCGGCCCAAGTACTACACGCTCTGCATGTTCCCGTACCCGTCGGGAAGCGGGCTGCACGTGGGCCACCCGGAGAGCTACACCGCCGTCGACATCGTCGCGCGGTACAAGCGCATGAACGGCTTCTCGGTGCTCAACCCGATCGGGTTCGACGCCTTCGGGCTTCCGGCCGAACGGGCGGCGATGCGCGAGGGCCGTCACCCGGGCGAGATCACCCAGGTCTGGATCGAAAACTTCCGCCGCCAGCTCAAGCGCCTCGGCTTCAGCTACGACTGGTCGCGCGAGGTCGTCACCTGCGAGCCCGACTACTACCGCTGGACGCAGTGGATCTTCCTCAAGCTGCACGAGCGGGGCCTCGCCTACCTCGCGGAGGTGCCCGTCAACTGGTGCCCGGCACAGGGCACGGTGCTCGCCAACGAAGAGGTGGTGGACGGCCGCTACGTCGAGACGGGGGATCCGGTCGAGCGCCGGATGATGAAGCAGTGGATGCTGCGCATCACCGCCTACGCAGATCGCCTGGAGGCTGACCTCGAGGGCCTCGACTGGCCGGAGGGCGTGCTGGAGATGCAGCGGCAGTGGATCGGCCGGAGCGAGGGCGCGGAGGTGCGCTTTGCGTTGGCGGACGGCGGGGAGGCCTTCACCGTCTTCACCACCCGGCCCGACACGCTCTACGGCGTCACCTACTGCGTGCTGGCGCCCGAGCACCCGTTGGTCGCGCGCTGCACCGCGCCGGGTCAGGCGGAGGCCGTGGAGGCCTACGTCCAGGCGGCCCGCAACCGCTCCGACTTGGACCGCCAGGTCGGCGCCGAGAAGGACAAGACGGGCGTCTTCACCGGCAGCTACGCCATCAACCCGGTCAACGGCGAGCGGGTGCCCGTGTGGGTCGCCGACTACGTGCTCATGGGCTACGGCACCGGCGCCATCATGGCGGTGCCGGCCCACGACACGCGGGATCACGCCTTCGCCCTCAAGTTTGGGCTGCCGATCCGCGCCGTGGTGCAGCCGCCGGCCGGCTTCGATGTGCAGGCGGAGGCCTGGACGGGGGATGGCCCGGCGGTGGCTTCCGGGCCCTACGATGGCCTCGCCACCCCGGAGGTGAAGCGCCGGGTCACGGCCGCCCTGGAGGCCGCCGGAAGCGGCACCCGGCGCGTCCAAACCAAGCTCCGTGACTGGCTCTTCAGCCGGCAGCGCTACTGGGGAGAGCCCTTCCCCATCGTCCACACGGACGACGGCGGGGTTCACCCGGTGGACCTCTCCGATCTGCCGATCTCCCTTCCCTTCGTGGACGAGTACCGCCCCACCGAGGACGGCCAGCCCCCGCTCGCCCGGGCGGCCGACTTTCTGCACACCACCCACGCCGGGCGACCGGCCCTTCGCGAAACGAACACGATGCCCCAGTGGGCGGGCTCGTGCTGGTACTACCTGCGCTACATGGATCCCCACAACACCGAGATGCCCTTCGATCCCGCCAAGGAGCGGTACTGGGGCCCGGTGGACTTGTACGTCGGCGGCGTCGAGCACGCGGTGCTGCACCTGCTGTACGCCCGGTTCTGGCACAAGGTGCTCTACGACTGTGGGCTCGTGCACACCAAGGAGCCCTTCCAGAAGCTCTTCAACCAGGGGATGATCCTCGCCTGGGCCTACCGGGAGTCGGGCGGCAAATACCACCACCCGGACACCGTGGAGCGCCGCGCAGACCGCCCGGTTCGCATGGTCTCTGCGTGGTCCCAGGAGTCCGTCGAGACGGACTGGTACGTCAAGGGCACCGACACGGCCGTGGAGCAGCGGCTGGGCAAGATGGGCAAGTCCCTCAACAACTCGGTGGATCCGCTGGACATCGTGGCCGAATACGGCGCCGACACCCTGCGCATCTACGAGATGTTCATGGGGCCGCTGGAGGCGGTCAAGCCCTGGCAGACCAGCGGCTGCGAGGGCGTGTACCGCTTCTTGTCGCGGGTGTGGCGCCTCTTCGTGGACGAAGACACCGGGGAGACCCGCCCCTTCGGTCCGGCCCGTCCAGAGGTCACCCGCGCGCTGCACGTGGCCCTCAAAGAGGCCACCGAGGGCATCGAGGCGCTGCGGCTCAACACGCCGATCTCCAAGATGATGGAGCTCGTCAACACCTGCAAGGGCCAAACCCCAGACGCCACGACCGCCGCGCACTTCGTGGTCGCGCTGTCTCCGTGGGCGCCGCACTTGGCCGAGGAGCTGTGGCGGCGCTTCGGGCACACCCACACCATCGTGGACGCGCGCTGGCCGGCCTGGGATCCGGCCGCGCTGGTGGAGGACACCGTCACCATCGCGATCCAGGTGCTCGGCAAGCTACGGGGGACCGTCGACGTCCCGCGCGGGGCCAGCGCAGACACCGTGCTCGCTGCGGCGCGGGAGGTCCCGTCGGTGGCGCGCTTCCTCGAAGGCAAAGAGGTCGTGAAGGAGGTCCATGTTCCGGGCAAGCTGGTCAACTTCGTCGTGCGCTGATGCCCGCCCGCGCGGGTGGGCCCGGGGCGCCGGGCTCGCCGTCGCGGGGGCGCTGGCCGGCTGCGGCGACAAAGGCGGGGACACCGCGGCGGCCGGTCCCACGGTCGTGGAGTCCTGCGCGGCCTGTGACGGGGCCTGTGTGCGCCGGACCGAGCCCCTGCGCGAGAGCCCGCACACGGCGGAAGCCGTGGACTACCCTCGCTATCCGCCGTCGTCCGGGCCCCATCACCCATGCTGGACCGACTTCGGCCCCTCGGCCACGCCGCTGCCGACCGAGCGCTGGCTGCACACGCTGGAGCACGGCGGGGTGGTGATCCTCTCCGACTGCCCCGACGGCTGCCCGGCAGAGGAAGCCGCGATTGCGGCCCTGGTCCCCCAGCTCGGGCCCTTCGCGCTGTCCACCCCGGCCGCCGCTCCCATGGCAGCGCCCTTCGTGGCCGTGGCCTGGGGCGAGGTGCTCGAGCTCGGCTGCGTCGACGAAGACGCGCTGCGCCGCTTCTACGACGCCCACCACGACCGCGCGCCGGAGTCCACGACGGCGGGGCCGGGCCCATCCTGCGTCGAATGAGGTGACGGTGGCCTCCACGCTGCGCGAAGCCGAACGTGTGATCGGCTGGCTGGGCGTCGCCCTCAGCCCGATCGCGGCCGCCTGCTTGGGCGCCGCCGCCTGGTTTGGCCCCGCCGCCATCGGCGCCGGTGCGCACCTTCAGGCGCTGGGCGTCACGCCGCGCACCTGCCCGGGGTGTGCGCTGTGTGGCCTTTCGCGGGCATTCGCGTGGGCCATCGAGGGAGAATGGTCTGTCGCGCTTGACCAAAATCCCCTCGTCGTGGTCTGCTTTCCGGTATTTGTCGCGTTCTCCCTCTCTCCCATCTGGCTCTTGACGGGCCGCTGGAAATCTCCATGAAGACCGCCGCCCTCGTCACGCTCGCCATCGCGTCGCTCGGTTTCGTCGCAGGCCTGTTTCCCTGCGTCGGCTGGCTCAACTGGGTCGTCGTTCCGTTCTGCGCCGTCCCGGTGCTGGTGGGCGTCGCCGGGATGATCACCGACAAAGACCCGGAGTCACAGCAGACCCGGAATCTCGGCGTCTACCTCGCGGCCATCATCGGCGGCGTGCTGCTCTCCATCGCGGCGGGCGTTCGCTGCGCGCTCGGGGGCGGCGTCGTCTGAGGCCTTCGGGGTGGGCCTGGGCGGCACGCCGGTCATCCGCCCGGCAAGCCCGCAAAGGCCACGGAGCACCCGCGCCGCCGCCTCCACCGGCCCGGCGGCACGTGGGCGAGCGCCGGCGTTCGGGCGCCTGCCGGCCCTTCGGGCCGGCACCCGGCCGCTGCGGCGGGTCGCGGCGGAGCCGCTCCGTGCGGCGCGGGGGCCGCGCCGCACCGGCCCTCCGGGCCGCCGCCTCCGGTCCGTGGCGCGGTGGCCCCGCTCGCGCGCCGGACGACGCCATCGCCCGGAGGCCGCCGAAGGAGCCCGGCGCGAGCCCGACCCGATCCACAGCCCGGTCGCCGGCCCTTCGCAGGTCTCGCGGCGCCGTCCCCTCCCGTGCACCCGACACCCGGCCGAAACGCGCCGCGCCAAAGCCACCGCCGCGGCGAAACCGCCGCCGCTGGGCCGCCCCACTCTCGCGCCTGCACCTTCCGGCAGCCGCGCCACCCGGACCAGACGGCGCGCCGCCAGGTCCACCGCC
>Ga0068872_10004909_pt1 | contig 10049 bp, 5 predicted proteins | sample NOAtaG_7_FD_66441 | JGI IMG/M metagenome (GOLD analysis project Ga0068872, IMG submission 66441) | Freshwater lake microbial communities from Lake Erie, under a cyanobacterial bloom - NOAA_Erie_Diel1S_2200h metaG | ecosystem: Environmental > Aquatic > Freshwater > Lake | place: USA: Ohio, Lake...
TCCCGGGTGCTGACGAGGTCGGGCTCGATGAAGTCGGCCCCCATGGCCACGGCCAGCGCGTAGGCCTCGAGGGTGTGCTCGGGGCGGTACGCACTGGCGCCGCGGTGCGCGATGATGATGGGGGTGGTGAATGACTGTCCGGAGCCGGCTGACATCGCCGCTGTGCGCTGTGCAGTCACCGGGGCCGGAACGAGGCCCAACATCCCCCCCCACACCATGAGATGGCGGATCGTGAAGTCACCCAAAGGTCGTCGGGAAAAAAGCATGCCCAAGGCTCGCCGCTATTGATGAGGCGCGCGAGTCGGACTTGCCCCGATTCTGCATATGGCATATGGTTGCCATATGTCTGAATCGATCAAGACGACCGTCTATCTGGACGCCGAGGACTACCGTCGGCTCAAGCGGTTGGCCGAGTCGGAGGGTCGTCCCACGGCTGAATTGGTCCGAGAAGCCGTGGCGGTGTACGCACGGGGGCGGTCGGCTCCGCGTCGGCCGTCGAGTCTCGGATTCGGACGGAGCGGGGCGGGCGATCTCTCCGAGCGCGCGGAGGAGCTGTTGGACGGCTTTGGTGACGCCACGCCATGATCGTGGCGGATACCGGGGCCATCATCGCGCTGATCGATGCGGATGACCGGCATCATGTGCGACTGCGATCGGTGTATGAGCGCGACCCCGCGGCCTGGGTCCTTCCGTGGGCCATCCTTGCGGAAGTCGATTATCTGCTGACCCATCGGGTGGGAGAGGCGGCCGCCCGGGCGTTCCGGGACGATGTGGCGGTGGGCGCGTTCGCGATCGAATGGGGGACGGCGCCGGATCTGCAGCGAGCGGCCGCCCTGTGCCGTCGTTACGAGGGGCTCGCCCTCGGGCTGGTGGACGCCGTGGTGGCGGCAACGGCGGAGCGGCTGCGGGCGGAGGCGATTGCCACGCTCGATCTCCGCGACTTTGCGCCGCTCACACTCACGGGGGCACCGAAGCTGTATCCGCGCGATCTTCCCTAGCGGGAATGGGAGCCCCTCGCGGGGACGTGCGCCATCGCCGGAGGGGCCGCTCCCGTTCCCCCGCCTACTTCACCATCTGGGCCTCGGAGGCGGGGAGGGGGCGATGCCTCCAGACACCCCGCCAAGGTCCGTCGTGATGACCCGCTCCGGGTGCAGCGCCAAGAGCTGCACCGTGGTCATCGCCCCCATGGATAGCCGACTGCATAGGCTTGGCTGAACCTCATACGGATGAACTCGCGACTACCTACGCAGCGCACTCCAGATCAGCGGCCACGTGGCATTGGTCTGTGAGCGGTACTGGGGCCGGAAGCCGTACAGCACCACGTGCCCCTGACCGACTCGGGCATCTACCATGGCGGCCTTGCCGTCCAGCAACTTGTTCCCCAGCAGCCAGCCGGAGAGCAGGTGATTGCCCCCGGCCGGGTACCGCAACACCGCCGTCGCCCGCGTGGCATCGGTGATCTCGAAGGCCGGGCTGTCCTCGAACCAGATGCCCGGCGTTGGCGCCGAGAACCCCTGCGTGAGGGGATGCGCCCGGTCCACGTCGACCGAGAAGATTGAGCCCGGCGCGTAGAACTCGGTGGCCTTCACCCCTTCCAGCGCGTTGTGCACCGGCAGGCCGAAGGTCTCGATGGCATACAGGCTGGCCTCATTGAAGGCCAGGACGGTCCCGCCGGCATTCACAAAGGCCTTGAGCGCGGCCGCCCCTGCGTCCCCGATCCCGCCCCGCAGGGAATCCGGATAGGGGGCGCCGAGCCCGCGACGCAGCTGTGCCGCCGATTGGTCGGGGAGGATGATGGCATCAAAGCGGTCACGCAGCCCGCCGGCCCGGAGGTCCCTGTCGTGCACCGTCGTGAACTTCACCTGATTCCGGTCCAACACCCATCGGGTCCACCCTTCATCCATGGACGCGTTCCAGCTGGCATACAGGGCAATGCGGCGGGTCCCGTCGCTGAGCCCGGGGACGCGGTACGTCGGTTCGGCCACCGCTTTGGCCAGTGCCCCGACGCGCGTCACGGCGGCTTTCTCCACCGTGACCTTCACGCCGAAAAGCAGCGGCAGCGTATGCGCCGTTACATCGTACGGGCGCTTCGGTGGTCCACCCGGATACTCGGCCAGATTGGGATAGGCCTGTGCCTCCAGCAGGGCCTTGGCATACGAGCCGAACGGCTGGCGCGTGGGCACCACGTAGGACGTACCATCTTCGCTTTCAAGCACTTCCACCTGGCCGTGCTGCAACGTCCAGATCAGCCGTTGCAGGGCGGCCGGATCCGGCTGCGACTTGCTGATCACGTACTGCGCGGGCACCTCGGTGGTCGTCCACGGATGGGCCGGGTCGAGCGCCCGCTCGCCCAGTCGGGCATAGCTCTCGAGCCACGCCGCCCGGTCGCGCGCCGCTTCGACCAGAAGCGCCCATGAGGCGGCGGTCTGGTACTTCACGATGTCACCAATCCCCCAGCGCCCACCGGGCCAGACCGCGGGGAAGTTCCACGAGGCCACCTTGGCGTCGTAGCCGCGCCCCGACCCCAGCTGGGCGAACGGCAGATCGATCGACGACGCGAGGCGCGCACTCGCCGTTTCGGTGAGAATGCGGGCGCCATGGTGGTTCAGGGAGTATTGGCGCGCCGGCGACCACTGGTCGTAGGCGGCATTCGTGGCCACACCGGTGAGCCCATCGTTCATGATCCGCCACGACATCGCCATGCCGAGCGCGTTCGTGCTGGCCGTGAGCACCGGGTCGATGTTCGGCTCCACCGGGTCCATGTACGGCGGGATGAAGATCCGCCCCGCGTTGGCGCCCTGCTGGTGGACGTCGTTCACGATCTGCGGCGTCCAGCGACCGTACAGCGAGTCGACCACGTACCGGGTTTCGTTCAGCGCAAAGGCGTACCAATCCCGGTTGTTGTCGTGTCCCGAGTACCAGTGGTAGAGCACCGGCGGACCGGCCCCCTCATGCGGTTTGTCCAGCGAACTGCGATACCAGTCGCCCACGATGTCCACGCCATCCGGATTCTGGCTCGGGACGAGCATGACGATCGTGTTGGCCAGGATCATCCGCGCTTCGGGTGTGGCCGCTCGGGCCAGGCGATCGCCGAGATTGAAGGGGGTGAGGAAACCACCTACCTCGGTGGAGTGGATGCTCGACGTGATCAGGATGACATTCTTGCCCTCGGCGATGAGCCGCTCGCGCGCCGTGCGCCGCTTGCGCGGATCGAGCAGTTCCTGCTGGATCCGTTCGTACTTCGGCAGGTTGGCCAGCGTGGCCGAGTCGCTGATGAAGGCCACCAGGAACGGGCGCCCCAACGTGGTCTTCCCCAGCGTCCGCACCGTCACACGCGGGCTGGCCTTATCGAGGGCCGTCCAGTAGTCGGTCACCTGCTTCCAGGTGGGGAGCTTGCGATCCGCGCCGGGCTCCCATCCGAGCATCGAGGCGGGGGACGGGATGGCGCGCGCGGATGCCTGCGCCTCGAGCGCCGGCGCGAGGCCTGACAGAAGCGCGAACAGGGGGACCAGTCGGCGAACCAATCGGGCGGATGTCGTGCGTGGCAGCATGGGCGTGGAGAGGACGGGTGGATCGATGGTTCAGCGGGGAGCGGCAGCGTCCAGCGCCGAACGCAGGGCGCGGGTCAGGGTTTCGGGCGTGAACGGCTTGGGAATCAGCGGTCCGAGTGATCGGATCTGCTCGAGGTCTGCCTCATTGTGTCCGGTAAACCCGGAGAAGAAGACGATCGGCAGCGAAGGCCGAACGCGCCGCAACCGGCGGGCCAGCTCGAGCCCCGTCATGCGCGGCATCATCACATCGGTCACCACCGCATCGATCGTATCGCCGGAGTGCCGGTAGGCCTCGAGGGCCAGTTCGCCATCAGCGGCGTCGATCACCCGATAGCCATGGAGACTCAGGATGCGGGCGGCAACCTTGCGTATGCCGGCTTCGTCATCGACGAGCAGGATCGTTTCCGTCCCGTGTGCCGAGGCAGTGACGGGGGGGAGTTCCGTGACGAGCGTGTCTCGGACCGGGATGAGGACGCGGAAGGTCGTGGGGCCGCCAACGGTACTCTCGACCTCGATGGCTCCCTGGTGACGCGCCGCGATTCCCTGACAGACCGCGAGCCCCAACCCGGTGCCGACATTCAGGTCCTTGGTGGTGAAGAACGGATCGAATAGTTGATCGAGAATCTCCGGGGCAATGCCGGATCCGTGATCCCGGACCATGAGGCAGACATAGTCGCCCGCCGGGAGCAGCTGATCCCGGATGGCGGTGCTGTCGGCGAGCGTGGTGCCGCTCACGGCAACGCGGATGTTCCCGTCTGGCGGTGAGGCGTCCCGGGCATTCTTGACGAGATTGACGACCAGCTGCTCGAGCTGGGACCGATCGGCCAGAATCGGCGGCAGGTCGGGCGCCACGTCCACCGTCAGCGTCATGGCCGGGGAGAGCAGCTGCTCCAGCGACCGGCTGAGTTCCGTGATCACGCGTTCGATCGTCACGGGCGCCAGTTCCGTATGTTGCCGCTTGGCGAACGCCAGCAGCTGCTGCGTGATGTCGGCCGCCCGCCGTCCGGCGCGGGCCACCTCCTGCAGGTCGGCGCGCACCGCCTCGTCGTCGCCGGCCGACAGCTCGGCCAGTTGGGCAAAGCCGAGGACACTCGTGAGCGCGTTGTTGATCTCGTGCGAGACGCCGCCTGCCAGCCGGCCGAGACTCTCGAGTTTGCGCGCAATCGCCAGCCGCTGTTCCAGGCGCGTCCGCTCCTCCAACTGCTGCGCGAGCGCCGCCGTCCGTTCGGCCACGCGCACCTCCAGCTGGTCGCGCGACTGGGCCAGCGCGGCCGTTCGCTCGGCCACGACAGCCTCCAGTTGGAGCGTTCGGCGTTCCGACGCCGCGACGCGCCACCGGATGAATGCGGTGACCATGACCGCCAGCAGGAGCACGAGGACCGGATAGAACCAGGCGCGTTCCCGCCAGGCCAGCGGGACCTCGATGAGCAGGCGGCCAACCTGCGGCGACCAGGCACCACCCTCCTCGGCCACCCGGATCTCGATCGTGTAGCGACCGCCGCTCAGCGGACCGAAGCTGATGGCGCGGCGGCGGCCGATGTCGGTCCATGCGGAGTCGAGGCCGACGATCCGGTACGAGGCCCGCACCCGCTGCGGCACGTTGGCGTTGGTGGCGGCGAACGTCACGCTCACTTGCCGCGGGTGCCCCGCCAGCGTCACCGTATCAGCCCGATCGAACGGGGTCCCGTCCGCGTCCACGCGCTCGATACGGACCTCCGGTGGCGTCGCATCGTCCGGAATGGCCGTCGGATCGAGGCGCACCGGACCGGCGTAGGAGGGCAGCCAGATCCGACCGGCGCTATCGACGGTGAGTTGGCGCTGGTTCTCGCCGAAGAACTCGAGGGTCGGCAGGCCGTCTGCGCGGTCGAAGAGTCGGACGGAGACGGGCGCGGTCGGCGACGCGATGGCGGCTTCCAGCTGGCTGCGTGCCACGCGAAGCAACCCCGAGCTGGTGGTCAGCCAGAAGAAGCCCCGGCTGTCCTGACCGATGCCGTTGATCCCGAGCCGCAGGTGGCGGTCCCGTGGCCCCAGATGCGTGACTTGATCGCCGTGCAGGACGAAGAGTCCGGAGTCGGCCGTTCCGATCCACAGCCGGTCTCCGTCCTCGTACAGCGCCGTGACGTCCGGATCCGTCAGCCCCTGCTCGGGGCCAATCCGGATTCGGGTCCGGCCATCCAGACGGGTGAGATAGGGACGGCCGACCAGCAGGCGCTCGGCGGCATCGCGCCAGAGGACGGCGGGGCGGTCGTCCGGGGCCAGCCCGAGCGGCCCACTCATGTTCGTGGTGATCCCGTCCCGATACCGGTAGACTCCCGAGTCCGTCAGACTCCAGAGGCTACCATCCCGGTCTTCGTAGTTGGAACTGATCGAGACGCCTGACGGAATCCGCCCCAGCGCCGTTCGACGCACCCCGGTTGCCGACACGACGTACGCCGTCCCTTCGTCGTCGGAAACCAGCAGCCCCCCTTGGCGGAGCGGCCACGTGTTGAGCGCTGGCCGCTCGACCCGGGTGGGAGGGGTCCGTTTCATCCAGCGCTCGCCGGCCAACTGCCACAACTCGCCGTCATCGGTCATGGCCCATGTCGTGCCGTTTCGATCCGATCGAATGGACCACGTGGAGCGGTTGGCCATGCCGTCCACCACGAGCTCGAAGGGACTGCGCGTGAAGCGCGTGAACCCATCGGCGGTACCCGCCCACATGCGACGGCGCGAATCGAGCAGCAGCGCCCAGATGGGGTCTCGCGCCCCGGAGGCCGGTCGCTCCGGGGCCCGGAGGCGCTCGCCGTCCCAGAGCAGCACGCCACGGGTGGACGTGCCGAGCCAGAGGTGGCCGTCCGCGTCTTTCGCCAGAGCCCACACTTCAGCGAGGCGAGTGCCTTCGTTGGTGGGGATTTGCCGGACCACGCGGATGGTGCTCCCGGACACCTCGACCTGCGAGAGTCCCAGTCGGTCGCCAACCCATACGCGTCCACTGCCGTCGAGGGCAAGGTCGAAGAACCGGCGATCGTCCGTGTTCTCGGCGATCCGCAGGTTGTCGCCGGACTCGTCGAACACGGCGAGGTATCGTCGACCGGCGACCCAGATGCGACCAGCCGGATCCTGAAGGATGCCGTACAGGTAGGCGTCTATTCCGGGAATCGGAACAAATCGACCGTCCTTCTGGACCCGGACGCCGAATGCCCCCACGGCAAAGAGCCGCCCGCTGCGCGTGCGCAGGAGCTTCCAGGTGGACCGGCGCGGGATTTCCGAATCGGGCACCCGCTGAAATACGCCATGCTCCTGGCGGATAAGCCCCTGAGCTGTCGAGATCCACAGGGGCCCCTGAGGGTCTACCGTCAGGGCATTGATGGCACCGCTCCGCAGCGCCGGATAGCCTTCCGGCGTGTAGGCAGTGAACGTCACGCCATCGTATCGCGCCAACCCCCGTCGGGTGCCGACCCACAGGTACCCGTCGGGCGTCTGGGCCAGCGCAGCGACCTGCCCATCCTGCAGCCCATCGCCGGCATCGATATGCTGGCGGACATAGTTCGGCGGCGGCGGGGCGATTCGCGCGTCAGCCGGGGGTGGCTCCCGCTGACCGTCCGCGGGCAACCACGCCACCGCCATCAGCAGGGTGCAGCCGATCACTCGAAATGCCCACGTACTCATCAACGCGCCTGGCTGCATTCGGCCAAGCTGCCACCGGAGCGGGAGACACGCAACCACGCGATCTCCCGCTTCGCCAGACGTGCTCCCCGCCATGCGAACCGGTAGACTTTCCCGACATGAGACGATTCCTCCTGACCTGTGCCGTGGGGGCGGTTTCCGTCGCGCCCTCGGCGGCGGCCCAATCTCGCTCGCAGGATTGGCCGTGGCCGAGTGGTGATGCCGGGGCCATGCGCTACTCGCCGCTGCGCGAGATCAATCGGCATACGGTGACGCGCCTCCGTCCGGCGTGGCGCTGGCGCACCGCCGATCGGGCCATCCCTGCGAGCGGGGAGCAGAAGGCGGCCCGCCCGGGGCAGTTCCAGGCCTCGCCCCTCGTGATCCGGGACACGATGTACGTCTCCACGCCGTACGCCACCGTCGCGGCGCTCGATGCCCGGACCGGCCGCCCCTATTGGACATATGATCCCGAGGTGTGGCGCGCCGGTCAGCCGTCGAATGGGACCGGCTTCGTGCACCGCGGCGTAGCCACGTGGACGTCGGCAACCGAGCGCCGCGTGTTCATCAATGCGCGCTGGAAGCTGGTCGCTCTCGACGGGGCCACAGGGAAGCCCCTGCCGGGGTTCGGCGATGGCGGCACCGTGGACCTCACGGCCACGCTGCGGCGGCCGGTCAACCGGTTGCATTACACCAACACGTCGCCGCCGGTCGTCTACGGTGATCTGGTCATCGTGGGGAACGGCGTCGGTGATCGCTTGCGCTATCCGTATGATCCCCCGGGGGACGTGCAGGCGTTCGACGTGCGGACCGGACGGCGCGTCTGGAGCTTCCACACCATCCCCGATTCGGGCGAGTTCGGCTGGACCAGTTGGGAAAAGGGGTCGTGGAAGGTCATGGGGCACACCAACGTGTGGGCGCCCATGAGCCTCGACGAACGGCGCGGGCTCGTCTTCCTTCCGGTGTCGACCCCCACCAACGACTGGTATGGCGGCGATCGGCTCGGCGACAATCTCTTCGCCGAGTCGGTGGTGGCGCTCGATGCGAAGACCGGGCGTCGCATCTGGCACTATCAGGTGGTGCATCATGGCTTGTGGGACTACGACCTGCCCGCCCCGCCGGTCATGGCGACCATCACCTGGCGCGGCAAGCCGCGGGACGTGGTCGTAGTGCCATCAAAGACGGCATGGCTCTACGTCCTCGATCGGGACACCGGGACCCCGCTCTGGCCCATTCCCGAGCGTCCGGTCCCCGCGAGCGACGTCCCCGGCGAGCGGGCCTCACCCACGCAGCCCATGCCCACGCGCCCGGCGCCCTTCGCCCGGCAGACGATCACCGAGGAGGACCTGATCGACTTCACGCCGGAGCTGCGTCGCCGCGCGCTCGCGATCTTTCGGCAGTACCGAAGCGGGCCGATCTTCACGCCCCCGTCGGAGCAGGGGACGATCGTCATGCCCGGGAACATCGGGGGCGCCGGATGGGGGAGCACGGCGTACGATCCCGTGACGCAGACGGTGTACGTGAAGGCCACCAACAATCCCGCGCTCTATCGCATCCGGAAGGGGGAGCCCAACGACACCATCGGGTTCGCATGGACGGTGGATCTCACGCGCGCCACGCTCGGAGTGACCGCCGATCCGGATTCAGGGCGGTCGGACCACACCCCGCCGGAACAGCTCCCGCTCATCAAGCCACCCTATGGCACGTTGACCGCGATCGACCTGCGGACGGGGACCCACAAGTGGCAGGTCCCGCTGGGCGACACCCCCGGCATCCGGTCGCATCCGCTCCTCAAGGGGCGCACGCTGCCCCCACTCGGCGTGGCAGGCGCCGTGGGGGCAACGGTCACAGCGGGTGGGCTCCTCTTTGCCACCGGCGGCGGCGATGTGCTCTACGCCCTCGACACGCGAAACGGACGGGTGTTATGGCAGGCCTCGCTCCCGGCCGGCCGCGGGTACGCCAATCCGATCACCTATCGGGGATCCAACGGCGTCCAATACGTGGTGTTGGCCACCGGGGCGGGCGATCACACGGAGCTGGTGGCCTTTTCGCTGGACGGTCGCCAGTAGTGCGATGCCTGCTCGCGCTGCGTCATAGGGTCGGATACGGCACGGGTGTTCGATGGTCAGGGCCACGAGGGGCCCGGTTCGCCCTACATCGGAGCATTTCCATGGATTGCATCCCCGCTGTGCCCGCCATCGTGCTTGCCCTCGTCCTGTCCGCTTGCGGCGGCGAGGCCCCGGCTACGTCGGCGCCCACCGGGACGGATACCGGAACCAGCGGGGGAACGACGAACAGCAGCTTGGCCAGCTTCTACATCACGATCCCCCTCTGCAACGATTCGCAGGGCCCGGACTGTACCAAGCTCCGGCTCGGAGATGCCCATCATTCGACCAGCGGCGCGGCGCGCGGCAAGCTGTATTCCTGCAACGCCGCCAACCCGTCGGCCCCGGGTAGTGTCCGCTCGCGGATCACCTGGATCAATGATGCGGCGCAGACCTTCAACATCCTCCAGAAGCCATTTCTCCCCGGTGGCAGCTTCTCGGCGCCGGCCGGCAGCTTCACGGTGACGGAGCAGGGAGGCAATCGGGTCATTCAGGCCAACAATCTCCCCGTGGACGGCAAGGTCGGCGACTGGCCCATGACCCGCTACGCCGCGCTCACGGCCATCGATCCCAACCCGGGGTCACCCGCCGCCAAGGTGGTCGGGTTCACCCTGCCATTGGCGCCGGTTGCCGCTGCCGCGCCCTCGTGTGTTCCTCTGGGCGCCATCGGTGTCACCATCAATGGGGTGGTGCTCTACAATGCGGCCGATGCCCGAGGGAACGATGCCGTGGCCCACGAGATCGTGGACGC